>Ga0256832_1002935_pt1 | contig 11650 bp, 10 predicted proteins | sample 134614metaG_FD_190534 | JGI IMG/M metagenome (GOLD analysis project Ga0256832, IMG submission 190534) | Hydrothermal vent microbial communities from Lau Basin, Pacific Ocean - 134-614 | ecosystem: Environmental > Aquatic > Marine > Hydrothermal vents | place: Pacific Ocean: Lau Basin | collected...
GCCCTGGCCACCACCCACCTGCCGCTGCGCGCCGTGCCGGACGTCATCACCGCCGACACCCTGACCCGGGTGCTGCGCATCCTGCACCACGACCTGCGCACCCGCTTCGGCCTGCCCGCGCCGCGCATCCTGGTGTGCGGCCTCAACCCCCACGCCGGCGAGGGCGGCCACCTGGGCCACGAGGAGACGGAGATCATCGAACCCGTGCTGGCGCGGCTGCGCGCCGGGGGGCTGGACCTGACCGGCCCGCTGCCCGCCGACACCGCCTTCGTGCCGGCCCGCCTGGCCCGCGCCGACGCCGTGCTGGCCATGTACCACGACCAGGGCCTGCCGGTGCTCAAGCACGTCGGCTTCGGCCGCGCCGTCAACGTCACCCTGGGCCTGCCCATCGTGCGCACCTCGGTGGACCACGGCACGGCCCTGGACCTGGCCGGCAGCGGCGAGGCCTCCCCCGACAGCCTGCGGGCCGCCCTGGCGCTGGCCCGCGAGCTGGCCGGCCGCGACCTGCCCCAGGCGGAGGCCGCCCATGGATGAGCACGCCCGCCAGCGCTACGCGCGCCACATCCAGCTGCCGGAGCTGGGCGAGGCCGGCCAGCAGACCCTGCTGGACAGCCACGCGCTCATCGTCGGCCTGGGCGGGCTCGGCTCGCCGGTGGCCATGTACCTGGCCGCCGCCGGCCTGGGCCGGCTGACCCTGGTGGACTTCGACCAGGTGGACCTGTCCAACCTGCAGCGGCAGATCATCCACACCGAGCTCGACGTGGGCCGCCTCAAGGTGGAATCGGCCGCCGAGCACATCGCCGCCCTCAACCCGGCCGTGCAGGTCGCCACCGTGCCCACCGTGCTGGCCGGCGACGAGCTGGCCCAGGCCGTGGCCGCCGCCGACGTGGTGGTGGACTGCACCGACAACTTCACCACCCGCTTCGAGCTGAACCGCGCCTGCTGGGCCAGCGGCACGCCGCTGGTGATGGGCGCCGCCGTGCGCTACGAGGGCCAGGTGAGCGTGTTCGACCCCCGCCAGGAAGGCGCCCCCTGCTACCAGTGCCTGTACAAGCCCGGCGGCGAGGAGGGCGAGGCCTGCAGCCAGGTGGGCATCCTCGCCCCGGCGGTGGGCATCATCGGCAGCATCCAGGCCGCCGAGACGCTCAAGCTGCTGGCCGGCTTCCCCTCCCTGGTGGGCCGCCTGCTGCTCATGGACGCCCGCACCATGGAGTGGCGCGTGGTGCGCCTGCGGCGCGACCCGGCGTGCCCCGTCTGCGCCGGCCACTGACGCGCAAACCCCTTTATTTGCAGTGTTTGCGGCCCGCCGCCCGCCGCCGCGCGGGCGCCCCGCCGGCACCGTCCAGCCGCCACATTCGACCGCCCGCCCCGCCCGCGAACGACGGTTTCACACTTCTCCGCCGGCGACCGGCGCCGCGCTAAAGAACCCCGCCCCCGCGTCGATAACCCCCTTGCACTCAGACAGGCGAACGCACAGGACGCTGCTGACTGACCCGATACAGGCAAACGGACACAAGAACCAACGAAACTGAAAAGGAAGGAATCGAACGATGCCTCAGACGATCAACACCAACATCATGTCCCTCAACGCCCAGCGCCACCTGGACAGTTCCCAGTCGCTGCTGGCCCGCTCCATCGAGCGCTTGTCCTCCGGGATGCGCATCAACAGCGCCAAGGACGACGCCGCCGGCATGGCCGTCGCCGAAGGCATGACCTCCAAGATTCGCGGCCTCAACGTGGCCAAGCGCAACGCCAACGACGGCATCTCCCTGGCGCAGACCGCCGAGGCCGCCCTGGGCCAGATCACCAACAACATGCAGCGCATCCGCGAGCTGGCCGTGCAGTCCGCCAACGGCACCCTGGGCGAGACGGAAAGGAATTACCTGCAGAAAGAGGTTGACGAACTCACCGCAGAAATCAAGCGCATTGTCGACACCACGGAGTTCAACGGCAAGAAATTGTTTGACAACAATAACTCCGTTGAAATACAGATCGGTGCCAACAAAGGTGAAAAAATCGCTATAAGCAATGTGGACCTAACCAAGCTCAAGGTCTACACCGACGGCTACAAGATCTCCGAAACCAATCCCGGTGACGGTGACGGACAAGCGAACGCCGAGGCCGTCATCGAACCGATCGATCCTGCCGACGCAACCAAAGGCGGTATCGACAAGGACATCCAGACGGTCATCGCCGCCCGCTCGCAGATGGGCGCTGTGCAGAACCGCTTCGAGTCGGTCATCGCCAACATCAGCGCCTACAGCGAGAACCTGGCCGCCGCCCGCTCGCGCATCACGGACACCGACTTCGCCATGGAGACGGCCAACATGACCCGCGCCCAGATCCTGCAGCAGGCCGGCGTGGCCATGGTGGCCCAGGCCAACTCCGTACCGCAGGGCGTCCTGCAGCTGCTTCGCTAAGGGGCACATCCGATCTGATCCGGTGGCCGCGCGCCGGCCACCGCCCCTGTCGCAAGGAAGCCAGAAAAGCAATAGGGACGGATCGGAAAGGAACAATAACAACAATAAAAACCATTCCCCGGGGTCATTTGACCCCGGGTCTTTCTACTCCGGGAAGGCATGAGCAGACAGCACACACAATCACACCGGCCAGCGCCCGTGGCGTCACCGGCACCCGTCATGCCGCCATTTCCCGCACCGAATTGCCGGCGCCTCGCCCCGCGCGGCGGGACCGCCAACCGAACCGACCGATTCAGGAGTCACATCCCCGCAAGGCGCCCGCGCCCGCCGTTCGCGGCGGCCACTGCCTTGCCCCCTTTTCACCCGTCGCGTGACCAGATCACGGGAGGACCTTGACATGATTTCATCGCCTGGCGTGGGCTCCGGGCTCGATATCGAGAACATCGTCTCGTCGCTCATGCGCATCGAGCGCCAGCCCCTGGAAAAACTGCAGAAGAAACAGGACGAAATCGATGTCAGGCTGAGCGCCCTGGGCCGCCTCAGCGCGGCCATCTCCGACCTGCAGTCCGCCGCCCGCGACCTGCAGGACCGGGCCCGGCTGGGGCACTTCCTGGCCAGCAGCAGCAACGAGGACATCCTCACCGCCTCGCCCTTGGGCATCGAGACCGAGGAGACCCACCAGATCGAGGTGCTGCAGCTGGCCCAGGCCCACCGCCTGGCCTCCGCCGCCTACGACAGCGAGGAGGCGGCGGTGCCCGCCGACACCTACGCCTTCGCCCTCGCCGGCGAGTCCTTCGAGGTCACGCTGGACGACGAGCACGCCACCCTCCAGGGCCTGCGCGACGCCATCAACCGGGCGCCCGACAACCCCGGCATCAGCGCCAGCATCATCAATGTGGACGGCGGCAGCCGCCTGGTGCTCACCGCCGAACAGTCCGGCGCCGACAACGTCATCACCGCCCCGGCCGGCTTCACCGAGATCGACGCCGCGCAGGACGCCATCATCGAGGTGGACGGCTTCACCGCCACCGTGCCCTCCAACCGCGTGAGCGGCGTCATCCCCGGCCTCACCCTGGAGCTCAAGCAGGTGGGCACCCTCACCGACCCGCAGACCGGCGCCACCCGGCAGGAAACCGTCACCGTCACCACCCAGGCGGACAAGGAGGCCATGAAGGCCTCCATCAACGACTTCGTCAGCGCCTACAACAACCTGATCTCCCTGCTGGGCGAGCTGCGCCAGGGCGACCTGCGGGGCGAGGGGCTGCTGCTCAACGTGGAGTCCACCCTGCGCACGCAGTTCTTCAGCCCGGTCACGGGCCTGGACGGCACGGCGCAGACCGCCTTCGAGTTCGGCCTCACCTTCAACAAGGAGGGCGTGCTGAGCCTGGACGACACCAGGCTGGACAAGGCCGTGGACGGCGACCTGCAGAAGCTGCTGCACTTCTTCACCGCCGAGGACGGCTTCGGCCGCAAGCTGGAAGACGCGCTGGACAGCTACGTGAAGGCCGACGGCTTCATCAGCCTGCGCAAGGACGGCCTGTATTCCACCAAGAAGCGCTACGACCTGCAGATCGACAGTGTCGAGTACCGGCTCACCAAGCTGGAGGAGCGCTACCGGCGCGAGTTCACCCAGCTCGACACCCTCATGAGCCAGCTCAACGGCACCAGCAACCGCCTGCAGCAGCAGCTCAAGGCCCTGCCGCTGGCCGGCAGGGACTGACCGAACGGACGGGGCCGGAGCGGCGACAGCCCGCCCCGCCAGCGCCCCGGCCCGGTGCTACACTGCGCCCCGCACGGAAGCACCCGCGGGGCCCCACCCCCACCGACATGGAGTTCGACGATGAATGCACTGCGTGCCCACAACGGCGCCGACGCCTACCGCAGCATCCGCACCGCCGGCAGCGTGGAGGACGCCAGCCCCCACCAGCTCATCGACATGCTGCTGAGCGGCGCCATCGAACGCATCAGCCAGGCGCGCGGCGCCCTGCAGCAGGGCGACGTGGCGCGCAAGGGCAGCGCCATCGGCCAGGCCATCTCCATCGTGGAAGAGCTGCGCGCCAGCCTGGACCACGAACGCGGCGGCGAGCTGACCGCCAACCTGGAGGCCCTGTACGACTACCTGCAGCGCCGCCTGCTGGAGGCCAACCTGCGCAACGACGACGCCGCGCTGGCCGAGGCGGCCGGGCTGCTCGGCACCGTGCTGGAGGGCTGGCGCGCCATCCCGCAGCAGCTGGCGGCGGAGGGCGACGCATGAACGCCGTACCCCACCCCGTGCTGCTGTTCGAGCGCATCATCGCCGTCTCGGAGGCGATGATCGAGGCCGCCCGCCGCGGCGACTGGGAGACCATCCACCGCCTGGACGACGAACGCAACGAGCTGCTGGCCGCCTTTCCCGAGGCCAGCCTGGCCACCATCGCCACCGCCCATGCCGACAAGGCGCGCCGCCTGATCGCCCTGGACGAGCAGATCACCGGCCTGGTGGCGCGCGCCCTGGACAACGCGCGCCAGAACCTGCTGTCGCACAGACGCGCCAGCAGCGCCATCGACATGTATCAGGATCGGCACGGCGAATGACATTTTTTCGTGAGACAAATCCGTTTTCACGAAAAAATTTCCGCCCGCCCCGCCAACGCGCAATTCATTGCGCAATTTTTCCATTTATCCCTGACGAAGCGCGGCCGTCGCGCAATTGCCACCGCCCGTCTGGCCAATATCTATCTTATTGAATTGAAAGACTTTTACAGCGTCAACGTGACGACGCTCGCAACTTTTGAACGAACCGTCGAATCCATTCAGCGGCGCTGAAATTTTGACGGATTGACAGACAAAACGTTAACACGTTCATAACCCGCCCCCACCCCCCTGACCTAACATTGCCCCCACGTCATTCATTGCCGCCCGCCCCGGACCAGGGCAGCGGCGCGATGCCGTGAATGTCACGTTTTTTCATGGGACGACAGGTCAGGGAGTCGAATACGATGTCAACACGCCGTGTCACGGTGCTCTTTCAGGACAAGGCCGCGGCCACCCAGGTGAGCCGCATGCTGCACTTTCTGGACTACCAGCCCGCCCTGCTGGACATCGCCCGGACCACCGATCTGCCCGCCCCGGAGGGCGCCGCGCCGCTCATCGTGAGCGTGCGCGACGCGGACGCCTACCAGCGGCTGGTGGGCGAGCGGTGGGCCGAACGGCGCCTGCCGCCCTTCGTGCTCATCACCGCCACCGCCCTGGACGAGGGCCGGCTGGCGCAACTGCGGCCCCGCCCCGCCGCCTGGCTGCCGCTGGACTGCAGCTTCCGCAGCCTGCAGGAGCAGCTGCGCCGCCTGGCCAGGGGGCAGACCGGCCGGGCCGGCCAGGGGGTGCCCAACCGCCGCCGGCGCCCCTCGCTGCAGACGCTGGAGGGCAACAGCCCGCCCATCCAGTTCGTGCGCCGCCTGATCGAGAAGGTGGCGCGCACCAACGCCAGCGTGCTCATCCTGGGCGAGAGCGGCACCGGCAAGGAGCTGGTGGCGCGCAGCATCCACCGCCTGTCGGAACGCGCCGACAAGCCCTTCGTGCCGGTCAACTGCGGCGCCATCCCCAAGGACCTGCTGGAGAGCGAGCTGTTCGGCCACGAGAAGGGGGCCTTCACCGGCGCCATCTCGGCCCGCGCCGGGCGTTTCGAGCTGGCCCAGGGCGGCACCCTGTTCCTGGACGAGATCGGCGACATGGACGTGAACATGCAGGTCAAGCTGCTGCGCGTGCTGCAGGAGAAGACCTTCGAGCGCGTGGGCAGCAACCGCTCGCAGGTGGCCGACGTGCGCATCATCGCCGCCACCCACCGCAACCTGGAGCAGGCCATCGCCGAGGGGCGCTTCCGCGAGGACCTGTACTACCGCCTCAATGTCTTCCCCATCGAGATGCCGCCGCTGCGCGAGCGCAGCGAGGACATCCCCGCCCTGGCCCGCTCCATGATCGAGCGCCTGGCCCCCGAGCAGGGCGGCTTCGAGCTGGCGCCGCGCACGCTGGAGGCCCTCAAGGCCTACCCCTGGCCGGGCAACGTGCGCGAGCTGTCCAATCTCATCGAGCGGCTGCGCATCCTCTATCCCGGCCAGGTGGTGGACGTGACCGACCTGCCGGAGCGCTACGCGCGCCACTACCGCGAGGACGCCTGGGCCGAGCCGCCGGCGCCCGCCGCGCAGGCCGCCCCGGCCCCGGACGACGAGGGCGACGAGGCCAACCCGCCCACGGTGCAGATCAACATGGGCCAGATCGGTTTCGACCTGAAGCGCCACCTGCACGAGACCGAGGTCAAGTACATCCGCCAGGCGCTCATGGTCTCCGACGGCGTGGTGGCGCGCGCCGCCAAGCTGCTCGGTCTGCGCCGCACCACGCTGGTGGAGAAGATGCGCAAGTACAACCTGGAGCGGAAGGAACTGCTGTCATGATTCTGACGCCCCGCCCGGGCCGGCTCGGCAAGCCCTTGAAATCACGGGCGGTTCACCGGTTGGAACGGTAGTTGCATCAGCAACGGCGGGGACAGGGACATGACACCCGCCACCACCGCGCCCGCCGACGGCGGGCCGCGACTCAGGGACACAAGGAACACAATGCGAATGGAAGCACACGATCACGACACCCGGACCATCCTGGTCGCCGGCCAGGACCGGCTCTACGTGAAGGCACTGGCCCAGACGCTGGAGGCCTACCACCACGCGGTGCGCACCGCCCACGACGGCCCGGCGGCGCGCGCCCTGCTCGACCGCGGCGGCATCGACCTGCTGCTGGTGGAGGAGAACATGGCCCCGGAGAGCGGCCGCGAGATCCTGCAGTACGCCCACGGCCTGGACCCGGACCTGCCGGTGGTGCTGATCACCGACTTCGGCACCATCGAGCGCGCCGTGCAGGCCATGCGCGACGGCGCCGCCGACTACCTGGTCAAGCCCATCGACACCGCCTTTCTGCTGGACCTGGTCAAGCGCCTGACGCGCAGCGTGGCCCGTCCGGACGCCGACATCGTGGCCGAGGACCCGCGCTCGCGGGAGCTGCTGCGCCTGGCGCGCAAGGTGGCCGCCAAGGACGTGTCGGTGCTCATCAGCGGCGAGAGCGGCACCGGCAAGGAGGTGCTGGCGCGCTTCATCCACGACCACTCGGCGCGCCGCGAGCACCCCTTCGTGGCCATCAACTGCGCCGCCATCCCCGAGAACATGCTGGAGGCGGTGCTGTTCGGCCACGAGAAGGGGGCCTTCACCGGCGCCCACCAAGCCAATCCCGGCAAGTTCGAGCAGGCCCAGGGCGGCACCCTGCTGCTGGACGAGATCTCGGAGATGGCCCTGGCGCTGCAGGCCAAGCTGCTGCGCGTGCTGCAGGAGCGGGAGGTGGAGCGCCTCGGCGGCCACCGTCTCATCCCGCTGGACGTGCGCGTGCTGGCCACCACCAACCGCAACCTGCGCGAGGAGGTGAAGGCGGGCCGCTTCCGCGAGGACCTCTACTACCGCCTCAACGTCTTCCCCCTGGAGGTGGCCCCGCTGCGCGAGCGGCGCGGCGACATCCTGCCGCTGGCGCGCCACCTCATCCAGCGCCACAGCCCGGTGGGCCAGCCCCTGCCGGAGCTGTCGGCGGAGGCCGCCGAGCGGCTGCAGGCCTACCCCTGGCCGGGCAACGTGCGCGAGCTGGGCAACGTCATCCAGCGCGCACTGGTGCTGTGCAACGGCGGCGAGATCCGCCCGGACGACCTGCACTTCGAGTCGGACGTGGCCGAACCCGTCGCCCGGCGCGGCGTCACGCTGGACAACGGCAAGCTGAGCAGCGACCTGCGCAGCCACGAGTACGAGCTGATCGTGAAGGCCCTGCAGGCCGGCAACGGCAACCGCAAGAAGGCCGCCGAGACGCTGGGCATCAGTCCGCGCACGCTGCGCTACAAGCTGGCCAAGATGCGCAAGCAGGGCCTGGACATCCCGGTCAACTGAGCGGCCACCCCGCGATCAGGACGATCACCGCGAATCAGGGAGCGAATCCGATGGAACCGATCAATCAGAACCAGTTGCTGCAACAGCTGCGCCAGCTGGCCGCCCAGGCCGGCCTGGCCGAGGGCGGCGCGGGCGAGGCCGCCACGCCGGCCACCGCCGAGTTCGGCCAGCTGCTGCGCCAGTCGCTGCAGGGCGTGAGCCGCCGCCAGCAGTTCGCCGCCCGCCTGCAGGAGGCCTTCGAGCTGGAGGACCCCAACGTGGACCTGGCCGAGGTGATGGTGGAATCGCAGAAGGCGCGCGTGGCCTTCGAGGCCCTGGTGCAGGTGCGCAACCGCCTGGTGAGCGCCTACCAGGAAATCATGAACATGCCGATCTGACGTGCCCGGCACGCGGATCGTCCCCAGCCCGAATCGTAAGTAGGCGACCATGAACAACCCCACCCCCAGCGGCGGCGCGGACCTCGGCGCCACCGGCGGCGCCCCGCCCCGCCCCAGCCTCCTGGAGCAGCTCGCGCGCGGCGCCTGGGTGCCGCAGATCGGCACCCTGCTGGCGCTGGCCGCGGCGCTGGCCATCGGCATCGGCCTCATCCTGTGGGCCAGCCGGCCCAGCTTCGTGCCGGTGTTCGACCAGCTCAACCGGCAGGACGCGGCCACCGTCACCGAGCTGCTGCGCAGCCGCAACATCCCCTTCGAGGTGCAGTCCGGCACCGGCCTCATCCTGGTGCCCAGCGACCGCCTGGAGGAGGTGCGCATGCAGCTGGCCGCCGAGGGCATCGGCGAGAACACCGCCCTGGGCCTGGAGATGCTGCAGCAGGACCAGGGCCTGGGCACCAGCCGCTTCATCGAGAACGCCCGCTACCAGCACGCCCTGGAGACGGAGCTGGCGCGCACCATCGCCGCCATGCGCGGCGTGGACACGGCGCGCGTGCACCTGGCCCTGCCCAAGCAGTCGGTGTTCATCCGCAACCGCGCCAAGCCGTCCGCCTCGGTCATGGTCAAGATGTCGCCGGGCCGCACGCTGGAGGACAGCCAGGTGGCGGCCATCGTGCACATGGTGGCCTCCAGCGTGCCCTATCTGGACCCGTCCCAGGTGACCATCGTCGACCAGTGGGGGCGGCTGCTGTCCAGCGGCGACGACGTGGACGGCCTGCAGCTGTCCACCAAGCAGTTCGAGTACACGCGCAAGCTGGAGGACAGCTACAAGCAGCGCATCGAGGAGCTGCTCAGCCCCATCGTCGGCGTGGGCCGGGTGCGCGCCCAGGTGAGCGCCGAGGTGGACTTCTCCACCACCGAGCAGACCCAGGAGCTGTACGACGGCGACCCGGCCCAGGTGCGCAGCGAGCAGGTGCAGCGTGACGAGAGCAAGGGCAACCCGGCGGCCATCGGCGTGCCCGGCGCGCTCAGCAACCAGCCGCCCGGCGCCGGCACCACCGACCCCAAGAGCGCCGGCGGCGGCCAGGACGGCCAGCCCACCAGCGTGAGCGAGGCCACCACGCGCAACTACGAGCTGGACAAGACCATCCGCCACGTGCGCGCCGCGCCCGGCCGGCTGCGCCGCCTGTCGGTGGCCGTGCTGGTGGACAACAAGGTGGTCACCACCGAGTCCGGGGAGACCAAGAGCGAGCCGCTCAGCGAGGAGGAGCTGGCCACCCTCACCAACCTGGTCAAGGAGGCGGTGGGCTTCAACGCCCAGCGCGGCGACAGCGTGGCGGTGTTCAACAAGCCCTTCCAGCCGGTGGAGGAGATCGAGGCCCTGCCCGAGACGCCGCTGTGGAAGCAGCCCTGGTTCTGGAGCCTGGCGCGCCAGATCGTGGCCGGCCTGGGCATCGTGCTGCTCATCCTCTTCGTGGCCCGCCCGGCGGTGCGCAACCTGACCCGCAAGGGCAACGCCGCCCTGCCCGGCCCCGAGGGCGGCGAAGGCGCCGACGGCGAGGCCCTGGCGGTGGACGGCGAGCTGGCCGAGGACCGGGTGAGCCTGGCCAGCCGCGGCCGGGCCGGTCAGGCCCAGCTGCCGCAGCCGCCGGAGGCCTACGGCGACGTGCTGGAGCTGGCGCGCAGCCTGGCCGCCGAGGATCCCAAGCGCGTGGCCAAGGTGCTGCAGAACTGGGTGGGGGACAATGTCTGAACCGCAGAAACAGGGCGCCCTGGAGGCCCTGGGCGGGCCGGCGCGCGCCGCCATCCTGCTCATGGCCCTGGGCGAGGAGCGCGCCGGGGAGGTGCTGCGCTACCTGGGCCCGCAGGAGGTGCAGGCCCTGGGCGCCGCCATGACCAAGATGAACTCCATCACCCAGGCGCAGATCCGCGAGGTGCTGGACAGCTTCTTCATCAACGTGGGCAACGAGAGCGCGCTGTCCATCGGCACCCAGGAGTACCTGCAGAAGGTGCTCACCAAGGCCCTGGGGCGGGAGAAGGCCAACAACACCCTGGCGCAGATCCTCATGGACGGCGAGCCGCGCGGCCTGGACACCCTCAAGTGGATGGCGCCGCCGGCCATCGCCACCATCATCGGCAAGGAGCACCCGCAGATCATCGCCATCGTGCTGGCCCACCTGGACCGCGACAAGGCCGGCCAGGTGCTGGACATGCTGCCCGAGGACCTGCAGGTGGACGTGATGGTGCGCGTGGCCAGCCTGGACGTGGTCCACCCCGCCGCCCTGGAGGAGCTGGACGAGATCATCCAGCGCCGCTTCCGCGAGGAGCCCGACGTGGTGGTGTCCGGCCTGGGCGGCATCAAGACGGCGGCGGAGATCCTCAACTCCGTGTCCTCGGAGACGGAGACGCGGGTGTTCGAGAAGCTGGCCGAGCTGAACGACGCCATGAGCGAGCAGATCCAGGAGAACATGTTCGTGTTCGAGAACCTGCTCGCCCTGGACGACCGCGGCATGCAGACCCTGCTGCGCGAGGTGCCCAAGGAGAAGCTGGTCAAGGCCCTCAAGGGCGCCTCCGAGGAGATCCGCGAGAAGGTGTTCCGCAACGTCTCCAAGAACGCCGCGGACATGATGCGCGACGACCTGGAGGCCATGGGCCCGGTGCGCCTGCGCGAGGTACAGGAGGTGCAGAAGGAGATCATGGCCATCGCCCTGCGCCTGGCGGAGGAAGGCCAGATCGCCCTCGGCAACAAGGACGACGAATTTGTCTAAGATCATCCCCCGCGACAAGGCCGGCCACTTTCGCCGCTGGACCCCGCCCGACGTGGACGGGGCGGCGCCGGAGCGGCCCACTTTCATCACCAGCACGGCGCGCGCGCAGCGCAGCGATGTGGAGCTGCTGGCGGCCCGCGAGC
>Ga0256832_1002936_pt1 | contig 11647 bp, 6 predicted proteins | sample 134614metaG_FD_190534 | JGI IMG/M metagenome (GOLD analysis project Ga0256832, IMG submission 190534) | Hydrothermal vent microbial communities from Lau Basin, Pacific Ocean - 134-614 | ecosystem: Environmental > Aquatic > Marine > Hydrothermal vents | place: Pacific Ocean: Lau Basin | collected...
TCGACGAGATCGAAACACTGCGCGCACAACTACGGGGGCCCGGTCGATGAGCAATACACCGCGTTATATCCGCTGGTTCGAGGAACTCACTATCGAAGACATCCCCCTGGTCGGGGGAAAAAATGCCTCGCTGGGAGAAATGTACCGGGAACTCACACCACAGGGTGTGAAAATACCCAACGGGTTTGCCATAACGGCCGAAGCCTACCGTAGCATGCTCGAGGAGGCCGGTGCGTGGCAGAAACTGCACGATATCCTCGACACCCTTGAGCCGGATAATGTCGACGATCTGGCAAGACGCGGTGCCCTGGCGCGTGAAGTCGTCTATGGCGCCGGGTTGTCGGAACAACTGCGCGATCAGATTCTTGAAGCCTTTCATACCCTGAAATCACAGTACGCCGGCGATATCAGTGTTGCCGTGCGCAGCTCCGCCACGGCCGAAGACCTGCCCAATGCCAGCTTTGCCGGCCAACAGGACACCTACCTGAATATCGAAACCGACGAACAGCTGATCGATGCCTGCCGTCGCTGTTTCGCCAGCCTGTTCACCGACCGGGCCATTCACTACCGGGTCGATCAGGGCTTCGACCACTTCAAGGTCTCGCTGTCGATCGGTGTCATGAAAATGGTGCGCTCCGACCTGGCAGCCAGTGGCGTAATGTTCTCGCTGGATACCGAAACCGGCTTCCGTGACGTGGTGTTCATCACCGGCGCCTACGGACTGGGCGAGAATGTTGTACAGGGCGCCGTGGACCCCGACGAGTTCTATGTACACAAGCCCACCTTTGAACAGGGCCACCGCGCCGTGCTGCGCCGCCAGCTGGGTTCAAAGAAAATCAAAATGATCTATGCCGCCGGGCGCACCCGCGAGCCAACACGCAACGTACCGACACCGCGCGAAGACCGGCAACGTTTCTGTATTTCTGACGAGGATGTGCTGACACTGGCGGAATACGCCATCAAGGTGGAAAAACACTACAGCCGTCAGGCCGGTCACGACAAGCCCATGGACATGGAATGGGCCAAAGACGGTATCGACGGTGAACTGTACATGGTGCAGGCACGCCCCGAGACAGTGGCATCACAGGTCAGTGGCAATACACTTGAAGTGTTTCATCTCAGGGAAGAAGGCAAAGTACTCACCGTCGGCAACGCCGTGGGTACGCGTATCGCCAGCGGCAATGCCCGCCTGATCCGTGACCTGAGCCAGCTCAATACCTTCCAGGCCGGTGAAGTGCTGGTGGCCGATACCACGACACCGGACTGGGAGCCGGTCATGAAAATCGCTGCCGCCATTGTCACCAACCGTGGTGGCCGCACCTGCCATGCGGCCATTGTGGCGCGTGAGCTGGGTATCCCGGCCATTGTCGGCTGTGACGACGCCACGGCTGTCATTCCGGACGGTGAACCGGTCACGGTGGATTGTTCGCAGGGTGACCGTGGCCGCGTCTATGCCGGCAAGCTGGATTACGTCCGCGAAACCACCGACCTCGGTGAACTGTCGCGGCCGTCCACGAAGATCATGCTCAACCTGGGTAACCCGGACTTGGCGTTCAAGACCTCGTTCCTGCCCAATGATGGTGTGGGACTGGCGCGCATGGAATTTATTATCAACCAGTCTATCAAGGCACACCCGATGGCCCTGCTACACCCGGAGCGCGTGCGCGACCCGGCCCAGCGGGAACAGATCGATACCCTGTGCCGCGGTTATGACAGCCCGACCGACTTTTTCATCAAACATCTCTCGGAAGGTGTGGGTACCATTGCCGCTGCCTTCTGGCCCAAACCGGTCGTGGTGCGCATGTCGGACTTCAAGTCCAACGAGTATGCCTCGCTGATCGGCGGCGGTTTCTTCGAGCCGCAGGAAGACAACCCCATGCTGGGCTTCCGCGGCGCTTCACGTTACACACACCCGGACTACGCGGAAGGCTTTGCCCTGGAGTGCGCCGCCATGAAGCGTGTCCGCGACGACATGGGGCTGACCAATGTCATCCTCATGATTCCTTTCTGCCGACGCGTGGAAGAAGGCGAACGGGTACTGAAAACCATGGCGGACAACGGTCTCAAACGGGGCGACAACGGCCTGCAGATCTATGTCATGTGTGAAATCCCGAATAATGTTATCCAGATCGATGCGTTTGCGCAGCTGTTTGATGGTTTTTCGATCGGCTCCAACGACCTGACCCAGCTTACCCTGGGTGTCGACCGTGATTCTGAAATTGTTTCCTTCGACTTTGACGAGCGCGACCCCGGCGTCAAGGAAATGATCCGGCTCGCGGTCGAGGGCGCACGGCGTAACGGCAAGCATTCCGGCCTGTGCGGACAGGCGCCCTCCGATTACCCGGAGATGGCTGCCTTCCTGGTCGAGACAGGCATTGATTCCATCAGTCTCAACCCCGATACCGTGCTGGCAACGACCCGGCAGGTCCTGCAACTCGAATCCGCAAGGAGCACGAAATGAACCAGCCACAACCCGTATTTCCGACACCCGGAACCTTTGGCCGCTATACACTGATTACCGGTATCCTGCTGGCCATTCTCGGTACGATTGGCATTCTGCTGCCGACTGTCGTCTCACTCGGCACCAGTCTGCTGATCGCCTGGTTAATGATCGCCGGCGGACTGTTCTGGGCCTACCATACCTGGCAATACAATGCCCGCAGCTTCATGGACTGGCTGAAACCGGTGCTGTTGATTGTCAGTGGCGGGCTGATGCTGTTCTATCCCATGTCCGGTGTCGCGGCCGTTGGTCTGCTGCTGGCCATTTACCTGTTCCTTGACGCCTTTGGCAGCTTTGCCATTGCCAGCGCCATACGCCCGGCGCCCGGCTGGGGCTGGATGACCTTCAATGGTATTGTGTCGCTTGCACTGGCCCTGCTGTTTCTTATCGGCTGGCCTGAGACGTCACTGTGGCTGGTTGGTCTGTATGTCAGTATCAGCCTGGTGTTTGACGGCTGGGCACTGATCGCCATCGGCTGGGCGCTACGCAAGTCTTCTGTCCTCTAGCCCTGCGCCATGCAAACCGGCCACTACCTGCCGCGTTCCATGCCCGATGCCCTGCACGGGCTGGCAACGCTGGCGCTGGACCTGCGCTGGAGCTGGCACCACGGCAGTGACGAACTGTGGCGCCAGCTGGACCCGGAGCTATGGGATAAAACCGCCAACCCCTGGCTGATGCTCGAGACTGTCTCCGACCTGCGGCTTAACACACTGGCCAAAGACCGGGACTTCCTCGACCTGTTACAGAAGCAACTGGACGCCCGCGAGGCACACTTTGCCGAAGAATCCTGGTTCACGCGTGAAATCGACGGTGCATTCAGGGGGCACATCGCCTACTTCAGTATGGAGTTCGGTATCTGCGAATCCCTGCCCGTCTACTCCGGCGGCCTCGGTGTACTGGCCGGTGACTTTCTTAAAACGGCCTGCGACCTCAATGTTCCGGTCATCGGTATCGGCCTTTTATACCAGCGCGGCTACTTCCGCCAGGCACTGAACGTACACGGTGAGCAGATCGAGTTCTATCCCTATAACGACCCGACCATGCTGCCGATTACACCCCTGCGTGACGACCAGGGTGAATGGGTACGCATCAGTATCGAACTGCCAGGCCGCAACCTGAACCTGCGTACCTGGCGGGCACAGGTCGGGCGCCGTACCCTGCTGTTACTCGACAGTAATGATCCGCTGAACGATCCCGGTGACCGTGGTATCACCAGTGAGCTGTATGGCGGTGGTCATGAAATGCGCCTGCAGCAGGAAATGGTACTGGGTATCGGTGGCTGGCGGCTGCTGGAAACACTGGGTATCGACTGCCCGGTGTGTCACCTCAACGAAGGGCACGCGGCATTCGCCATACTCGAACGCTGCCGGCATTTCATGCAGCAGCACGATACCGGTTTTCGTCATGCACTGCGTGCCACCCGTGCCGGCAACCTGTTCACCACCCATACGCCGGTGGCCGCCGGCTTCGATGTGTTTGAACCCGAACTGGCAAGCCTGTACCTGGGCAGCCTGGCGGAGCAGATAAACATCGATATCGACGAACTGCTCGCACTGGGCCGCAGCCACGCCGGTAACCTGCACGAAGGTTTCAACATGGCCTACCTTGCATTACGCGGCGCAGGGGCGGTCAATGGTGTCAGCCGCCTGCACGGTGAAGTCAGCCGGCGCATCTTCCTGCCACTATTTCCGCGCTGGCCCGAAGCCGAAGTCCCGGTTGGTTATGTCACCAACGGTGTGCACGTCCCGAGCTGGGACTCCGCCGCTGCCGATACCCTGTGGACTGAAAGCTGTGGTAAATCACGCTGGCTGGGCACGCTGGAAACTGTCGAGGAAGATCTGCGCAAGGTACCGGACCAGGTGCTCTGGCAGTTCCGCGCCACCGGCCGGCAACGACTGGTGCAATTCGTCCGGCACCGCCTCGCACACCAGCAATGCAGCCGCGGCGCAACCCGCCCCGACGCCAGTCAGTGTGCCGAAATACTGGAACCGGACACTCTGACGCTGGGCTTTGCACGGCGTTTCGCCGAGTACAAACGACCCAATCTGTTGTTACAGGATCCGCAGCGCCTGTTACGTTTACTAACCAACCGGGACCGTCCGGTGCAATTGATTCTTGCCGGCAAGGCACACCCGCGTGACAACGACGGCAAGGCCATGCTGCGCCAGTGGCATGAGTTTGTCTCGACCTACCAGGTCTGGGACCGTGTCGTATTCATCGAGGACTATGACCTTAATATTGCAGCCCAGCTGACCCAGGGGGTGGATGTGTGGATCAACACGCCGCGCAGGCCCTGGGAAGCCAGCGGCACCAGTGGGATGAAAGTCCTGGTCAACGGCGGGCTCAACCTGTCCGAGCTGGACGGCTGGTGGGCGGAAGCCTGGACGCCGGAGGTGGGCTGGGCTATTGGCGACAGGCTGGAGCATGCGCCATCACAGGATGTTGTTGAGGCCGGGGAACTGTATCGCATCCTGGAGACCCAGGTGGTTCCCTGTTTTTACCAGCGTAACGAACAGGGGCTGCCACTTGAGTGGATCAGCCGGATGCGTGAAAGCATGGCGCACCTGACTACGCAATACTCCACCAACCGTATGCTGCGTGAATACACGGAAAACTACTATCTGCCACTCGCCGGCAACTACCGCGAGCGGCGCGACAACCCCGACCAGGTAGCTGCCATGGAACGCTGGCACGACACCCTGCTTCGCCACGGTCCGCGTATACATTTTGGCAATGTTATAAAAAACACCAGTGGCGATGCTCACCAGTTCGAAGTGCAGGTGTATCTCGACGAAGTACCTGCAGACGCTGTGCAGGTCGAACTCTACGCGGAAGGCATCGATGGCGGCGCGCCGGTGCGCAAGGCGTTACAGTGCGGCCAGCCCCTGGCTGGCGCTGTCAATGCGTTTACCTACACCGGCAGCGTCCCCGCCGACCGGCCCATCACGGACTACACCCCACGTGTTGTGCCGTTCTTCCCCAACGTTGCGATCCCGCTCGAAGCCAGCCCGGTTTCCTGGTACACCTGAAAACCGGCTGAACCCCTGACAACGGCACAAGGTCTGCACATGACAAACGCACCATCCGGCAACGGAGACAGCAAGCTTACCCTGAAAGAAGTCATCGCCATGGGTATCGGTGGCATGGTGGGTGGCGGGATCTTCTCCGTGCTAGGCCTGGCCATTGCGCAGGCCGGCCACGCCGCGCCGATTGCCTTTGCGCTGGGCGGCCTCATTGCCCTGCTGACCGGACTGTCCTATGCCAGGCTCGGGCTGGTCTACCAGTCCAGTGGTGGCAGTTTTACCTTTATCGAACACGCCTTCAGCAACCAGAATATCGCGGCCATCGGTGGCTGGTTACTGCTTATCGGGTACGTCGGCACCCTGTCGCTGTACGCTTATACCTTCGGCGTCTATGGCAGTGCCATGCTGGGTGCCGATGGCACTGACCCGGCTGTCCATCATTTTCTGGAAACACTTATTCTGCTGAGTTTTCTCGGGGTTAACCTGTATGGCATCAAGGCCAGCGGCACCAGCGAACTGCTGATTGTGACCATCAAGGTCATCATCCTGGGGCTGTTTGCGGTGATCGGCCTGTTCTATGTCAAATCCGATCACCTGCTGCCCGTGATCAACCAGGGTTACGGTGGTGTTGTCATGGGCGCCGCACTGATCTTTGTCGCTTATGAAGGCTTCGAACTGATTCCCAATGCCATTAATGAAATGGAAGACCCGCAGCGCAACCTGATGCGTGCGATCATGTGGTCGATTGGTGTCACCATCGCCATTTATGTCCTGGTCTCTATTGTGGCAGTTGGCAACCTGTTGCCCGATGAAATCGCACGCTACAAGGAATATGCACTGGCGGTTGCGGCAAAACCCTTCCTGGGCGAAGCCGGTTTTCAGCTGATTGGGCTGGCGGCATTGTTCTCTACCGCCTCTGCTATCAACGCCACCCTGTTCGGTACGGCGCGCCTGGGAATGATTATGGCAACACAAAAAGCACTGCCGACAGCTTTTGGTTTCCGGCGCCGGCAGAACAATATTCCCTGGTTCAGCCTGATCGCCATTACGCTGGTGACGCTGGTATTTGTCAACACGGCCAACCTGACCATCATTTCCTCATTTGCCAGTTCGACGTTCCTGCTGATCTTTGCCCTGATCAACCTGTCGGCCTGCCTGCTACGGGAAAAAACCGGTGGCAACGCACTGTTACCGTTGACCGGCCTGCTGCTGTCACTGGCATCCTGGCTGGCGCTGGTGTTCTACCTGTGGGAAACCAGCCGTGAGAGCCTGTACTGGATCGGCATCATGTACCTCGCCATCACTGCTGCGGAACTGCTGTTCAGCCAGCGCCGCTGTATCGCCCGCCCCGACTGACGGGAACTGATATCAGGGTTTGACAACCAGTACGTCGCAATGTGCCTGGTGCAGCACACCGCTGCTGACTGAACCGAGCAGGCGCTCGATACCGTGGCGTCCGTGTGAACCGACGATAATCAGGTCAACACCCTTCTCACGTGCCCAAGAAACAATAGACCACTTTGGCGTGCCCCACTGCACCTCAAGATCGGTATCCTTGCCAAGTTCTGTGCGCTCGGCAAACTTCTTCATACTGTCCTCGGCCTGTACCAGCTGTGTTTCGTCATTCAACGGCATCCCTGCCAGTATCGGGTCATAGTCGTCGTAGTAATACACCATGGGTTCAACGACGTGCAAAACGTGCAGTTTTGCACCGTATTGAGCACACAATTCCCGTGCCCTGTGTGCCGCACGCTCAGACCAGGTGGAAAAATCGGTTGCCAGTAAAATATTCCTGTAGGGGGTCACTGGCCTGATGCTGTCCTTCTGCTCAGGTTCCTCCCTCAACCAGTCCCACGCCTTGTCTGCTTCGGACTTGTTGAAGAAACGCATCTCGGTATGCGTGAAGAAATTTGCCAGCCCGACACCCAGTTGTTCCAGGGCATTGTCTCCGACCACGGCAATACGCTTGAAGTCCTTGTCGTGCTGAAGCCCGAAACGCAGGTCGTCCCACACCGCACCCGGCTCCCAGCCCTGGAAATCCTCGAGTTCGACATACAGTGATATCACACCGTATTCACGTATCAGTGACTCCAGCTTCGGCAAAAAGGTCTTGTAGTCCTCATCAGTCAGCTTCCCGCTGGCCTTGAAAGCAAGAATATTCTCTTCGTTAACCGGTATAATCTCGAACATGTGAGTACCCCTGAGCGCATGTGTTAATCTGGTAAAAAGCCTAGGCCATCAACATTTATTTTGCTGTCACCTGGGTTACAGGAAGCCCGTCACAACCGGACAGGAACAGAACTGATCATGAACAACTCCCAACAGCTGATTGCGGCCCTGCTGCTGATACTCCTGCCTGTCTGGACAGGACTGGTTCAGGCGGCTTCCACACCAGGGAGTGCACAACCCGCCAGCAAGACGAACCCTCACCTGAACGAAGCCGCCAAGTACCGGATTGAATTCGATAATGACCTGTTTGTTGGATCGGATAACCAGTTCTCCAGTGGCTGGAGCTTCCAGTATCACTCGGCAATAGCCAGCGACTGGGAACGGCTCGAATCACCGACACAACAGCTGGCCAGGTTCGGGAAACGTCTGCCAGGCCTGCAGAATGACACGCTCTACAAACGCTTCAACCTGTCGATCGGGCAGATTATTCAGACGCCGGCAAAACTCAATGAATCGAAACGTATCAAGGATGACGTGCCCTATGCCGCCGTCATTGCCGTGCAAAGTACCTGGATTGCCTATGACGATGAGACATTTCACGGTATCGAGGTCTCGCTGGGTGTCACAGGCCCTGCCGCACTGGGCGAGCCCTCACAGAATTTTTTTCACCGGCTGCTCGGCATCAATGAAGCAGAAGGCTGGAACAACCAGCTGAACAGCGAACCTGTATTCAACCTGAACTACATGCGCAAGAAAAAATTCTACCGCGGCGGCAATTCGTCGGACCTGAAATGGGATGCCACAATAGACGGGCACGCGGCACTGGGAACCCTGTTCACACTGGCTGCCCTGCGCCTGGAAACCCGCATCGGCCGGAATATGCCCCGCGGCTTCACCTATTATCCTGACCCGATCGGACACAGCATGATCTACGATGCCACCCTGTCGCCAGCATCCCCGTCCAGGCCCTCCCTGTATGCGTCTGTCACCGGCTCAGCCATTGCCATGGGGCGCAATCTGTTACTGGATGGTACATTCTTCCGCAACAGCCAGAGTATCGACAAGGAACCCTACCTGTTCATGCTGAACATCGGCTTTCATTATGAAACCCCGGACTGGGGTGCCCATATGGACTGGACTTTCACGACCGACACGGTGGAGACCGCCAGTCTCGATGCTGCCGAGGATGCCGACAACGCCTTTGGCACGATCATGATCGAGTGGAAACTGTAGGCCGGGATCACAACCAGCCTGTCACCTGGGTTGCAGGCCGCAGACAGAAATCGCGCTAGTCTTCCAGTGGATTGTACCCCGCATTTCCAACCCAGGACTTGAACATGACCCAGGACACTGACAGCTACGCACAGCAAAGCGTTAACGAGACCCTCAAGGCATTGGATGTCAATCCCGCCGGGGGGTTGTCCGACAGCGAAGTAAAACAGCGTCTCGAAGCATACGGTCCCAACGAAATCGAGGAGCGTGAGGAGCCTCTCTGGCACCGGATCTTCCGGCGTTTCTGGGCACCTATTCCCTGGATGATCGAGGCTGCAGCCGCACTGTCGGCACTGGCTGGCAAGTGGGAAGACTTCAGCATCATCCTGGTGATGTTGCTGGTCAATGCCGGCCTCGATTTCTTTCAGGAACATCGCGCACTGAATGCACTCAAGGCGTTGAAGGCCAGGATGGCACGTCAGGTCACTGTGTTACGCAACGGGACCACAAGAATCGTCCCGGCGCGGGAACTGGTGCCCGGCGACCTGGTGCGGCTGCGTATCGGTGATATCGTACCTGCCGATGTTCAGCTGGTATCCGGCGACTACCTGCTCATCGACCAGTCCGCATTGACCGGTGAGTCACTGCCGGTCAGCCGCAAGGTCAACGAAGTGGCCTATGCCAACACCATCGTCAAGCAGGGTGAAATGCTTGCCGTGGTCGTCAATACCGGTATGAACACACGCTTCTCCAGCGTTGTTTCACTGGTTGCCAGGGCCCAACTGGAAGAACGCAGCCACTTCCAGAAGATGGTAATCCAGATTGGTAATTTCCTCATCCTGATCACCGTTGCACTGGTGCTGTTAATTATCCTGGTGTCACTGTTCCGTGGTGATGAACTGATCGAGATTATCCGCTTCGCACTGGTGCTGACAGTGGCAGCCATTCCTGTTGCCCTGCCCGCGGTACTGTCGGTCACCATGGCAGTCGGTGCCATGAATCTCGCACGTCGCCAGGCTGTCGTGTCCAAGCTCACGGCGATCGAGGAGCTGGCTGGCGTTGATGTATTCTGTAGTGACAAAACCGGCACGCTGACCGAGAACCGGATGCAGGTCGCGGAACCGGTAGTCCTCAATGGACACGATATCCCCGAACTGTTCCTGGTAGCGGCACTTGCTTCACGGCTGGAAAACAACGATCCGATCGAGCTACCGATTTTCCACTATATTGATGAAAAACTGCCGGATTTGGACCTGACAGCCTATCACCAGGCGCACTTTGTTCCATTTGACCCCGTGCGCAAGCGAACCGAGGCGGAAATTGAATCCGGCAAGGGAACCTTTATCGCGGTCAAAGGTGCCGCCCAGGTGCTGGTGGAGATGGCGGAACTGCCGGACGAGGAAGCCACTATCGTCAACCAGCTGGTCGACCAGCTTGCCGGCAAAGGCTACCGTACGCTGGCGGTAGGCCGGAAAACGGCTGACCAGCCGTTGCAGCTGATTGGCCTGATACCGCTCTATGATCCACCCCGGCCCGAGTCCGCACAAGTCATTGCAGACATGCGCGACTACGGTGTGCGCGTCAAGATGGTTACTGGTGACCACATTGCCATTGCCCGTGAAGTTGGCCGCCTGCTGGGGCTGGAAGGAGAAGCCATCCATTCAAGGCAACTAACCGGCAGTGGCAGTCAGGAACTGCTGGCGCTGACATCGGCGCTGTCTGCGGCGATCTACTCGCGACTCAAGGGTGATGTTTCCCAATCGGAAGCCAGACACTTTGCCGACGAGGTCATGGAGACACTTGCGCAGCTCTATGACACACGCCTGCTGGAACGTGAGTTTATCCATACCCACGAATCGGCCATCATCGATATGATCGAGGATGTCGACCTGTTCGCCGAAGTGGTGCCGGAAGACAAGTACCGGATTGTGGATACGTTACAGAAAGGTGGCCACCTGGTTGCCATGACCGGTGACGGTGTCAATGATGCCCCCGCACTGAAAAAAGCGGACTGCGGCTTTGCCGTGGCCAATGCCACCGACGCAGCACGTGCAGCGGCAGACATTATCCTGACCGCTCCAGGCCTGTCTGTCATCAATGAAGCCACCAAGCAGGCACGTATTACTTTTGAGCGGATGAAAAGCTATGCGACCTTCCGCATTGCGGAAACGATACGCATCATCCTGTTCATGACACTGTCAATCGTGGTTTTCAATTTCTACCCGATCACGGCACTGATGATCATTCTGCTGGCACTGCTCAATGATATCCCGATACTTGCCATTGCCTACGATAATACCCGTGTGGACAGAAACCCGGTACGCTGGAACATGAGCGAACTACTGACCATATCAAGTGTGCTGGGGGTAATGGGCGTTATCTCATCCTTCCTGCTTTTCTATATTCTCCAGAAAAACGGCCTGCCCGAGGAACTGATTCAAACACTGCTGTTCCTGAAACTGATCATTGCCGGACACAGCACCCTGTATGTCACACGTATCGATGACTGGTTCTGGAAACGCCCCTACCCTTCCGTCCTGTTGTTTGGCGCCACTTTCGGTACAGAAATTCTTGGTACGCTGATTGCAGTCTACGGTATATTCGTCACACCTATTGGCTGGGAATATGCGCTGGGCATCTGGGCCTATGCCCTGGCCTGGTTTGTCATCAATGACGCCGTAAAAATTCAGGCCTACCGCATGCTGCGCAGCCACTGACTACAGGATTATTGTAGGGGGAAGAT
>Ga0256832_1002937_pt1 | contig 11641 bp, 9 predicted proteins | sample 134614metaG_FD_190534 | JGI IMG/M metagenome (GOLD analysis project Ga0256832, IMG submission 190534) | Hydrothermal vent microbial communities from Lau Basin, Pacific Ocean - 134-614 | ecosystem: Environmental > Aquatic > Marine > Hydrothermal vents | place: Pacific Ocean: Lau Basin | collected...
GCCTTTACATGGGAGATGGGCTCAAGGATGCGGAAAAGGTCTTCATATTTCTTGTTCAAAGGCTCATGCATCCTGCAATCTCAGGGGTCTGCCTTGCAGGTATCCTTGCTGCCATAATGTCAACTGCTGACTCCCAGCTTCTGGTATCTGCCTCTGCCCTTGCAGAGGACTTTTACAGGGCGCGCCTTCGCCCAAATGCTGGCCAGAAAGAGCTCGTGTGGGCTGGAAGGGTCACGGTGCTCCTTGTTTGCGCTGTGGCGGTCTTTTTTGCGAGGGACCCGGAAAGCAAAGTGCTTGAGATGGTCTCCTACGCATGGGCAGGCTTTGGAGCATCTTTTGGGCCTACCCTCATCCTCTCGCTTTCATGGAAAGGCATGACAAAGGCCGGAGCAGTGGCAGGAATCCTAACAGGGTGCCTTGCAGTTGTGATCTGGAAAAATCTTCATGGAGGCATCTTTGATATCTACGAGATGGTTCCAGGCGTGATCTTTTCTGCCCTTGCCATAGTGGTTGCAAGCAGGCTCAGCTCTGGCCCTGGCAGAAGGGAAAGAGAGCTTTTTCAAAAATGCCTCTCTAGTCTTTGATTAGCCATCTTGACATCATTACGTAAAGTTTGGGTTAGATATTCTTTTACGGGAGGATTGCCACTTCCATTACAACAACGGGCAACAAGACGGTCATTAGCTTTAACCTCACTGATGGCGGACCTTATGACGAGGATGGCAGCATAAACGGGGCCATAAGCAATGAGGGAGGCCCGGGAATTGGTGGGCCTGCCCCAACCACCCTACCCACCATAAGCCAGTGGGGAGCGATAATTCTTACAGCTCTCATGGGAATTAGTGCGATATTGGCATTTAGAAGAAAAACCTTCAATATTTAAGGGTGTTGCTTTTTCTGAAGCTATAATCCTTTTTAGTCAGAACATGACAGGAACAGTTTACTTTCTAAAAAAATCAAGTTCCTGCCATATACGCTTGTCTCTTGCGGCTGGGTGTGAGGGCACAAATTTACAAAATATTATAGATAGAGTTCTTTCATTTGCTTTTCTGAAATATCTAAGGGGGTTAGTTGAAATTTTATGCGCCCAAGCCTCAAACCTATAACAGTATCTGCCAATGGCATTACCTGCTCTACCCTATGTTCCACCATTAGAATGGTTACGCCCGCATTTTTAATGGCTACAATCTTTTCCAAAACTTCCTGAACGCCCTTGGGTGCAAGCCCAAGGGAGGGCTCATCCAACAACAACAACTTTGGCTTATTGGAAAGCGCCCTTGCAAGACCAAGCATTTTCTGCTCACCACCGGAAAGCTGAGAGGCCTTGTACTTCAATTTATCTTTCAATGCTGGAAACAATGCCAAAATGGATTCTACAGTAGATTTATCTACAGGGTCACCCTTGGCATAAAACGCCATCAAAAGGTTTTCCTCCACACTCATATTACGAAAAACCACATCTCCTTGAGGGCAGTAGGCAACACCACTGCCTATCACCTTCCATGGAGGCCAGTGAGTCACATCCATACCATGAAATTTTATTTTGCCACTGGTCACATTGGCCAAACCGGTGAGTGCCTTTAAAATTGTTGATTTACCAGCGCCGTTGGGACCTATGAATAAAACGATATTGCCACTGGTGACCTTAAAGGAAATCGATTCCAAAACGGGCTTTTTACCATACCCGGCATGAACATCGTTAGTCTCCAGTAAGATTCCCACGTTATGTTTACCCGTTTTATTTAGGCCAGCTCCATCTGGCCACCAAGGTATGACCGGAGCACTCCAGGATGTTCTCGCAATTCCTGGAGGTTGCCTTGGTATAGAATCTGACCTTGTGCCATGAAAAGGACATAATCGCACATTTGTTCTAAAAAGGAGGTATTATGCTCAATGATAATTATACTGGATCTTTTTCTGACCATTATTTTGATTAGATTTATCGCCCTATCCACCATTGAAGAAGACAAACCAGCCAGGGGTTCATCAAGCAACATCAACTTTGCATCAGAAGCTATGCCCAATGCCAGACTTAGCAGCTTCTGCTGGCCATAAGACAGATCTCTGGCCAACCTGCCTTTTTCACTCTCAAGATTCATCTCCTTTAACAGCTCAAAGGCACGACGCCTCCATGTGTGTTCCAAAGCCAGCCAATCCCTTATCCTGCATAGGGCACTCATTGGCCTTTCATATGCACGATCCTGAAAAGCCAGCAACAGGTTGTCCATTATTGTCATTTGTTCAGCTATCCTAACCCTTTGAAAGGTGCGATATATTCCACTTCGGGCCCTTTTATACGGAGGGTCACTGGTGATATCCCTACCCAAAAAGTGCACCTTTCCCCTGTCTGGCAAAATAAACCCCGAAATAACATTGAAAAGAGTCGTCTTTCCTGCACCATTTGGCCCCATAAGACCTATGGTTTCACCACGCTTCACCTCTATCTGAAGACCCCTTAGAACCTCCGCCCTGCCAAAATTCTTAAAAATTCCAGAGGCAGATAACAATACTTGCATGTTACAATCTGGTATGTTCCCTTATATCAAATGAAAATCCGCCTACTACACCTCCGGGCCGAAACATCAGTATCAGAACCAGAAGCATTCCATAAATAATCTGCCTGACATTTGAAGCCACACTGTAGGGAAGCCCCACGAAACGCAGGATCTCTGGCAAACCAATCAGTATCAACGCACCAAACACAGGGCCTGCTGTACTTCCGGAACCCCCAATTATTACGGCACACAAAATGGCGATGGAATCCATAATGGTAAAGGTTGTAGGGTCAACAAAGCTGACGTATGCGGCATATATGCCACCGGCTGCCGCAGCCATTACTGCCGAGATCATGAAGGCGGCTATTTTGAATCCCACTGGATTTCGCCCCAGGGCCATCACCAGATCCTCGTCTTCCCTGATGCAGTTGAGCACCCTGCCAAAAGGAGAACGGGTTAAGACCCACTTTATAAAGGAAAAAAGAAGTGCAAGGGATGAACACACAAGCGCTGCCCTTGCCGTGGTGGACATGAACCATGGGGTAGGAATACCCGTGATTCCCAATGCCCCGCCTGTCACGTTTGATACATTATTCATGAAATTAAAGCAAAGTACCTGAAGGGCAAAGGTTGCAATTACGAAATAATCTCCCCTGAGCCTGAGTGAAGGAAGACCCACCATGAGACCTGCCATACCGGCCAGGACCATCCCTATCAGCCATGCTACAATAAAGGGATAGTGCATTTGCCCATAAAAAATGGCTACACCATAGGCCCCTATTCCAAAAAGGGCCGAGTGGGCAATGGACATCAAGCCTGTATGGCCAGAAATAAGATCGAGAGACTGAGTCAATACTATATATACCCCCCCTAGGACCACGAGGTGGTAAAAATAGGCCTCCATATCTATACTTCCTGGGCTGCAGCATCACTTGCAAACCCCCAAGGACTCTTGAGCAAGACAACAAGTAACAACGCAAAAACTATGCTATCCTGCCACTGGGAGCCAACAACAAATATACTCAGATGCCGCACCAGTCCCACCAGCAAGGATGCCAATAAAAGGCCCCTTAGGCTTCCTATTCCTCCAACTATGGCTACCACTACGCCCATCATGAGGGCGTGAAGGCCCATTGTCGGGGTCATTCCGACATCAGCCGCCATAAGTATTCCCGCCAATCCTGCGAACGCAGAGCCTATAAAAAAACTAGCATCAACTATTTCGTGGGTTTTTATACCATAGGCAGTGGCGAGCTCCCTTGATTCGGCAACTGCACGCATTAAGAGGCCATGCCTGCTCCTTGCAAACAGAATGGCGAGAAATACCCAAGATACGGCTGCAATGGCCAAGGTAAGGATATGAATCCTAGTAATACAGGCATGCCATTTACAAATAGATGACGGTAGCCCAGGAGAAAAGCCTAGTGTGGACGCTCCCCAAATAATGGTAGTAACATTTTCAAAAATCAGGTAAATGCCAAAGGAGGCAAGCATCAAAACCAGGGAACCAGCCCCCTTTCTTAGCAGCCTATTATATACAACGTGGTTCATAAGAACACCCAGCAAACCACAAAAAAAAACGGAAATAACTGCAGCACCAAGCAGGGGAACCCCTGCCTGGGAATTAATCGAATAGGCCAGATAAGCACCCAGGGTGATGACCGCCCCGTGGGCAAAATGAAAAAAACGGGATGTAGTATATATAAGACTGAAACCCAACGCCACCAGCAGGTATGTGGACGCTGCAATCAAGCCGTTAACTACAGCCTGTGAAAGCATTAGGCTATTCCAATCCCACTATTTCCAACAGCCTTGGCTTACCATTTTCTATAATCTTTATGGCCATAGGTTTTATCACATCTCCGTTTGAATCAAAGGAAATTATTCCAGAGGCGCCGTGATATGATTTTACAGTATAAAGGTAGTCCCGAACCTTTTCTGCCTCAAGCCTACCTCCATTGGCCTCGGCTGCTTTTACCACAAGATGAATAATATCATAGGCTTCGGCTGCGAAAAGCTCCGGTTTTGTACCATATCTTTTCTCATAGGCCTGGGCAAAGGCCCTTGCCGCCTCTCCTTCTGCTGGGGCCGGAAGAATGTATATGGCCCCGTTTGCCGCCGCACCTGCCTGTTTCAGCACACTTGGATCTTCAACCGCCTCAGTTTGATAGAAAAATGGTTTTCCCACCTTCAGTTCAGCAGCCTGCTTCATAATCAGGATGGTATCATCCGGATATGAAACTGCGATTACACCATCCACGTTGCTATTTTTGATCTTGGTAAGCTGGGCTCTGAGATCCCGGCTCTGTGGTGGATAGGCCTCTTCCAAAACCACCTTGCCTCCCAGGGAAGTAAATTCATTTTTAAAGGAATCGCGGTTACCCACACCACCCTCATTATTGATATAGAGTATGGCCACCTTCCTAAGGCCCTTTTTCTTAAACAGGTATCTGGCAAAAATGCGGCCCCTTAGCGCATCTGAAGGAACAACCCGGAAGATATAATCCCCAGCAGAACTGATCTTTGGGCTAGTAGAGGCTGGACTGATAAGCACAACCCGTTCCTTTTCAGCAACAGGGGCAATGGCCAGGGTTACGCTGCTGCAAACGGCCCCCATCACCACTGGAATCTTGTACACATCTGCAAGCTGTCTGAATGCAGAGATGCCCCTGGCGGGCTGGCAGGTGGTATCTTGAAAATCAATCTTGATTTTTAAGTTGCCTTTCTGGCTGATCTCATCAGCGGCAAGCTGTGCACCTTTTTTAGGAGGTATTCCCCAGGGAGCCGCATCCCCAGTAAGTGGTAAAACTGCGCCAATAAGTAGCTCCTTTACCGTGGCCTTGGACCTTTCAGACTTTTTTTGCTCTTGTTGATTGGAGCAACCAGCAATCACCATGATAACAATTAGGAACAGGGCTGGTAGTACTGCGCATCTTCTCATAGGACCTCCTTTCTTCAGAAAGTTACTATTTTTTTGTAACCTTTTTGGCATTTATCTTGAAATCAATACCCAAAAACCACAATATGAAAACAAAAACTGCACATAAAACCCATACCCAGCAACCTGACAATTCCCTGCCAAATCTCTTAAAAAGCCCTCCAATCAAAACCGCAGTCCCTATATTGAAACAAACAGACGATGTATTCCATAGGTAAAGGGGAATATCCTCATCCTGGGGAAGGTCTTTCAGGCTTGCCATCTTTTTTGTGATTTTATCAGGAAACGACTTTTTAATAATTCGAAGTAATATTCTTGTTATTCCATGGACAAAAAAACCCAGGATATATGCGCTCAAAGACATCCCAATCAAAAAAATAATGGAATTAAGGGCGGTATCAGCTGGCTGTGGAACTCCTACAAGTTTTAGGAGCTCATCATGGGCCAGGAGCAGTAAGATAAATCCCGGTACCATAAAGGCAACATCCAATACCCTGAAAAAATTACCAAAATCCATGAAGTCTCTATAGCGCTCTTTCAAGATCCGAGATATGACTGTTCAACTCACACTGCAGAGGCCTTGGAAGGCGGTCCAACTCATCAATTATTTTTTTTAGAGCATCAAGCTGCCTTGCCAGATCAACCCGTTCCCTTCTCACAAAACAACTCAACATAGTGTTTTTCCTTACCTGTTCCAACAGTTCCATTGCCTGCTGCCTAGAGTAGCCCCTGCGAAGGGCGGCATTGAACAACATGGCGTACTCCATCTCCAGCCTGGTGTTGAAAACGGCTGGATTATCCGTATTGAGACTTACCACAAGGTTGGGGGATTGTCGGGATTCCTCTTGATTATACCAGGTAAATATAGGGTGCTCCTCTATTCCCCGCATGCCCAGGATAACCCAGTTTGAGGTAAGATTCGCCTCTAAAACTATACCCCTTTCATCAAGCTTGCGCCTTATATATTCCTGGAGCCTTTGGAGCACCCTCACGTCATCCTTTGAATAGTTCCGGTGAACACGTTTTCTGCCCCTAAGGAAACTGGCCTTGGAAAAGAAATAACTGGTTAAAACATCCCTTTGTTCTTTTAGGTGGAGCGGGCAGGGATCGTATGGAGAAGGATTCGGAAAAATATCTGCCTTTGGCAAAAAGGACAAAAGTCCATGAAACATGCAAAATATCTCTGGGCCTACCCTGTTCTTGATTCGTGAAAGCTCAGTTTCTGCAAGGCTTAAACCCAAGACGCTTCTGATTTCAGGATCGTGCATCAGTAGGAAATGAAATGCCTCGTGCCGTAGTGATAGCGCCGACCAGATGTTAATCAGTTCCTTGTGATTGTGCGAAAGTTGCGTGTCATCCAGTGGAACAAGCCATTTAGCCACTTCCAAAAAAAGCCTTGACTTTCTTCTTGTAAAGTCATGAGGCTCCACATGTCCGTCATTAGTCATTTTCCACAACCATAACTGACCAAGGATATCCTCGTCCCTGTTAACTACAAATGGGCCGTAACTATCGCACCACCACCCAAGGTTCATGCCAGTAATCAAACCGTGACCAAGCCTGTCGCCAGGCCTGATAATCATGGTGTTCAAAAGTTCATCAATGGAAAATAGGGCTGCCAAGGGATCATAAAAATATTCTCCCGCGTGGTAGGTGAGACTCATGCTCTGGCGTGCCGGACTTTTTCTGCCACCTAGCCTCCAGGCCTCTCTAAGTATGGATATGGGGGGGTAAAAACAAAAATTGGGCAAGGATGTTTCTGTATTGGCAACATCGATTCCAACCAGGTACTCTGCGAGTGCAGGAACCCTCTCAAGCAGGGCATAAATGTTCCATGCCGAATGCAAATAGGGCATAACCTGCCTTTTCAGATAGGAAAATAGGCAATCGTTTGGATATGGATCTTTTCTATTATCTGGCTTTACAAAGTGGATAATAATCCCTATCTGTAAAGGGTGTTCTTGAGGTGTACTGACATCTAGGTGTTCATGCCTCTGTTCACTTGCACCAAGGGCGGAACCCAAAATCCTTCCTTGTTCCCTTAATATTTCGATGATCTTTCTCTTGGCTATATAAAAGTCATCCTTGTCTATGCTTATCCTCACTTCCACCTTGCGCAATAAGTCGTCTGATCTGAGATGTGTCAAGCAAGACGTTTTATCCATACCAAAACGTCTCATACTGACAAACCTTTCCCGGAACCGGGTAAATCCGTAAGCCCCGTGCTCCTGGACTACAAAGCGAAATAGCCGGTTTTTCATCTGCAAATAGAACAATAGGAGTATTTGAAGGGAAAGAGGCATATTTTCAAGCAGCCGCAGGGTCTTTGTTAAAAATGCGGTATCGTTTAATAAAGACGAAAAAAATGAACCATTCAAATTTTTTTTCTGCCGTAAGAACCATAAGTAATGTGATATCCACTCTGTGCATTTCCTTATGGCCTCAATCCGATTGTCCACCGGATAGTCACCGTCCACCCACTGTCTCAAGTGGTTTAGGAATGTACATGACAGGGGAACATGTGATGGAAGCCCTATGCATTTACATATTTCTTCAATAAAAGGACCTTGTTTTGTTTTTAGAGCCTCCCCATTTGTAGACTTACGAACAAAGATTTCATCTAATAAAAGGCAGCGAGTGATTAAAAACCCCGCAAGGTAAGCCAGCATTTGGTATTCCTTTTGCCCATAAAGATTTCTGATCAACTGGTCTAGATGTCCGTTATGGATATCCAAGAGCTGTCTTACCAACAATCTAAAGGAAAAACCCGCACTGAGATGCAGATGTGTTTCAGCCAACCCCTTTGAAAGCATTTTTAGTACAATCTGATCGTTTAAGCGGATATCCACCTCGTCTCTTATGGCCTTTTGATTCAGGGGAACCCTTGACTCTGCAAAAAAGGCCGCAAGCACTGGGGTAGTGTCAATCCTTAGGGAAAGGCTTCGCCAAAGCTCAAGCTTTGATTCGTGATTTATTTGGCTCCACCACATTTCGGGCCTTCCAGCCAGGTCCTCCTGGGGATTCAACTGCCAAAACTTGAATGCCGGCATTCCATCGAATTCGCTGATAAAAAGCCTAGCCATGTCCTGAAGAAGCAAAAAAGGCACCAAAATGCCTGAGCAGCTGGAAGCTATGAAGGGATTTAGTCCTAGGCAACAAGACTGTGAGATTTCATCCCTTGGCATGTAGCTCTCATAGAGGGCCTTTATCCTTCTCCTGATTACTGCCCTGTCACTACTGACAAAGGGCGGCTCAGAGGCAAGAATCTCCACGGCCTCATCCAGCATTTGTTCGTAATCTTGAGAACGGTTAACGGACAGGCCACAGATACCTAACGGGATAAATCGGCTGGCACGCCCTTCAAATATGAAGGAGAGAAGCCTTGGAAGCATTATCTACCTATTTAATGAAGTCATTATACCTGTTTTTAATATTTGTTTTTTCTTTAATTTTATAGACGTTGATACCTCAAGCTCTTTAACTTGACTTCACCTTCGTTAGTGAGATACCATTTGCCTTTACTGAAACTTATAAACTGCCTCGTATAGGCCCAAATCAACCATTTATCATCAATTTCTCCCCTTTGCATCCCTTCCAGGAATTCCCGTAATTGGTCATCTTTAGGCTCACCAACGGAAAAAAGATTAATAAGGTCTTTGGCAAGCTCCTTGATCTTGTCTTTAAAGGGCAAAAGTGGAGAATCCTCCAAGGAAGAAGAGTCTATTTTGTGAAAAAGTTCTATCAGAGAGATCTGCCAATTAGTATCAAAGAATCTTTTCTTAAAAAAGTTTTCTTTGAAATTCGTTGGAATTTTCAAGTGTTCTGCCTTAACATTGGTGCCAGAAACAAGGTCCAGAGCTGCCAACACCATGGCATAGCGAAGCATTATCTTGGCCAAAACATCACTTGAAAGTTGGGATGACGATGAATTCAGATATGAATCAATCCGTTGGATATTTTCTTTTGTAACATCCTTACTTTGTTCAGATCCTTTGCCAACATTCAGAATAATAGCATCTAGCTTGTCCCTACATAGCTTAACCATCACGGAAATGGTACTCCATGGATAAAACCTTCCATCTCTTTCTACATCTGAGGGCATGGATGGCATATCCTCCGCATCGAGCCAGCTCCAGAAACGATTAAAGAAGAAAAGGATAATAGAATTTTCAGATTGTGGTGTGGAACGCCTTATAATCCTTATCCCCTGACCATTGGAATTAAATGGAGAAAAAGCACCTTCCTTGTCAAGAATGGCAAGAATATCGCTGCTAAAACAGACGCTACGGACCATGTAATTCAGATCCTGCAAAACATTATCTCCAGAGCGGTCTCGAGTTATAAGGCGGGAAAGCTCTACCATATCTAGGGTTATTACTTTGTTGACGGAATCTATATCAAATGTCTTTTCAAATCGACTTTCAAAGTCAGGATATTCCGAGTTAAATTTTAAAAGTTGAATAAGTTGTTTCAGAATGCCCATTATCTTCTGGGGCTTAATTTCCGCATCCTCGGCTTCATTCTTTTTCTCTTGATTTTTACTATCATTTTTTTCATAAACAGAACCCAACTCATGAAGCCAGTGATAAAAGGCCAGTTGGTGTCTTAAGTTACCACGCAACAGATAGACAAAATCTGTAGGCATGTTTATTGGAAAACGCTCTTCCTTCCCATTACTAGCTTCAGAAGATCCCTTTCTAGTTTCGGATCCAGAAGTTAACGGTCCTTTAGATGAATATATTGGCACATAAAAAAGACGGGATGCCAATTCACTTTGCTGAAAGTCGGAGCTTCGCACCTGTTCATCGTAGGTATAAAGAGGGAATATGTTTTCTGCCCGCATATATTTTTGAAGGATGTCCTTGGATACTCTGTAAAAATAAGGATCGTCCAAGGCGCGTTGCCCAACAATATCAGGAACAGTGGACACCAGATCACCATAAATGGCCTTTTTAAATGCGGAAAACGCCCCCAGGAAAAGCAGTACAACCCTGTCATGGCGAAGATATGTGTTTAACACTTGGAGTAACTTGGCACCCTTTATTCCTGTCAAATCGATATCATCAAAGGGAATGAGGAGCAAAGCAGGGTGATTCTCTCTATGTAAAAAATTTTTATCCAAAAAATTAAAAAATTTATTTAAAAAATAGTTAATATAATCTACGAGCCTTAACCCGCTTTGCTGAACCTCCAATATATTATTTGAAAAGTCCGTTGAGGTATAAGAAAAATTCTTGACATGCTCCTTGAACCCTCCACCTATAAGGGCTAACGATTTCTTTACCTTGGAAAGGGCTTCTTCCAACTCAAAAAATAATTCTTTCCCGCGAGAACCGCTATTCCACTCGACCTGGCACGACACGGCAGGCTCATGAAGAAATGGAAGATACTTTTTTATTTTTTCTATAACTTCTTCTATTCTCAAAAAGACCCATGCAAGGATAAACTTTTCATCACCATTGAACATCTCTGGATCAATGGGACAAAGGGGAATACAGCTAAATGGAAGGTCTTTTTTCCCCCTATCATTTTGCCCATCTCGGCCTAGGCAAGTGTCAACATATTGTTGCACACCTGGTAAATTATTTTGCCTTTGCAGGCGCTGCATCAAAGCGTATAGCAGGGTAGTCTTTCCAGAACCCCTTTCGCCTATTATATATAAAAAATTGTCTAGGAATTGCCTTTGATTTCCGGAATTGTTTCTTTTGTTCGCATTACCCAATCTTTTAAGTCGACGAAGAACATCATTTAAGACCCTTTCCTGGGATTCAGTAAGTTGATCAGGTACATACATGGGCAGGCATGGCAGTTTTGTATCATGGTTATTTTGATTCCCTATAGATTCAGATTTTGATTCTGTCATGAATCCCGACCCCCTTGATCTCCTTCTTTTTTGCCAGCGAGATTACCCTGGTTCTTCAGGCCGTGAGCCTGTCCAGCAAATCTACGTAAAAACTATACAGCACCTCTGAATCAAGACGATTATTATCTAACAGAACATATTCGCCATTGTAAAGCCTGTAGTCATGAGAAAGAACCCTTACTCCAAACCTTTCAGGATTGTCTCCAATGGGTGAACCAGGGTAAGGAACCAGTAAGGAAACGGATATCCTTACACCCATGTCATGAAGTCTCAATATGAATTCACCGGTGGCAGTCAAAGAATTATAATCGTCCCAAGGGTGTCCAAGTATGAAGCAAGCTACTA
>Ga0256832_1002938_pt1 | contig 11640 bp, 9 predicted proteins | sample 134614metaG_FD_190534 | JGI IMG/M metagenome (GOLD analysis project Ga0256832, IMG submission 190534) | Hydrothermal vent microbial communities from Lau Basin, Pacific Ocean - 134-614 | ecosystem: Environmental > Aquatic > Marine > Hydrothermal vents | place: Pacific Ocean: Lau Basin | collected...
GTGAACCGTCCAGCGCACCGTCACCCACTCATCCTCGCGCAGGGGCCTGCCCGTGGGCGCATCCGCGCGGGCCAATCGCATCTGGATGACGCGCCCCAACCCGCGATACGCCCGGGCGATGTCCCGATGCAGTGCGATGTGCTCCAGGCTCTGGGCCTTGAGGTCCGCCGGGAAGTCGGCCAAAGCCTCCTGCAGCAGCTCCCAGGCCCGCGCGAACGCCTGCGCCGCCTCCTGCTCCCGCCCCAGGGCCTGCAATACGCGGGCGTGAACGTACGTCGCATGGTAGCCGCCCTGGGCGCGGCCCTGCGCAAGCACAGCCACGGCCTGCTCGGTCTTGTTCAACGCCTGCGTCAACTCACCCATCTTGAGATGAAGCTCCGCCCGCAAGGTCAGGGACAACCACTCGGGCTTCGCTTTCCCCAATTCCCCCGCCAAAGCGTCCGCCTGATCCAGCGCGGCCATGGCTTCGTCATGCCTTTCCTGGTCAAGAAACACCTGCGCCAGGGCCAGAAGGTCTTGCTGGGCCATCCACAACTGGCGGTTTTCCAGGAGGATGTCGACGGCTTTCCTGTAATGGGTTTCCGCCGCGGCCAGATCGCGCTCGACATGATAGAAATAAGCGCCCAACTGGCTTTTGGCGTGGGCCTCGCTGATGGGATCGCCGATTTCCTGGGCGATGCGCAGCCCTTCCTGGATATTTTGCAATGCTTCCTCGTCACCGCCCAGCAGGTCCAGGATGATGGCGCAGCGATTGAGGGAGGCGATGCCGATGCCACGGCGATTTTGCAGACGCCGGAAGAGGTCGCCGGCCGCATCGTAATTTGCCAGGGCGTGATAATAGCGTCCTTCCAGGTATTCGAGATTGCCCAGATTGAACAGGGCCTTGGCTTCGCCCTGCAGGAAACCGATGTCGCGGGCGATGGTCAGCGCCTCGTTGTAGAGGGATCGGGCCTGGGCGATGCGCCCCTGTTCGGTGGCGAGGATGGCCATCAGATGCAGGATCTCCACTTCCTCGCGGCGGCGCTGGCGTTGCCGGTAGATGGCCAGCGCCTGTTGCAGATAGGGCTCGACCTCGGCATGACGCCCCAGCCCCAGAAGCGCATCCCCCTGGATGCGATAGGCTTCGGCCAGGGCGATGGGGTCCTCCTGAGCTTGCGCCAATGCCACCAACGCCTGGGCGTTTTCCCACGCCCGGGCGTGTTTGGACGCCTGAATGAACAACTGATTTTCCGCCAGACGAATCTGCAACTCGAGATGAGGCAGCCCCGCCGCCCGGACTTCGGCCAATCCCTGCTGGGCGGCCTGTTCCGCCCGGTCGAACTGGCCCGTGTCCGTAAAGAACTTGGTGCGTCGCAAATGCACCCAGGCCTTCCTTTCGGGCGCATCCGCCAAGGCCAGGAGCAGATCCAGGTCCGCGGCCTGACGGTCCCGATCCCCCAACACGTCCAGCACCATCTCCCGCTGCCGCACCAGATCAAACCGGGTAGCCGGGGAGGCGTGACTCCGTTCAGCAATAGCAATGGCCTGATCGAGATGCTCCAACGCGTCCTGAAAGGCGCTCAATTCCAGCGCCTGCCGGGCGGCAAGCTGATGGAAATGAAGCGCCTCGGCCCAGAGCGCGCCCCGGGTGCAGTGATTGGCGAGGATGGCGGGGCTGGCATCCCCCAGGGCGATGAGGGTTTTGGCGATGTTGGCGTGCCATGCCTGGGTTTCCTCGGGCGTGAGCAGTTGGCAGGCGGAATCGGCCAACGCGTCATGCACCAGGCGCACCTCTTTGCCTTCGAAAGTCAGAAGATGGTAGTAAACCAGTTCATCGAGGGCGCGGAAAAGGACCTGGGAGGGGGCGTCGAGAAGCCGCTGCAGGAACTCGAAGCTGACGGGACGAGAGGCCAGGGCCACGCCCTGCAACGCGGCCCGGGCCAGGGGCGTAATCTGCGCCAGCCGTTGCGAAAAGAGCTCTTGCAGCCGGGAGGTCAGGGGCAATTCCCGGTAGTCTTCGGTGATGTCATCCCAGGGCGTGCGCCATTCGCCCGCCGCATCCTGAAAGAGCGCGCCCCGGTCATGGAGGGCGCGCAGCGTCTCGATGATGAACATGGGATGCCCCTGGGTGGTCCGGTAGAGGCGCTGTTCGAAGCGGGGGGCGGGCTGGTTCAGGCCCAATGCCGCGCGCACCAGGCGCCCCGCGTCGTCGGATGAGAGCAATCCCAGCCGGAGGATGGCCGCGGACGCGGGCAGCGAGTCCAAAAAGGCCTCCAGCCGGCGGCGATGCTCGGGCGCATCATCCCGAAAGCTCACGGCCACCAGCAGCGGCAGCCGTTGGGTCGCTTCGATGATGGCGACCAGGGCGTCGAAGCTGGCCGCGTCGGCCCATTGCATGTCATCGAAGATCAGGACCAGGGGCGTTCGGGCAGTGACCACGCGAAACAGGTGGATCAGCGCCTGATGGAAGCGAGAGCGGGCTTCTCCCTTTTTCAGGGGCGGCGGGGTGGCGATATCGATGGCCCATGCCCGGATTTCGGGAATGACCTGGGCCAGGGACGCCAGCCAGACGGGGTCCATCTCCAGGCGCAGCCGTTCCACCAGCAGGGGAGAGAGATGGGGGACGATGGCCTGCCGCAGGGCCTGATAGGGAGCCGCTGCGCTTTCCTGAACGGCTTTACTCATCCAGAGGGGAAACCCCCAGCCCTCGGCATATTGGGCCAGCTCCATCAGCAAACGGGTTTTGCCGATGCCCGCTTCGCCCCGCACGATGCACGCGCCCCCTTGTTCCCGCCGCAAGGCGTCCACCATGTCGCGGGCGCGTTCCCAGGTTCTTTCCCGCCCGATCATGGGCAGGGCGATGTCCTCATGAAAGAGCGGGGCGCGGCGTTCCGGCTGCACGCCCGCGCCCGACCGGACGCGCTCCATCAATTGCTCGATGGCCGGGCCCGGACGCGCGCCCAGGGCTTCGGCCAGGTTCCGCCGCAATCGGGCGTAATAGCGCAGGGCGTCGTCCCGCCTGCCCAGGAGGGCGCAGAGCCGAATCACCTGCTCATAGGCCCATTCGTTCAGCGGCTCCTCGCGGATCAGCCGTTGGCCAGCATCCAGCGCCTGGTCATAGGCTCCCAACCGAAAATAGCCCTGCACCAGCTTTTGCAAGGCCAACACATACTGCTGCCGCAATTGCTCTCGCTGCACCAGCGCCCATTCGTCATAGAAACCGGGCAGGAAATCCCCTTGATACAGGTCCACCGCCTCCTGCAGGGTTGGGAGAGGGTCGTCGTCGCCCGCGGCCCGGGCCAGGGCTGCCCGAAAGGCCGCCACGTCCACCCAACAGCCATCCATCTCCAGCAAACGGACGGTGGTGCGGGTGGCCTCTATATGGGGACACACCTGCCGGACCTGCCACAGCGCCTGGCTCAACCGACGCCGGGCCGAGGGTTCGGGCAAATCGAGCCAGAACAGGCCAGCCAGGCGCGGGCGTTCGTGGGCCACGTCCGGATGCACGAGCAGATAGGCCAGCAACGCCCGCGCTTTTTGGCTGGCGGGCGGGGGAATGCGCTGGCCCTCGCGCCGAATCGTCAAGCCGCCCAGCAGACGGAATTCCAACAGGGACGCTGAATCGGTCATTATCCAGGTTCGAAACCTTCAGGTCATGGGCTTTGAAAGGGGTCTCGCTCCCGCATGCGTAGCATTTTCACCACTTGCAAGAGCTCTGTCAAGTTGCCGTTCAAACCGCCCAAAACAAAAATCCCGACCCATTGGGCCGGGATGCAGGAGCCACCCGCCGGATTCGAACCGGCGACCGACGCATTACGAGTGCGTTGCTCTACCGGCTGAGCTAGGGTGGCGTTTTTACCACAACATGTTGTGGTTTGACTTCATAAAACCACTACATGTAGTAGGTGCGTCAAGTAGGTGTTAAGGCTTTTTTTAGGGTGGTTCGCTGTTCAAAATCGCATGAAAAACAAGGCCCGAAAGCGGTAGGCCCTTGATACAGAAAAGCCCACCGCGGCTTCGCTGTGGGCTTGGGATTGGCTTCGAGTTCTGTTAGAATTCTCGTAGCCCCGCCGCTGCGCCCACAGCGGTTGGGGTTAGCCCTCGGGTGACGTTCACGGCGTCGCTCGGGGGCGTTTTTGTATGTCGTGGCTCGATTGTATCACACCCGCGCGCGGGTGTCAAACGCGCTCAGTAGGGGAAGTGGAACAGGCTCGCGGCGGCCCGCTTGGCCTCTTCGCCTCGCCTGTCGTAGCGGGCGGTGGTGGTGATATTCGCATGGCCCATGAGTTTGGACACCACGGCCAAATCCGCGCCATTGTCCAGAAGGGTGGAGGCAAAAGTGCGGCGCATGTCGTGGGGTGTGAAGGGTTTGACGCCCGCCTGTTCGGCCCGCTTGCGCAGGACGTTGTAAACAGCTTGGGAAGTCATCCGTTTGGGAATGATGCGCCCGCCCTTGTTGATGGGCATGAACAGCGGGCCGGGTTCGCGGCCTCGCACGTCCAGCCAGGCGTTCAGCGCCCGGCGGGCACCGTTGGTGAGCCACACGATGCGCTCCTTGCGGCCTTTGCCATGCCGGACGGTGAGCTCGCCCGTTTCAGGGTTGTAGTCGTCAACGTCGAGGCCCACCACTTCGGCCCGGCGCAGCCCGCCCGCCAGCATGACGGCCAACAGGGCGGCGTCACGCGCACCTGCGGGGGTGCTGTCGGCTTTGCACGCGGCCACCACCGCGGCCACCTCGGACGCGTCCAACATGCGGCCTGTGGGCAAGGTTTCGCCTTTGACGCCTTTCACGTCCACGGCCCGCATATAGTCGGCGTCGGACATGAGGCCCAATTGCCACGCGGCCTTGAGCACGCCCTTGAGGGCGGACAGATGACGGTTGGCGGTGGCGGGTGCGTAGCGTTCCATGAGGACGCTGCGGATGGCGGCCACATGCTCAAAACGCAGCGAGGCCCACGGGAAAGTTTCCACCGCGGCTTCGGGGTTCACCATGCGGGCGATGGCGTCAAGCGCGCTGCGCATGACGCGGCGGGACTCGGGCGAGGGCAGGGAAGCGAGATAGACAAGGGCGGGGTTGGCCGTCTCGCGGTGCGGCTCGATGGCGGCGGTTTGGGTGGGGATGGGCAGGTGCGTCATGGCGTCCTCTCAGTGCAATAGATTTTGAAAAGATACATTTTCATAAGCTATTTTACGCTAAAAACAAGAGGCTGTCAAGGCCCTTTCGCCCCAAATCTGCGCTTTTGCCCCAAGCGTCAAATCGGCAAAAAACAGTACGGGCATTCACGAATCTCGCACATCATCAACCCCCACATTCCCCGATTTCGCGTCTGAGGCTCTCAGAAGCCCGTAGTGCGATTTTTTGCATTTGGACATGGTTTTATATGCCCCAAGCGAAAATAAACGCTCTCCGCGCGTCTCACGCGGTCAACTTGTCGGCCCGGGCCGCAAGCGCCCGCCAGTGACGCGGTCCTGCACGCTGGACAACTACATTTTGGCCGACTTGCGCGCCAACGTCACCGAAGCGCTTTTCCAGAGTTGCGTTGGCCCTGCGATTGAACGCGAATAAGACGCTTTTTCCGGCAGCTAGTGCAGACCACTGCAAAACGATTTTTCTTAAAAGTAACTTTTGTCATGTCTCCCAACAAGCCAAACTTCCGCCCACACTTCTTGCATTTGGCGAAAAAATAAGGCCGCGTTTCTGTAGTGAAATCAACGTCAGGCTGCAAATGATACATATCACCCACTACAGGCGATGCCACCTTTTCCAAGAAATCGGGGGACACTTTCATACACAGTATAGCCGCGCTCTTGCTCTCCCCTGTCTGTGGATTGGTGAACGTAAGCACTGGCAACCCATGCCCTTCTGGCGGATTAAGCCAAAGATTGAATGTGATGGCTGCATCCTGAATTAGTCGGTAAAAGGTTGCTTCATTTTTCATATTCTTATCACCTTGCCTCAATCTCCCAACGAAAACAACGGGGGGCTGGTTGTCTCCTTGCATTCAGGCGGTCGCCACGTCTGCCAGTGACCACACGCCCGACATTGCAAACGGGTCTTTTCCCCCAGGGCCACGGTCACGCTTAAGACAAGCCTATCGTCTTGCTTCACGTCCAGAACCTGACCGCATCGTTGGCATGTGTAAATCTTGGAGTTCTTCGCTCTCATGGTCCGACCGCAGCGCTCCCACCAGGCCCAGGCCCAGCAGGATGGCGCCCACGAGGACAGCGGCCCAGGCTAAACCAAAAAGCACGGTCACCCCTGCGTCCAGAAGCCCCAGGCCCACCAGGATGAGAACATCCACCATGTCCACAGGTAGATAGCGGGTTGACTGGTCACTGTCCATTCTTCCTTCTCCGAGGGCGGATGAGAAACGCGGCCAGCTCATCGAGGCCCTCATCATCTCTCACGCCCAAACGCTTCCGAGAAAGGGGCGTGATGCCCAGCTCCTTCCCCAGTGAGTTATAGGCGGCGCTGGAATCGCGCCAGATTTGATGAGCTGGATGCTTCCTGGTAATGCCGCGGTCATCCTTGCGGAGAATGCCCTCCCTTATCAGGGTCTTGTAGGCGTCTTGTGCCATGCCCCACGCCTGAGCTAGCAGCACCAAACGCCCGTAATCCGCACTTACATCTATTACATCCAGCTCGATGAGGCGGGGGACAACTTTTCGCCACCAGAGTTGAGCGCTTTTGCTCAACCCCTTGGGCGCGCGGGGTGGAGCCTTCTTCACTTCATCCATGACTTGACTCCTCTCATCGGTGATAAGGGTGAGGGCTGGCCAGGCTCTGGCCACTGCGGAAAATCCGAAAAAATCGGCGGTCGTGAAAATTTGACCTCCCCGGCGGTCTCGCTTTCGAGAATCACAGAGATTTTCATCCCCCCTCCCCCAGCATTGCTCTTTGGGTGGTCTCAACGTTTCGGATAACAGCATCTATCAAACGCGAGCTCAGTCGTCCAAAGCTCACAAACTCACTGTGTCCACCTGGCGCTAACTGTCCAGCTTCAAAACGTGCTTCCTCAAACGCCTTCAAAGCATCCTTAGCCTGTTCTAGTGCTGGCAAAACGTCTCGCGCCAACGCTGCTACCTGTGGCTTGAGTTGACGCACTCTTTCCCGGTTTGCTTCCCATAAGGCTCTATCCAACACCTTCTGAACCTGCTTTCTTTCGTTTTGAACTCTGCGGACTTCGCCCCTCAGTTCGCTGATTCGCTGTTTGGTGTTCTCGCCATCCAGCGTATCGAGGAATCGAATGACATCTTCGGGAGAGGCATCTACGCCAATCCCTTGACTGTTCTCTTCCAGGCGTTGGATTTCGCTCCACAACGCTTTCTCTTTCTCTGCCAGCTCTTGGCTTTTTGCCCGCAAGATGGCCACATTCTCGAAAACATGGCCAGTTTCATCAAGCTTGAATCGCGACTTCTTCGGCATCACTTCACCTTCCAATGAACGGAAGTTGTCATGTATTCGACTTGCGGGGTTGCCCGTCCTTCCAGAACCGCGGCCCGGTGTTGGAAAAACTCAGCCGCCCGCGTATTGCCAGCCGCTCGCGCTTTCTCCGCCCAGGCCCGCAGATTTCGGGCCATCTGCGCCTTGTTTGGCGGAGGCGTCTTTTTCTGTCGCTTCACCCGAGGCGGCTCCAACCCCAGCGCCTCATACACCTCTCGTTCGGTCATGCTACCACGTTTCTCCAAGGCCCGGGCCAACACGCCCAGCGCCCACTTGCTGCGCTTGAGCAAGTCCCAAGCCTCATTAGCCAGGATTAACTTATTCAGGCCGGGGTCATCATTCATGGCTAGCTCGAAGTTGTAGAAATCACTACCCTTCAAATCCCGTATGACCTGCAACGGCCCCACCGTCCCTCGCAAATGCCAATCCAGGACAGCCTCCGCCGTATCCCCTGCCAGGGCGATGAGAGCGCGGTCTTTGGCCGTCATCCTTCTTTTCAGCGCGGGGATATCGGTGTAGGGATTCGACTTGCTTACACTAATCCCCTGCACATCATATCCCAACAAAATCGCCATGACTGCATGACCCGCCTCATGCCGACATGCCCGAAAACTGATTTCCGTCATTGTAAAAACTCCTTGAGATTGTGGTTCTCTCCAGTCCTAAACTTGACATTATTTTATCAAGGTTTCCAAAAACTAGCAAATTCACCTTTAACCAGCTGTATCCGCCCTAGACTTGGGCGCTTTCTTGCCGGCGTCAAACTTTTTTCTGTCGCCTTCTTGGTAGCGAGACAAGGCCCGCAGGTCGGGGAGCGGCTCTTCGCCCAACAGCCGCGCCCGCAAAGGCTCAAACTCCCATGCCAAATCTTCCGCAAGCATGCGCAGGCGCTCCACCCGCGGGCGGGCGCGCCCTGCTTCCTCATGCAGTTGGGCCAAAAGCGCGTCCACCTTCGCGACTTGTGCTCTCACATCCATCACCTCAGAAGGGCATGTCGTCATCATTGCTGCTCAGGAAGCGCACGTTGCGGGCGGTGAGCTCCAATCGGGCGCGGGGCTCGCCCTGCTTGTCGGCCCATGCCGCGGCCTTCACGTCGCCTTCCACAAGGACAAGGCTTCCCTTGCTCAAATACTCATCGCAACGCTCAGCCAAGGCGTCCCATGCGGTGACGCGAAACCACGTTGTGCTTGTCTGCGTCTTGCCGTCAGCGTCCTTCCACCGACGGTTGACAGCAACGGGGAAGGCCACAACGGGCACTCCCTTGGCCGTGTAGCGTAGTTCGGGTTCCGCTCCAAGACGGCCCACAATGACAGTCTTTTGGTACATGATACACGCTCCAAAAACGGGTGTGTTGGATGGTAAGGGTGACGGATGAACGCGCAAAGTTCCCTTACGCGAGGGAATTTTTGGCCCTTAGAAGTTCATTTTTGAGTTCATCCGTCACCCTTTGCGGCGCAAAGTCCCAAAAGTGGGGGGTTCAGCCACTTTTTTGGCTCGAAGTCGGGGTATTGGGTGACGGATGGTGACGGATGGGGTGACGGATGAAAAACAGTTTTCCATGTTCGAGGGTGTGACTATCCGAAAGAAGTTCGGTTTTTTGGTGACGGATGGTGACGGATGGGTGACGGATGGTGACGGATGGGTGACGGATGGTGACGGATGAAAATCGCCTTAATCAGCCCTGTCGACAAGGCGAACTCCAATGTAAAAACGGCTGCCTTTTGAGCGCACATATCCAAAGCGTTCCTTCATTTTCCTGGCAAAGTCCTGTTTCCGAACGGGCTTCTCGCCCTCATCCTCGCACCACGCTTGATAGGCGTCGTGAATCTCTTGCGCCCGCACGCGTGCGCCTTCTTCAAGGATGCACGCTTCCTCGATGAATCGGGCCACGGTGTCGTTTTCCCGCCTGTAAGCCTCGGTGGCCAGCTTCACGCGTGCGGGCGGGGCGAGGCGTTGCCCGCGGGCGATGAAGTCCATGAAGCCGCGCACGGCCCAGGCGAGAATGCCGGGAAGTTCTTTCAACAGCTTGTCCTTGAGTTCGGGGTCTTTGCGCCGTTCGCCTTCCTTGGGTTCATCCACAAAACGCACCTCGAAGGGCAAGAGTTGGATTCTATCCCAAAGGGCGAGATAGTCGCTCTCCGCTTGCGGGCGGAAGTTGGTGGACAGGATGAAGAGATGGCTCGGGCGGAATGTGATGGGGCGTGTAGCGAAGGCGGGCCGGGCTGTAATCGGCCCGCCACCCGTCACCATTTGCACGGTGGCCACGTTCACCCGGTCATCCCGCTCGATTTCATCCACCCACGCCAAACGCTTCCCGCGTAGCGCGGCCAGGTGTGACGTGTGGCTTCCCTCGCTGCGGCGGCGGTACTTCACGGCCACCTCCTGCGGCACGCCCCCCGCCAAATCAGGCCCGAGAAGCTCTTGGAAGACGCCCAGAATCATGCTCTTCCCGTTGCCGCCCTCGCCCTGCCAAATGGGGAAGACGCGGGCGGGCGACAGGCCCGAGACGGCCACGCCCATGAGGCGTTGGAAGTACGCGATGAGTTCCGTATCGCCTTGGAAAATGTCCTGGATGGTCTGCTCCCACAACGGGGCGGGTTCATCAAGGCCGCGCCATTCCACAGGGGCGGCGTAACGGATGAAGTCTCGCGGGTTGCCAGGCTCCAAGCGCCCCGTGCGCAAATCCACCACGCCATTAGCGACGGCCAATTTGTAGGGCGCGTTATCCCATCTGCTCGGGTCAATCTCAAGATGCTTGCGGGCGAGATGAAGCACGTTGTTCATCCTGCTTTTGAACCGCAATGCTCGCGACCGTTTTTGTAGGGCTTCGATGACCTTCTCATCTGCGCCTCGTTTTGTGAGTTCAGCTTCGGCAAAAACAAATTGGGCGGCCACGGGGTTGAAGAGGGCGGTCACGTGGCCCGCGGCGTCAGCCTTCCAATGTCGCCCGTTCCACACGTACCACGCACCATCGATAGGGTCATAGACGGCCCGGCCTTTGTTCAATCGGGCGAAGAGTTGGGCGTCACCCTCCTCCTGAAGGCGAAACGCCTCCATCACCTCATCGAGGCTCAAGGGGGAGGCCATGCCTTCCGCGGCCTGTGCCGTGGTCTCCACGCCCGCCCACCTCAGGGGCGCGGTGCGCGGCTCGCGCTCTCCGGCGCTCATGCCCGAAGCAATAGTTTTTCGGGCCTCGCGCTCGGGCAGCCCCGCGGCCTTAGCCGCGTCCATTAGCGCTGCCTCCACCTCCGCCTGCTCCAATTCGCCACCCGCCACCAATTGACCGAGATTAAATGCGGCCCGGTTCAAGGTTTCATTTCGCGCGCCCACCGGCGCGGCGCGCACCGCTGCCACCTCATCCTCAAAGGCTCGACGGGCGTAGGCGCTCCCGTTGGCGCGGGGGTGCTTGCCATTGCTATCGGCCACGATACGACGCTCCACGGGCCACTTATCGCTTCTCAGAAGCTCTAGAATGAAATAGGGCAATGGCGCAGGCTCGCCATCGTCAAGCCATGTGTAGCGCCCGCCCGATGGATGCACAGACGGCGGTAAAACCACATAGCCTCCAACCCCGCGCACATCCACGCCCGCGGGCAAATCCCCGCGGCGGTTCCCCAATGGTTCGCCCTCGGGTTGGCGGAAGAAGAAGTGATATCCACCCCCGCCCGTGGCGGCGTGGGCCGTGGGAATGCGGAAAACGGCTTCCAGCAGGTCATCCCCGGCAAACTCAGGTTTGCCCGCGTCGAAGTCTAGCACGACCAGCCCCGACTTCCCGCAATCCAAACCGATATTGGCTTTGGGCCATCGCTTCCACCATGCCCGAATGGTCTCGGGGTCGGTGGTGGACGCCTCGCGCCATCGAATGCCCTGCATGGGGCGCTTGCCCTGCGGCTCCACGGGGAAGACATGCCAACCGCGGGCGGCATAAGCGAGGGCGGCGTCTAACCTTTCGCGGGAAAGTTGTGATACAATCATGACGCTACCTCCTTCTCTCGCGAGAGGAGGCTTTCGCCTCGGGGGAGGCCCGGCCCGGCGGCCAACCTTGCTCGGGCCTCCCCCATTTGCAGGGCGTCGAAAAGCGCCATTTGCTCAGGGGCGTCAGGCGCTCGCCAGCGGGTCAGCAGATAGTAAACCTGGTCGCCAAAGCCCCGGTTGAACCGGCGGCCATCGCGTAGGATGTCGGCAATGCGGGCCACATAGACGCGGCCCGTCTCTGC
>Ga0256832_1002939_pt1 | contig 11636 bp, 9 predicted proteins | sample 134614metaG_FD_190534 | JGI IMG/M metagenome (GOLD analysis project Ga0256832, IMG submission 190534) | Hydrothermal vent microbial communities from Lau Basin, Pacific Ocean - 134-614 | ecosystem: Environmental > Aquatic > Marine > Hydrothermal vents | place: Pacific Ocean: Lau Basin | collected...
TGATGACAACGTCATCCGCGAGTTCGCCACCATCAACCGCGGAACGGCCCAGGATCAGGGCGTGACCCGCATTGGCAATGGCAACCTGCTCATGGCCTACACCCATGTGGCCCACGACTGCATCCTTGGGGACAACACCATTTTGGCCAATGCCGCTTCCCTGGGAGGGCATGTGCGGATCAACGACTGGGCTATTCTCGGCGGTTTTTCCATGGTGCATCAGTTCACCCGGGTGGGCGCCCACAGTTTTGCCGCCATGGGGAGCGCCATCGGTAAAGACGTGCCGCCTTACGTCATGGTGGGTGGTGCCCCCGCCGTGCCGCGTGGCATCAACAGTGAAGGGCTCAAGCGCCGTGGTTTCGATGCCGGGGATCTGTCCGCCCTGAAAAAGGCTTACCGCTTGCTATACCGCTCCAACCTGCGCCTGGAAGAGGCCCGGGAACAGATTCAACAGATGTGCGAGGATGCCGAAGCCGTGCGTCCCCTGGCAGAATTCATCGCCAATCCCTCGCGCAGCATCATCCGCTGATGCGTATCGCGCTGGTAGCGGCTGAGCCCTCGGGCGATCAGCTTGCCGCCGGGCTCATGCGCCGTATCGCTGAGCTTCACCCTGATGCCCGGTTTGAAGGCATCGGCGGGGAAGCCATGCTTGCCGCCGGGCTGGAGAGCCTGGCCCCCATGGAACAGCTTTCGGTCATGGGGCTGGTGGAAGTGCTGGGGCGCCTGCCCCGGTTGCTGAAACTGCGCCATGATCTGATCCGGCGCTGGAAGGATCAGCCACCGGACCTGTTCATTGGCGTGGATGCTCCGGATTTCAATCTCAAGCTGGAGACCCGGATGCGGGAAGGGGGAGTGCCTACGGTGCATTATGTCTGTCCCACGGTCTGGGCCTGGCGCCCCGGGCGGGTGAAGAAGATCCGCCGCGCCGCAGACCTGGTGCTCAGCATCTTTCCCTTTGAAGAGGCTTTTCTCCATCAGCACCAGGTTCCCAGTGCTTACGTGGGACATCCCATGGCGGCTGATTATCCACTGCAGCCGGATCGGGCTGCCGCCAGGGATGCCCTGGGTCTGAAGAAGGAAGCGCCGGTTCTGGCCTTGCTGCCCGGCAGCCGGGTGGGGGAGGTGAAACGCCTGGCGCCACCGTTTCTTGGCGCTGCGCGTCTGTGCCTGGAAAAGCTCCCGCAACTGCAGGTGGTTACACCGCTGGCCACGGCGCGCACCCATGAAGATTTTCAGCGCGCCTGCCGGGAAACAGCATCGGAACTCGATATCACCCTGGTGCGCAATCGCACCCGCCAGACCCTGGAGGCTGCCGATGTGGTGCTGGTGGCTTCTGGTACGGCTACCTTCGAGGCGCTGCTGTGCAAGCGTCCCATGGTGGTGGGCTATCGCCTCAATGCCCTCACTCATGGCATTATCCGCGGATTGAAACTGCTGCAGATCGAGCATGTCTCCATGGCCAATCTTCTGACTGGAGAACCTCTGGCCCGGGAATATCTCCAGGGGGAATGCACCGCGGAAAACCTCGCGGGCGCCCTGTTGGATCTGTTCGGAGATGCCGAACGCCGGGACGTGATTGCCGCCCGGTACCGGCAGGTGCATGAATCCCTGGTCATGGAGACCAATGATCTTGCCGCCCGGGCGGTGTTGAAACAAATGGAGAAAACATGACTGAGCGGATATGTGGCGTGGATGAAGTCGGCCGGGGACCCCTGGCCGGGCCGGTGGTGGCTGCCGCAGTGATACTCGATCCAGCACAGCCCATATCCGGCCTGGACGATTCCAAGAAGCTGACGGAGAAGCGCCGCGAAGCCCTGTTCGAGGAAATTCGCAACAAGGCCCTGGCCTGGTCCCTGGGCCGGGCGGAAGTGGAAGAGATCGACAGGATCAACATCCTGCAGGCATCCCTGCTGGCCATGCAACGGGCCGTAGAGGCTTTGCCCGTGTCCCCGGATCATGCGCTGGTGGACGGTAACAAGCTGCCGGTGCTTTCCTGCAGTGCCGAGGCCATTGTTGGCGGTGACGGCAGCGTGGCCTGCATCAGCGCCGCATCCATCATGGCCAAGGTTTCCCGGGACCGGGAAATGTTTGTCTTGGACCAGCGTTATCCCGGTTATGGCCTGGCCCGTCACAAGGGTTATCCCACCCCAGCTCATAAAGAGGCCCTGGAAAAGCTGGGGGTGAGCAAAATTCACCGGCGCAGCTTTGCCCCGGTTCGTCGGGTACTGGAAGCTCAGGTATAGGGTTAAAATGATACCGTCAGTGCTATTCCTTAATGCAATTGCCAGGTTTTTTATGAAAGTCATCTCTACCATCGCCATTTTCGTTTTGTTAGGACCGCTTGCTGGTTGTTCGACCAATTTGGCACAAAAAGACAAGAACCTTGATTTACCTATTGCAGTTCCCGCACCTGTTACACCAACAGCCTTATTAGAACTTGAAAAACGTCACGCCTTACGTGACAGAACCGCTACATTCAAAGGATATAGGAAGGCTTATTATGAAAGTGGGCAGTACGTTTCCACCGCTACGCGAAAACCCTATGTACTGGGTTTTGCCCAACAATATGCCGAGCGCCGGCCCGACTGGACACGGGTTACCAACAACGCACTGGATATCGCCAATATGGGCATGCATTTGTTCAGCGGTGGTCCCACGTTGGGGCCCTTATGGCTAACCCTGGTGGATATCGATACGCATGTTATTGAAAGGTCCAAGGAAGGTAAAACCATGCACATGCCTTCTCTGGCCATTTATATGCCTTATCCGGATCTGAATGATCTGCCGGTGGACGAGGCGCTGGCCGAGGGCACACGGCGCCTGGGAGAACAGTTGGTGGCGACTAAGCTGTGCCAATACCATACTTATCCGCGGCTGGGCGCTTATGGACGGTTCATCCCCGGGGTGCTGCACCAACGCGCTCTCATGTGCGGTCTGCCCAATCCCACCGTGCCCAGTGCCGCGGAATTCGGTAATGCCATCATTGAGACGGTGGTACTCGATGAGAAAAACCCCCTGAGCCGGTTGTTCGGCGCAGGCACCGTGGTGTCGACGTTCTTCTGGCTGCCAGAATGGACGAATTACCCCCTGGAAATCCAGCAGGCCTTTCATGATTTCGCCTGGGAAGGCCCCCAATTCACCGCCGCCCTCGATGGCTTTCGTGAGCTGAAGGCGGTCATGCCGGATGAGGCCTACGCGGTCATCACCGGCCCGGATGGCGAGGGCGCCTGGACGGTATTCGTGGCGCATCAGGACATGATGGTGGCCTACCCGCCGCCCTGGTCCAAGGCCATGAAAGAGGCGCGCCGGGCCCGGTAGGGCCTGAATGACCGATTCCTGAACGCCCCGCCTCCCACGCGCGGGGCGTTTTTGTGCCCAAAAGACGGTTTTTCCGCGTTTTCAGTGCGCCAGCCATGCGCTTTTTCTGATTATCATGGCGCTACCGGTTTTGTTCGTCACGGGTATTCACATTGAAAACGCATTATTTATCCCCACGGCTGTTTCTGATTTTGTTGTTGGCGGGCCTGTTTGGCGTGGCGCACGCATCGAATGCGTTCATCGAAGGCAAGGAAGAGGGCTGGTTCTGGTACGAAGACCCCCTGATCCCCGACGAGCCCGTGCCGCCCATACCGGTCCAGGAACCGCCAACACCGCCCGCACCCCCCAAACCGCCGGCCGAACCGCACGGGCCGCCCGTGTTCTCCGTGCAATGGCTCAAGGAACAGCTGCCGAAACTGCGGGAAAATGCCATCGACAACCCGACCCGGGAGAACGTGCAGATCTACATGTACGCGCAACGGGTGATGATGGACAAGGCCGACCGCTTTTCCACCATGTTCAAACGGGTGTCGCTCACCGATCCGCTGCTGGATGAGAACAACCGGTTCCCGTTCGCCACGGCGTTCAAGTCCGTCACCCTTCGCGCCAACGAATGGGCGCAGAAGAAGATCCTCAAGAACCTGTCGAAAAAGGCCGGTATCTTTTTCTTCTACTCCTCGTCCTGCAAGTACTGCCATTTCCAGCTGTTCCCGCTGAAACAGTTCGCCTTGCGGTACGGATTCGAGATGCGGCTGATTTCCCTCGACGGCAAGCCCATGCCCGGCATGGAGAAGGTCCCCTTCATCAAGGACGCCGGCTGGGCCAAATCCTGGAACATCACTGTGGTGCCCGCCATCGTTCTGGCCGCGCCGCCGGAGCGTCTGGCCGTGGTGTCCCAGGGGCTGCTGTCTACCAACGCGCTGGTGTCCCGGGTGCTCCTGTCCGCCGAAGAGCTGAAGCTGCTCGACGACGAGGAACTCAAGCTCGCGCACCTGGACGAGCGGGGGCTGCTCCGCACCGACGACATGGCCTTCCCCGAGGGCGTCGACCCGAACGACCCGGCTTCCTGGGTGGCCTACCTGAAGGAGCGTCTGGAAATCTCCATGGGGCAGGCCGATCCCCGGTATGCCATCCTGCCGCCCCCCACGCCGCAGGCGCAGCGCCCGCGGGTGAAATACCAGCAAATGGAGCAAGCGCGATTGAAAACGCTGGAAAACGACGCCTTTCAGAAGCAAAACCCGGCCGTTCCCTGATTGAAAACGCCTTTTTTCGTCTTTTACAGAACAATTTTTTGGTTCATTCCTCCGTAATATGGGCATCTGAATGATTCGGCATTGACCGAAGGCGTTTTAACCCCAGCTTAGGAGGCCGCGATGCCTGGACGGTTTCGCGGAAGATTGATGAACCGCTTTGTCACATTTGTGTTTGCCGCCCTGTTTTCCGCCGCCGTGTTGACCGCGGCGCCCCCCGCCCGGGCGTCACTGAGCGATGCCCTGTCGGACATGCTGGCCGCCACCGCCACCAACCCGGGGGTCTATCAGTCCCAGCGCCGGGGGGTGCTCACCGGCGGGTCGTTTCAAGTGCGCTGGCCCATCCGCAACATCTGGCTCGCCCACATCGCGCCGCCGCACCTTCAGGCCGGCTGCAACGGCATCGATTTCTTCGGCGGCAGTTTCAGCTTCATCAATGCCGAGCAGTTCAAGCAGATTCTCCGCCAGATCGGCACCGCCGCCGTGGGCTACGCCTTCCAGCTGGCCATTGCCACCATCTGCCAGGAATGCGCGTCCCTCATGGCGCACCTACAGGATCTGATGAACAACATCAATTCCCTGGAGGCCTCGTCCTGCGCTATTGGGGCCAAGATCGTCGCGGGGCTGGCCTCCAACATGGATCTCAGTTCCGCCGGCAAGGCGGAGCTGAGAAAGATCGAACAGGCCGCCGGCGGCGCCGATGATTTCGTCGATGCCCTGACCAAGATGTTCACCGATCCGGGGTGGGGCAGCGATGCCACCTCCTATGCCGTGCAGGCCGCCAACAGCACCGGGGATTACGGGGGGGCCGCCATGATCGGCAACATCACCTACCGCGCCCTGTACAAGGACGCCACCGTGGCGAAACTCGGCGGCATCCTCAGCGGCTCCAGCAGCGGTCGCGACACCGCCACGATAGAGACGCTCATCAGCCTGGTGGGCACCATCATTTACCCGGAAGATCCGAAAAACAGCCCGGACCAGGGCGGTTGCAACGCCTCCCCGTCGAATCAGGAAACCGAATGCACGCCCACCCCGTATCACAGGACCCTCTCCCTGCAAAACCTGATGTGGGCCAAGTCGAACGACAGCACCGTGGCACCCCATACCATTTTGCGCTGTAATAACCTCAATGGCATCCGGGGCTGCCTGTCTATGTACGAGGGGACCTTTCCTCTGCACACACTGGATCAGATCGTCCACAACCATTTGTTCGGCACCTACGATTTGAGTGTCGCCGTCGGGCAGCCGGGCAGCATCGTGTACCGCATCCAAAACGGCCAGGAGCTGACGACCACGCAGCAGGCCTTCATCGGCATCACGACCATCCCGTTGCTCAGGATTCTGGTCGATGTCCACCGCTCCCCCGAGGCGGTCGCGCTGTTCGCCAGAGCCGTCGAAAAGGATTTCGTGCGCTTGATGGCCCTTCGTCTGGCCACGGCCATCTCCCTCACGGTCAACACAGCCTTCTCCGGTGACAAGGACAAACCCCCCATGCCGGATATCGTGAAGGAGGGATTGCTCGCGCTGGCCCGGGAAACCAGTGACGTTCAGGCCAAGGAGGCCTTGTCATCGCCCGACGCCACCAATGCGTTGATCGAACTCGCCAAAAACATCAAGGGCAGCTTCCCCAAGGACCATAAACCCGCGGAGGCCGTGCAGTGAGTGCTGAAATCTTCGTATATGGCGACATTGAGACCGCCAGAAAAGTCGTCGAAGGCATGAACATGATCTTCAACTCCTCCGGCTGGTATTCGGCAGACGGCCATCAATACAACGCCGGCGGCTTTTTCACCTTCGGCATCATGCTGACCCTGTGGGGCTCGATACTGGCCTGGTTCGTCCATCAGCGGATGAACCTCGGCCCGGTGTTGCTGGCCTTCCTCATCTACGTGGTCATGACCGTGCCGCGCACGGACCTGATCATCCAGGATGTGTTCTCGGGCGATACGGCCGTGGTGGGCGACACCCCCCTGGGCATCGCCATGGTGGCGTCACTGGGCAGTTCGGTGGCCAAGAAGATGGCGGATCAGTTCGATACGGTGTTCAGCCCCGTCGGTTCCACCTCGACCATGTACCAGGACGGCTTTGCATCGGATCTGCAGCTGATGCTCTCCCTGCGCAAAATCATCGTGACCCCCAAAAACGTGTTTTTCTTCTCGAACCTGGCGCGATACATGGCCAACTGCGCCCAGCTGGCCAATCCCACGGTCACCTATGACTCGGCCACGGGCAAGATGGACTATTTTCTCGGCCATTACGATGTCGCGGGCGGGCCTATCGCCTACCAGACCAACGCTGACCCCGACGGCGTGGGTATCAGCTGCGCCTCGGCCGCCAATTTCCTGCGGGGCGAGCTGAACGACTACATGAACGATGTGAACGATCAGGCTTCCGCCGATCTCAACGCCGCCATCGCCGCACCCACCGGGCTGGCCTATTCCTCCCTGCTGACGAAAAAATATGAGTTCAGCAATGTCGCCACGGCGGTTCAGAACGGAACAGGCATGAACGCCGTAGAGGCGCGCAAATTCATGCAGGATCTGCTGTTTCATCAGTGGGCCATTGGCGCCATGGGCTGCGGTTCGGCCGCGGACGAGCTGGCGTTCCAGGAATGCATCACCTCCATGACGGAGGCCGGCGAAGCCGCCAAGATCGATGCCGCCATGCAGGCCTCGATCTTCCAGAAGATCATGGTGCCGCTGATGAACATCCTCACGTACCTGTTCTATGGCCTGTCGCCCATCGTCATCGTCGTGGCGGTGGCCACGGGGCTGGCCGGCATCTCCATCATCCTGAAATACGCCCTGTTCGGTTTCTGGATCCAATCCTGGATGCCCGCCGCGCTGCTCATCAACTACGTCATCATGGAGCAGACCCGAACCGCGTTCGAGAACTTCAAATGGGGCATGGGCCAGGGGGCGTTCAACCCAGTGCATTTCTATGACATCGTGTCCACCAAGCTGATGGTGGCCTCGGACGTCCTGGCGGCCACGCCCATGATCACCCTGGCCCTTCTCAGCGCCGGCGCCTATGCCATGAGCAACGTCGCCAATGGGGTGGGGCGATCCGCGGCCAGCAAGACCGACCCCTCCTCGGCGGCGCCGAAAATGCGCGAGCTGAAGCCGCTGTATGAGTTTTCAGGCGTAAAGCACTCAAACGTCGGGCGGAATGTTGGTGGCGCCCGTCTTTGGGGGGCGGGTATCGGAGATCCTACAGTCGCTACGCAGTCTTATATTGGGGGAGGACAGGTTCGCCACGTCCTCTCCAACCAGGTGAGCGCGGCCAAGCAACGGGTGTCCCAGTTGTCACAAAAACGCATCGGCGCCGTTCAGGCGGTGGGGTCGACCGTGGCCAAAAGCGGCATCGGCGCCAGCCATACCACCACCGGCGGCGGCACCCAGACGATTACCGGCCAGGACATGCGCTCGGTGCAGAGCGCCATCCTCGACCGCGTGGGCGGCAGTACCCGGTTGTCGGATCAGAAGAAGGCCGACCTTACGGCGTATTTTAAGGGGATGGCCGGTTTGTCCGCGAAAACGGGTAAAGGCAAAAAGGGGGCTCAGCAACGACAACAACTTGAGGACCAGATGGCTGACGATTTGTTCAATGGCGGCTTCGGATTGGACGTTTCAGCAAAAGAAGCCGCGGAAATCGCCCACGACTGGATCGAGGCATCGAGCAAGGAGGGGAGCGTGGATCTGCAGCGCCTTCGCAGCGGCTCCCTGACCTTTGGTGACGCGGCCCAGCTCACCCGGGCGGCGGCCACGTCGGAAAACGCGTCATTCGAACAGGAAGCCCGGGATGTCGAAACCTATTCTCAGCAGCTCGAAGAAGCCCGAGCGGAACAGAAACGCCTGGAGCAGACAGCCAGCATGCTGGACGCCTACGAGCGGACCACTGGCGGCAATTACGCCGATATCATCTATGCCGGTTGGCAGCAGGGGCAGCCGGTTCAAACGGGCTGGAATCCCGACCGTTTCCGCGGCCTGACGCACGCGGCGCGCCAGCAGGGGTTCATCGATGCCCAGCAGGAGAATGCGCTGAATCATGATTTCAATCAGCAATATTACCGGCATCTCGATGCCATTCAGCGCCAGGATCCCCTGTTGACTCCTTCCCAGGCTGAATCCCTGGCGGGCTTCAAGACCTGGGTGGATTTTGGCGCCAACGGCTCTTCCGTCCGATTCAGCAACCTGCTGAACCAGGAAAAGGGCGCCATGCTGGAAGATTATATCGGGCAGGGGCCAGGGAAGGATTTTCTCAAGGCCCATGGCGACCGCATGGCGGAAGGACAAGCCATCCAGGGGCCTGTCAAGGCAGGCAAGCCCGGGCAACTGCTTGACAGCCTGGGCAAAGGCCCGGGCACGCGCTATGCGGACGGTCTCCAGGGTGCCAATGAAGCCATGGGCCGGTTGTCATCGCCGGAAGCGGCTTTCGATGCGGCGATAACGCCTGCCACGGATCGCTATGTCGAGGGTGGCGAAACAGCCGAAGCCCAGTATAAAGGCAGTGGTCACCACCGCAAATTCAATGCGCGGAAATATGCGTTCGACGCGCAGTGGGAAAACAGCTTCCATGCTCACGCCGTTGAGAAGGCCGCCAGCATGTCGGATGAATTTCAGGAGCAGGTGACTCAATTTAGAACCAGTGGCGCCGCCGTCGGTCATGCCTGGGACCAGCTTGGGGCCCGGTTCAACAAACGCCTGGCCGCTCACCAGTCCGAGGTGATCGCCGGTCTGGAGAAACGTCTCGAGGAGGTCAATGCGCGCATCCCCAACGCATCCACTGAGCCCACACTGTTCGGCCTCGGCGATAGCGAAAAAACGGATCTGCTTCAGGAAAAGGCGCATTTGGAGCAAGAAATCGCGGATGCCAAGGCGTTCCGCACCGAACTGCTCAACGGCGCCGGCGACCGGCCCAGCCCCAAAGAGGTGCTGCAGCAGAGCTACCGACATGAGGCCAACCTGATGGGGTTGGCCGGACTGGGCACCAAGACCTATGTGGCGGCCCGCATGGCCGCCTACGAAAACGGGAATATGCCCTGGACGGATCAGGAGAAAACCCTGCAGAAACTGCGCCCCCAACTGAAGGACTTCAGTGGCCCCGACGCCAACGCCCAACACGACGAAGCCCTGCGTGGCTGGATCATGGCTTACAGAGTGGCTATAGAGCGCAACGGCACCCCCGGCGTCAGTCCGTGGCAGGGCTACAACAAAATCAACGAGGTGATGAGCCACGGGCCAGAGCCCATGGGGGCGAAGCGCGACAACCCGGAGGAAGGCTGGCTGTTCAATCCGCTGTCGCTGTCAAAGCCGCCGAGCACGCCGAATAGGTAATACATCAATCCTGGTGGACGGAACGCGCCCCGTCCACCAGTGGTCAGTCGTCGTACCAGGGAGATAGAACATTAAAGTGCCGGTTATGAAATGTAAATTCGAATCTATCAGCCACGCTATAATAGAATCCTTGGTTATCTCCATTATAAGATCCCCATTCTTCATCCACTGCTTCCCACCTCTGCACCTCCTCCGGCGGATAGGTACGCATGGCCGCCAGGGCCAGCCAGGCGCCCAGGTTCGCCAGTCCGACAAACAGGATGACGGTGCCCGGCACCTCGGTGAACACCGCGCGAACGAGCACCACCCCCGTGACCAGCAGCACCAGCACCGCCAGGGTGGTTTTCACCGGGTAGTTTTGCCAAAGACCGGGGGTCGGTTCTTCCATTTCAGCGCCGGTGGCCGCCCGGGCGGCTTCATGGGCCTGGCGTTTTTGGTCACGAATGACCAGCGCCATGGTGAGGGCTACGATACCCACGGCCAGTCCAATCATGTACCACATTTTTCGTTCTCCTTTTTCTTTTATCCTCGCCACAACATCTTGTGGCCTTATCCGGGTAGATCCCTATTTCCGATTTTAATTCATTCGTGAGGACATTAACGCAGAAATTATCACTTTTTTTGGCTGGCCTCCAGAATGATTCGTGATAACGCGGAAGTCAGGCGGAATGGCGCCTGTTTGCCTGTCCGCCCATGGCCGCCGCGTACATCCTCAATGATTTGAAAGGGCAGGGCGGGAAGGCCCCACCTGGCGGTAACAACTTTTGCGGAATGAAAGAGGAAAACGCCGTTTTTCGACGTTTAGGATTCATTCCAGCCTTCATCAGCCCGCTAGAATCGTCGGCAATCATGGAATACGGACTTTTGCCGATGCGTCGTTTTTTCTTTTTGCTGCTCCTGCTCCCGGCCATGGCGTTCGCCACAAGCGCGCCCGGGAACACCGATGACCGGATCGTGTCTTCCTGGCAGGTCGACCATCCGGATGTAATAGACACCCAGTCGGTTGGGAGATGGGCAACTCGTTTTCTTGTGGTTCGATTCCTATTCATAGTGCGTCCACATACGAATCACCTTTATGATGTGCCGCTCCTCATAGATTTGATAAACCAACCTATGTTGAATATTGATTCTTCGAGAATATGCACCAGATAAGTCACCTACCAGTTTTTCATACGGTGGTGGGTTTTGATAGGGATCTTCTGCAATCACATCCAGGAGTGCCTGGGCCTTTTTCTTTAGTCCGGACGCTGATAGTTTTTTTGCATCTTTTTGTGCTTGCTTGGTATATCGTAGTTCCCATCTCACCAATCAAGCTCCTTCGACAATTCCGAAAGATCTTCCTTCATTCCTTCTTGTATGGACTCTCTCATTCCTGGCACAGATAGCAAATGGAGGGTTTCAGCAATTGCGTTCCAATCTTCTTCGGAAATCAAAACAGCATTAGCTCTTTTGCCCGTAATTACGATAGGTTGGTGAGTTTCCGTGGCCTCATCAATCAGGCTGTATAGCCTGGAACGGGCTTCTGTGGCATTCAAAACAGTCATGATACATACCTCCTTAAGAAAGCGTGCGTAAAAACGTACGCAATGTCAAGGGCTGTTTTTTATACAATGGTAAATCAGCATGCAAGTCAGAATGATGGCACTTTTTTTGAAGGGCTGTATCTCGTTATGCTGTCTGGATATGGGCAGGCCGGGGCGCTGAGGAGAAAATCATGCCTGAATTGACC
>Ga0256832_1002941_pt1 | contig 11633 bp, 8 predicted proteins | sample 134614metaG_FD_190534 | JGI IMG/M metagenome (GOLD analysis project Ga0256832, IMG submission 190534) | Hydrothermal vent microbial communities from Lau Basin, Pacific Ocean - 134-614 | ecosystem: Environmental > Aquatic > Marine > Hydrothermal vents | place: Pacific Ocean: Lau Basin | collected...
TGGCAACACTTCCCGTGCGCTCTCTCCGGGGATTCTGGCGGGATTGGCGGTGGCGGGCGCCGCTTGTGGCCTGCTGGTGGTCATGGCGCTGCGCTCGGGCTCGCTGGACGCGCAGCCGCTGGCGGTGGCCAGACAGGCGGCGCTGGCCAGCCTGAACGCGCCGGCCGGTTTCGGCGCGCCGGCAACGGGCTCGACGGACAAGGCGGCCCCGGCGCAGGTGGTGCGCAGCGACCGCATGCCCCTGCTGGTGCGCTTCGACGCGCCCTCGACCTCCGATCTGTTGTGGGCGCACACGCCACGGGTGCAGCAGGCGTCCTTCAGCATCACCGATGATGCGGCCGGCGGCAGCCTGGAAATCATGAAAAGCCCGCCGCCGGAGCCGGTGGACAAGACCTTCACCCTGCAGAAGGGCGAAACGCTGGTGAGCCGGCTGATCGACCTGGGGGTGAGCAAGCGGCTGGCGCAAGCCTTGGCGGAACAAATCGACAAGGTCCATCCGTTGCGCAAACTGCGCCCTGGCGTGAAATTCACGGTCACGCTGGAGCAGCATCCGGACTTTTTCGGCATCGACGTCACCTATCCGGTTCACGTCGCCTTCGCGCCCGTGGCGGGCAAGCGGGTGGTGGTGGACATCGACGACGAGGGAGAGTTCATCGCCCGGGTCGAATCGGGCAAGGAACGCGACGGGGCGCTCGCCGCCACCATCCCCTACCGCCACGTGCGCGGCACCATCACCTCCAGCCTCTACGCGGCGGCGAAGGCGCAGGGGGTTCCCGGCCACATCATTTCGCAGATGCTGCGGGCGTTGTCGCATCAGGTGGACCTGCAACGCCAGATCCAGAAGGGCGATACGTTCGAGATTCTCTATGGCCGCCCCTTCTCCGGCACCTCGAAGCGCTATGTGCTGCACTATGCGGCGCTCAACCTGCATGGCCGCCGGGTGGCCTTCTACCGCTTTACGCCGCCGAACGGCAAGACCGGCTATTTCGATGAGCAGGGGCGCTCCACGCGGCGCGGTCTGATGCGCACGCCCATTTCCGGCGCCCGCATCAGCTCGCGCTTCGGCATGCGCAGGCATCCCGTGCTCGGCTACACGAAAATGCACACCGGCGTCGATTTCGCCGCCGGCACCGGCACCCCCATTCATGCCGCGGGCAGTGGCGTGGTCATCCATGCCGGCTGGAGAGGTGGGTATGGGCGCACGGTCATGATCCGCCACCCCAGCGGTCATGTGACGCTCTATGCGCATCAGAGCCGCATCGCGCCGGGCATCAGCAAGGGCGTGCACGTGGCGCAGGGGCAGATCATCGGCTATGTCGGCGCCTCGGGCCGCACCACCGGCCCGCATCTGCACTTCGAGGTGCGCATCAAGGGCAAGCCGGTGAATCCGCTGCGGGTGCGCACCGCCAGCCGTCAGCAGCTGCGCGGCAAGGCGCTGGCCGCCTTCCGCAAGCGCATGGCGCGCATCGAATCGCTGCTTGACCAGGTGCCGGTGGATACCCAGATCGCCCGCAGGTAGTTCTTGCGGCGAAATCGGCCGCTCAGCCAGGCGGGTTTTCTCATGACTGCATCCAATGACACCGCGCGCGCGGCGCGCGCCGACATGGGCGACGATCTCGTTCTGCCCTTCACCGTGGATGGGCTGAACGTGCGCGGGCGCATCGCGCATCTGGGCGAGGCGGTGGACATGGCGGTGCGCCAGCACGGTTATCCGGAGCCGGTGGCGCGGCTGCTGGCCGAGATGATGGCGCTGACCGCCCTTCTGGGCACCACGCTGAAATTTCAGGGCAAGCTGATCGTCCAGGCGCAGACCGACGGACCGCTGCGGCTGCTGGTGGCGGACTTCACCGCGCCGGGATTCATCCGCGGGCTGGCGCGGTTCGACGAGGCGGCGGTGCGGGCCCTGGCGGAAAGCGGCGAGGCCACGCCGGAAGCGCTGCTGGGCGCGGGGCAGCTGGTGTTCACCCTCGATCAGGGGCCACGCATGCAGCGCTATCAGGGCATGGTGGCGCTTGCCGGCTCGTTGCAGCAGGCGGCGGAAGAATATTTCCGGCAGTCGGAACAACTGCCCACCCGGGTGCGGCTGGCCGCCGGGCCGTTGATCGACGAAAACGGCGTCCACTGGCGGGCCGGGGCGCTGATGATCCAGCATCTGCCGCCGGCTTCCGGTGGGACCGGCGAATCGGACGAGGAGGAACGGCGCCGCAAGGCGCGTGATGCGGACGACTGGAACACCGCGCAGGCGCTGTTCGACACGCTGGAGGATCAGGAGCTGCTCGATCCCGCCATTTCGCCGGAGCGCCTGGCCTATCGCCTGTTTCATGAGCAGGGGGTGCGGGTGTTCGAGCCGGTGAAGGTGCGCTTTCGCTGCGGTTGCTCGCGCGAGGGGTTGCTGGCGGTGTTGCGCCGGTTTTCGCCTGAGGAGCGGCGGCGAATGGTGGAAGCCGACGGCGCCATCCACGCCAGGTGTGAATTCTGCGCCAACACCTACACCTTCACCCCGGAAGAACTGTCCGACGACGAGTCATGAGTGGCGTCATCACCCGTTTCGCTCCCAGCCCCAATGGCCGTCTGCATCCGGGTCATGCCTTTTCCGCCCTGTTCGCGGCGCGGTATGCGCGCGTCCATGGTGGGCGGTTTCTGTTGCGGGTGGAGGACATCGACTTCACCCGCGCCCGCCCTCGGTTCGTGGAAGGCATTTTCGAGGACTTGCGCTGGCTGGGGTTGTCGTGGCCGGAGCCGGTGCTGTTCCAGAGCCGGCATGTGCGGGACTACTGCCGGGCGCTCATGGAGCTGCGCCGGATGGGAGTGCTCTATCCCTGTTACTGCACCCGCCGCGAGGTGCGCGCCAATACGCCGCCGGATGCGCCGCGCGACCCGGACGGCGCGCCGTTGTATCCGGGCACATGCCGTGCGCGCCATGACGATGGCGAGGCCGTTCCGTGCGGCGACATCGGATGGCGGCCCGGCAAGGGGCCGATGCCGCCGGCATGGCGGCTCGACATGGACAAGGCGCTGGCGCTGGCCGAGCGCAAGGCCGGCGGCGCCCTTTTCTGGCATGAGGAGGGGGCGGGGCCTGCGGGCGAAAGCGGGCGGGTGATGGCCGATGCCCGGCGTTGGGGCGATGTGATCCTGGGGCGGCGCGACATCGGCGTTTCCTATCACGTGGCGGTGGTCATCGACGATGCGCGGCAGGCGGTGAGTCATGTCACCCGCGGGCAGGATCTGTTTCACGCCAGCGCCATCCACCGCCTGCTGCAGGTGCTGCTGGAGCTGCCGGAGCCGGTGTATGTGCACCACCGGCTGATCGCCGACGAAGAAGGGCGCAAGCTCTCGAAGAGCGCCGGCGATGTGTCGCTGGCCGCCCTGCGCGCCCGCGGCGTGCGGGCGGAGGATCTCGTCGCGATGTTTTCCGACCTGCCCTGAGCGCGGGATTCATACCAAGATGCATAAAGAACCACCCACCGCCCCACGCCCCCACCCAACCCCCAAATTATGAAAAACAAGGGCTTGGGTGGGGGCGCGGGGCGATTTCAGCGGTCAGACACTGCGCATCTTGGTATCACAGGTCAACCTTTGCGCAGCCTGGTATCAGGCGTCGCCATCGGCGCCCTTGCGCGGCAACACCACCACGAACCGTGCCCCGACGATGCGCTCGCCGCCGTCGGCCTCGCGCCTGACGATGTTTTCCGCCCAGATGCTGCCGCCGTGGGCCTCCACGATCTGCCGCGAGATGGCCAGCCCCAGGCCGGAGTTCTGGCCGAAGTGGCTGGCCGGGCGGTGGGTGTAGAAACGCTGGAAGATCTTCTCCAGATTTTCCGGCGGGATGCCCGGACCTTCGTCTTCCACCGCCATTTCCACCGTATCCTGGGTGCGCTTCAGGCGCACGCGGATGATGCCGTTTTCCGGCGAGAAGGAACGGGCGTTGCTGAGCAGATTGCGCAGCACCTGCGCCAGGCGCACGTCGTGGCCCATCACCACCCAGGGGTTCTTGCGCGAAACGGAGCGCGGCAGGCGCTCGCGCAGGATGACGATTTTCGCCTCGCCCGGGCGGGCGGTTTCGTTCATCACCTGGGCCAGGGTTTCGGCCAGTTCGGACAGATCCACCGGCTCGGCGTGCACGCGCGCCAGCTCCGCGTCCAGCCTCGAGGCGTCGGAAATGTCGGAGATGAGCCGGTCGAGGCGCTTCACGTCCTGGGTCACCACGTCGATGAGCCGCTCGCGCTGCTCCTTCGTGCGGGCGAACTTGAGGGTTTCCACCGCGGAGCGCAGCGAGGTGAGCGGGTTCTTGATCTCGTGCGCGACGTCGGCGGCGAAGGATTCGATGGCGTCGATGCGATCATACAGCTCCCGCGTCATGTCGCGCAGCGCCCCGGAGAGGTGACCGATTTCATCGTCACGATCGGTGAAGTCGGGAATTTCCGCCCGGTTGTCCACGCCCTTGCGCACCCGCTCCGCCGCCGAAGCCAGGCGGCGGATGGGCTCGGCGATCTGCGAGGCCAATGATACCGACAGCAACAGCGTCACCAGCCCCGCCACGATGAACATGAAGATGACCAGGCGCCGTTCGGCACGCAGCACCTCGTCGATCTCGCCGCCACGGGTGGACAGCAGAAGCGCGCCAAGCACCGACTGCTGACGCTGCACCGGCACCGCCACGGTCACGATCAGCTCACCCTTCTTGTTCACCCGCACCACCGAAACGGAAGCGCCGGTGAGCGCCGCGCGCACTTCCGGAAAGGACTTGCCGTTGTCGTAGCCATAGTCCTTCTGCAACGGATAATCGTTGCGGAAGAAGCGTTTGTCGAACCAGCGCCAGAAACGCTCCCACCACGAGGGCCGCTGTTCCGGCAATTTTGGCAGCTCCTGTTCCAGCAGGCCGCCATAGAGGTTCTTGGAGTCGGCCACCAGGATACCGTCCGGGTCATAGACCCGCGCGATGGTGTTGGTGGCCCGCGTGATGCGGCGCAGCACCGGCGCCACCCGCTCCGGCCGGATGATCCAGGACAGCGTCTTCGGCCCGGTTTTCTCCGCCTCGTCGATCTGGGCGATGAGGCGGTCGGGATCGATGATGATCTCGCCGGTGTCCACGGTGGCGGCGGAGGCGATGGCGGCGGCCATGATGCGCGCCTGGGTCATCAGCGATTCCACCTGCGCGTCGATGAGGCTTTCGCGCGAACGGTTGAAATAGAGAATGCCGCTGACGAGAATGATGAGGCCAAGGATATTGGTGAGCACGATGCGCGCCAGCAGGCTGGTGGGGCGCAGCCGGCGCAGCCAGCGCGGCGCTTTTTCATGCTGCCGCCGCGGTTGTTTTTTCTCTGCCATTCCGTCGTCGGTGGCAGCGTCCGGCGCGCCCGCGCGCATGCCGTCATCGCCGGCAGGCATCTCGTCCTCCGGCCTGGAAAGGGCGCGTGCGCTGTTGCTGGCGTCCATGCCCCATCACTCCCGCCTTCAGGTCGCGCCCCCCGCACGCGGAGACGGCGCGCATCATTCGTCGCGGAACCGGTAGCCGACGCCATAGAGCGTCTCGATGGCGTTGAATTCCGGATCCACCGCGCGGAACTTCTTGCGCAGCCGCTTGATATGGGAATCGATGGTGCGGTCGTCCACGTAGACCTGATCGTCATAGGCCGCGTCCATCAGCGCCTCGCGCGTCTTGACGATGCCGGGGCGCTGGGCCAGCGCCTGAAAGATGAGAAATTCGGTCACGGTCAGCGTCACCGGCTTGCCGTCCCACAGGCAGATGTGGCGATCCGGATCCAGCACCAGCTTGCCGCGGCGGATGACACGGTCGGATTCCTCCTCTTCCGCATTGGCCCGGTTGCGCGCGCGGCGCAGGACGGTTTTCACCCGTTCCACCAGCAGCCGCTGCGAGAATGGTTTGCGGATGTAGTCGTCCGCACCCATTTTCAGGCCGAACAGTTCATCAAGCTCGTCATCCTTGGAGGTGAGGAAAATCACCGGCATGTCGCTTTTCTGGCGCAGGCGCCGCAACAGCTCCATGCCGTCCATGCGCGGCATCTTGATGTCGAGGATGGCGATGTCCGGTGGATCTTCCAGCAGTCCTTGCAGGGCGGAAACGCCGTCTGAATAGGTGCGGGTGTGGAATCCTTCCGCCTCGAAAGCCATGGCGATGGAGGTCAGAATGTTGCGATCATCATCTACCAGCGCGATGGTCGGCATGGCGGTTCCTGTTTCTCGCAATTGCTGTTTCCGTCCGCATCAGGTGCTCTGTGGCGCGCAAGCGGGACAGAAATATGACGGCCCGGTGGCCGCGCCATTCCGAGTATATCATGCGCGGCCGTGCGCGGGCAATGCGCCCATCCCGGCAACCATTTGCAATTTTAGCTTTTTTGGCAATCCGGCGTTAGCCGCTTCGGGTGATAGTCGGGGTGGGGAAACCTCCTTGCAGGATTGCCGCGCCATACTGCCGCCATGATGGAACGACCAGGGAAATTGCGGGTGGACAGGCCGGTTGGCCGACGGGTGTTCCTTCTCGTGTGGGCGGGGTTGGGACTGCTGGTGGCCGCCGTGGCTTCGCTGGTCGCCGACGTCGCGTGGCCGGGAATGGTCTGGCCACGGATCGTGGCGCTGGGATCGCTGGGACTGGCGCTGCCGTCGTGGGGCATGGCCTGGCGCATCGTGCGGCGGCGGCTGCGCGATCATGCGCGGATGCTGGCCCGTCTGCGCGCTTCCGAGCGGCGGGCGGTGCGCGAGGCGGCGGCGCGCCATCGGCTGCTGGCGGCGGTGAGTCACGAGTTGCGCACGCCGCTGCACGGACTGCTGGGCACGCTGGCACTGTTGCGCGGCACGCCACTGAACGCGGAACAGCAAAACCATCTGCAGACGCTGGACGTTTCGGCCCGCATGCTGCTGTCCATGGTGGAAGAGCTGCTGGAACAGGCGCGACTGGAAGGCACCGGTGAAAGCGCGCTGGAGAACCGGCCCTTCGACCCGGCGCGGCTGGTGGAGGAGGTGTGCGAGCTGCTGGCCCCGCGAGCGCACGCGCGTGGGCTGGAAGTCGCCACTTTCGTGGCGCCGCAGGTGCGCGGGCGGTATGTGGGCGACGCCTTGCGGTTGAAACAGGTGCTGCTGAACCTGCTGGGCAATGCCGTGAAGTTTACCACGCAAGGCGGGGTGTTGGTGCGCCTGGAAAAGGCGGAAAAGGGACTGCGGTTCGAGGTGGAAGACACCGGCCCCGGCGTGCCGCCGGCGCTGGAGCAGCGCCTGTTCGACGCCTTCGTGCGCGACGAAAGTGGCGATGTGGCGCGCGAGGGCGGGGCCGGGCTGGGGCTGGCCATTTCGCAACGGCTGGTGCGGCGCATGGGTGGCAGGCTGGCCCTGGACAATCGTCCGGGACGGGGCGCGCGGTTTCATTTCACCCTGCCGTTGCGGCCGGTGGCCGAAGACGTTCCGGAAACGGACATGCCTTCCCGGAGCGCCGCTCGCGTGCTGTTGCTGGCTCCCGAGGGGCCGGTGCGGCAGGCCCTGGCCGATCTGGCCGCCGCCTGTGGTGCGGAAGTGCATCTGGCGCGGGACGCGGTGCGGCATCTGCCGGAAAACACCGATGTGATCGTGGATGCGCGGCTGGAGCATCTGTTGCCGGCGCTGCTGGCGCGGTCGGCGCGCGCGAGGGTGCTGCGGGTGTGGCTGTTGCTACGGCCGGAAGACCGCATTCGCCTGCACGACTGGCTGAACGATCCGCGGCTGAGCGGATACCTGTTGCGGCCGGTGCGGCGACGGACTTTCCTGAAGCTGTTGTCCGGCGAGGCGCTGGAGCGGATGGCCGAACACTCCGTGCGACGTCTGCGCGCACTGGCTCGCTCCGCCCGCTCGGCGGCGCAGGAAACGCGGCCGCTGGTGGTGCTGGCGGAGGATGATCCGGTGAGCGCGAAAGTGGCGCGGGCCCTGCTGGAACGCATGGGCTGCCGGGTGGCGCATGTGGCCGACGGCGTCGCGCTGGTGCGCATGGTGGAAGGGATGCTGGAGCGGCCGGAACGGGAGCGCCCCGTCTGCGCGCTGGTGGACGTGCACATGCCGGACCTGGACGGGATCGAGGCCGCGCAGGCCATTCGCCGGCTGGAAGCAGACCGCGCCGCCTCTCGCATGCCCATCCTGGCGCTTTCGGGCGGCGGCGCGGAAGAACGCGGCCGTTGTCTGGCCGCGGGCATGGATGGTTTCTTGCGCAAGCCGGTGGAGCCGGAGGCGTTGCGCGCCGCACTGGCCCCGTATCTGGCACGGGCGGAAAGCGGCTCGGTCACGTCGAAGGGCACATGTGGGCGGTGATGGGCGCCCGCGCCTGCGGGGCGGTGGGTGGTTCTTTATGCATAACGGTATCAGACATTGCGCAGATTGGCATCATTTGGCGTAGCCGCACAGAGCGTCGATCTTCTGCAGCGCCGCGGTCACGCCTTTCAGCGAATAGGTATCGGTGGACGTGGTGCCGCGGCGGGAAATGCCGCGCACGACCATGGAGCGGCCCTTCTTCATGGCGGCGACGATGCGCCGGTCGGCGGCGGGGCTTTCCGCCCAGGCGCCATCGCCCACGGCGAACAGGGTGAACTTGCGGCCATCGATGTCCACCGTCGGCATGGACTGGGGTTTGAGGGGATAGCCCATCAGCGCGCTCACCTCCGCCCGCACCTTGTCGCCGGGACGGTGGGTGATGAGGAAATAGGCCGGATCGCGTTTGGCATTCTTGCGCGAGAGCTCCGACTTCACGGGCTGGGACACGATGTAGCAAACCGGCCCTTTTTTCGTCTTGTAATGATAAGCCGTCCAGTCGCCGAACTTGCCAGCTTCCTGCGGCTCTTGCGCCAGCGCCTGTCCATTCACAAGCACGCCGGCCAGCACCAGCCCCAATGCCATCTTGCGCATGCCATTCCCCCCAGTTTCCATTCCTGTTTCGCTCAGCCAGAGCAGTGCGGCAGGATCATGACCATCCCTCGCTCAGGCAGCGTGGCGACGGGCGGACTGCATGGCCAGGGACATGAAACAACGCTCCGCCAGCGCATCCTGCAATTCCGGCATGTGTCGCGCCTGATGCATGGCCTGCCAGATGCTCTCATCCGCCCGTGCCAGCGCGTCCATGTTCCAGATCCGCAACTGTCGCTGCATCACCGGCCGCCGCCGAAAGAAGATGGGCGGCCGGGCGCGCGCCACGGCCTGCTCGGCGCTCATGCCCTGGGCCATGGCGGCGGCCAGCTCCTTCAGGCGCGCCACGTGATTGGCCGCCGCCTGCAACATCGCCGCCGCCGGGGCGCCCTCCGCCAGCAGGGCGGCAAACAGGCGCAGACCTTCCATCATGTTTCCGGCGAAGAAGGCATCGAGCATTTCCGGCATCATGTGGGCGGAAACATCGCTGCACACCGCCCGCACGTCTTGCAGCCGCACCCGTTCCCGGCCGCGGCAATACAGCGCCAGCTTTTCCAGCTCGTTGCGCGAGGCCATGCGATCCGCGCCCAGCAGGTCGGCCAGCGCCTGCCGGGCGTCGCGATCCACCGCAAGGCCATGGGCGGCCAGTGTTTCCTCGATGAGCCGGTGCAGGTCGCCGGCCTCGTCGGCATAGACCGGCAAGGCGGCCAGCCGTTGTTCTCTTTCGAACAGGCGCGCCAGCGCCGAATCCTTCTTCACCCCCGGGGCCTCGGCCACCACCAGCGCTTCCGCCCGCTCAAGATGCAGCGCGCCCTTCATGGCCTCGCGAAAGGCGCCGCCGGCGTTGCGCACCCGGATGACCCGCCTGCCGCCGAACATGGCGATGGACTGCATCTCGTCCAGCAATCGGCCAGGATCGTCTTTCAGGACATCCTCGTCCAGCTGCACCACGGACAACGGGTCGTCGGCCCTCGCGCCCAGAACCGCACGGGTGGCGTGATTGGCGGCCTCGCGCACGCCGCCGGCGTCGGTGCCGAAAACGAGCAGGCCAAGCACGTCTTCCGCCTGCGCCAGGCCGGCCATGAACCCCTGCTGTTGTGGCTTGCGAATCAGCACCATGTCGCCTACCGGCCTCGTTGTTGGGCAAAGAATATCGCCAGGCGCCGCCGGATGTCTTCGGCCACCTTGCGGGCCACGGCTTTTTCGGCCTGCATGCGCGCATGTTCGCTGGCCAGGTGCTCACGGGTTACGGCATAGGCCGCATAGGCAAAGGTTTTTCCCGTGGTCAACGGCTTTTTCCCGTTTCTGGCAAGGAGGGAGTAGTCGGCCGACAATCGCAACTGCATCTGACGCAACCGGGCACCGGAGGTGGTCAACAGGTTGCGTTCTTCCATCTTGGCGGAAAGTTTCAGGACATAGGGGGCGTTGCCCAGGGAGGCCGGCGGGACATTGCGCAACAGCTCGTTGCGGACCAGTTGTGCGGTGCGTTCCGGCGTGATTTCCACATCGAAGTTGCTCAGGTCGGCGGCCGGGTTGATGGCGCCGGTATCGCCGTTGCCGCCATACATTGGCGAAAAACCGCATCCCGCCAGCAGCAGCGCCATGCCCGCGACCAGTCCCACCGCCAGGTTGTTTTTCATGCTCCACTCCCCGTCGTCCGGCGTCAGACAACGATATTCACGATTCTTCCCGGTACCACGATAACACGCCTTACCGGCTTGCCGCCAATGGCGCGTTGCACCGCCTCCTGTTCCAGCGCCAGCTTCTCGATCTCCTCGCGCGGTGCATCCTTCGCCACCTCGATCTCGGCGCGGCGCTTGCCGTTCACCTGCACCGCCATCTTCACCGTGTCCTGCTTCAGCAGCGCCGGTTCCGGTTCTGGCCAGGGGGCCTGCGCCAGCAGTCCTTCATGCCCCAGCCGCTGCCAGCATTCCTCCGCCAGGTGCGGCATCATCGGCGCGAACATCCGCACCAGCAGTTCCGCCGCCTCCCCGAGGGCAAAGGCCATGTCCGGCGCTGGCGCGTCACCGGCCTTGCGCTGCGCCTCGCCCATGGCGTTCACCAGCTCGTGAATGCGGGCGATGGCGCGATTGAAGCGCAAGGCTTCGATATCCTTCGTCACCTCCGCCAGCGCCCGGTGCGCCGCCTGCCTGAGCGCCAGCGCGTCCGGGCCGACTTCGGCAGAAATGTCCGCCGGCGCCGCGATGCTCGCGATGTCGTCGATCATGCGCCAGACGCGCTGCACGAAGCGCGCCGCGCCCTCCACGCCCGCTTCCGTCCACTCGATGTCGCGCTCCGGCGGGCTGTCGGAAAGGATGAACCAGCGCGCGGTGTCGGCGCCGTATTGCGCGACGATGGCCTCCGGGTCGATGACGTTCTTCTTCGACTTCGACATCTTCTCCACCGGCCCGGCGATGACCTTCTCGCCCGTCTCGCGGTGAAAAAGCCCATCCGCGCGGCGTTCCACCAGCGCCGGCTCCACCCATGCGCCCGACTCGGTCTTGTAGGTTTCGTGCACCACCATGCCTTGCGTGAACAGGGCGGCGAAGGGCTCCTTCAGGTGCAGATGCCCGGTGTCCTTCATGGCGCGGGCGAAGAAGCGCGAATAGAGCAGATGCAGGATGGCGTGTTCGATGCCGCCGATATACTGATCGACCGGCATCCAGTATTTCGCCTTGTCGAGATCCACCGGTTCCTCCGCCCGCGGCGAGCAGAAGCGGGCGTAATACCAGGAACTGTCGATGAAGGTGTCGAAG
>Ga0256832_1002942_pt1 | contig 11633 bp, 9 predicted proteins | sample 134614metaG_FD_190534 | JGI IMG/M metagenome (GOLD analysis project Ga0256832, IMG submission 190534) | Hydrothermal vent microbial communities from Lau Basin, Pacific Ocean - 134-614 | ecosystem: Environmental > Aquatic > Marine > Hydrothermal vents | place: Pacific Ocean: Lau Basin | collected...
GAGCGCCTGGCGCATAGCGGTGTGCGCTGCTTCACCGACTACCTGCCGCCGGACACGCGCGCCGCGCTGGACGAGCAGGAACTGCTGGACACCGAGCTGTGGCTCGGCCGGCAGGACCCCTACCGCGCCATCGCCCGCTACCAGCACGTGCTGGCCCGGCGGCCCTGACCACCCATCGAGGAGCGCCATGCCCGATCGCCCCGTTGCCGTCTATGCCCGCCAGCGCCTCGCCGAGTACCACTTCGGCGACAGCCACCCCTTCGGCCCGCAGCGCTATGCCGCCTTCATGGGCGGCCTGCAGAGCAGCGGCGTGGCGACCCGGGTGGCCATGGAGGGCACGGCCGAGGCGCGGCCGGAGGACATCCTGCTGTTCCACGAGCCGATCCACCTGGAGCATGTGCGCGAGTGCTCCCTCACCGGCGAGGGCCATCTGGACATGGGCGACACGCCGGCCCGCCGGGGCATCTACGAGGCCGCCGCCTGCGTGGTGGGCACCGTGCTCAGGGCCACCGCCGACCTGGTGGCCGGCCGCTACCGGCGCGCCTTCGTGCCCATCGCCGGCCTGCACCACGCGGCGCGCGAGATGGCCGCCGGCTTCTGCGTGTTCAACGACATCGGCATCGCCATCGAGGCCCTGCGCCACCGCCACGGCGTGCGCCGCGTGGCCTACGTGGACATCGACGCCCACCACGGCGATGGCGTCTTCTACGGCTTCGAGTACGACGCCGAGCTGATCTTCGTGGACCTGCACGAGGACGGCCGCTACCTCTACCCCGGCACCGGCCGCCTGGACGAGATCGGCCTGGGCGAGGCGGAGGGCACCAAGCTCAACCTGCCCCTGGACATGAACGCCGGCGACGAGGAATTCCTGGAGGCCTGGACCGAGGGCGCCGCCTTCCTGCGCGAGTTCCAGCCCGAGTTCATCATCCTGCAGGCCGGCGCCGACTGCCTGGCCGGCGACCCCATCACCCACCTCAAGTGCAGCAGCGCCGTGCACCGCCAGGTCACCCGCGACCTGTGCGCCATCGCCGACGACTACGGCCAGGGCCGCCTGCTCGGCCTGGGCGGCGGCGGCTACAACCTGGCCAACATCGCCGAGGCCTGGGTGGCGGTGGTGGAGGAGATGGTGGCCTGCACACCCGCAGCGGCGGCAGGCGGTGCCGGCTGATCCTCCCCTCCGGCGGCCGTTCGTCGAAAAATACAATTTTAACGAGCATTTTCTACGGAAATTTTCCAGCCGCCTCACCCCGCTTTTTGCGCCACTCATCCCCCGTTTCCCCCAAATTAATTACGCGCAGAATATAGGCGTATAAATCACAAGGATGCGTTTAACATTTGTGATGTGACGCGCATTGATTTTGTGCGACAGTCTCTTGCGCAAGCGGTTGTCCGGCCTGCATGGCAATAACCAGATTCGAGGAGGGCTTTTTATGACACAGTTGACCCCGGAAGAAGAAAAGCGCGCCATCACCGAAGCACCCAAGGGCACCTGGGCGGTGCTGCTCGTCTATCTGTTGCTGATGGTGGGCGGCTGGGCCGCCATGTTTTTCGGGTTGTTCCTGTCCCATGGTCCGGTGCATTGAGGAGGTGTCCGAATGCACATCGATCCCGCCGAGAAGAGATGGGCCATCCTCACTCTGGTGGTGGCCTTCAGCATGATGGGCGTACTGGCCGGTTACGCCATCAATGACAACATCAACCCGCCCAGCAACGTGGAAACCATCGACTCCACGCGTCTGCACCTGACACGGGAATTCAACGAGGACAATCTGGGTGTGCACCAGCAGAAAGACGGCAGTATTCGTGTGGTCATGGTGGCCGCGCGCTACGGGTTTTTCCCCAATCATCTGGTGGTGCCGGCCGATACGCCAGTGACTTTCCGCATTGCCAGCGCCGATGTACTACACGGCGTCCATACGCCAAATACCAATATGAACACCATGGTGGTGCCGGGCTATGTGTCCGAGGTGACTACTACCTTTCCCCATCCTGGGGACTATTCCATGTTATGCAATGAATATTGTGGACTCGGTCACGATTTCATGTGGTCACGGCTGAAAGTGGTACCCGCGGACCAATTCAAGGTCGGAGGCTAGGGGAATATGGTGGACAAGACGGCAGGCCGGCTGGCGCTGGCCAATTTCTGGGTGGCTTTTGCGACGTTTCTGTTCGCCGCCGTGCTGGGGCTGTATCAGACCTTGGAGCGGGGTGGGCTGCTGCCGGGCATGGAGTCGCCGCCGCTGTACTTCGCATCGGTTTCCACCCACGGCGTGATCATGGGTTTCGTGCTCACCACATTTTTCATTATGGGGTTCGGCTATTGGGTGGCCACTTCCAGTCTGAACCAAACATTGTGGTCACCCCGCCTGGCCTGGCTGGGTTTCCTGGTGTCCCTGACAGGCACCGTCATGGCGGCCGCCACCTTGCTCACGGGGCACGCCTCGGTGCTGTACACCTTCTATCCACCCCTGCGCGCCAATCCACTCTTCTACATCGGTGCGACGCTGCTGGTGGTGGGGTCCTGGTTCTGGTGTTTGGAAATGGTTATGAGCATGGCGCGCTGGAAGAAGGCACACCCCGGTGAACCGGTGCCGCTGGCCATGTTCGGCACGGTGGCCAACGCCATCCTGTGGTTCGTCACCAGCCTGGGCGTGGCTTCGGAGGTGATCTTCCAGCTCATTCCCTGGTCGCTGGGTCTCAAGGAGACGGTGGACGTGGGTCTGGCGCGCACGCTGTTTTCCTGGACCCTGCACGCCATCGTCTATTTCTGGCTGATCCCGGCCTACATCGCCATGTACACGCTGCTGCCGCGCGCCGCCGGTGGCAAGCTGTTCAGCGACGAAATGGCGCGCATCGCCTTCATCATGCTGCTGGTGTTCAGTGTGCCTATCGGCTTCCACCACTTGTACGTGGATCCTTTCCAGGCGGACGGTTGGAAATTCATGCACATGATCGGGACCTTCATGGTGGCCATCCCCACATTGCTGACCGGCTTCACGGTCATTGCCTCCCTTGAAGTGGCCGGACGCATGCGGGGCGGACGTGGGCTGTTCGGCTGGATTGGCACGTTGCCCTATGACAATCCCATGGTGCTGGCCGGTGGGCTGGCACTGCTGATGCTCACCGTGGGTGGCTGGGGCGGAGTCGTGAACGCCAGCTATTCCATGGACGTGGCGGTGCACAACACGCAGTGGATCACCGGCCACTTCCACCTGATCTTTGCCGGCACCACGGTCATCATGTACTTCGCCATCGCCTATTACCTGTGGCCGAAGATCACCGGCAAGGCGCTGCGGTCTGTCCGCATGGCGCGCCTGCAGCTGTGGCTGTGGTTCATCGGCATGCTGATACTGACCCTGCCGTGGCACGTGTTGGGATTGCTCGGTCAACCGCGCCGCATCAGTAGTACACCTTACGACGACCCCATTGTACAGCAGTGGATTCCCTATGAGATTGCCATGGCGGTGGGAGGCGTCGTTCTGGTGGTTTCCGCGCTGCTGTTCGTGTTCAATCTGCTGGCCACACACACCAGTGGTCAGCCTGAGTCGGACCGCGTCACCCACTACGCCGAGCCGGTCCACCCGGTGCTCAAGCTGCCGGCGCTGCTCAACGGCTTCGGCTTTTGGGTCGCCGTGCTGGCCATTTATCTAGTGGCCAGTTACGGCTATCCGATCCTGCAATTCTTCCTCATGGAAACCCATGGCACTTTCCCTTGGGACATCTGACATGAAAAAGCAGCACGCACGCTTTGTATTTCTCCTGGGTGGCCTGATGGTCGGGCTGATGGGGGGGCATGTGGCGCAGGCGGAGCCTTCCTCGCAGGTTGTCTGGGATTCCGCTACTCGCCACATCGTGGGTAGTGGTAATGCCGTCAGGGGAGCGGCCAATGCCGAGGTCTGTGACAGCTGCCATGCCTCGGCGCCCGGCAAGTCGCTGCGCGCCAACTTCCCACGCCTGGCTGGCCAGAACCCCTTCTATGTGTACAAGCAGCTCATGGACTATCGGGCCAACACGCGCGGTCACGGTGTGATGCAGAATTTCGCCAGCCAGTTGACACCCGCGAAGATGGCCGATCTGGCCGCCTACTACGCTGATCAGGACCTGCCTGGCCGCCCGGCGCGGCAGGCCTCGCCGGAAGTCCTGCGGCTCGTCTACCGGGGCGATGCCCGCCGCCTCATTCCACCCTGCGCCGCCTGCCACGGCCGATACGGGGAGGGCGCGCTGGTCCACGTGCCAGCCTTGGCCGGGCAGGAGGTCAGCTATTTCACCACCACCATGCAGGCCTACAAGAGCGGTGAGCGGGCCAATGACCTGTACAGCCGCATGCGCTACATCGCCGGCCAGCTGACGGACGGCGAGATCGAGGCCCTGGCCCGCTACTACGCCGGCACCGGCCGCTGAGGGAACGGCGGCCCCGTCCTGCCATGCATCCGCCCGACGGCCACTGCTTCCACTGCGGACTGCCCATTGCCGGTTCGGCGTGGCTGCGCAGCGGGCAGGGCGGGGCGGAGCGGCGCTTCTGCTGCGCTGGCTGCCAGGCGGTGCACGATGCCATCGTCGCCGCAGGCCACGAGGATTTCTATCGCCACCGTGACGGCACCGGCTGGCGTCCCGTGGACCGAGAGGCCCTGGCCGGCCTGCAGGAGCGCCTGTGCTTGTTCAACGACCCGGCCCTCCAGGCCCGTTTCGTGCGCAGCGGTGAGGACTGGAAAGAGGCGGCCCTGATCCTGGAGGAGATCCACTGTCCGGCGTGCTTGTGGCTGAATGAGCGCCGGCTGCGCCAGCTGGACGGCGTGCTGGCCGTGGACATGGACTACATCGGCCAGCAAGCGCGAGTGCGTTGGGACCCGCAACGTATCGAGCTGGCCGACATCCTGCAGGCCATCGCCGCCATCGGTTATGTGGCCCACCCCTTCGACCCGCGCCAGCGCAACGCCTTGCTGCGCGAGCAACGCCAGCGTGGTGTGCGCCGCATCCTGTTCGCCCTGCTGCTGGGCATGATCGTCATGCAGTTCTCGCTCAGCACCTATTTCCTGGGTGGCCCGGGGCCCGATGGCCAGTATGCGCTGTGGGAGCGCATCGGCCGCTGGACCAGCCTGCTGCTGACGGCCCTGCTGCTGGCCTATCCGGGCCAGCTCTTCTTCCGCAACGCCTGGCGCGACCTGCGTCGCGGGCGGGTGGGCATGGACGTGCCCATCGCCCTGGGGCTGGGGCTGGCCTGGCTGGTCAGCCTGCGCGCCACGGTGGGCGGCCACGGTGAGGTCTATTTCGAGTCCATTGCCATGTTCGTGCTGTTCATGCTGGTGGCGCGCCACGTGGAGCTGCGCGCCCGCCTGCGCGGCGCGGCGGCCCTGGACCGCCTGCAGCGGGTGGTACCGGAGACGGCCACCCGCCTGACGGCGGACGGTGAGGAATCGGTGCCGGTAACCGAGCTGCGCCCCGGGGACCGCATTCGCGTGCGGCCGGGCGAGGCGGTGCCGGTGGACGGACGCATCGTGGCCGGCCACAGCGGCTTCGACGAGTCGCTGCTGAGCGGCGAAAGCCGGCCGGTGGCCCGTGGTGAGGGTACTGTGGTGGCTGGTGGGGCAATCAACACGCAGCAGCCCGTCACACTGGTCGTGCTGCGCCCCTTCGCCGAATCGGCCCAGAGCCGCATCGGCGACCTCACGCGCCAGGCCTTGGGCGACCGCCCGGCCCACGTAGAGCTGGTCAACCGCATCGCAGGCCACTTCGTGGCAGGTGTGCTGGCCGTGGCCGCGGGCACCTTCGCCTTCTGGTGGTGGGCCAACCCGGCTGTGGCCTGGTCCAGCACCGTGGCCGTGCTCATCGTCACCTGTCCCTGCGCACTGGCACTGGCTTCGCCCATCGCCGCCACTCTGAGCGCCGCCGGCCTGGCGCGGCGGCAGATCCTGCCCCTGCGCATGTCGGCGCTGGAGACCCTCGCGGTGGCCGACACCCTGGTGGTGGACAAGACCGGCACCCTCACGGCGGGGCGCGCGTCGTTGGAGCAGATCGTCACCCATGGCATGACGCGAGCCGAGGCCCTGGGCATTGCCGCGGCCCTGGAACGCGATTCGACCCACCCACTGGCAGAGGCCTTGCGGCGGCAGGCCGGGGAGGTGGCCACACACGCGGCGCAGGTTCGCCACCACCCCGGTCAGGGCGTGTCCGGCCGCATCGACGGGCGTGAGTGGCGGCTGGGCAGCCTGGCCTTTGTGACCGGCGAGGCAAGCCCGGCGGCCGACGAGGCGGCCCCGGCCGTCATGCAGGTCTTTCTGGCCCGCGAAGGCCAGGTCATGGCCGAGTTCCATTTTTCCGACCCTCTGCGCCCTGGTGCACAGGCCTTCATCCGCGCGCTGCGTGGATTGGGCATCTACCACGTCGCCATGCTGAGCGGCGACCGCCCCGCCCACGTACGGCACGTGGCCGGGCGGCTGGGCATCGCCGAGGCGCACGGCGGCCTGTCACCGGCGGACAAGCTGGCTTGGGTGCAGCAGCGGCAGGCGGCGGGGCAACGAGTGGTCATGCTGGGGGACGGCATCAATGACGCCCCCGTCCTGGCCGGCGCCGACGTGTCCATCAGCCTGGCCGAGGCCACCTGCCTGGCTCAGGTGCACAGCGACTTCATCGTGCTCGACGGACGCCTGGACACCCTCGGCGAGGCCTTCCGGCTGGCGCGCCGCACGCGGGCCATCGTGCGCCAGAACCTGGCCTGGGCCATCACCTACAACCTGTTGGCCGTGCCTCTGGCAGCGGCCGGCCTGGTGGCACCCTGGGGTGCCGCCTTGGGCATGACGGCCAGCTCACTGGTGGTGGTGGCCAATTCCCTGCGTCTGGATCGCGACAGGCCTCAACAACGCGAATGGCGGCACGGCGGGCCCGTAGTGCTGGCGCCCGGGAAGACCACCTAGGCCGGCCAACGAAGGATCGAAACGATAACGAACGGCAACCACACAAGAAGTACGCTTCCGGAGGCGACGATATGGCAACAAACGACTTTTTCAGACATGACCTGCCCGCCCTTCGCGGCTTGGTCAGCGCAGCGCTGCTGTACGCAATCCTGCAGGGTGGTGCTCTGGCGGGGGAGAAGGCAGGTGCCAAAGACCGTGATACAACGCGGCCCATTAACGATTACAATATCACTATCAACTACGAACTGGGCATGCACTGCACCGGTTTCGACTTCACCTACTGCTGTATTCTGCCACCCTATAATTCTATTCAGGCCCAAGTGGTCAAGACGGCCCGCGGCGAGAAGGAGTTGCCCGTTCTGCTCAAGGCCGATCCGAACGACCCGACTGTGCTGGTGGATGGCAAGAAACGCATGAAACTGCGTTACGGGCATCGCAACAATACGTATTCGGAAGGCAACAAGCTCAACTATTGGCGTGTCCCTTATGATGTGGACGGTGATGGCAAGTACGAGGCCAACGAAAACGTCGGTAATGCCTATTTCACCCAGCTCTATATCTACAAGGACCTGGAGGGCAGCAATCCCAAGAACACCAGTAAAGACAGCGAGAAAAAATTCGTGGGTATCGACCTGCCCATCCCCGTCGACCATGGGCCCACGGGGCAGCCCCTCCATGGCGGCGATCTCAAGTTCTCCGGCGAGACCGGCACCATCGTCTTCACCAAGGGCCCGGTGCTGGACAATGTTCCCATCGTGCTCACCAACCCCGGCATCTGGGAGGCGCTGGGCCTGCCGCTGACGCCCTTCACCGACGAGATCGCCAGCAAGAGCCCGCTGCAGATCGTCGAGTCGGACATTCAGCCCTATCAGGAGGCCTTTGTAATGCTGGTGGATGCAGAGACCGGCAAACCCGTTATCGACGGCCACTCCGGCAAGCCCATCAGCTTCTTCGGCACCAATCCCATTGATGTGCCCAACTGCGCCAACTGCCATGCCAACGAGAATGCCAACGGCAAGAAGTACCAGCTGTACAAGCAGGAGAAGGCCTTCTGGAAGAAGCTGGGGGCCAGCGACTACATCGCCAATCTCAAGGCCACTTCCGTCTCGGTGCTGCAGATCCACGACGGCAAGTTCGGCACCGACTTCCTGGCCAACTACGATCCCGACAGTCGCGCCACGGTCAACCGCCTGGGACGCGATCCCATCCTGTGCCAGAAGTGCCATGCGGACAACGTCATTGGCGTGCTGGTCTCTCGTGGCACCAGCGAGTCGGTCACTGGCCTGAAATCACCCGGCGATACCCCGTTGGAGCCCCTGAGCCAGGCCATGCACCGCGGCCACCTGCAGGTGCGGGCGCTGTCCGACGCGCAGGGGCGCACTGGAACCTGTCAGGGCTGTCACCCGGCCCACCGTTACGACCGCTCCATGGACAACTATCCCATCACCCCCGATGGCAGGAATCGCTTCGCCCAGGGGGACAACCGTGACTCCAAGGGCGGCTGTTATGTGGGTCGTGATGTGCACTCCAACCCCTTCAAGGACAAAGACGGCGCTGAGACACCAGAGCACCTGAACGCCATCGGCAAATGGTTGCAGGCAAACGTTTCGCAGATCGGCAACGGAAAGAATGGCAAGGGATTGTGGTGTACCAACTGCCACAATCAGCTCAGTCGCCTCCTCTACCAGTATGACAACATCGAACAGGCCTTTTGGCAGAAGGGCAAGACGCTGCGCAACAAGTCCCTGCCGGAGATCGCCAAGGCTCTGGGTCTGACGGTGGAAGAGCTGACAGAGCACTGGTTGGATCCCAAGACCACGCCCAGCACCTTCCGGCCCAAGCTGGCCAACATGAAGGACATCCTGCGCGTGTGGGATCGCAAACGCCTGGTGCCGGACATCGCCGTGATCGCCACCAAGGGTGGGAAGCCGCTCATCCACAAGGACGAGGACGGCGACCCCAACGTCACCATCCTGTCCACCAACCCGGCGGTGGATCCGACCTCGCTCAAGCTGCCCAAGGGCGCCGATGGGGCCATGGCCGTCTCCTACGCCGATGCCTCTCACGGGCGTGACTACTGGCTGTCACCGGGTGTACCCCATTGCGCCGACTGTCATGCAGCGCCCTATGTCGAAGGGCAGGGGGGTGTGGCCTTCCCCATCAACCAGCCGGGCAAGTACAGCCAGGTGCGCTACTCCAAGGGCCATGCCGGGCTGGCCTGCCAGGCTTGTCACGAGTCCATTCATGGTCTCTATCCGGTGACCCCACGCATCGACAAGACCACCTACAAACAGCCCACCCAGTACAACCCGGACGGCAGCCACGGTCCGCTCAAGTGCCCCGCCTGCCACGTTTCCAACGAGCACGGCGTGCCGCTCATTGCGGAGAACAAGACCTGGGAGGGCAAGCCCATCAAGGAGGATTTCGATGCTGCCGTCAGCTGGATGCACGCCAACGCCCCCGACCTGGGCGGGCGCATCCCGCCGCGGGCCAGCGAGGACTGATCCCGCCCATTTGGGTGCAAACGACACGGGGGCCCTGGCGGCCCCCGTTTTCATCATGACACGTGGCCGGCGCTGCCCCTCAGAACAGCTCCTGCTCCAGCTCGCGGTAGACGAAGTCCAGGTTCTTGCCGTGGTTCAGGTCGTACAGGCGCACGTGCTGCCAGTCCGGGAAGTCGTTCTGCTCGATGGCGTCCTGCAGATCCACGTCGTCCTCGATGGCCTTGGCCATGGCCTTGCGCAGGCGCACGATGTAGTCGTGGGTCTTCTGCACCATGGGGAAGGGCGGGGTCTGGGCGCTGCCGTGGCCGGGCACCATGAGTTTGGCGTCCTTGAAGTGCTCGAGCAGCCATTCCTGGCCTTCCAGGGCCTGCTTGGAGTGGCCGTCGGCCATGAAGGTGACGCGGTTGTTGAAGGCCAGGTCGCCGATCCACACGATGCCGTCCTGCACCTGGTGCACCACCAGGTCGCCGTAGGAGTGGTGCTGGCCCACGTTGTAGATGTCGAAGTCGCGCCCGCCCAGGTGCAGGGTGACCTTGCTGAAGCGCGGCCCGTCCACCAGCACGTGGGGCAGGACGGGCTCGAAGCCCTCCATGTCCCGCGCGATGAAGGTGCGGCGGTAGGCCACCGAGTGCTCGATGCGGTCCGACTCGATGTAGTGGCGCGTGCCGGCGTGGCCGATGACGGTGGCGCCGATGCGCTTGAAGGCGATGGCCCCGTAGGCGTGGTCCGGGTGGTTGTGGGTGACGATGAGGAAGCGGATGGGCTTGTCCGTCTTCTGGCGAATGGTGGCGATGAGGCGCTGGCCGAGCAGGGGCGAGCCGAGCGAGTCGATGACCACCACGCCCTCGTCGGTGATGACGAAGCCGGCGTTGCCGTTGCTGCCGCGGTTGACCTCGTCCACCTCGGCGATGTTGCCGTAGAACATCCAGGTGTCCGGGCCGATGCGGTACACCGGCAGGGGGTCGGTGGGCTTCTGGTCGGCGGGGATGACCAGATTGGGCACCTCGTCGGTGTCGATGGCCGTCTTGGGCAGGAAGTGGCGGTTGGGGTCGGTGCCGAAGCGGTGTTCCACCTCGGACCGGTCGAAGGCCGGTTCGGCGGCCCACAGGGCGGGCAGCGGCAGGAGCAGCAGGAGGGCGATGAGTAGGCGCGACATGGCTCGGGTTCCGGGTTGCGAAGGACAGGAAAAGTATAGCCGCGCGGCGCCGGGAGGCCGCCATTTCCCCCGCCGCCGGTGGCCCTTGCCGGGCCCATCCGCAAGCGTCACCGGCTGTGGTACCTTTGCCGGCGTCCTTTTCTGCCACGCCGCATCGCAACGACGAGCGCCATCCATGCCGAAAACCCTGCTCCCGCTGGTCGCCGCACTGCTGCTGGCGGCCCCCGCCGGTGCCGCCACCTACCACTACAACGGCAACATGCCCATGGCCAAGGTCATGCTGGACATGATGGAGGTGCTGGGTTACGTCACCCGCGTGCCGGATCCCGCCCCCTACGGCGCGGCCGGCTGGGGCCGCCCCTTCGCCCCCTGGCCGCTCACCGGGCTGTGGGGGCTGGGCGCCAACCCCCTCACCGGCGGCCTCAATCCCATGACCGCCGGTGTGCCCGGCCTGTCCGCCCTGCCGGGCCAGCAGGCCATGACCGGCTGGGCCGGCAGCGCCGCCCAGGGTGCCCTGCCGCAGGGCACCGTGTCGGTGGACGTGAACACCCTCACCACGCTCATGAACGCCCTGCAGAACCGCGCCGGCGGGACTGCCCCCGCAACCGCCCCCACGGCCCCCGCGGGCAGCGCCCCGCTCTTTCCCGCCCAGCCGGGCGGCACGGGCACGGCGGGTCTTCCCGCCGCCGGCGGCAGCGGCCAGGCCACCCTGGCCGACCTGGCCGGCGTGTGGCAGGGCAGCAACCAGGACATCCTCACCATCGTCGGCAACCAGTTCCTGTGGAGCAACGGGCGGGGCCAGACCGTGGCCGGCACCCTGGCCGTGCAGGGCAACCAGCTGGTCACCCACGTGCCCGGCGTGCAGACCCCGGTCACCTACACGTACCGCCTGGAGGGCGACCGGCTGGAGGCCGTCATGGCCAACGGCCAGCGCTACACCTTCCAGCGCCTCAGACGCTAGCGTGCCGCGCCGCGTGGTAGCGGCGCACCTTTTCCAGAAAGTCGTCCAGGGCCGCCGCATCGGCCAGCTCCGCCTCGTCCGCCAGGGGTAGGGCGGGGTAG
>Ga0256832_1002943_pt1 | contig 11633 bp, 11 predicted proteins | sample 134614metaG_FD_190534 | JGI IMG/M metagenome (GOLD analysis project Ga0256832, IMG submission 190534) | Hydrothermal vent microbial communities from Lau Basin, Pacific Ocean - 134-614 | ecosystem: Environmental > Aquatic > Marine > Hydrothermal vents | place: Pacific Ocean: Lau Basin | collected...
TATGATGAAGAAGTCTCTAAAGACATCGTTCATGCGTGGAAAGCAGGTCCTCAAACCGTTACTTTACGCAAGCAATTAACGGATATGAAAGACGGCGGTACATTTGTTATTGTTCCACCACCAAATCCTTTCCGTTGTCCTCCAGGACCTTATGAGCGTGCTAGTCAAGTTGCTGATTATTTCAAGCGTGAAAAACCAAAGTCAAAAATCATTATTTTGGATGCTAAACCTAAGTTCTCTAAGCAAGGTCTATTTATCCAAGGCTGGGAAAAGCTTTATGGCTATGGCACTGATAACTCTATGATCGAATGGCGTCCAGGTCCAGATGCAACCGTGAACAAACTTGATGCTAAGGCGATGACAGTTCACAATGAATTTGATGATGTTAAAGCGGATGTTTTAAATATTATCCCTGCACAAAAAGCAGGTGAGATTGCAAAAACAGCAGGTCTTACCAATGATAAAGGTTGGTGTCCTATTGCATTGGATACTTTTGAGTCTACAATTCATAAGAATATCCATGTTATCGGTGATGCATCGATTGCTAAAGGAATGCCTAAGTCAGGTTATGCCGCTAACTCTGAAGCAAAAGTTTGTGCAGCTGCGGTTGTAGCAGCATTAAATGATACAGAAATGGGTTCACCCTCTTATGTTAATACTTGTTACTCAGTGGTTGGTAAAGAGTATGGTATTTCTGTTGCAGCGGTTTACAAGCTTGCAGAAGATAAGTCTAAAATCATCAAAGTATCAGGCGGTTTAACACCTAAAGATGCAAGTGCCCAAATGCATAAACGTGAAGTTGGCTATGCACATAGTTGGTTCAATAATATCACTGATGATATTTTTGGTTAATCAACGTTCTCTTAAGGGGTTTGAGCTTTTACGCTTAAATTCTTAGTAAGGTTGCAAAAAGGCGAGGTTTTCCTCGCCTTTTTTTGTGAGAAGCTACTGACTACTTCCTTAAATAAATAGCTGGAAATTTAAAGTAAACGCTTTAGAATGGCGGCACATTAAATTTTATGACTATAAAACAAAAGGAAACGATAAAATGAAATTAATCCTATTAGGCGCACCAGGCGCAGGTAAAGGCACCGTTGCTAAATTATTAACTAAAATTGATGGTTCAGTACAGATTTCAACAGGTGATATTTTACGTGGTGCAGTGACCGCAGGAACAGATTTAGGTAAAGAAGCAAAAGGCTATATGGATGCGGGAGACTTAGTGCCTGATGAGCTAATCATGAACATTATGGGTGAGCGTCTACTTGAAGATGATTGTAAAAATGGTTTCCTTCTTGATGGTTTTCCACGCACTATCCCACAAGCGGATGCATTGAAAGAACTATTAGTAAAGTTAGATATTACGCTAGATATGGCGGTGAACCTTGATGTGCCTCGTGATGTAATTATGGATCGTCTAACAACACGTCGTACTTGTTCAAACAAAGACTGTCAAGCAATCTACAATGTTAAAAGTATGCCATCAAAAGTAGAAGGTATTTGTGATAAATGTGGTAGTGAAACCATTCAACGTGCTGATGAGACTGAAGAAGCGATTGGTAATCGTCTAGCGACTTATAATGAAAAAACAGCCCCATTGGTTGAATATTATCTTGGCGAAGGCTTACTGCTAAATGTTCAAGCAACCTCTAGCGATGTAGCGGTTGCAGAAGTGACTAAGCAATTGAATGTATAATTTTATGAATTTTTGATAAAAAAAGCCCAGTGTTTAGCTGGGCTTTTTTATAAAATTGGTGGCAAGAAAACCCCTCTGTCTTTAGCTGAGGGGATGAATTGCCACACTTAAATTAGTGAGTATTTTTCCGATAAATAATAAAGATTTACCCCAGAATACTCAAACTGGTAGATTCCCATCGTCAATGTTGTAAAAGCTTGTCTGTCTTAATGCACCGACCCGTTGAGGTCTTTTAACATTAAAAAGCAGAGCAACGGACTTGGGAGGCATCCGAGGGTGCTATAACTTAAACAACGTAGTAGAGCAAAAACCCTCTGACGATCTTTTGTCAGAGTCACAAACCTCTACTTAGACTAATCACCTATTCAGTCCGAAGACCTATCTTAAATCTCACGATTAAAGCCCCTCTGTCTTTAGCTGAGGGGTAGTTGACTATCCTGATTTCGCTAGATCGTTAGAGCAATGTAGAATCAAGATTATTACAGATACTTAGATATTAAATTTCTTAGGAATCGAGTGCTTTAGCCTCGTCTAGCGGGGCTAAAGCCACCGATTCCAGAAATTATTCATATGAAAGTCTATAGTATTATTTGTTAGAGCCTTAGTAGCTTAGGCTTCTTTATTTTTAGCCTCTTTAACCATTGTCTGAAGTTCACCTTTTTGATGCATTTCTAAAGTAATATCACAGCCACCGATTAGCTCTCCATTGATATAAACCTGTGGAAAGGTTGGCCAATTAGCAAATCGGGGTAAATTCTCGAAAATTTCAGGGTCAGTTAGTATATTGACATAAGCAAATTCCTCGCCACAGTCCATTAGTGCTTGTGCAGCACGGCTTGAGAAGCCGCATTGGGGGAGTTGTGGTGTGCCTTTCATAAAAATAATAACGGGGTTTTCATCAACTGCATTTTTAATTCTTTCCATTACGTCCATGGGATGTTCTCATTTTATTTGATTAATTAACTTTGCACGGGTGCTATCCAATTGTTATTAGATAGTTCTTGAGTATGGAGGTAGGATTTTATAACTCAAGGATTCGACTATTGGATTCAATAAATTCTTCTACTTATTGTCCCTTAATAAATATTTTTACACCATAAAGAAAAAAACCAGCAAAAACAATAAAACTCCATTGAGGAATGGTAAACCCTGCAAATTGCCATGCAATTTCAGCACAATCCCCCTCGCCTGCAAAAATTTTTTCAATAATCTCGTTCATGGGTAAAGTATTAATCCAATAATGTAATCCTTCACCACATTCGGGTGACTGGTCTTTAGGAAGGTTTTGTAACCATGCATGTCGTCCAGCGACGAAAAGCCCTGCAAGGCTAGCTGTTGCTAAAATTTGTCCATAAAGTCGTCGTACTAAACTATGTTTAGGATTATGTAAAAGACCAGTAAGGAAGATAGCAGAAAGCGTCATAATAACAACACGTTCTAATATGCAAAGTGGGCAGGTCTCAAGCATTAAAACGTATTCAAATAAAAAGGCGGTCGCTATAAAGATCAGGGTAATAATAAAAGCGATACTAAAGGAGGGACGAATGGACATTTATTATGGCTCTAGTATTTTATCAAGATAGGTTTTTAAAGAAAGTTTCAAATAATTAAGTGACCTAAATTAGAGGGTATTTTTGTTTCTGATAGTGTTATCTCAAGAGGTGTAAAGTTATTCTACGCAACGATTGAAATAGCACAAACAGGAGGTGAAATATAAGCAATTTAGATCACTTAATTACTTGGAAGTTCCTTAGGAGGGGAACACCTGATGAGGTTTTAAATTGAGAACCTCACCCAATACAGGATGTTCTAGTGTACAACTGTATGGATAACCCGTTGCTTTTCAAAATAGACCGTAAATCGAGCGTATTCCCAGCGTGTAATACGAGGCCATTTTTTAGTGACTTTTCCTTTTGACCAGCTAATACGTTTCGCTTTTCCATATCGACGCAATACTTTTTTCATACTGTTACCGCGTAAAGGAATATTGATAGTTTGAGCAACACCTAGCTGATTGCCAATCTTTGACACTTTTGCTTGCGTTATAAGAGGGACTAGTAAAATACTTGTGGTTAATAGTAAAGTTTGTATTTTCATTTTTATTTTCATTTTCATTTTCATTTCCAGTATTTTTGCTTATTTAAGTATGGGGGAATACTGTTGTGTCTAAATGAGTAGTGGTAAAAGATAGCTTGGCTGAGTAGCAAATAACGCCATTAAAGCATTGTAATAAACCTAATATATCTGGTTTTATTCCGCTATACTCGCAACCATGTTTAAACCGTTAGAATTATTTATAGGGCTACGTTACACACGCTCGAAACACGAAAACCATTATATTTCGTTTATATCTTTAGCATCTATGTTAGGCATCACCATCGGGGTGATTGTTCTGATAACCGTGCTATCGATTATGAATGGTTTCGAAAAAGAACTTCGTGAGCGTATCTTAGGAATGGTCGCCCATGTGACCGTAACTGGACCCGATGGACAGCTTCCCGATTGGGATTTACACCAACTCGCATTGCAAACAGAGGAGGGGGTTGCAGGGGCAGCCCCTTTTATAGAACAACAGGTGATGCTAAGTGCTAATAATGAAGTTCGCGGAGTGCAAATGCAGGGCATTCTTCCTGCCTATCAAAATCAAGTCAGTGATGTAGGTCGTCATGTCATTGATGGCGGGCTGGATAATTTAACCTCTCGTGGTTATGGCATTGCAATAGGCGTTGATCTAGCCACCGCATTGGGTGTTTTTGTGGGGGATAAAGTGACAGTGATTACTCCTAAAGCAAAAATTACTCCAGCAGGTGTGATCCCCCGTATGAAGCGCTTTACTGTAATGGCTGTTTATAAAATGAATATCCGTGATTATGATAGTAGCACCGCTTTTATTCATTTAGAGGATGCCGCACGTCTATTCAAAACCAAAAAAAATGTGACAGGTGTGCGTTTAAAACTAAACAATCTCTTTGCAGCTCAAGGGCTTGCTTATGAGTTACAGCAACGCTTAGGCGATAAATTTGAGGTAACAGACTGGGGGCGAGACAATAAAACTTTTTTTAAAGCAATTAAAATGGAAAAGATTATGATGTTTTTTGTTTTATTATTGATTGTTTTAGTGGCTATTTTTAATCTAGTGTCGTCGCTAGTGATGGTGGTTAATGCAAAACAAGCAGACATTGCTATTTTGCGTACCTTGGGTATGTCGGGTAAGCAAATTAAACGGGTCTTTATGATTCAAGGGAGTCTAATTGGTGTCACAGGTGCGCTAGTAGGGGCAACTTTAGGCGTATTATTCGCTAGTAATTTGGATGTAATTATCCCCGCCTTTGAAAGCCTGATTGGACGTAAAATCTTCCCTGAAGACATCTTTTTTATCTCCACCATTCCCTCTGATTTACAAATGTCCGATGTGTGGCTGGTCACTGTCGCAACGCTTGTATTAGCGGTATTAGCAACGATTTATCCTGCGAATCGTGCCGCTCGCGTGCAACCTGCCGATTCTTTGAGGTATGAATAATGTTCCAGCCCGTTGAAGTCTTTATTGGTTTGCGCTATACCCGAGCGCGTCGTCAAAGTCATTTCGTCTCCTTTATTACCTTTGCTTCCATGTTTGGGATTGCCTTGGGTGTGATGGTGTTGATTGTGGTACTTTCGGTGATGAATGGTTTTGAAACCTCTATGCGTGATCGTATTTTAGGTATGTTATCGCATGTCACCATTTCCGAAACCGATGCCAAAATTGAAAACTGGGAACAACGACGTGAAAAAATGTTAAAAAGAGAACACGTTATTGCTGTTGCACCCTTTGTTGAGCGTCAAGTCATGTTAAATGCGTCAGGTAATGTGCAAGGTATTTTATTAGAAGGCGTATTGCCTGATTTTGAAAAAAGACTCAGCACCGTGCCAGAGCATATGATCAAGGGCAATTTTAGCGATTTAGTCGCAGGAAAAAATAATATTATCCTTGGTTCTAAATTAGCGAAAGCACTGCATGTAAATGTAGGGGACTCCGTTATTTTGTTAAGACCTAATGCCAGTAGTTTACAATCAGGTGAATTACCCCTGCTTAGAGAATTTAATGTGATCGGCATGTTTGAAGTTGATCTGCAACAATATGATAAAAGCACAGCCTATGTGCATATGAACGATGCCGTTGATTTATTTGAACTGGAAGAGCAAGTAACAGGACTTCGGATTCAACTTGATGATCTGTATAAGTCCAATGAAGTGAGTCAAAAGATTATCGAAACCTCAGGGGATGATTTATGGATTAGTGACTGGACAAAAAACAATACTACCGTCTTTAAGGCGATCCAATTACAAAAGACCATGATGTTTTTTATCTTAGGTATGATCATTGCTGTGGCCGCTTTTAATCTAGTTTCAACCTTAGTCATGGTGGTCACGGATAAAGCCCCTGACATTGCTATTTTTAGAACACTGGGTTTAACTCCCTTATCAGTAATGAAAGTCTTTATGGTGCAAGGTACGCTGATTGGTTTAATCGGTGTATCGCTTGGTGTAGCACTAGGCGTTTTACTGGCAATGAATGTGGGTGCTATTTTACCGTGGTTAGAAGGTCTGTTAGACACCCGTTTTATTTCGGCCGATGTCTACGGCATCAGTAAAGTAGAATCTAATATCCAATGGCTTGATATTTTAATTATTAGCATTAGCGCACTGCTGCTTTCCATGTTAGCCACCCTTTATCCCGCATGGAAAGCATCAAAACTACAACCAGTGGAAGCATTACGCTATGAATAATACCTATAGAGGTTCAGGTATTAAATTTCTTCGGAATCGAGTGCTTTAGCCTCGTCTAGCGGGGATAAAGCCACCAATTCCAGAAATTATTTATATGAAAGTCTATATATAGTTTTTCATATAAATAATTCCCTGATAACAGGAGTGAAAGCTTTAGCTTTATTCAGGCATTCCACTCCATATTTCAATATCATCAATCCATTGGTATTTGGGATTTGCATCTCCATATATTTGGCTCAATATAATAAAATCAATCGGTTTTGAGTTGCGAGTCGTTGCACCATAATGGTCGCCGATTACTTTTCCATTTATTTTCCATAATGCTCTACCATCATTACCTTCGCTCCAATGCCAGTAAAATTCAGTCATAAACCACTCATCTATCGGAATAGGAACGGTTTTATTGTCAATTTCCCAAATAGGGTTTTCAGGGTTTTTATCGCCTTGCCAGTGCCAATACGGTATTCCATCATTATCGGTGTAAATATAGGCAATTAATCTAAATCCATTATTTTTTTCATAGTCTTTAGTTTTATATTCAAAAATGGCTCGCCACATATCTGCTTTGAATAGACTTGCACTATCCATTTTCATCCAATATTTGATATATAAATCCTTTCTTCCCTCTTCAATACTCAAAATTTCATAAGGGTTTTGAGTCACGCCTAAGTCATAGTTTTCAATACTATATAGGGCTTTAGTATCATCGCCATTATGCCCAATAATGGTTTGAATATTGCTTTGAACCGCTTGATGGTTATCATCATCTATATAATGCAAAGCACTTTGCTCTGCACCAAGTACATTAATCGGCCAAGAAAAACCCGTTTCACTATCCGTACCTTTTATATAACGATAATCTTCATTATCAAGATAGGCTTTATTATCAATATAAACACCCTTTTCAAAACCCGATTTAAATAAAAGTTTTGGCTCAGCAGATGAGGTTATGGATAAATCAGATAGTTGAGCAGATGAAGTAAATCGTTTATTTTTTATTAAATCTTTAAAGGTTGTTTGTACTTCTAAAGAAGAATCCAATCTTATTGTGGTCATTGTTTCATCCTCATTTTCCCAATTTTCATGCCAAGGGCTAATGGCTGAAAATTTTATATAAGGATTATTTAAAATTGTCTCAAAGGCATCTTTTAACCATGCACTTTTGTTTCCATCTTGATGATAATCGGTTACTCCAAACTCTAAAAGTGCCACAGGTTTTGTACTATTAAGCCCTTTGTAGGAATCGATATAATTTTCAAGCTGAGTAGAAAACTCTAAACCCTCCCACTGTTCATCTAATGTTTGCGCGCCATATAAACTAAAACCGATCCAGTCTATATAATTATCCCCTGGATAATAGTATTTGGGTTGATTCCACTCTTCATTTGGAAATGAAGTGTAATTAAAGTGATAAAACCATGTAATATGATGGACTTGTTCTTGTTTAAAGAGATCAATAATATGCCGATAAGCATCTCTATAGCGCTCAGGGCCATCTGGATAATTAGGATCACCATAACCATCCTTTTTACCTGCTCCATTAAAGATACCACTGTATCCAAACCAATCGCCATTGGCTTCCACTGCAAAATCAACCAGTAAAGGTATATTATCCTCTTTGGCATCTTTAGCCCACTGTCTTAACTGAGTATCAAAATCACCCTCTATAATGTTTTGTAGAGAAAATTGTGTCTCAGCAAGCCCTTGAATCTCATTGCTTCTCGGCATGAATCTGACAAAAGGAATGCTTTTTGCCTCATCAATTGCATGAATATGCGCTTTTGGATATTCAATGCCATTAAACCAATTTTGAGAAAAATAAGCCCATGCTATTTTCTTATTAGCAATCGCTTCAAAATCTTTAATTTTTTGAGTTGTCACCTCATCCTCAGAACCTCCAAAATCAGGAAACGCACCAAAATAGATTTTATTATCAGTAGGAGGAAGCAGTTTTATCTGTTTTGTTTTCTCAGGGCAACTGCTTGGTAATATTGTATTAGCAGGTAAATAGCTTTTAATTTTACTCACCGCTAAACCGATACTGGTATCGTTTTCGGTTACACCTGAAAGTACTTCAATCGAGCGATTATAAGCAAGGGAATTAGGTTCCCCATTAGACGCGGCACCTAAAGCATCAATAAAACACTGTCCCACGGTAACTTTATTGCTAAACATTTGCTTTGATTTAATCCCCTCGGGGTGATTGCCTGAATAAGCTAACACATCATTAACATAGGTGACGATAAATTTAGATTTGAGCATTCCATCATCTAACGCTTTGACCCAAAAAGCTAACCCTCCCTCATCGGGCGCTCTATTTAAGATATTATGATAAATTTTGGTCACAAATTCAGTGTTGCTCTCGAAGAGAGGATAATCTTGAAGAAATTGGGGATGCTGCGAAAAACCCTTTGAAATAGCTAAGAGCGCGGCGCTATTACCCATTGAGGACGCTTGTTGATTCCAAAAATCAAACCCACCCTGATCAGGCGCGCGATTATAATAAGCAGTATAAAGACCAATAATAGAATCTTGCACAGCGGGAGCTGCTATAAGGTATTTAGCAGGTGTTAAGGTAAGCAACAAAGCAATAAGGAGGAATAATCTTTTAAAAAAATATAGCATTTTTTTTCATTCTTATTTATATGAAATAGGACAAATAAGATATACCTATTTAGAGTCTGGCTTATCCACACCTTTAGCTTGTTGAGATTTCTTTTTCTCTTGGGCTTCCTCTTCAGCTTCAATACGCTCTAATTCAGCATCTAATTCTTCATCTGTTAGCTGTTTATGATTATCGTCATCATACTCTTCGTATTCATAATTCTCATCTTCCCAGAGTTTATTTGCCGCTTCATTAACTGCAGCAGCTGAGCCACCTGCAACCATTGCATTAACAGAGTCCATGCGTTCTTCTTCTTGCATTTGATCTCGGGATTTAACGGCTTCTTTAATGCGTTTTTTAAAGAGTGTACTTAAAACTAACCCTAATTCAAATAATAACCACATCGGTACCGCAAGCATGATTTGAGAAATCATATCAGGCGGGGTTAGGATCATTCCGATAACGAAAGCGCCAACAATGACATAGGGGCGTTTTTTGGCAAGGTTTTCTCTGCTTGTCATCCCTGTAGTAATAACCAAAATGGTTGCAATTGGCATTTCAAAAGCAAAACCAAAGGCAAGAAACATCATAATGACAAAATCAAGGTAGTTGGCAATATCAGGGGAATAGCTTGCACTGGAAGGCGCAAACAAAGGTAATACGGTAAACATCATTGGTAATAGCGCAAAGTAAACGAAGGCTACACCAAGATAAAATAGGAAGACACTGGATGATAATAGGGGGAAAATCAGCTTTTTTTCATGTTTGTATAAACCAGGCGCCACAAACCCCCAGACCTGATAAAAAACATAGGGGAGCGCTATTAGAAAAGCCAGCATAAAGGCAAATTTATAGGGGATCAAAAAAGGTGCGGCTACCCCAATGATTATTAGCTTTTGCCCTTGTGTTATCAATGGTTCAGCTAACCAATCAAATAGTGTTTGAGCAAAGGGGGCTAAAAAAATAAAAACAACAAGAATGGAAACAACAATGCGTAATAAGTGATTGCGTAACTCAATCAGATGAGCAAGAAAGCCTTGTTCTTCTGCTGTTTCAGCACTGCCCTTTTTTTTGCTTTGATTTTTTCTTGGAAGCTTATCCGTCATGATTTTTTAGTTTCACTACTATCGCTATCTTTTTTGTCTTGATCTAATTTTTTATCTTCATCGAGTGCTTTAACATCTTCGATACTGCTATTGATATTATCTTCAAATAAGCCTTTGGCATCATCCACATTGCTTTTAAAATCTTCCTGCGTATCGTTCACCATTTGGCGTAATTCTTCGATTTCTTTCTTTTGTTCGGAAAGAATATTTTTCATTTCAGACGCTTCAAACTCACGTTCAATATCCGCTTTTGTTGAGGACACAAAGGCTTTAGCTTTACCAATCCAACCACCGACTTTCGCCGCAACCTCTGGCAAACGCTCAGGACCGATTACCAATAAGGCAATCACGGCTATCACCATGACTTCAGCAAAGCCTGCATCAAACATTTGAATTACTCATATTACTTATTATTTGGAACTACCTTGGTGTTTTATTGACAGGCGAGTCAGTTTGTTTAACTTTTGCTTCTGCATCAATAATATTACCCTTATCTTCTACAACCTGTGCAGGGGTATTTTCTTTTTTAGCGTCTTGTGCATCTTTCATTGATTGCTTAAAATTTTTAATAGCACTGCCTAAATCTCCACCTGCATTGCGTAAGCGTTTAGTACCAAATAGGAATAAAACAATCACTAAAATTATAATAAGTGATCCTGTGCTGGGCATTCCAAATGCAAATATCATCATGATTCCTCTAAAATTTTATTTAGGAATGAAAATTTAATCATTCCTTACTCTTCATTGCGGCTTGCTTTTTCTACCAAGCCCGATGTACCAAAGCGATGTGCTAATTCATTTAGCACATCGTCGGGATGTAATCCTTGTTGTGCCAATAAGACCATCGTATGAAACCAAAGATCCGCAACTTCGTAAATTACTTTTTCTGTTTTCCCGTCGATGCTGGCATCTTTTGCTGCCATTACCACCTCTGTTGCTTCTTCTCCCACTTTTTTAAGAATCTGATCTAGACCTTTGTGGTAAAGCTTTGCTACATAAGAACTGTCAGGCGTGGCTGATTTTCGAGATTCTAAAACCTCAGCAATCTGGGATAGTGTACTGTTATTTGTCATAAATAAAAGTAATAGTTTTAATATATTAAGTTATTAAGAAAGTTTATTTGGTTGCTACAAAGACAATAAGGGTATTATATACGCATTTCAATACTTTGATCTGCCATATATTGTTTAGCTTCTCCAATGGTATATTCTGCAAAGTGAAAAATACTGGCAGCTAATACAGCATCTGCTCCTGCTTTTAGTACCCCATCTGCTAGATGTTGAAGGTTCCCTACACCACCTGAGGCAATAACAGGAATATTGACCGCATCAACAATGGCTTTGGTTAAAGGGATATTAAAACCGACTTTAGTGCCATCACGATCCATGCTAGTGACTAATAACTCACCTGCTCCGTAGGCTTCCATTTTTTTAGCCCATTCAACAGCATCAATACCTGT
>Ga0256832_1002944_pt1 | contig 11632 bp, 13 predicted proteins | sample 134614metaG_FD_190534 | JGI IMG/M metagenome (GOLD analysis project Ga0256832, IMG submission 190534) | Hydrothermal vent microbial communities from Lau Basin, Pacific Ocean - 134-614 | ecosystem: Environmental > Aquatic > Marine > Hydrothermal vents | place: Pacific Ocean: Lau Basin | collected...
CCGTATTCTTTTTGGACGGTCGCAGTCGAACCGTTGACCTCGATATCGGTAACGACCGTAATGTGGGGCATGCCCAGCTCGTGAGCGAGCAGTACTGCCAACTGTCCATCCAAATCATCCACCGCCTGCACTCCTGTGAGCACCAGGTCCGGAGACATCCCCGAAATCACTCCTGCCAATGCTTTGGCCGCTGCATGGCTCGATACATATCCTTCGAAGTCTCCAGTCACCTTTACGACCCGGTCGGCGCCTTTGGCTGCGGCTGCATAAAGCGCTTTGTCGATATCGAGACCATTGTCAAGTGCTACTACAGTTACTTGAGCACCTTGCGCGTCTTTGAGAAGCAAGGCCGCTTCCAGTGCATGCTCATCAAATTCGTTGACTTTAAATTTAAGCCACTCACGATCCAGATCCGTTCCGGAATCGTTGAGCTCAAGTTCTTCTACCAAATCGGGAACTTGCTTAATTGCTACTACGATATTCATAATGGTTAGTTTTAAAATTTTCAATAATTATTTTATCAATAAATCTTCGAGTTGAAGTTCTTCTTTAATCTGTACGATATCATCGTCTTCCGGCAGGAATGGAAAATCCCTGTAGGAATCCGTCGGCCTATAGCTGCCATAGGGCCGGGAGCACCCATCCCCATTGTCTGCCGAAGGGCATCCGTCCGTCTTAAATGGCTTGCCCTTATCCAATCCTTCAACCGCTTCCCGGATGACAGCATTGCTCACCTTGAGCCCTGATATGCTGTTATTGTCATCAAAGACGATATCCTCTTTGGCCAAGTTTTTATGCTCTATCAAGTGTTTGATCAATTGGATTCTTCGCCAGCGGGTAATCGGTGCCCTATCCCAGTCACCCATCCTGGAATCCGGTTCGGGATTAAAGCTAAAGAGGTATGGGAGAATCTGTCTCTCGTAGAGATGATAAAATATCTCCACGAGGTCTCTATCCGTCTCCCCTAACCCCACGACCGTGTGGATATTGACCTTCCACGGGCCGAATATGTCCCTGGAGGCATAAATAATATCCCAATAATTGTCCCAGCTGAGCTTACCATTGGGGACATTGGTACGATGTTGGTAAAACACGGACTCGGATACCGCATCCAGACCGATACCAATCATATCCACCCCGAGGTCCTTATACTCCTGCAATCTCTCCCGATTGAGGACGGGAGGAGCAGCGAGGATAGACAAAGGGGTATCGACGTATTGGTTAATCAATTTTGTGATGGCGATGGTATCCTTATGCGAGCGGCCATGGGTGACCTGTGAGATACACAAGCGGGTGAGTTTGTCTTTATACTCCCCCATTCGCTTAGCGAGTTCCTGCATATTGACCAGTGGCCATTCGACGCGGATAAAGGATTTTTCTTCGTAATTGCCCGGACGGGTACGGGCCAGTCCGCAGTATCCACAATCAGAGTAACACCCCTCTTCGTAATTGAGCAGGATGTTGATGCCCCCGAAATCAAATTCGCGTGCAAAACGACCCGAACGCATCCTGAGTGCCATCGCACTGGCGGCACTGATACGAACATAATCAGGACTTATCTTGGTCTCTTCCGCTACCGGTGCGTTTAAAACATTTATTGGTATCTTCATAAAATATAAGTAGTTGTATGAATTATTTTTTCTCTACGCATAAGCACGTTTTCCCCTTAGCTGCCACGTAAAATCTCCCGTCCATCGGCCTTTTTTATAGTCGATTTCTACATATTTTGGGATTAAAGCCCGCCTCTTTACGACAGAGAAGTCAATCAAGACCGGACTATTTGCTCCCTTCAATTCGTGTATATTGCAAGACTTGGACTGAACGGGACGAAAGTACATAAATAGCTTATCGTCTATCCTAAATACCTCCCGCCCGGGTCGCCGGTCAAAGGCCACGATACGCTTTTTGACCAGGCAACTGAAGTAGAGTTCCAGACCAATATAGACTGGTGTACTCTGCTTCTGAAGCGCCTTCACCGCTCGGTTGGTCAATTGGACGCGGATAGCTTTATTTTCGAGCTTTGTGTCTATCGTTTTTTTCATACCGCATCCACTTTTTGTTTGGGGTAATAGCAGGAGCCGTTGTAGTGATACTCCAATGCCACCTTTGCCTTTCTACCGGCTAACACAATCGCATACAGCAAGTCCTCCTGTTTTAGCAATCTTTGGCTCTCCTTATGTCTTTCATAGGCTTGGCGGATTATTTCTCCTATGTGAGCGGCATCCAGGGGCGACCATTTGAGCTGAGCCTCTATGTCCCTGAGGACAGGCACGGCCTCCATAAAATCTCCGGTGATCAAGACGGATTTGATGGTGTCGCCCTTTAGTCCGATGTACGTTCTCAGCAGGCCGGCCGGGGTTTTATACAAGCTCATGCCCGACAGGTCCTCCCGGGGGGAGAATTGATATAGCCAATCCGGATGCTTGTAGCGCGCATCTTCAAGAGCGGCTATTGCCCTTTTCTCAGTTTCGGTAACTTCTTTCTCTACGAAAAAGATACCAAAATACCGGCTGAAAGACTCCCGGATAATCTGCTTCACCTGCTCCATACCGTAATGTCCGTTGGCTTCCTTTTTTACTGTGGTCATACGTTGATTGACCGCCCGGATTTTTATGCGGTCATCGTATTTTTGGATAGGGATCCGGAGGACTTCCAGCATATCGTTGATATTGAGATCGACAAGCAGGCTGGTATGAAATTGTAGACCGCCTGCCTTGTCGATATGTACGCCCAAACCAGCGATTTTTTTACCCTCGACTTCGATATCGTTTTTGGATTTGAATCCGGCATGGATTCCCATTTGTGCGAGAGCGTCAATAACCGGCGTGGCAAAATGCCGGTAGAGGTCGCGTGTATTTTTGTATTCTATCTGAGCGCCGTCGATGGTCAGGCACAAACCCAACTGCTCCCGGCCCATAATAATCGCTCCACCACCGGTAAGCCGGCGCCCTACATCATAACCCAATTCACTGCATTTCTGCAGGTCAATTTCGGCCGAAAGGTTTTGGAATCTGCCACAGAGGGCGCTGTAGTCCGCGTAATTGTACAAACGGAGATTGGCGGGGAAGGGATAATCCTCCTGCGTAACGGCCAGCATAAAATGCTCATCGGCTGCCAATCCGTAAGAGCCGGTCACTTCCTTTTCGTCAATATATCTCCAGTACAATTTATCCATCGGTTGTCAATCTATTCCACAAGAGCAAGCATTTTCATAAAATGCGGGGCGCAAACCATAAGAAGCGGCATAATCGATAATCCCTTGTGCGGGATAGGCGATGCCATTGAGGCCTGCTTTGATGGCAGCCCGGTCCACTTGTTTTTTGTACTCGCCTCCCGGACGGGCACAGCCCACCAATATTTTGGTATCCGGCATTTTCCGCCGGGCGCGAAGGAAGAAGGCTTCGACTTCGCTTACCGGTGGAGGCTCTACCCCCCACATCTTGGTATCATGCAAAGGAGTCAATATGACCAGTATTAATGCATGCGTCTTATATTGGCTGATCATCTCGAGCGCCCTTTCTTCTCCAAGCATTCTTCCATAATGCAATCCAAGGATGATATGGGGTCTTGTACTCAAATTGTATTTGTCGAGTAAGCGAAGGCTTTCGTCAAAGGACTCTACAGTCGCATCCATGTGATAGACTTCGCGTATCGTCTCATCTGCCCCGATAATATCCAATGCCACACCATCTACTCCGGCATATTGAAGCCCTTGTGTCATCTCCTCATCTACCAGCCCCGTATGCATAATGATCTTCATCCCCAATTCGTCCTTAATCCGCTTTATCTGCTCGATGTGTTTGAGAAACGGGACCTGACCGTTTTTCATTGACCCACCACTGATCAACAATGCCTCTGTACCTCGCGATTGAAGGGTCTTTGCCATGTCGAATACCCCCCTTTTGGGATCGAGCGGTATCATGGGTTCCAATATCTTCTTGTCACAGTGGTCACAGTCCAATGCGCAGGCCTTGCCCGTCAGGCTAATGGGGAGAAAGGCATTGGGGTTACCGGGCTTGAATTCCGGTATCTCGTAATGCTTGAGCCCCGGAGCAAAAAAATGCACCGTGTTGCCAAAATTGGCCTTCAAGATTTTTATCTCTTCCGTTTCCGCAATATGTGTTATGGTCGTGCTATCCATCCTTTGTCTTCGTATTTTGCTATTTCGGATTCCATCCACTTTTCGATGTTTGCGGCACCGTATATCAGATGGTCTTTTTGCTCATTGAATTGGTCGCATTCAATTTCAGCCAGCCAGCCTTCACCATAAGGGTCGGTATTCATCAGGCGCGGATTTTGCACCACTTTCTCGTTGAAGACGACGATCTTACCGGATATGGGCATGACGAGTTGAGCTACATGCTTCTCGGCTTCTACCGAGCCGAAGGTATCGCCTTTGGAAAGCGTACGGTCTGTATTCTCAAAAACAATTGCTACAAAAGAGCCGCTGGTCTCCTGCAACAAGGGATTGAATCCTATACGCACGAAACCCTTGTTATGACGGAGCCAGAAGAGATTCTCCGGATCATAATACAGGCTCGTGTCAATCATGTAATTTCCTATTTCCTTCACCTTTCTAAGATTTTTTGTTATTCAATTTTCACTTACCGGCAGACTGCACGGCTTACCAAGTCCCACCTCCAATAGTTTTTTCCCTTTGTGAGACATCTCAATGACTCTCACAATAAATGGTATAGCACAGCGGCCGGGTAGTCTTTCATCCGCCCCAACCTCTTTTTCTTGGACGGAACGACAGACAGACCCCGCCGGCCTTGTCCTGCCCTGCAGTCCACCATTTCATGCCAAATCATCCTACAAGTCCATTGCCTCCGCTAACAGTTCTGCGATGTCCTTTACGATCAATTTGCCTTCGTTTCCGGTAGATTTGACGGCATCTTCAAACCGCGAAACCTCGTAGGGGCAGCAGACGACAAGAACATCCGCTCCGGTCTCCACCGCCTCCCGGACTCTGTTTTCTGAGAGCCTTTCGTTGACGTGGTCGGCCATAAATCCGTCGAGCCACATACCTCCGCCACCGCCACCACAGCAATAGCTCTGTTGCTTGCAACGTCCCATCTCCGTCAGCTGTAGGCCGGGGATAGCTTCAATCAGTTTTCTGGGGGATTCAAATTCGCCATTATGCCGGCCGAGGTAACACGGATCGTGAAACGTCACCGTATAATTGAGTTCCTTTTTGAAGGCCATTTTTTCGATTAAGGGCGCGAGGAAAGTGGTGTAATGGAGCACTTTCGACTTGCTCCCCAGCTTTGGATACTCGTGCTTCATGGCATTGAGGGCATGGGGGTCCATCGTCATCACCGTCTTAGCCTTGTACTTGCGGAAAAGGGCAATATTGTGCTCTGCAAACTCTTCGAAAAGCCCCGTCTCACCGGCAAGTCGCTGGGAGTCACAAGAGCATTTTTCCTCTGTCCCGAGAATACCGTAATCCACCTTTAAGGCGTTGAGCACTTTGGCCAAAGCCGCTGCTGCATCTTTGCCGCGGTTGTGATAGGCGGGATAGCATTCGACAAACCACAGGATGTCTACCGGACGCTTAATCTCTTTCATGATGGGGACCTCGACGCCGGCCTCTTTGACCCAATCCGCTCTTTTGCGTTGGGACTCTCCCATCGGATTGCCGTATTCAAAGGTCTTTTCGAACACTTCCTGCAATTCGTCCGGAACATTGCCTTCGAGCACGGACTCCTCGCGGATGGCAGGCATTATCTGAATCATGTCCACTGCCTTGGGGCACATCCGGAGGCAATTCATGCAGGTCGTACACTTCCAAAGGTCATCACTCGTAAAGAGGTCAATGCCCATTTGGAGTCTGCGGAATATCTTCCTGGGCCCGTAATCGCCACCGGCTTGCTCTACCGGACAAACCGGCACACATTGGGTACACTGATAGCACCACCCCATGGATTCTGCTCCCTTGACAGCAGTCACCTTATCCATCGCATCGGTATCATAATCGAAGATGACACGCTGCTCAAACATCCGGTTCCACTGAGCGGTAAGGGTTACACCTTCCACCTCTACACTTTCCTTCTCGAATATTTGGCTTTTATCTATTGGCATTGCTTGTAGATTTTATTTTATGAAATTGCTGATTTTGTCAATGATTAATTAGAACTCTGTAGCTGCAAAAAATCCAATTCCCGTATCCGGTAAAGGCCCAGGATGCGCCTCGAAAACTCGACCACTCCCGGCATCACTTTGTTAAACTCCTTGGTCATGCGCATCTTGAGAACGGTATAGGCATATATGACGTACACACAACTCAAAAACACATTGGTGCCGAATAGCCGCTCGCTTATGAACCGATATCCTCCCGACTCAGACATCGAATGCACAAAAGCGACAGCTCGCCCCACATTGATGTAAATCTCTCCTAAATTATTGCCCTTCAGCTCAAAGTTCTCCGTCACCACCAAGGGCAAGGACCCCGTCTTCGTCCGGGGGTTCCACATCCACCTCGTCCAAAGCCAATACTCATCCGGTTTGGTAAAATGCAATAATTCGGAGGCCAAATCCGCACGTAAATACTTATCGCTGAGCTTGATTCTATTGCAAAAAGTCTGAAATCGTATTTCAAGCATCTTCCTGCCATAAATCAAATCGTAAATAGCGGATTTCAGGTCATTCAGGCCTATTGATTCAATGATTTCCTTTGCTTTTCGCTTTATCGAGAAGATAAAGCGCAATACCTGAAGCAATTCTTCTTCTGTTGCTTGCGACAAGTACTCCGGGGCCAACACTTTTTGGAAATAAGCACTTTTGATCTCCATATCATCCGCCATCTGCACTAAGTATTGCTCCTCCACCTTATCCAGGGTTTCGGCCATAAATTCTTTGACAGAGGCGAGATCGATGAGTTGGCGCATATACTGATGGATTTAAATTGCTAAATCTTTTATCCTTTGTTAAGCCGGCACCGCAAGTGAACGGATGGCGGTCAAGGCTTTGATGGCAGCCATCGCTCCGGCAGATACCGAATCTTCAAGATCCGCCGGTCCCGTCGTCGCACCGGCAGCAAATACCCCCGGAACATTGGTGCTGACCGTATCGAGGCAACCGCCTGTCGTCTCGATAAATCCGTACTTGTTTTGGTTGACACCAAATATCTTAGCCATTTGTTTCGTTCCTTCGGAGGGCTCCATGCCCACAGCGAGAATGACCATGTCCATCTCAACTTCCATCGGACGTCTAAAGGTCGTGTCTTCTCCTTTTACAAGGACTTTATCCCCTTTTTTGACGATTTCAGTGGCCATTCCTTTGATGTAGTTGACCTTGTACTCCTCTTGTGCCGGCCAGTATATTTCATTCTCCCAATAGCCATACATTCGCATATCGATGTAGAAGATATAGACCTTGCAGTCGGGGAGGAGTTTTTTGATCTCTATCGATTGTTTGGATGAAATCCCACAACATACCTTTGAGCAATACTCGTTGCCCAATCGCCTGTCGCGCGAACCCACACATTGTATGAAGCATATCCTCTTGGGTTCTTCGCCATTGGAAGGTCTAACGAATTTGTGCTGACTGAGCATTTTTTCAGCATCGGTCAGAGTGATAACATCATCCAATTCATAGTAAGCATACTTCTGTGTCTCCCTACCCGGATCGAAGTGCTTAAAACCCGTGGCAATGATGACTGAGCCCACATTAAATTCGACTTCTTTACCGAGTTGCAAGGCTTTAATCGTAAAGTTGCCCAGCTCGCCTTCTGCACCTGTAATCAATGTGTTGTAATGTATATCCACCAATGGATTGTCCACAATGGGCGCCATCAACTCAGCAAAAGCCTCGGTTGTATTTCGCAAGTCCGGCGTTAGAGCGGCGTACTTTTCTTCATCCGGTGTGCCTCCGAGTCGATCTCGCTTTTCTACCAGGATTGCCTTATATCCCATAGCGGATACTCCTTTGGCAGCTTCTATTCCCGCTGCACCCCCACCGATGATTAATACGTTTTCGTTTGCCATATTTCCTTGTTTTTATATAGATTCAAAAATATCTTTTTCATTATTACTTCTCAGCGTCTTCCCAAGTTAAGTATTCCTTCTTGCCCGCCTTAATCAGATCACATTCTGCCTGAAACTCTGCCCATTTCTTATCGACATCTATACCGAGTTTTCTAAGGAATGGTTTGTTGTCCGTATTGTGCCAATGCAATTGCAACACCTTATAGGGATGTGCCCCCATGGCCAGTGCTGCAACTTGTGAATCTGCCATGACCGGTAGTCCGACTTTCATGTTGTGCGCCTTTCCTGCCACCTGGGATTGATCCAAAGTGGTGACGCAACCCGTATCGTGAGTGACCACGATATCCGGATTGGCCTCTTCCTTCATTACCTCTATCTTCCTCTGTACCGAGAAAGAACGGGAGAAATCCCTGGAGACCAGGATATGCCTAAACCCAAATCCACAGCAGTCAAACCAGGAGGAATAATCCGCCACATTGATGCCGAGAGCCTGCAATGAAGCGGTCACAATTGCCGTGCGCTGTGCACCGTAAATCTCACTCTCATATACGGCATCTTCTTCGATCAGTTTGTGATAATGACAAGCCGGATGAACGGTTGCCGTGATATGAGACATATCTATGACCTGCCGTTCGGCGATGCGATCCCGCATGGCCAATACCCATTCGCTGTAGTGGACGATCTCTTCCGGTATAACGAGCTTCTTGCCGAGCTTTTTCATGATATCCCGGACTTTCCTCCTCAAATCATGTTGATGCACCAGCGCATGCCGCACCTCTTTGTAGTGACCGAAACTCGTCCCGCAATGAATCAACGGGAAATATCCCACTTCGTGGGCAGAAGCAAAATTACGGATGGCCACTGCAGCCTGCGCTTCGGGATTGGAGGTAGCCGATGCGTAATAATTCCAAGCGGTACAAGAAGTCTGGTCCGTAGGATCGTAATAATCGAGACCAAAAGCTCTATTGAGCCAGAAGATAGAGGTCGAGTAACCGGGTATGTGCCCGCACTGTCCGCAACTCTTGTGGTGCCAGGTCTTTTCCAATGGAATTTTTTTGGTTCGTCCATACTTGGTCTTCACCTCCATATACGGTTCGGGAACACGGATGACTTCGAGTTCCCCTTCTTTTTCAAGTTGGAACAACTCATCGCGCAAATCATGGGTCGGAGCCTCTTCGGGAGTAATTTTGAAGACTCTTTCGTTGGCTTTAACTACAGGAAGATGTATCATAACTTATACTATTTGTTTGCAAAATGTTTTACTATCGTGTTTTAATCAAACTCTATATCATACCCCGCCTCTTCGAGCCGCTCTTCCATGACATCTACCAGGATCATGTGCAGTCCATCATCTATACCTTGGATCAAGTCCATCACACCTGTCATATGCCATATGAGATAGAGTTCGATAATAGTTTTTTCGGAGACTTTCCAGCCGGTTTCAGTCGTGTGGAGGGTCTCGGGAGGGAGGGCGCGCCGCCAGACCTCCAGATTGTCGGCGATTTCATTGACGTGATGCCCCCAATCCGGAAAGGCGTTGGGTTGGAGCATGTCGGGAGACACTTGAGAGCCGGTGGACATAATCTTATAGATAATTCGCCCATACCCTTCGAGGGCTTGCTTGGCGGTCTGAAGACCGTTTTTGACCGCCACTTCCCGCATGACCGTGATGATCTGTCCGGGCGAATTGCCCCTGGGGCAGCGGTCACAAGAAAAACACTGCGAGCAGTCCCACACACTATCGTTCATCAAGGTATAAATCGCATCTGTGTCTTCCCTTGCCACCGACTGAGCAATCAATCGGGGGCTGAAGTCATAAAACTTCGCCGAAGGGCACGCCGCCACACAAATACCACATTCGTAACATCCGTACAAAATATGGTGCCATCTCTCATCGTCTTTACATTCCTGAAATAGGCGATCCTTCTCCTCCTGACTGACCTCCGAATACTTGTTTTGTCTGAGATCCAATGCTTGTTGCATACGCATTTATTTTTTTGATTACAAAAATTAAGCTCCTCCCGCAGCCTATGCTATTCATAGTCTTCGGTCCCTTCGATGTGCGCACATGCCTGGATGCCGTCGCGCTCTATTTTTTCTTTGTACTGTTCTACGGCTTCGTCTCCGGTGACCATCTCTTTGAGTTCATTTTCGAGATCTGAGGGTTGGAGTTTGACGACCCATCCCTTGTTATAAGGGCTTTTATTGAGCAGTTGGACATCCTCTTCCAATGCTTTGTTGGTCTCTACAATCTCTCCGGAAAGCGGTGTTTTGATGGGCCCTACCCACTTACCGCTCTCAACGGTCGCGATAGGACGGCCCTTTTTCCTGACTTTACCCACGGGCTTTGCTTTGGCATGAAGAATAGGGCCGGCCAGACTTTGGGCGATGTCCGTCATACCGATATACACGGTGCCGTCTTCGTTGACACGCGCCCAGGTATTATCTGCTACAGAGTAATATAGGTCTGTCGCAATGACACATTCGTTGACTTTACTGTATCCCATTTGTCTTAGTTTTTTTTATTCTTTAATGATTATTTTCAGGTATGAAATGGTGGATTAAAAGTACATGACATGATCGTAGTTGAGTGCCAAATCTATAATTGTGGTGGCTCCAAATATTTCCACGCCGTCTATTAAGTCATCCGGCGTCATGTTCCACAATGCCAGACTCTGTTGGCATACGGCGAGTTTGACCTCGTTGTCCAGACACATCTGCAGCATAGAAGCCAAAGTTACATTGCTGGAGGGATCGAGCTTGATCATCTCCGCTACTCCTTTGCGGAGTTGGTTGGTGCCGTTCATGGTAAACCATACGGTCGTCTCTATCTCCATCGCTGCTGAAGCCACCGCATAGTACAATGGAGAATAGGTTCGCTTGGGGGTATCCACCCCATGTGTCTGAATGACCAATATCTTTTTGCCTTCAAAATCTTCCATTTTCTAAAGTTTTATTCTGTTTTATAAAAAAATTAATTCCTTATGGATGGCTTTACACCTTACAAGCGGCATCCGGATCGGCATATACAAACATGTACTCGCCCTCCCAATCCCAATCCTCCTCCTCGAGCAACTCGTATAGCTTCTCCTTATCCGGATCCTTCCGGATCAACTGAAATTTGGCACCTTTGCCACTCTCCTTGTCCCGCTCCAGAACCCGGAGTAAAAACCACTGTCCGGGAAACGCACTATACAAATCCACAATCTCTTTAGGCGTGAATGTCTTTCTTGTACTTTCGTCGCGATTATGACTACCCATGGCGCTGTCTGTATTGTACAATTTTTTTGAGAATCTCTGTCCAATCCTCCCGCCCTAAGCCTTCTATCAATGCTGCTTGCATAGACCGCCTGACGTATCCCTCAATATCCTGTTCTGCCAATTTCATCCCATCAAATGCCGTAACAGCTACTGTCTTCCCCGCTTTGTTAAGCTCCAATCCTGAGAGCTTGTCAAAGTGCATCCGGAATCTCACTCTCCTGCCAAAATAATCGATATACCCCAGCCAGACCCCGGAATGAATTTTGAGCATCTTTGCGTCCTCCCCCCTTGTTTTCTTAATCTTAAAAAGCCACTCATCAGAGGACATCTTTGCATCCAATCTTTCAAATAGGTCTATTTCTTCCGGTTTGAAATCGTCGAAAAAA
>Ga0256832_1002945_pt1 | contig 11631 bp, 16 predicted proteins | sample 134614metaG_FD_190534 | JGI IMG/M metagenome (GOLD analysis project Ga0256832, IMG submission 190534) | Hydrothermal vent microbial communities from Lau Basin, Pacific Ocean - 134-614 | ecosystem: Environmental > Aquatic > Marine > Hydrothermal vents | place: Pacific Ocean: Lau Basin | collected...
ATGTACATGGCCGTGGCTAGTCATTAATCGATCACCGTCGCGCCCCTGACGGTTCATTCGCTACAGACCCCGGCGGCGCATCTTCGGCGTTCGCAAGGTGCAGCCGGATGCTCGGGGATTGATCAACCCTTTTCTCGCTTTTCAGGAAACAGGCAGTCATGTTCGAGGCTTTTGCTGATTTGGTCGTCTATCGGTGGTTGGCGCTGGCGCAGGGCAGTCATCTGGCCGATGCCCTGCATTTTTTCATCATGGACACCACCAAGATCTTCACCTTGTTGGTGCTGGTGATTTACGTGATGGGGCTGCTGCGGGCCATTCTGAGCCCGGAGCGGGTCCGGGACTACGTGCGTGGCAAGCCCAAGTGGCTGGCCCGAACCCTCGCCATCATTCTCGGCGCCGTCACCCCGTTCTGTTCCTGTTCCTCGGTACCCCTGTTCATCGGCTTCGTGGAAGCCGGCATTCCGCTGGGTGTGACCTTCTCGTTTCTCATCGCCAGCCCCATGATCAACGAAGTGGCCGCCGTGATCCTGATCGGCATCCTCGGCTGGAAGCTGGCGGCGCTGTACATTGTCGCCGGTCTGGTGGTGGCCTATGTCGGTGGCGTGACCATGGAAAGGTTCCGGCCCGAGCGCTGGGTGGAGGATTACGTATGGAAGATCCACATGGGGGAAACCGCGCGGGTCGAGATGGATACCTCGCTCGCTGGGCGCCACCGCTATGCAATGAATGAAGTCCATGAAATCGTCGGCCGGATCGGGAAATGGGTTCTGATCGGTGTTGCCGTGGGTGCCATCTTCCATGGCTATGTCCCCCAGGACTGGGTGGTCGAACATCTGGGCGGAAAGAGCAACCTGTTTGCCGTGCCGGCCGCCGTGTTGCTGGGGATACCACTATACTCCAATGCCACCGGCGTCATTCCCATTGCTGAGGCCATGCTCGGCAAGGGGGTAGCCATGGGTACCACCCTGGCCCTGATGATGAGCATCGCGGCCCTGTCGCTGCCAGAGATGCTGATTCTGCGCAAGGTGATCCGCTGGCCGGCATTGGCCATCTATGCCGGCGTATTGGCAGTGGCCTTTACCCTGGTCGGCTGGGGTTTCAATTTGTTGGCCTGATGATCATGAATGAGTGGATTCGAGGACCACAAATCCTTGTTACGCATTATATGTAGGAGCGGCGCTCAGCCGCGATGCGGCTGTGGCTGGTAGCGGGTAGCTGGTGGCTGGGCATTTGCGACTACCCCGTTTTTACCCGCTACCCGTTCCCAGCTACCAGCCACCGTTCAATCGCGGCGAGGGCGCCGCTCCTACAGCGCATTTGAAAGTTTTGACAACGCACACAGGAGATGACGATGAAAAACGAACCCCAATTGCACAGTTCCATCGTGTCCACGATATCCCTGGCTGCCGGCATCGCCGCCAGGCATCCCGACATGGGGCTATGCCAGTTGCGCCGCCTGCGGGAAATGGGTGTTCCCGAGAACCAGATTGCGACCGTCATCGAGGTGGCGCGGCACATCCGGGACGAAGCTGCCGAGAAGCTGGATGCCGCTTTCGACGCCGAAGCATTTCCGTCCGATACGGGCTGTTGTTCAGGTGATGACGACGACGCGCCGGTAGCGGAGTCCTGCTGTGGCACGACCGCCAGCGGCCAGTCCTGCTGCTGACATGATTTCAAACGACGAGGGGAGAATGACATGAAAACCATCAAGGTTCTGGGTACCGGCTGCGCCAACTGCAAGGCCACGCAAAAGATCATCGAGGAAACCGCCAGGGCGCTTGGCGTAGATGTCGAAATCGAAAAGGTCGAGGATATCGGCGAAATCATGGGTTATGGCGTCATGTCCACGCCCGGTGTGGTCGTGGATGGCAAGGTGGTGCATGCCGGTGGCGTGCCGGATCGCAAGACGGCGGAGTCGTGGTTGAAATGAGTGCCGAACTGTTGCAGCAGGCTCTCGACGAGGCCCTGAACGACGAATACAAGGCGCGTGCCACCTATCGGGCTGTGATCGACCGGTTTGGGCCTGTCCGGCCTTTCGTCAATATCGTCGAGGCCGAACAGCGCCATATCGATGCGCTGCTTCCCCTGTATGAAAAATACGGGGTGCCGATACCGGCAGATGATTGGCCGACACGAATCGCCGTACCGGAAAGCGTGGAATCCGCCTGCCGGATGGGTGTCGAAGCCGAGATTGCCAATGCCGACATGTACGATCGATTGCTGGAGCAGACCCGGGACTATCCCGATGTACAGGCGGTTTTCCGGAATTTGCAGCACGCTTCACAGGAAAATCATCTGCCAGCATTTCAACGATGTGCCGGGCGAAATGGGCCGGGCTGCGGTCGGGGACACAGGCGGGGCTGGCACGCGCGCTGAATCCTGTCGTTGCCTGCCGTACAATGGAACGCTTCATGACGACACCCGCACAGATCCGGCAGACGACCGTGGCGGACAAGGCCCGCCTGCTCAAACGCACCGCAATGGCCTCGGTGGCTACGGCGTCGGTGCTCATCGTCGTCAAGTTCGTGGCCTGGTTGATGACCGGTTCCGTGAGCATCCTGGCCTCGCTGGTGGATTCACTCATGGACAGCATGGCTTCCCTGATCAACCTTTTGGCCGTGCGCTGGTCCCTGCAGCCGGCGGATGCCGAGCACCGCTTCGGGCACGGCAAGGCGGAACCGCTGGCCGGTCTCGTGCAGGCCGCGTTCATCAGCGGCTCTGCCGTGTTTCTGGTGCTGCACGCCATCGACCGGTTGCGCCATCCCGGTCCGCTGGAAGCCGTCGGGATTGGTATCGGGATCATGGTTTTCTCCATCGTCATGACGCTCGGTTTGCTGTTCGTTCAGCGGCGTACGATCCGGGCGACGGCCTCCACTGCCATACGGGCCGATGCACTGCACTATGCCAGTGATCTGCTGACCAACATCGGCATCATCGTGGCCCTGGCGCTGGCCGGCCAGGGCTGGCAACGGGTGGATCCGATCATCGCCATTGGCATTGCTGTCTATATCTTTGCCAGTGCCCTGCGCATCGGTTATGAGGCTTTGCAGCAACTGATGGATCGGGAATTGCCCATGGATATCCAGCAGAAGATTCTGAACGCGGCACGCAGCCAGCCGGCAGTCCTCGGCGTGCACGATCTGCGCACCCGCCAGTCCGGCCAGACCCGCTTCGTGCAGTTGCATCTGGAACTGGATGCGGATCTGCCTCTGGCACAGGCCCATGCCATTGCCGACCAGGTGGACGCGGCCATCAAGGCGCTGTTGCCCGATGCGGAGATCATCATTCATCAGGATCCGGTCGAGGTCCGGCATTCATGATCGGTCCCTGGCGCCACTGGCAGCGCTGGTCACAACAACGCCAGTTGCGGCATGGCCGCATTCCCGTCGGGCTTTGGGAACGGGTGCTGGATGCCGGCGTGGATCGTTACGGGCTGGATCGTCGGGAATTGCACCGTCTGCGCGAGCTGGCCAGCCTGTTCCTGCACCGCAAGGTCATCCACGGTGCCGGTGGCCAGCAGGTCGATGATTTCATGCGCGCCTGGATTGCCGCCGAGGCCTGTCTGCTGATCCTGAATCTCGATCTGGCCGACTACGACGGCTGGCGGGAGATCCTCGTCTACCCCGGCAACTTTGCCGTGGCCCACGAGGTGACCGATGACATCGGGCTGGTGCACGAGGAGTACAGCCTGCTCGACGGCGAGGCCTGGGAACAGGGGCCGGTGATCCTGGCCTGGGACGACGCCCGGCCCGGCGCTCATCCCCATGGCGAAGGTTCGAACGTGATCCTGCACGAGTTCGCCCACAAGCTGGACATGGGCAACGGCGTGGCCAACGGCATGCCGCCATTGCATCCGGACATGAACCGCCGTGAGTGGACGCGCACCTTCACCCGCGCCTACGCGCGTCTGCAACGACAACTCGAACACCATCCGCATGCGGGCATCGATCCCTATGCCGCGGAGAGTCCCGCCGAGTTCTTTGCCGTGGTGAGCGAGGAATTCTTCGAAACCCCGGCGCGCCTGCACGAGGCAGAGCCGGGCGTCTATGCCCTGTTGCGACAATATTACCGGCAGGATCCGCTGCGGCGCACGAGCGGCCGGCACAGCCTCGTCAGGCCATTGCCGTGTCGGCGGTAACGAACGGCGGCGAAGGCCGCCTCGGGGAAAAGGCGAAAATGAAAGGGCCGGCTCCCTCGGGAACCGGCCCCGGGCAGGCAAAGCCGTCTGGCGGGATCAGTTTTCCTCTTCGGCCAGCACGGCGGCCTTGGGAATCCCGGCCAGCTTGCTGATCTCGGCAATCGGGTTGGTGGGGAAGAGCGAATACAGGAATTTCTCGTAGGCCTTTTCGTCTTCGTAATGATCGCCATGCACCTTGCCCAGGGTGCGCAGCAGAATGGCCATGCTCGGGTGCTTGCCCTTGTGTTCCTCGTAGTAGTCGCGGAAATAGCGAATCAGGCCCCAGTGGATTTCGGTCAGCTCGATGCCTTCCTTCTCGGCGATGGCCCGGGCCACATCCTCGTCCCAGTCTTCCGGGTTGAGCAGGTAGCCTTCCTCGTCGGTTTCGATGACCTTGCCGTTGACTTCGATGGACATGGTTTTTCTCCGTTTGTTGTGGAATCAATTTGTCGTAACCCTATCGTAATGGCGAAAGGGCCCATTTCAAGGGCAAGGCTTGATTTGCATCAATCTTTGCCGAGCAGGCTCTCGACGATGGGACAACGGGCGCCATCCTCGTCCTGTTCGCAGGCCTGAATCAGGGTATCCAGCGTCGTCTGCAGGGCCTGCAGATCGGCAATCTGTCTTGCCACGTGTTCCCGACGGGCCTGCGCGCGGGCCTTCACGTCGGCACAGTGACCTTCTCCCAGATCCAGCAGTTCGCGGATTTCACGAAGACTGAATCCGAGTTCCTGGGCGCGCTTGATGAAACGGATGCGGTCGATGGTGGACGGCGAATAGCGACGATAACCCGCCGCCGGACGGGGCGGTTCCTCGATGAGGCCGACCCGCTGATAGTAACGGATGGTCTCCACGTTGACGCCGGCAGCGCGTGCCAGCCGGCCGATGGTCAGCGAGTCACTCATGGCAGTCTCCCGGGTCCGTGCCAGTGTACAGACTCTGCGCTTGAGGAAAAATTCATGATCGGGCCTTGACCTGGAGTCAGCTCCAGGGAATAGGCTTGTCCGCAAGCTATCCAAACCCTGTGAAATCCATGGAACCTGGAGGGTACTCCAGCTTGTCCAGAACCTTACATCTTCGTTTGCGAGGAAGTCGAATCATGCACAAATCCTTCCCCCGCACCGGGTCGCTCGTGGTCACGGCAGCCGTTGGCCTGCTGCTGTCGATGCCGGTTCGGGCCCATGATCCCATCTTTGGTCTCGGTCCCCATGTGCTCTACAAGGGGGGCGTCGAGATTGCCGTGGAGACCGCCACCGAAAAGGCCGGTGATGAAAACGAACAGGAGCTGGCCCTGGAGCTGACCTATGGCCTGACGGGCGACTGGGCCGCCGGCGTGGATCTGCCCTATGTGCGCAAGGACGATGGCACCCAAACGCGCAGCGGGGCCGGCGATCTGGCCCTGTTTACCAAGTATCGCTTCTGGCGCCGGGATTCGCTGGGCTTGCAGGAATCGATGGCCGTGGCCCTGAAGGTCATCACCGACACGGCAGACACGTCCGGCGCGCCGCCGCTGGGCAAGGGAACCACCGATGGCATCCTGGGCCTGGCCTACGGTTACGAGAGCCGCAGGCAATACCGCTGGGCCAGCATTCGCTATCGCGTCAACGGCACCAATCCGGCCGGTGTGGAACGGGGCGACAAGCTGCTGGTCGATTTCGTGGCCGGCATCCGTCCGAACCCGCGCGGGTATCTGGAACCGGATACGGTCTGGCTGCTCGAACTCAATGGCGAGTATGGCCAGAAGGCCCGCTTCAATGGCGTGGACCTGGCGGATACCGGTGGCAGCGAATGGTTCCTTTCACCGGGACTGTTCTGGACACTGCGCAATTTCGCCGTCAAGGCGGGCGTGCAGATCCCGGTCTATTCGAATCTCAATGGCAATCAACCCGAATCGGACTACCGCGCCAAGCTGACGCTGGAATGGCACCTCTGATTCAGTCCATCAAACCCCAAAAGAGGATACGACATGAAAACCCGACTGCTGATCACACTCCTGGCCGCCTGGCTCAGCCAGGTCGCGTTCGCCGCCGGCGTGGAATACCAGATGCGCGTCGACGGTCTGGCCTGTCCGTACTGTGCCTACGGGATCGAGAAAAAGCTCAAGGCCATCGACGGCGTGAAGAAGGTGCACGTGGATCTGGACAAGGGCCTGGTCACCGTGGACGTGAAAGAAGGCACGGAGCTGACCGAGGCACAGATGAAGCAGCTCTTCCAGGATGCCGGCTTCACCTACCGCAGCATGACCCGCAAGGCGATCGAATGATGGCGGAACGGAACACGGTATCAGGCCCGTCTGGCCGAGGCGGGCAGGGCCTCACCTGGCTGGCGCTGTTCACCACCACCGGCACGCTGGTGTGCTGCGCCCTGCCCATCACCCTGGTGACCCTGGGGCTGGGTGCCACGGTGGCGGCCATGACCAGCACCTTTCCGTTCCTGATCACCCTCAGCCAGCACAAGGTGTGGGTGTTCGCCTTCTCGGCGATCATCCTGGCGCTGGCCGGCTGGGCCATGTATCGCCCGGGCCGGTCCTGCCCGGCCGACGCGGAGCTGGGCCAGGCCTGCAACCGGGCCATGGTCTGGAACCGGCGGATCTGGTGGGTTTCGGTTGGCATCTGGAGCATCGGTTTCTTTGCCGCCTGGCTGGCGCTGCCGCTGCTCCAGTGGCTCGAGGGCTGAGCCGGATCAGAACACCCGGCCCAGGGTGATGTTGAAACCCACGTCCGGCGCGGAATTGCTGAGTCCCACGAGGCCCGACACGTTGCCGTTCCAGCCGGATTGGGTCTGCCAGCCATAGAAGGCGCTGATCTGCTGAAGATCATCGGTGCCGTCGATGGTGGTCGAGCGATAGTCGTAACCCACGCCCACACTGGTGCCCGGCGCGTTGCGGAACATCAGGCCCACGCTGCCATAGGGCACATCGTTGTAGGTATAGCCGGCCGGATCACCGGTGATGTAGTAACCGAGAGTGAAGAAGGGCAGGACCTTGTCGTCACCCAGCATGCCGTCGAACTGCAGGGCATAGTCGTTCTCGCCGGTGCCGAGATACTTGTCGGGATCGGCCGTGCCGAACTTCACCCGCGCCGAGACTTCGTAGAATCCCTTGCTTTGCGAAAATAGTGCCCGGCCAATCGTGGCCGTCACGTCGCCCAGGCCGGTGTTGGTGACGGTGGACGAACTCGGCGCCCGCCAGCCCATGCCAAAGGAACTGCCACCGGAACTGAAGCTCATGGGACCCCCGGGTCCGGGGATGACGGAGCCGTTGCCGGTGACCGAGATCCATGGCACCGTGACCGTGGTGCGCCAGGCGCCATCCAGGTAGTTGATGGTGACGGGGATGGTGTGAATGGTGGTGGTCGTGTCGCCGCCGTAGTCGCCGCTGGTGTAGTCGTAGCCGGCCGATACGCTCCACTGCCCTGCGGCATGGGCCGCCAGTGTCAGCGCCATCAGCCCGGCTGCGGCCAGGATTTGCTTTTTCTGCATTGTTCCTTCTCTCTGGTCTGTTCGAAGTTTTACCGAATTTGTGAAAGTGACGGCGGCGCCTGGCGCCGCCGTTCACCCTTTCGTTGTCAACGCATGCGACCGGCGCCGCCCATGGGACGCTGCATCATGCCGCCGCGGGCATTGCCCATGCCCTGTTGCCGGGCCTGATTGCGGTACTGCTGCGCATGCTGGCGGTTGGTGCTCTGCATCCGGTCACCGAAGTCGCGTCCGGCCGTTTCCATTACATTGCCGTACTCACGGGCACGACCCTGCATCTCACCACCCATCCGGCCGGCCGTGTCGCGCGCGTCACCCGTCCGGTTGCGCAGGGTTTCGCCGCTGGCCTGGCCGGCGCCGGCCATCTCGTCGCCGTGCTCGCGGGCACGGATCTGCATCTGTTCACCATGTTCCCGGGCCATCTGTTCGCGCTCGCGGGCCTGAACCTGCAACTGCTCCCGATCCAGTGCCGGCTCGCCGTCGGTGGCCGTATCGGCCAGGGCCGCGCCGGCGCCGCCGAGCAGAGCCAGGGAAACGTTGAAAATCAGGGTCTTGGTGATGGTCTTCATGATGATATCTCCTGTTTTGGAAGTGAAAATTGTTCAACATCAAGTGGGAAAATATCCCACATTGGGTGAATCATATGTGGTAAATTTTCCCACGTCAAGCTAGAATGTCGAAAAAGCGCAAGAAATTTCGAACCGGACGAGAGCATGGACAACGATCGATTGCCCGATACCAACGCCCCGCTGCTGCAGGCGGTGGCCTGGCTGTGTCGGCCGCTGGTGCGGCTGCTGATCCGCAAGGGGATCACCTATCCCCAGTTGCGGGAACTCCTGAAAGGGGTCTACGTGGAAGTGGCGGAAGCGGATTTCGCGGTCGACGGCAAGGCGCCGAGCGACAGCCGGATCTATATATTGACCGGTGTGCATCGGAAGGACATCAAGCGCCTGCGCCGTGGCGACGAAGCGGAGGAGGCGGCCCGGGTGGCCACCCTCGGTGGCGCCATCGTCGCCCGCTGGCTGGCCTTTCCCGAATATCTCGATGCCGACGGCGAGCCCCGCTGCCTGCCGCGCGATGCCGACGAGCGGGGGCCGGGTTTCGACGATCTGGTGGCCAGCGTGAGCAAGGACGTGCGTCCGCGCGCCATCCTCGACGAATGGCTGCGCCTGGGCATGGTCAGCCGGAACGCGCAGGGCGAAATCTGCCTCGACCGCAAGGCCTTCGTGCCAGCGAAGGACTTCGCCGAGCAGGCCTTCTTCATGGGTCGCAACGTGCACGATCATCTGGCCGCCTGTGCCCACAACCTGCTGCAGGAAGGCGAGCCCATGCTCGAGCGCAGCGTCTACTACGACCGGCTCACGCCCCATTCGGTCGCCCACTTGCGCGAGCTGGCCCGGCGCGAGGGGGAGGCCCTGTTGCAGAAACTCAATGCCGAGGCCCTGCACCGGCAGCAACACGATGCCGGGGCCCCGGATGCGCAGCAGCGCATGCGGTTCGGCGTCTACTGGTACGACGAGGCCCGGCAAAACGGAGGGGAGAACCCATGAAGATCGCACACGGCATTTTCGCCGCCCTGCTGACCGGCTGGCTGGCGGCCTGCGGGACTTCGGCGCCGAAACAGATAGCGGTTCTGGAGCCGGGAGACGAGAGCGGCATCGGCGGCACCGGCATTCTGGCCCGGGAATCGGGGATCGGCGGCACCGGGATCGTGGGCGAGATCACCGGCTTCGGCAGCATCTTCGTCAACGGCGCCGAGGTGGAAACCGATCGTGACACCCGTATCCGCGTGGACGGCGAAGCCGTTTCGACGCACGCCTTCGCCGTGGGCGAGGTCGTGGCCCTGCACGCCGTGCCCCGCAAGGGCGGGTTGTTCGCCGACGAGGCCCACGTGCGTCACGAGGTCATCGGGCCGGTGACCGGGGTGAACGAAGACATTTTCACCGTTCTCGGACAACGCGTGCGCTTCGCTGGCCCGCGACCGGCCGTGGGCGAGCGGGTGGCCGTGAGCGGTTTCCGGGATCCGGCGGGCGTGATTCACGCCACGCGCATCGCGCCGGCACCGACTGGTGAGGTGCTGGTGGTGGGCGTACCCAAGGCGAGGCCGTCGGGCTGGCGTCTGGGCGATCTGGCCCTGCGGCTGCCGGGCGAGCCGCCGGTCGGCGAGGTGCGGCTGCGCGGCCGCCTCGAGGGGCAGACGTTACGGGTCCGGGTGATGCAGCCCGTTTCCCTGCTGCCCTTTGACGGTTCCATCGGCCGGGCCGTGATCCAGGGCTTCGTGCGCCCGCTCGGCGATGGCCGGCTGGGCATCGACGGCTTGCGTTTCGCTGCGGCCGGTGTGGGGCAACTGCCGACGGATCGGCCCGTGCGTCTGGAACTGCATCGCCAGGCAGGCGGCTGGCGCCTGGACCGGTTGCTGCCGTCCAACCGATTGCCGCTGGGGCGGCCATCGCCCGTGCCGCGTGCCGGGATGCCCCGTTCCGGCCGGCCCGTGGGTCGGCCGCCGGTGCCGGGCGGGAGCGGCATGTCACCCGGCATGTATCGGCGTTGAGAATTGCCGCCAACGGGCTTGACCTGGAGTCGGCTCCAGGGGCTATGCTGTCGGCATCCATCATCGATGTCCGACCTCAGGAGTCCCGATCATGCCCGTTCAAGTCGAAGTCTTTGCCTCGCCCGGCTGCAGCAAGTGCGGTCACGCCAAGGAGGTCCTGCGCAAGCTGGCCGAGGAACTCGGTGGCGAACGCATTCACTGGCGCGAGGTGAATATCCTCGAAGAAATGGATCACGCCGTGAAACTGGGCGTGATGTCCACGCCGGCCATCGCCATCGACGGGGATCTGGTCTTCACCGGCCTGCCGTCGAAGGGCAAGCTGGAAGCCGCGCTGCGCGAGCGCCTCGGTGACGAAGCGCAGGGGGCGCCGGCATGATAACGCTGCTGCTGGCGCTGGCGACGCTGCTGGGCCTGCTGGCCTTCTTCGAGCCCTGCACCATCGCCACCAATACCCTCTATGCCGTGCGCGCCAACCGCGCCGATCGGCAGACCTGCTGCCAGGGATTGCTGGTGGTGTGGTTCACCCGCGGCCTGCTGCTCAGCGGCCTGTTCACCGGTGTGACGGCCCTTACCACCCCGCCCAACTGGGGACCCTGGCTGCCGAGCATCATTCTCTCGGTAATGGCCGTTGTCTACATCGTTTCGCGCTTCGTCTATCTGCCGATCCCGCATCTCGAATTCCATCGGCTCATCCCCGGCGGCCAGCGGTTGCCCGATGGCGTGCGGCTCGGGCTCACGTTGCCGGCCTGTACCCTGCCGTTGGTGCTGGTGGTGCTGGGCTTTGCGATGACGGTCGATTCCCTGGCCTTTGCCGCCCTGGCCGGCTGGCTGTTCGCCACCCTGTTCACCCTGCCCATGGTCTTTGCTGCCCTGCGTGGCATTCACCAGGACGGCCAGCAATTGCTGTCGCGGGCCGCGAAGGGCAGTCCCTGGCTCACCGCGGCCCTGCTGCTGGGCACGGCGCTGGTGCTGGTGCTGCCGCAGTTCGAGATCAATGCCCAGACCCTGCGCGAAACGCTGCAGCAGGCCAGCTGGGCGGGCATCGGCCTGGCGTTTCTGGCCGGTTTCCTGTTCAGCTTCAATCCGGTGTCCTTCGCCTCGATCCCGGTCATGCTGGCCTATGTGACCAAGGCCGGCGAGGAGCGCCGCGCCCTGGCCATGGGCAGCGCCTTCGTCGCCGGTCTGGTGGTGACCCACGTGGTGCTTGGCGTGGCCGCGGCCCTGGGGGGCGACTGGGTCAAGTCCATCATGGGCCGACAATGGGGGCTGGTGCTGGGACCGCTACTGATTCTGCTGGGTCTGATGTGGCCCGGCTGGCTGAAGATCCGCCTGCCCTGGTTCGGGGTGCGTGGCCGCAAGGTGACCGGCCTGTGGGGTGCCTTCCTGCTGGGCATTCCCTTCTCGGTCGCCGTCTGCCCCTTCTGTA
>Ga0256832_1002946_pt1 | contig 11631 bp, 10 predicted proteins | sample 134614metaG_FD_190534 | JGI IMG/M metagenome (GOLD analysis project Ga0256832, IMG submission 190534) | Hydrothermal vent microbial communities from Lau Basin, Pacific Ocean - 134-614 | ecosystem: Environmental > Aquatic > Marine > Hydrothermal vents | place: Pacific Ocean: Lau Basin | collected...
GTTGTTTCCTGGCTGGATTTTCTACCGCCGAGCATTACCCGTAATTTACGCTTCCACGAGGTTACCGATACCGGAGACAGGTATGAGATCAATACATACTGATTGGAAATACGGGTCAGCTCATTAATAAGATGCTGACGAGCTTCAGGGGTTAACAGGTGGTGGAAAAAACGGAAACACAGAACCGCATCAAACTCACCATCCTGAAACGGTGTATGCTTAAGGTTGGCTTCCATTAAGGTGCATTGAATATTATCCTGTTCTGCCAGTTCCTTAGCCTTGATAATTGCCGCTTCACCCGCATCCACACCGGTAGCATCATAGCCCATCTGGGCCAGCAAAAATGTAGCACGACCTATACCGCAGGGGGCATCGAGTACCTTTTTAACATTTTTAAGACTTGAAAATGCTTTTTTTACCAGGTCCATTTCTGCCCGATGCTTGGCCGCTCTGCGAGTTGTATAATCCTCGGCTTTATCCATTGTTGACTTAATTCGAGCGTCATTAAAACCACTTGTCATATATTTTTCCTGTTTTTTTTAACTACAATTATTCGATTTTAACGAATAATATTATGTTGCTAGATCAAATCACCTTTACGCTGTTTTCGATCCATTAATTTATCTGCTCGTCTGCTGACCTGCTGCCAGAATTCAGTATGCTTTAAACAGTGTCGCAGGGAGTTATCCTGATACACCCTGACAAAACGCAATACGTCCCGTTTTGTCAGGCCAATATTCATGGCTGAAAAGTATAAGCTGGCAATATCTTTTATTCGCCAGCGTTGCGGTGTAACGCTTCTTAACTGTGCCCGGTGTAAATCAATTAAAGAGACTTTCAAATTTTCAACTGCTATCTGCCCGTCTTTTTCCGGCAGCGGTAAAGCCAGTAAAAAGTGACAGATATAATAGTCCCGGTGATTAATACCATGATTATGCATAAGCCGGCTAACCAGGGCCAGTTTTTCAATCAACGCTTTTTTTAAACGAAAATCCGGTTTTTTTTTGTGCCAGTCCAGACAAAAATCTTCAAGACTGATGGTATTAACCAGATCCTCGGTAATAATAAAGGATTTCCGCCGGGCCGGATTGAGACCTTTTTCAGCATAAGCACAAATGCTCATGGTATCAATATTGAGCGTTTCCAGCCTGCGAATTGCTTCATATTCATTACGTGCTCCCAGCACCGGCAGACGTAAACGCAGCAAATTTTCCAGTATTTCAAACCAGCCTACACCGCGGTGAATTTTAATAAAATAACTTTTACCCTCCAGCTTAAAGCGCAGGGTGCGACGCGCCTCCAGCTCACGAAACACTTCCCCCTGTAACTGTTCAGCTTCAACAAAGGGATCTTTATCTTTCCAGTGCCGCTGAAATACCGGTGCCAGCTCAAGCTTCATGCATTATACCACCTTTAGCCTGATTTTTTTGCTCAGCAAAGCGTTCAATTAAGCTTACCGCAGTTTCCGGCATGGAATAAATATCCGCCGTCTCCGCAAAGTTCAGGGCATTTTTCTGCCACCGGGCACGGGATTCCGGCTCTGTAAGCATTTTTGCCAGTGCCTCATTAAGCTGCTGCTGAGAAAAGGGGGAGCCCAGCACTATGCCGGCATTGGCTTCGTCAATATAATGAGCATAACCACAGATGTCTGTAACCAGTACCGGCAGCCCGGCTACCATGGCTTCCAGCAGTACCGTACCGGTGTTTTCATTATAGGCAGGGTGGATAAGCACATCGGCCCCTAATAGAAATTCTGGAATATCATCTCGCCCCGCCAGGATCTGCACCTGTTTGCCCAGTCCCAGCTGCTGGGCATAACGGCTGAATTTTTTAGGGTTGTCCTGACCAATAATAATAAACTGCACTTTACCCCGCAGTGCCGGATCCAGTGCCTGCATAGCCAGCAGAGCCCGGTCCAGTCCCTTGGTTTTAAACCCTGAACCCACCATCAATAATAATAAATCCTGCTCAGAAAGATTTAGTTTTTTTCTAAATGCCGAGCGGATTTGCGACGCATTAGCCGGGGCTTTACGATCACGGGCAATGCCTGGCGGCAGCAGGTGAAAACGTTCATCCTGGGTATGATAATATTTTTTAAAAATAGCTTTCTGAGCATCTGAAATCATCAGAATCTGAGTCCGGGACTGGCTGGAAAAAACCGCTTTTTCATTATGGTAAAAATAACTGTAACGACTGCCCATGCGGTACAGCCGCCCGCGCAGCTTGTGAGCTTTTTCGGCATAACAGGCATCGGCTGCATAATAAACATCCAGGTGGGCCATTTTATTAAAGCCCACCAGCATATCCACCGGATGCTGTCTTAAATCAGCCATTAAGGATTTTTCAAATTTCTGGTAACGTTTATGATTAGTTATAGCACTGACTTTCATCACTTTAATATTAAAGTCCGCAGGTTGTTCACCCTGCCATGACAGGGTATAGACCGTTACCTTATGCCCCGTTTCTGCACACAGACGGGCAATACGCATAAAGTCTCTTTGCAAACCGCCAAAGGGAAAATATTTGAATAATACAAAGGCAATTTTCATGACAACTGACCGCCTGTTAGCGTAACTAACTGTTGATAAACCTGCTGCGGTTTCAGGCTGGAAAAACAGGCCGGATAAATAAGTTTTTTATCATCCTGAACAGCCGGTTTGTTACATTTTTTCTGCATACAGGCTTTACAGGGGTAATCCACCTGTAGAATCACCTGGTTATTGCCATAGGGTCGGGTAAGCCCCGGGTTGGTTGGACCAAACAGGCTGATCTGAGGCTTGTCCAGGGCTGCTGCCAGATGTGCAAGACCGGTATCTACTGACACAACGGCTCTTACTGCAGAGAGCTGACATTTGATTTCAGTCAGGGACATTTTTGGCAGAATAATGACCTGTTCAGAAGCCTCTACGGCTTTTTTAATTGTTTGTACTCTTAACCGCTCAGGCTCTGAGCCCCAGGGTAAAAAAACAGTATAGCCATGAGCAACCAGTTGTTGAGCCAGTTCCTGCCAGTAGCTTTCCGGCCAGTGTTTAGTTGTCCATGTTGTACCATGAAAAAATAAAACACCCGAAGCAATTGCTTTCCCTGTTACAGCGGACTTTTTGTCAGAACCACTAATACCATAATCAACTTCAGCAGTATAAGTATAGCCCAGTACACCGGCAAATAACTGTCGTAGCCGTTCCACTGCATGCAGATCTTTATTAACTTTAAACGGCTGGTCATAAAATCTCGAGGCCAGCGGTTCTCGGGCAGAGTTTTTATCCAGTCCATAAACCAGCCCATGAGTATATCGTGTCAGCCAGGCGCTTTTTAATAGTCCCTGAGCATCAATAATACAGTCATACCGGCTGGCAGCGATGTTTTGTTTAAACTGTTTCCACTCTTTAGAAAACAGGGTTTTAAGCGGCTGTCTGCGCCAGCGTCGGATGGCCACCGGTATAACGGTTTTTACTGCCGGGTGCCAGGCGGGTATTTCTGCAAAAGTTTCTTCCACTACCCAGTCAAACTCAATATCACCCAGAGCATTAACGGCATCGGTTATAGCCGGCAGGGTATGAATAATATCTCCCAGGGATGAGGTTTTTATAATCAGACAGCGGATCAAGACAGGTCTGCCTCAGAGGATTGATGCCGACTTAACTGTTCCAGTACACTGAGCACCTGCTCCGGTGTCAGTTTTTCCAGACAATTGGTATGCCCTAATGGGCAGGTGCGTTTAAAACAGGGGCTGCATTCCAGGTTAAGGCTGACGGTTTTACTATTATTGCCCAGCGGCGGGGTGAAATTCGGATCGCTGGAGCCATAAACACCCACTACAGGTACACCTAATGCCGCTGCCATATGCATCAGACCGGAATCATTACTCACGACCATACCACTGACAGACATCAGGTCAATGGCTTCTGCCAGTTCAGTTTTACCGCACAGACTAACGGCAGAGGGATCGTTGATCTGTTTTAAAATCTCATCACCAATAGCCTGATCTTTCTGTGAACCAAAAATCCATACCTGCCAGCCCTGAGAGATTTTTTCCCTGGCCAGTTGGGCATAATGGCGGGCCGACCATTGTTTAGCCGGCCCGTATTCGGCACCGGGACAAAGCGATAAAACTGGCTGAGCCTTATTTAAAGCAAACTTCTGTAAGGCTTTATCTACCTGCTCGGCTTTAACCTGCAGGCTCGGTACCGGTATATTATCCAGTTGCCGGTATGGCGGCTGATACATCTGTGTTTTCGGGTAAGCCAGAGCTACAAAACGCTGCACCGTCATGGTCAGCCGGGATTTATCCAGTTTACGGATATCATTAAGCAGACCATAGCGCATTTCACCAATATAACCGGTGCGCTGCGGTATTTTTGCCCAGAAGGGAATTAAGGCAGACTTAAGAGAGTTTGGGAGCAGGATGCATTGATCATAGTGGTTTTTCTGTAAGGCACGTCCCAGGCGGTAACGCATTTTTAACTGTAAGGCTCCATGTCCCAGAGGCATGGCAATAAATTCACTGACCTGGGGCATACGCTCAAGCAGTGCGCCGCTCCAGTTGGGCGCCATTACGTCAATCCGGCAATCGGGGGCCTGCTGTTTAAGCAGTATAAACAGACTTTGCGCCATAACCATGTCGCCGACCCAGGAGGGGCCGATAATTAAGATCCTGCGCGAAGCCCTGGTTAAATCAGTCAAGTTATTCTCGGTATAATAACAACCTGAAATCAGGCTTTAAGCAGATATTCTGCACCACAGTAAGGGCATTTGGCATGGCCACCGTTTTCCTTAATGGGCAGGTACACTCTGGGATGAGAATTCCACAGGCTGGTACCGGGCATGGGGCAATGGGCAGGCAGATCAGATTCTTTCAGCTCATAACGGTTACTGGCATTAGGCGTGGCCAGATCTTCTGCTAATTCTTCTATTGCTGCATTATCCATATTAATTCCTGATGTATAGTTTAACCTTTAACAAGCGTCTGCCACTCCGGATACCGGTCCCGACGACCATAAACCTGATCAAAATACATGCTCTGTAATTGCTCGGTTATCGGTCCACGGGTACCACTGCCAATCGTCCGGTTATCCAGTTCACGAATCGGTGTGACTTCAGCCGCCGACCCGGTAAAGAAGGCTTCGTCGGCACTATAGACTTCATCACGGGTAATGCGTTTTTCAACAATTTCATAACCCAGTTCTGCGGCCAGGATAAAGATGGTATCCCGGGTTATGCCTTCTAAGGCAGAGGTCAGATCGGGGGTAAAAATCTTGCCGTTGCGGACAATGAAAATATTTTCTCCGGAACCTTCGGCCACGAAACCTTCCACATCCAGCAGCAGGGCTTCATCATAGCCGTCTGTCAGGGCTTCCTGTAGAGCCAGCATGGAGTTCATATAGTTGCCGTTGGCTTTGGCCTTACACATGGTAATATTGACATGATGACGGGTAAATGAGGAAGTACGGATACGGATCCCTTTTTCCAGATTCTCATCACCCAGATAAGCACCCCATTCCCAGGCGGCAACCATGACGTGGGTCTTTAGATTGTCGGCACGCAGGCCCATACCTTCACTGCCGTAAAAGGCCATGGGACGGATATAGGCAGAGTCCAGGTTATTCTGGGCTACCACTGCTTTGGTTGCTTCGTTAATGGTGTCTTTATCAAAGGGCATGGGCATATTGAGAATATGTGCAGAACGAAACAGGCGATCCGTATGTTCCTGCAGACGAAATATCGCCGTGCCTTTATCGGTCAGATAGGCCCGTTCACCTTCAAATACCCCCATTCCATAATGCAGGGTATGGGTTAAAACATGCACTTTGGCCTCACGCCAGGGAACCATCTCCCCGTCCAGCCAGATGACCCCGTCACGGTCAGCCATCGACATAAGCAAACTCCTTGATAAATCTGAATTTCAAACCTTGTATTCTACACCATGGTGGGAGTTTGCTCCATGGGCAAAAGGGGGTTATTTTTTACGACGAGTAAAAAAATTTTAAGTTTAGTGCTATAATTTTTTCTGAACAGGATGTTTAAAGTGGCTTTTTAATAATGATTATTAGTATTGTAAATGCGAAATACCTGGATAATTACCGGATAGAATTACATTTTTCCGATCATACTTATGGTGTGCTGGATTTCTCCTGGCTTCTGGATATTCATACTCAACTAACCCAGCCATTACATGATCCGGAATATTTTAAGACCTTTTTTCTTGATTATGGTGCCCTGTGCTGGAAAAACTCTCTGGAATTCAGCGCCGAGTCTCTGCAGCAAAGGTTAATTCAAAATAATGCTCTGTTTAAAGAAGAAAGTGCCGCCTGATTTTTAAGGTTATTTTAAACTTAAGGCTATATCATACTTACTCCATAATCTCTTTCCAGTACTGCTGAACTTTACTGCGCTGCTGTGCAAATTCTTCTTCTGCTACCACGCCGGAGACTTCCTGCAGGCTGAGCTGGTGCAGGCGGGCGCGGAACCGGCGATAGCACTGGCTTAAGTCCTCCACGGTTGGCTGGCTTAAAATACCGGTTTCGGCCAGGGTGTCCAGGATGCGGATATTATCCGTCCAGGTCAGTAACTGCGGGTGCTGGGCGGCATTTTTTAACACCAGGTACTGGACCATAAATTCTATGTCAGCAATGCCGCCAAAACCCTGTTTAATATCAAACATTCCGGCTTTATTTTTGACCAGCGCCTCGCGCATTTTTTTGCGCATATCCCGTACTTCCTGTTTCAGGGTTTGTGGATCCCGTTTAATACTTAAAATTTCCTGACGGATAGCACGATAATCTTCCTCCAGCCGTTCATCCCCACCGACAAAACGGGCCCGAACCAGAGCCTGATGTTCCCAGGTCCAGGCTTTTTCCAGTTCGTATTCCCTGAATGCCTTGAAACTGTTAACAATTAAACCGGAATTACCATTGGGCCTTAAACGCATATCTGCTTCGTATAAGGTACCTGCCGGAGTCTGGGTCTGTAAAATATGCATAATTCTAAGGGACAGGCGAGAGAAAAACTGCAGATTATCCACCTCCCTTGAATTGTCTGCTTCAGCATGGGTATGACCACCGTTATAGGCATCGGAAAACAGGAAAACCATATCCAGATCAGAGCTATAACCCAGTTCTAAACCGCCCAGTTTGCCAAAGCCCAGCATAATAAACCCGGCACCAAACTGCGGCGGCTGATCGTTACAGGCCTTCTCCGGATCCTTGAGCTGTGGCTCTCCATAACGACTGACCATATCATGCCAGGCAGTCTGCAGTACAAAATGCAGGATCACTTCTGCAATCCAGGTTAAGTAATCACTTACTTTCATTAAAGGTATTGAATTGGCAACATCGGCTGCGGCTACCCTGAGCACATGGCTTTGCTTGAAATAACGCAGTACATCCATTCGCTGTTCCAGATCATCCAGTGGAACAGCCTGCATTTTTTGCTCCAGTTCAGCAAATAAGTGCTCACGGTTTAAGGGGGCATAAAGAATTCTGGGATCCAGCAGTTCGTCAAATAAGGCCGGATGACGACTGAGCAGACGGGTGATCCAGGAACTGCCGGAACAGAGTTTGACCAGTTGTGACAGCCCCAGCGGGTTTTCCACCAGCAGGGACATATAGACTGAGCGGCGGCAGATACTCTCAATCACCTCCATTATACGTTTAAAGGTGGTTTCACTGTTTTCCACCTGTGCCACCGCCTTTAATACCAGGGGCATCAGCCGATCCAGTCGGCTGGTGCCCTCTTTGGACATTTTTTTATACAGACTGGAACCCCGGAAACTGGCCAGCAGACGAACAATTTCCTGGCCATCGCTATAGCCCAGTTCATTTAAAATGGCGGCAGAACGTTCATCACTTAAACCCGCCTGCCAGATCCCCTGTACTTCATCATCAATATTTTTGCCATCATCGGCTTGCGGTGCCTGGAACAATTGTTCAAAATGGCTTTGTACCGTGTTACGGATAACATTCAGATCCTGAGCAAAACTGTCCCAGTCGGCATAGCCCATACCCCAGGCAATACGAGCGCGGGGATAATCCGCATCCGGCAGATTATGGGTCTGCTGATCATTAATCTGCTGGATACGATGTTCGGTACGGCGCAGAAAATCATAGGCTTCCAGTAATTCATTCACCACAAATTCCGGCAGCAAGTCCTGTTCACCCAGATAAGCCAGTACTTTCTGAACCTGTCGTTCCTGCAGACGCTCATCACGACCGCCGCGCAGTAACTGAAAGGCCTGGGCCAGAAACTCAATTTCCCGGATACCGCCGGCACCCAGTTTGACATTATGTTCTTTCTTTTTCTGTTTGACTTCATGAGCAATCATGGACTTCATTTCACGCAGAGACTCAAATACAGAAAAATCAATATAGCGCCGGTAAACAAAGGGAATTAACAAAGTACGCAGATACTGCCGATCCGCTTCCTCACCCGTGATCATTCTGGCCTTAATCAGAGCATAACGCTCCCATTCCCGGCCGTGGGTAGTGTAATATTCTTCCAGGGCACCATAGGTTACCACCAGCGGGCCGCTCTGACCAAAGGGGCGCAGGCGCATATCCACCCGGAACACAAAGCCGTCAGCCGTTTTCTGATCCAGCGCCTTGATTAAACGCTGTCCCAGTTTGATAAAGTATTCATTATGGCTGATGCTGCGTGGGCCGTTAACCGTCTGACCATGCTCTGCAAAGGCGAAAATAAGGTCAACATCGGAAGAAAAATTCAGTTCACAGGCACCCAGCTTACCCATACCGATAACCACCAGGGGGATCACCCGTCCTGTACTGTCCAGCGGAGTGCCCAGTTCCAGCTGCTGTTTTTTATCCAGCCAGTCCAGTGCCTGACGGATGGTGCAGTTGGCCAGTTCAGTTAGTTCATACAGAACTTCATTTAACGGCGCCAGGCCATTAATATCCCGCCAGGTAATTCGAACCATCTGCTGATTGCGAAACTGGCGCAGCGCTTTATAGAGTTCCTGCTCATTATTAGCAGTTTGCAGGGATTGAGCCAGCATTTGTGCCATTTCATCCGCCTCAACAGAACGGTGGTACAGACCGTCAGCCCATTGCTGTGCTATTGCGTCAAGGTGATGAATCAGTTGGCGTTCCACATAATCGCTGCAGACCAGGACTTTGAGCCAGTATTGCAGCTCCTGCTCCGGCATGTTTTCCAGAACCGTACCGGAAATGGTCTGGGTAAATTTGTCCCGGGCTTTAGATAATGGTTCGGTTAATTGAGTCGGGATGGTCTGTTCAGTCATTCATAATCTCTGGTTGGCAATAGTGTTAAATGATATTATCCTAAATCTTAATCATTAACGTTACAAAGGTATAGTTTATTGGCTACTTATGCCATTGGCGACATCCAGGGCTGTTTTGATGCCCTGGAATTTCTGCTGGAAAAAATTGCTTTTGATCCGCATAAAGACACTCTCTGGTTTGCCGGGGATCTGGTTAATCGCGGGGACAAGTCCCTGGAAACTCTGCGTTTTATTAAAAACCTCGGGGAACGGGCTATATCCGTACTGGGTAACCATGATTTAACCCTGCTGGCCTTATCCGAAGGCTGTGAAAATATTAAGCACCATACTCTGGATGACATTCTCAATGCGCCGGACAGAACTGAGCTGATAGACTGGCTGCGTACTCAACCTCTGTTACACCACGATAAATCACTGGGCTATACCATGGTACATGCCGGCCTGCCGCCGCAATGGGATTTAAAGCTGGCCCAACAATGTGCTCATGAAGTGGAACAGGTGCTCAGCGGTGATAATTATCGGGAATTTCTTGCCCATATGTTTGGTAATGAACCCCGCAAATGGAAAAGCTCCCTGCAGGGCTGGGATCGTCTGCGTTTTATTACCAATAGTTTTACCCGGATGCGCTATTGTAAACCTTCCGGCAAACTTAATTTTACAGATAAAGGTGTTATCGGCAGTCAGAAAGCCGGTTATATTCCCTGGTATGAAGTACCCGACCGTAAAAGCCGGGGTTTAAAAATACTATTCGGTCACTGGTCTACCCTGTTCGGTCATACCAGCCAGCCTGATGTCTATGCCCTGGATACCGGCTGTCTATGGGGAGGCAGTCTTACAGCCATGCGCCTGGACAGTGCAGAACCGGAATTTGTAGCGGTGGAATGTGAAACTCCGGGCAAATATATAGAATAGCTTACAGGTTTTAGATACAAGATTTTAGAGAATTGAAGCTTGACATGGAATTTTTTATTTTGAACTGCTAGTATTGAACTTAACGCAGGGAAAAAGGGGACTTTCCTTCTACAGGCCTGTTTTAACAGGTCTTTACTACATTAGTTAGCGGATAATTATGAGCAAAATCAAAGAACTTATTATTGATAACGGCGAAAAGCAGAAAGCACAGGACAAAGCAAAACTGTTTATAACCTTTGCGATTTACCTGCTGACAGCAGGAACTTTAATGGAATTTGTCAGCACGCCGGTATTGCTGAAAATTCTTGGCTTTATGCTGGCTGGACAGGCTTTCTACTTTTTATGGAAAAGTAATAAACCTTCAGTGCTCTAAGCCACTGAACAGTTAAAGTATGAATCCACACATAAACCCCACGCTGGAAACGCTTTTTCAGACCACCGAAGACTGGTTTGCTAAAAAACTGGTTGACTTTGCCGAGCGGGTAACAGATAAACTGGTCAGCAAGGCAGAACAATCCACCGTTACCAGTATCCAGGCCCAGTGTTTTACGGCCATACACAGTATCCGCAGCATCGGCAATCGCTCTATTACCCTGTTTACGGGGTCACTCAAAAAACATTTTCAGACTACAACCCTGAAACCCAGTCTAAATGATGATCTTTACTCCATTAGTCATAAACGTAAAAATAAGCTGGATCTGTTAACTACAAAAGATCTCGAAGACAGCCTGTCTTATGAAACCGCTATTGAGAAACTGCACAAAAGCAATAAGGAAGCGTTCGAGCACCTGGAAGTACGGATTTATGAATTGTTAAAACAAAACGGGGAAACCATTACCGGGAACCCCATCAGTGCTGAAACCATTATTTCAGCCTTTCGTGAGTCTCTGGATTTATTTGATTTTTCACCTGAAATCCGTATAGAAGTTTATGAACTGTTTGAACAGTTTATGGATACTCATTTAGCTGAACTGTTAAACAACTTAAATGAACAGTTGATTAATAAGGGGATCCTGCCGGAAATTGATCCGGATTATTTTATAAAAAAACTGGCCCGACAGACCCATTCCAGGTCAACTGACGGCAGGCAGGAAGACATTCCTGACTCAGCACCTGAGCCGATATTTTCTGATCCCGCAGCATCAACTTCCTCCCCCTATGCAGCACCTCCAGGCAGCCAGTTTCCACCAGTGGAAGCAACTCCTAATACAAGCGGTCAGCCGAATTACACTCATGAGCAAACTAACAGCCAGCCCCAAAACTATAATCAGGGCAGTCAGGGTATTAACCAACCTCAAAATTTTGGACAACCTGCTCCCGGTACAGGCAGCAGCGGACAGACTTTAAACAGTCGCTTAGTTGATCTGGCCAATCGTATTTCCGGTCAGAGTATATCTCCAGCAGGTTCAGAAGAAATTCCTGACCAGCCAGGCTCCGGTACTATGCCACCAGGCCAGGCTGGCACA
>Ga0256832_1002947_pt1 | contig 11630 bp, 9 predicted proteins | sample 134614metaG_FD_190534 | JGI IMG/M metagenome (GOLD analysis project Ga0256832, IMG submission 190534) | Hydrothermal vent microbial communities from Lau Basin, Pacific Ocean - 134-614 | ecosystem: Environmental > Aquatic > Marine > Hydrothermal vents | place: Pacific Ocean: Lau Basin | collected...
GAAAATTTGGGGAGGGGATAAAGAAAGCCCCGATAAGGGGGCTTTCTTTTTAGTCATGCAAAAAGTAAATATTGGTTTACTTATGAACACCTAGTTTCTCTCTCCAACCTGGGTAAAGTTGGTCAGCATCACCTGGGAATGACTCAAATGCACGAGCAAATTCTTTGTGATCTTTCGCAAACTCAATTGGATCAGCGCCTTCTAAGTAACACTGGTAAGACTGCTTCAATGAGATAGCACCATCAGCTGGGCTGTCGATATGACCATATGATCCACCACCTGATGTGTTGATTACATTACCGTGACCTAGGTTCTCGAAGAAGCCAGGTAGACGTAGTGCGTTCATGCCACCAGAGATAATTGGTGTTGTTGGCTTCATACCATTCCATTTCTGGTAGTAAACAGGTCCTTGACACTCATCACGCTCAATCATATAAGCGATGATTTTGTCATCTGCTCCTCCTTCCATTTTGCCGAAGCCCATTGTACCCACGTGGATACCAGAAGCCCCCATTAATCGAGACATTTTAGCAAGAATATAAGCGGTGTAACCACGCTTAGATGAAGGAGATGTGACTGCTCCGTGACCTGCGCGATGATAATGTAAATACTGTGATGGGTATTGACGACGAGCAGTTGTAACCATTCCTGGACCACCAACGTAACCATCAACTAGGAAGGCAACGCGAGGGGCATCTTCACCGAAAGTCTCAAGTACAAAGTCAGCACGAGCACACATTTCGTAGTGATCATCAGCGGTGATATTTGCAGAGAATAATTTAGCTTCCCCTGTTTCATCTTGGGCACGTTTCATCGCATCATGTACAAGCGGAAGCACTTTTTTCATAGGACAGAAAACTTGGTTTCCTTGAGGCTCATCATTTTTAATAAAGTCACCACCGAGCCAGAATTGATATGCAGCCTCTGCAAACGGTTCAGGACGTAGACCAAGCTTAGGCTTGATGATTGTACCAGCAATATAACCACCGTTATTGTAATCGCGACCAAGCAGTGCCCAAAGATCGTTAATAGATTTAGAAGGACCATCAAATAATGCCAACATTGCAGGTGGCACATAAAAATCAAACATTTGCGCGTTCGCAACATCCCCCATGCCTTGGTTATTACCAATCGTAAGTGTAAGGAAGGAAACGATCATTGCACGACCATCTGTTACATTACGATCAAATAATTCATTTGGATAGGCAATCTTCATAATGCCTTTGGCTTCGTCAATTTCATAAACTAAAGCATCAACGCCTTTAGTGAAATCATCAGTAGTAGAAACTTCTACATTAGTACCTGTTGAAGACTCAGCTGCAAAATGAGCAGCTGTTGCTAAATATCCGTAACCTGCAGCTGGCTCCATAGTATAGGCAACAAGGATATGTTTACCTTCCGCAATTAGCGTATCTTCATCAAGACTTAAATCTGCATAACGACCAGATTGATCCATTTGGAACTCCTTTTGTAATAAAAATAATGTGAATAGATCGCTTTATAAAGCATCTATATAAATGCTCAAAAATAAAGCATTAACTAAACCTGAACACACACTATACGGAAATTATTAATAAGTAAAAGATGTTTTAATTTAATTTTATATAAGAAAACCTTATAATAATTATTATGCATATCACTATTAGACAATTACAAATAGTAGAAGCGGTTGTTCAATCAGGTAGCTATTCCTTAGCCGCAGAGCAATTACATATGACCCAACCTGCTGTTTCCATGCAAATGAAGCAGCTAGAAAATAATACAGGAATTGTATTTTTTGAGAGGCGGGGGAAGCGGATTGTTTTAAGCGATGAGGGGCGGGGGGTTTATCATTACAGTCGTCAATTAACCGCAAATTATGATGATTTAATTGAATCAATACATGAGGTTAAGGATTTACATCGCGGGCGAATTAAGGTGTCTGCCGCGACAACAGCTAATCACCTTATTACCCAGATGATCGCCTGTTTTTCAAAAGAAAATAAAGGCATAAAAGTTGCTCTTAAAATTACTAATCGAGAACGATTGGTGCAGCAATTACAAAATTTTGAGCCTGATCTTGTGTTAATGGGAGAGCCTCCACCTAAATTAGACCTTGTTTCCGAGCGTTTGATTTCGAATCCATTGCTTGTAATTGCTCCTGTTGATCATCCTTGTGCTAATAAATCATCGATTCCTTTTAAACATATTGCACAGCACGAGTTTGTTGTTCGAGAAGAAGGTTCAGGCACAAGAGCTGCGATTGAATTATTTTTTAAAGAAAGAGGGGAGGAGCTAAAAAGTACATTGGAGATGGGAAGTAACGAAGCCATCAAGCATGCGGTTATTGCAGGTTTAGGATTAGGTATAGTGTCGTTACACAGTATAAAGTTGGAATTAGAAGCAAATAAATTAGTTATTTTAGATGTAAATCAACTACCAATTAAACGTTATTGGCACATTGTAAAAAGAAAGAGTAAACGCTTATTGCCAGCGGCTAAGCAGTTTGAAGACTTTATGATTAAAGAGTCAAAAGAGTATGCAGAAAGCTATAAACACTTTATGCAAAAGCGAGGATAGCCTGAAGATTCATATTCTAAATATATCAAATAAAAAAGCCCGCTCTAAATAAATAAAGCGGGCTTTTGAATTAGAAATTAATCTCTAATCATTACTTAGCTGCTGTGGCAGAAGCTGCTTCTTGAGCTTCGATACGCTTTAGCATAGCAGTAGCTTGTTGAATTTGGGCTTGTAGTGCTGCCTTCATTTGAGCCATGGTAGCAACAGGAGCTACACCACGAGGAGCATATCCGTATCCAGCAGGAGCAAAACCATTATTGTTTAGATTCTGAAGGTTGCCATTCTGTGAATTAGTACCTGAAGCGTTAGCTGTACCGTTACCTGCTACGTTCCCGTTACCTGCACCGTTAGCTGTTCCGTTTCCGTCAACTTTAGTATCGCCAGCAACTTGACCTTTAGTATCCATGTTAGTGTTGCCTTTACCTTTAAAATTGATGCTAAAATCTACGTTACCAGATGCGTCGCCTTTACCTGTTCCCCAACCGTTGCCTTGAGCAGCACCATTTCCTTTTCCTGCTACGTCGCCTTTAACGTCAGAAGCAGCATTTCCAGTACCGTTAGCAGAACCTGTACCGTTATTAGAACCATCGAACCAGTTAGCAGAAGCAGTTCCAGAAAGAGCGATAAGAGCAGCAAAAGTGATTGTTTGTAATTTCATGAGATTATATCCTAGCTTTGTGTTTGAAAAATGTACGTGTTAAATAATAAATATAAGTATATGATAATATACTAATGGGTTTAGTCAAGTTTTTTTTGGTTAAATATTAAACTTTTTTCTTGATGATTGTTATTGATTAATAGATGAGCGGTAAATTGCTAATAATTGAATGATCATAAGAAAAAATCGTTATCATTAAATGGCTACTAAAACTGACGACATCACAGTGAGCTAAAAATAAGCTTGAGAGTAATATTACAGATAGGAAAATAAGATGATTTTACAAGCTTAGATTGCGATTTGTTATATAAGATGCTTTTAAATCAAGCTACACTGCGTTCTATATATTCCCTGTGGTGTATAGGTGTAAGCAGCAGGATATTTAAAGATTTAATGAGGAGAAGAATTTTGTCAAAAAAAATTACAATTATCGGTGCAGGCTTTGCTGCACTTACTGCTATCAAGACTTTACGTAAGCGCTCTCAAGAAGTAGATATTACATTAGTTGCTCCTAAAGCAGAATTTATTTATATGCCCAGCCTGATTTGGATTCCATCAGGAAAGCGTACAGGGGATGACTTGCGTATTGATCTTACCGCCTTCTTTGCTAAACATAACGTAAATTACCAAGCAGGTAGTGTGCAACTTATTAAGGATGGTGGACGCACGGTAGTGACTGAAAAAGGTGAAATCGCTAATGATGCGCTATTAGTGGCAAGTGGTGGGCGCTTTATAAAAAAGCTTCCTGGAATTGAGAATGTTATTACTATTTGTGAAGGAATCTCTGCCGCAGAAAAAATGCGAGACCAAATTAAAGAGATGGATGGCGGTACGATAGCGCTAGGCTTTGGTGGAAATCCTAAAGAGCCTTCTGCAATGCGTGGCGGACCAATGTTTGAGTTATTGTTTGGTTTAGATACTCAATTACGCCAAGAGGGAAGGCGAGATAAGTTTAAAATTGTCTTTTTTAATCCTGCGCCAAAACCTGGTAAGCGATTAGGAGAAGGAGCAGTAAAAGGTATTTTAGGTGAAATCAAAAAGCGTAATATAGAAGCCTATCTTGGTCATAAAATGAAAGGTTTTGAGGCTAATAAAGTGATTACTGAAGGGGCTGAAATAGATGCTGATTTAATTTTATTTATGCCTGGAATGACAGGGCCTGCATTTGCAGCAGAATCAGGTTTTCCTTTGAGTGCAGGAGGTCTTATTCAGGCAACAAAGCATTGTAAAGTTGAATCAATGGAGCATGTATACGTTGCGGGTGATTCAGGCAGTTACCCAGGTCCTGATTGGCAACCTAAACAAGCGCATATGGCAGATTTGCAAGCAGTAGCGGCGGTTAATAATTTAATGGATGAGTTTGAAGGAAAGTCAGCAAGCCATACCTTTAAGTTTGAACTTGCTTGTATTATTGACTCATTAAATAAAGGAACTTTAGTGTTCCGTAATGAAAAACGCACGATATTGTTGCCACCATGTCGTTTATTGCATGTGGCTAAACGCTTTTTTGAGTGGATGTATTTGCGAGGTTATCGTAATCCTTAAGTTTTTACAGGCTTGGTTTTCCTGTTGTGTATGGGGGGGAAAGCCTGATTGTAAGGTTGTAAGGGACTTAATGTACTTTAGTTGATGATGCCTGATAAAAAGCGGTATTTTCTTCTATTAAGAACTGGCTAATACCTTCAGGGTCATCTTCTGTAACAACATAGAAGTCAAATATTTCATAATCACTGTCATTATCTTCGGGAGTAATAGTGTTTGAAATTTTTTCGATAATATTATCCAGTTCTCCTTTACCCTGTATGCCAACTAATAAATGTGGCTCTCTATCTTCCGATGGTACATAAATACTTGCTAGATAGGCAGTCTCTATTTCAGGGTAATGAGAAAATGCATTTGTCATTGCTTTACATAACCCTTGAGGGAATGATTTTAATTTACCGATACTCATTTCTTCTTCGGGATCAAAATCAAATTCTTCTTCCCCGTCATCCAGATCGGAGTTCAGTAGAATGGATACATCATCAGGGTCAAATTCTAGACCATAATCAGTATTAGGATTAAGTACCAGTGATACGCCCAGCGTCATTTCAAAAAAGACAGTCGTGGGCATTTCTAAGTAAGGAGAATCATCAGGAATCGCTTGTTGTAGCGTTTGTAATGAGGTGAAAAAAGGAATAATAGGACTTTTATCGTCATTTTTTTCCCAGTGATGAATATCAAATTCTTGATCATTATTAATATTAAAGGTGCCATTTTTTTTACCTTTAACGGTTCCCAGTAGAAAAATCGAGGACTTCATTAAGAGATCATAGAATTTAGTCGTTTGAGATTCATCAGAAGCTGAGTTAAACAGGGCTTTTTCAAGTGGATTGCTTGGCAATAGCATATTTGAATTCCTATGGATTCTATGGGATTTGTATGGTGGTATTATAACCTAAGACAGTGCTGGTACTCACAATAAAAAATACCAGATTAAGTTTATTTTGTTCTATTGATTATTATTAGTCATCTTAATATTAAAAAAGGTCGTGTAATTTAATCACACGACCTTTCCTGTAGTTATTGCTTTTATCTACTAAACAAAGGTTATTGGATGATATCGTTTGCTCCATGGATTAGAACGTCTCCACCAGCGTTGAGAAATGGTGGCATATACTTGACGAAAATCAATATTAGGAATTAAATCTCCATCGTCTAAATGAGTTAGGCTAGGTGCTTTACCGTAAATGCCTTTGTTGACACGACCGCCCAGTACGAGTTGAACAGAGGCAGAACCATGATCAGTTCCTTGGCTAGAATTTTCTGCGACACGACGACCAAACTCTGAGTATGTCATAACAAGTACATTATCCCATAATCTCGCAGCAGCCATTGCTTTATGGAATGCTGCTAAACCACCACCTAGATGATGCATCAGGTTGTTATGTATATCTTTTTGTCCTGCATGAGTGTCAAAACCCTCAAGTGTTACTTTAAACACAGGTAAATGAACGCCACTTGTAATGAGACGTGTCACTTGTTCTAAATTACGACCAAAAGCACTATTAGGAAAACGGGCGTAGCGACGAGGACTTTGATTTAGTCTTGAGGTTAATAAATCAGCAGCAGAGATGATTTGATTCTGTGTTGACAATAAGTGTGCTAATGAATCATTAGGAGCTCTGTACTGGTCTCTATTAAGGTACTTAGTCTGTCTAAGGAAAGTTCTAGGATTTTCCATCGCAACCGCACGACCATTTTTTCCTGCAAAAGGTCCCATGCGATCATCTCCAACAATAATACCGTTAAGTATATTAGGTGAGTTGGGCAGTCCACTTTTAGTTAACCAGCCACTTGCATCTTTAGAGTTTGTCGATGCAGTATTCCAAACATCTATCGAATGGAAGTGAGATCGGTCAGAATTAGGGTAACCTACTCCTTGGATCCAAGCCATATCACCTTTATTCCATAGATATTTTATGTCTTTTAGGTAAGGGTTAAGATATAGCCCCTTGTCTAAGTGCATATTTTCAGGAGGGCGTATTGCGAGTGTTGGGCGTAGTTTTTCGTACTCTTTATTTCCTTTTGGGATAAGAGTGCTTAAGCCATCATTGCCGCCTTTTAATTCAATCAATAATAATATTTTTTTATTCTGTGAATTGATTGATAAATTAGGATTGCTAGCTAAAACAGAGGGAATCATTCCCGCGAGCGGCGTTAAGCTGGCGTATTTTAAAAAGTCACGTCGGTTCATGCTGTTATTGCCTTATTTAAGCTGGTAAGTTGGATCAAGAATAAGCGCCCGTACTAGGCGTAGTTTTCCAGGGTGTGTTGGTAATGGGAGTACAGGAGTGACAGGTGACAACCAGTCAACGACTTCTTTGCCTGTTGTATTAGGAAGTTTTTTCGAAATATAAGCCTGAGCGCGTGTATGACGAGTTAATTTATTTAGCAAAGAGGTGCGTACCAATAGCGTTTGGGTGTCAATCCAGCTTTTACCACCATCCCAACCCTTTACTGTAGGGGGGTCGAAAAGGTCTTGACCTAATAAACTAAGTATATGCGCTAGCTCTTTGCTTGGTAATTTTGCAAAGGGTAGCGTGCGTAATGTTCCAATAACAAGGTCTATAGGAGACTTGATCATATTGCCACGATATCTTTTTGACCAAAATGTCTCGCTATTTAATACTTCGCTCATCAGTGCTTTGATGCTGTAATTGGAGTTTCTAAAGACATTAGCCCATCGTCGCGTTACACGTGGGTCTGGATAGCTATCACTGACAAACTCTTTCCACACTTTTTCAGCAATATAGACAGCAGTACGAGGATGTTTTAATAAAACATCGATAATTTGATCACCATTTGTAATGTTCGGTGTGCCTAAGAAGGTGACAGGGGTATTGTCATGTTTGCTGGCATCATAGTGGAAAGTGCCTTTATCCATATTAACGCCCCAGCCTGTAAATGCTATTGCAGCTGCACGTATATCTGCTTCGGTATAGTTATGTCCTCGCCCTAAGGTGAATAACTCAAGTAGCTCTCGAGCAAAGTTTTCATTAGCTTTGCCCTTAACATTTTTAGAGCCATCAAGATAAACGAGCATGGCGGGGTCTTTAGCAATGCTTTTTAAGAGATGAGAAAAGCTACCCATCGCATTCTTGCGTAAGAACAGGCTTTGTTGATGTATTAAATGAGGGTACTCCACTTTTTCGAGAGAGGAGGTAAAGTGGTTATGCCAGAACATTGTCATACGTTCGTTGACAGGGGTTCTAGAAGTTAAAAGATTTTTTACCATCCATTGCTTCAAAAGGTCATTCTCTCGCATCATTTGTTTACGAGCCTTGCGCTTACCATTGCCATTTTTGAGACTCATTCTATTGAGTTTTGTCCAAGGGGTTAGTTTTGGTGGCGCAGGTGTGCGGACTTTTTCAGGGTGCAATAATATGCTGACAGCCTCCGCTCGGGATTTCCCCTCTAAAGCCTTAGTCCCAGTCCATTCTTGCCCTAATGCAACGCGCGAAACAAGGTGGCGTGCGTCAGATAAATTAAGTCTGTACATTCGTTTACCTTATATACTTCGAATTGGTAATTCGTTATTTCCTTTTGTAGCCTATTGTGATTGGGGGAGGGAATAACGTCGTTTTTTATAATTATTATTTATCCCGACTCTGTATGTGTCTCTAAATACTTTGAGCAATACGGTCGTTTTTTATTTTTAGTCTAAGCTTAAGAAGCCTAACTGGAAATGAACATTAATTCTTTTCTGCTAACCTTCCGTCGACATCAATTAATTTAATTTATAGAGTATTGTTATTCGCTATAAATTAAACTGATCCCCATATAACCATATGATAGAAGTTGAATCAAGTAATATCTGAAATAGTCTAATATTTATTTTTGACTTATTGATTTGTGTGTACTAGGGGAGCACCTGTATTATAGAAAAACCATTCGTTTGTTATTTTAGTATATTGTTTTTATGGTTTGTAAAATATTTCCAGTTGCCCCTTAATCTTTAATAAGTGCTCAAACAGAGGTAATGTAAAGTAATTAAGACGCTTATTGTGGATTGTTTGTATGCAAGTAAAAGAAAAAATTGAAAATGCTCGTTTCTTACTATTGCAAGAGCAGTCTAGATTTATGTTCATTGGGAGTATTTTGAGCTCATTGGGTTTGATTGTAACGCTATGGGGAGCAGTTCCTAAACATATACTATTGCTATGGTTTGGTTTTTTAACGCTTTATTGGCTAGGGCGCTTGTATCATTCGAACTATCTTCTCGAGCAGTTACAACATCGTAGCCCTACGGTTAATGAGAAAAGATACTTTTACTTTTACCCTGTTGTGTCTGGTATTTTTTGGGGAGCAGCAGGTGTTTTATTTTTCACACCAGATTCAACGATACATCTAGTTTACCTTCTAATGTATCTATTTGGCATAGTAATAGGTTCGGCTGTTTCATTGTCTTATATTCGATGGGCATTTCCCATCTATGCTGTCATTAGTATATTGCCTATTTCAATACTGCTAATGGGCGATGATAATGAGTCTTTTTTATGGATAGCTTTAACATTATTGATGGGAATATTGGCTGTTATTGCGATTAGCCATAATGTATATCGCTCTATTTCTGACTCTTTGAAAATCCGCTTTGAAAATGAAGATTTGGTTGAAACATTAAGACGGCAAACATTAGCCTTAGAGGAGCAAAAAGAGGTTGCTATCAAGGCGAATCAAGATAAGTCACGCTTTTTAGCTTCAGCTAGTCATGATTTAAGGCAACCTATTCACTCCTTGTCGTTATTAACCGATGCCTTAGAGTCTCAGATAACAACTGCGAAAGGAAAGTCTATTTTAGGTTTAGTGCGTAATGCAAATGACTCGCTTAATCATTTGTTGGGGTCTTTGTTGGATGTCTCTAAATTGGATGCAGATGTTATTGAGCCTCAAATAGAACGTATAGACTTGGTTGCTCTATTGAGTAATATTGCGGATAACTATCGTTTATCTGCAAAGCAGAAAGGCTTGCAGTTGCGACTCCATTTGCGCGATTGTTATATAGATAGTGATCCTTCTTTGTTATCAAACGCGATTATGAATCTTATTGATAATGCCATTAAATATACATCTAAAGGCGGGGTATTAGTGTCTGTTCGCATTCATGGTGAAGTGGTTAAGGTTCAAGTATGGGATACAGGTATTGGTATCGAGCAAAAAAATCATAAGAAAATATATCGAGAATTTTTACAGCTAGGAAATCATGAGCGTGATATGGACAAAGGCTTAGGGCTGGGTTTATCCATTAGTCAGCGTGTATTGAAGTTATTGGATCATCCTTTATCGCTTTCATCTGTATATGGTCGTGGTAGCGTCTTTACAATATCAATCCCTTTGTCGTCTTTGCCAGAAGCACCTTGTCTAGAACCATCTGCTGAGATGCTACCATTTAGCTGGGAAGAAGCTAGAAAGTACACGGTACTCCTCGTTGATGATAATAAAACAGTATGTAAGGCTGCGAAATTAGCGTTAGAATCTTGGGGATATAATGTAGTAACTGCGAATGGCATCGAAGATGTAGAGCAAATTGCAAAAAATAAAAAACTAGCAAGCTCTATTGATGTGATTGCTGCTGACTATCGCCTACCCAATAATGTTACAGGTATCGATGTAATACAGCGCTTTGAAATATTATCGGGTTATAAATTGCCCGCTTTTTTAATCACAGGAGATACAGCACCCGAAAGGCTTCAAGAAGCAATCTCATATGGCTTACCTTTATTGCATAAGCCATTAAAGCATGGAGAGTTTAAAATGGTATTACGTAGGTTGCTTCATAACTGATTTATTAAGCCTTGTCTTAATGCCACTTTTACTGCTGAAGTACGGTTTCTAACATTTAAACTACGAAATATTTCATATAAGTGTGCTTTTACGGTATTCGCAGAAATGCCTAGTTCACTGGCTATTTGTTTATTAATTAATCCTTGTGCTAGTAGATGTAAGATTTCTTTTTGTCGGTTAGTGATATGTGAAAAACCATCTTCAGAAGAAGGAGAGTCCTTATTGTCAGATTGATATGTAGTATTAGGGGTATATATCTCTCCTCTCATAACCGTATTAATAGCGTTTACTAAAGATGCGCTATTACAAGACTTTGCAATAAACCCAGTAGCTCCACTTTCGATCGCTGTTTTTATTATTGAGGGGGATTCTGTCGCAGAAAGGATAAGCACAGGAGACCAAATATCTAAACTTTGGAACCGATGCATAAGAGAAAAGCCATTAATCCCCGGCAGGTTAACATCAAGTATAATAAGATCTGGGTGAGTATGAGTATTTTTCAGGTGCTCTATCGTTTCCGATGCGCTTTGTGTGCAAGCTATAGTCATTGATGAATCAAGATTTTGTAGCAACATTTTTAGACTTTCAGCAAATAATTGATGATCATCTATTATTAATATATTCATTTTGGATTCCTGCGGCTCTTGTTACCCGCTGTGTGTTTTAATTTAGGAATCTCAGCATTAAACCTATATCTTTTTTGAAGAAAGCAGTCAGTTTACAGTCCGAGCTTACTTTGGAGCGCGTATAAAATAAGTTTGACAAGCTAACTAGCCTGATTGTTCCAATTTGATGATCTTAAATCATCCAAGTTGAGACAATCATTCTGCGTTATGGTTGTCGAACTTATTTCATGCACGTTCTTTGCGGAGCAATATTCCGCGTTTTTATGTATGACTTTATTCATATTTGCTTGAAAAACGAGTAAAACACGGTCTTAAATTGTGTTTTAGTGCTTTTTCGAAATGAATTTTGTCAATGATTTTAGTACTAGGATGTGGTGACTCTGACAGAAGAGAGTATCGGCGATATTCATTGCAATTAATTCGTTTAATGCGGTGCAATCAGTAGTGGTGTTAGCCTAGTACGG
>Ga0256832_1002948_pt1 | contig 11626 bp, 7 predicted proteins | sample 134614metaG_FD_190534 | JGI IMG/M metagenome (GOLD analysis project Ga0256832, IMG submission 190534) | Hydrothermal vent microbial communities from Lau Basin, Pacific Ocean - 134-614 | ecosystem: Environmental > Aquatic > Marine > Hydrothermal vents | place: Pacific Ocean: Lau Basin | collected...
TGGCACGTATTTGCCGTGTTCTTTCCAGCCGTTACAGGAATCACAGCTGGAATAAACATGTCGGGAGAATTGAGAAATCCCGCACGAAATATTCCGAGAGGAACACTATTTGCAATTGGATTTACAGCTCTGATTTACATTCTGGTATTCGTGAAAGTGGCTGCCATAGCCCCCAGGGAAGAATTAATCAGCAATATGCTCATACTCATGGAAAAATCCCCAATCCCCCTGCTGGTATATGCAGGTATATGGGCTGCCACTCTATCGTCCGCCCTCACATTCATCGTGGGCGCTCCCAGAACCCTCCAGGCACTTGCAAAGGACAGAGTGGTTCCATACATACTCGCCCATCCCATGGGCTCCAGCAAGGATGAGCCCAGACTTGGAGTTCTGATAACATACATCATAGCAGCCATATTCGTCTCTCTCGGTAATCTGAATACCGTCGCCACCATAATAACTATGTTCTTCCTGCTCACCTATGCAGCAATCAACTTCTCAGCCGGATTATCCAGCCTGGCGGGAAAACCATTCTATTCACCTGAATTTCGGGTTCATCATTTTATTTCCCTCTCAGGGGCAATCGCAACCTTCTGGATAATGCACATCCTGAATCCCGTTGCCGCCCCCATATCCATCGGTATAATCATACTGATATACGCTTTGCTGGAGAGGCGAAGCATCGAACAGACATGGGGTGATATGCGAACGGGAATATGGTTCTTCCTCGCGAGATTTGCCCTTCTGAAACTGGAAGGGGCGAAGGATGCCGACCGATTCTGGAGACCGAATATAATGGTATTCTCCGGAAATCCCGAGACCAGAAAGCACCTGGTAAAGTTCGCCAGCTGGCTGGGAAAGGGAGAAGGGATAATAACCCTGTTTCATATACTGGAGGGCAAGCCGGAGCTTCTGAAGGAGGAAAGGAAGAGGATTTATAAAAATCTGAAGGACTTCATCAGAAAATGGAAGATACCGGCACTGGCAGAAGTGGAAATACTTCACTCGTTCGACAGGGAACTGCCCATCGTTGCACAGGCTCATGGTTTGGGCAAGCTCTCATCCAATACAGCCCTCTTCGGATTCCCCTCGAGAGTGGAAAGGGCGGAAAAGATAATGGAAATCGTAAGGGAGCTTTGTGTTCTGGAAAAGGATTCCCTCATACTGAAATACGATGAGAAATGGAATTACGGGGATTTTGGCATCATAGATATCTGGAGTATGGGGGAAGAAAACAGGTATATGATGATATTTCTGGCGAGCATCCTGACTCTGAATTTCGACTGGCAGGACAGTATGGTGAGGATCTTCGTACCGGACGAAAAATCCAGAGAGGAAACACAGGAAATACTGAAAAAACTGAAGTTCAGAGCCTATGTATATGTTTTTAGCGGGGAGAATTACATGGAGAAAATGAAGGAATCCTCCCGTATCGCTTCCCTCGTCATTACCGACATGGTGGACATAGAAAAGATGTTCGCCATTTCCAGCGCGGTTCGTACCGTTTTATTCGTGAAGAGCTGCGGGAACAAGCAGTTATAAACACCCTCGTAAAATCACCTGTCGAATGAGTAAATCACTGAACACGAAATGCATAAGTGAGAAATGAACAATGTCGATTCAGGTGTTTAAAATCGATTCATCTATTTGCTGATCAATAATTTATTCGAGAAAAATATCCACCACATCCGAAACCTTTTGAAACTCCGAATCAGACGCACAACGGGGTCCGTTTCGAACAGTTGCCTGACATCAATTACAGATGGGCTCCTCCACATTCTTCTCGATACATTCCCTGAATCGCCTCGCCCTCTCCACTCTGGAGGATTTACGAGCCTGAGCCCTCTCCCACCTCTCCCTCTCGTATGGATGCCAGGGGTTGAAGGGATTCAGCCTCTCCATGGAGACCATGGTAATGTAGGAAGAGCTCACCTTCTCCAGATGGCTGGTATATTTCTCCTCCCTGAGGACCTTTACACCTATTTCCATGGATTTGCTGCCCACGTAATTGATTCCCAGGTAGAAGTGAGCCACATCCCCCACCTTCAGGGGTGAATAAAAAATAACATCGTCTATGGACGCCGTTACGACCGGCGCTCTTGCATACTTTCTGGCGAGGATTGCTGCCAGCTCGTCTATCTTCTCGAAGAGGTACCCGGCGAACATTATGTTGGAGAAGAATGCTTCTGCAGGGAATATCATTTTCGCAGAATAGAGGCTATAGGTGGGGACCTTACCGACATCCACATCCAGCTTCTGCATCCTCCTGTCCTTTATCTTCTCCAGACGGGCAGCCCTCCTCTTCTTCCCCCACTCGTATATCATCCTCTCCAGCTCATCAGCAGGTTCTATGACAGCTCCTACGGGTCTGGGATTTCCCTCCGCATCTATGGCTATAAAAGCCATATGGGCAACGGTAACCACCCTCTTCTCATCCCCTCCGGGGGTCTGCTTCCAGACGGTCACACCCACCTCCATGGATGTTCTGGATATGTACTGAACCCTGCTCCTGAGTATCAGAATATCCCCCTGCCTGACCGGCTCTATGAAATCCACACTATCCAGAGAGCCCATCACAATGGGACCCTGAGCCACTTTATTGGCAGAGAGGCTACCCGCCTGACTTATAAAGAATAGCATTTTTCCACCGAACATGGTATTGGCGGGATTTATATACTGGGGAAACACATACTCGTACAATTCCACGGTGGTATCCTTTATACTCAATTTGCGCATGGGTAAATTATAACCGGGGGCTCGTAGGATTCCGGAATCGAATTGTTCCATAAAAACCAGAAACTGTAAAATTTTTCCGTTGAAAGGGACATTCATCAGGAGTTTCATCTTCGGAGTTCTCCTGGGAATTCTGATATTCGCCTTCGGCAGAATAGCCAGCATCTGGATGGAGCACAGCAGGGAAAGGGAACTGCATTCGGCACTTCTGGAGAAAGTGGAGGAACTCGGGAATCTGGAACTGGTGCGCTACAGGATAAAGGATGCAATGGTGATGGAGAGGGGTAAGATCCCATTGCTGACCCGTAGCAGGGTACTTGCCATCATATCCGGAGAAGCAGTGGGATGCATCGATTTAAGGAAAATCACAGAAGATTCCATAAGGGTGCATAAAGATACGGTGTTCGTTCACCTGCCGGAGCCACACCTGTGCCACTATTCCATCGACCATGAAAATACCCACCTGTATGACATGGACATGAGCCTCCTGGACAGGCTTCTCGACAGGGAGGAGAGTGTAATGGATACTTTTTATGCCCGGGCGGAGCGCAGGATAATGGAAGAAGCTCTGAATTCGGGGATCCTTTCGGATACCAGAAGGCTCGGAATGGAATTCATGAGGAAGTTCCTGTCCAGTCTGGGATTCCACACCGTAATTTTCAAAACGGAAATCAGGTGAAAATCGATAACGAATCAAAAAGGTGTTTTAAGTCCCTATAAAATTATTGACAATGTACGAACCCATAAGGAGAAGGAAATCCCGCGTGGTTAAAATCGGTAAAATTAACATCGGCGGAGAATATTCCATCGCCGTACAATCCATGACAACCACCAAAACAGAAGATGTTGAGGCGACGGTCGAACAAATCTTCAGATTGAAGGAAGCGGGGTGCGAGATAGTGAGGGTGGCAGTTCCCACAAGGAGGCATATAGAACCCCTGAAGGAAATAGTGAAGGAGATAAACGGAGAAATCCCCATAGTGGCGGATGTGCATTTCGATTATAAGATTGCATTAATGGCAGCGGATGCAGGGGTGGATAAGGTAAGGATTAATCCAGGCAATATAGGTGGTAAAGAGAGGGTAAGGGAAGTTATAAGGGCTGCAAGAGCCAACTCCATTCCCATACGCATAGGGGTAAATGCTGGCTCGCTTGAGAGGGAACTCATAGATAAATACGGAGGGGTGACGGCAGATGCCCTGGTAGAAAGCGCTGTCAGGTGGATAGAATTCTTTCAGGATGAGGGTTTTTACGACATAGTGGTATCTGTAAAGAGTGCAATAGTACCCCAGATGATAGAAGCCTATACAAAACTGGCAAAATTGACAGATGCCCCCCTTCATCTTGGCGTCACGGAAGCAGGGCCTCCGAAAACCGGTATCATCAAATCTGCTATTGGAATAGGAAGTCTCCTCTACCGGGGAATAGGGGATACCTTCAGAGTTTCCCTGACAGCAGACCCCGTCGAGGAGGTGAAAGCTGCATGGGAAATCCTGAAATCACTGGAAATACGCTCCAGAGGTCCAAACATAATAGCCTGCCCCACCTGCGGAAGGACGAAAGTGGACCTCTTTAAACTGGTCGAGAAGGTGGAAAAGGCGCTTGAAAAAGAGACCATCCCCATTAAGGTGGCTGTTATGGGATGCGAGGTAAATGGTCCCGGAGAAGCGAGAATGGCTGATGTAGGAATAGCATCCGGGCTCAAATCGGGTGTCGTATTCCGGAAGGGGAAGCCCGTAAAGAGGGTGAAGGAAGAGGAATTGATTGACGCCTTACTCGAGGAAATCAGGAGGATGAAAGATGAGTACGAGAAGAGCAATATCGGATCTGAATAGTCTTCTCTCGGTCGTATTTGAGAATACGTATTTGAAGGTAAATCCAATTGAATCCATAAATTCCATTTACTATCCAAACTGGCGAATAAATATCTCACCTGCTGAATTCACGAAGATGTTCGTGGACATCGAGAAACAGGGGGCAAAGCCCAGGATAGTGGAGCCGGAAGTATGGCAGACACTTCTGCACGTGGCAAGGAGTGTGGTTCCATTCAGTATGAAGGAAATCGCCTGGTCCAAACTCGCCAAAACCACCGCAGAGCTCTCCCTGGAATTTTATAGAAAATACGGCAGAGTGAAATTGCTGGTGATATACGCTGGATTTGCAGATTACAACCAGGGTAAGGGGTTTCTCATAGAGGAATTGAAGAACGCCATCTATTCCGCAATTCTGGAAGATACTTCTGTGGATTACGATGATATAGACAGAAATCTCCACTTCACCATAGTGGACAAGAATAAAGAGTCCCTTAAGATGGCAAAAGAGCAAATAAAACAGCTCTTTCCCTCCAGCACGGTGGATACCATAAGACATTACGACCTGATAGCCCTGAAACGCCTGATAATAGACAGGAATAGAAAGGGATTTTACGATATAGTGATAAACACCTCCCTCTTTGGAAAACACCCCTTCTCGACGGAATTCTATAAAGCCATTTCCATCCTGACCAGAACAGATGGATATTTTCTCAGTGCAAATGGACATCACGCCCTGTGGAAACACCCCTTCATTACCAGGATGCTTATAGAAAGGCTCGAAGGTGCCAGTGTGGAAATTTTCGATGATTTTCTGGACGCCAACTACGACTCCCCTCCAGATGAAGAAGAACTTTTTAATACACCCGAAGAAAAATTGCAGACGGAACTCGTAATCGAATATTATGTAAGGCTGAACGAAGCATTCAGGGGACTTTCTGAAAACAAGGGGGAGAAGATAGTTGCTCCCGACCCCATTTTCGACTCCACCACAACGCTGGAAGAAAAGTTAAAACAGCTGAGTCAATCCTTCTTCACCAACAGGATGGTGCCTGTAGTAAGCCCCCACTTCAGGGGAACTCAGGTAAACTTCATATATGCGACCATAAGCCGTAAGATAAAGGAATAGGGGGCAGAAGCCCCGCATCAGTCGTTAGTAATGAACATCTCCAGCTTCTTTCGCCTTAGAGGATTGTTTTTAATCTTCGCTATGGCTTTTGCCTCTATCTGACGGACACGCTCACGGGTAATGCCGAACATCTTGCCCACCTCCTCCAGCGTGCGGGGAGGTTTGCCATCCAGACCGAAGCGCATCTCTATAATCTTCTTCTCCATGGGTGACAGGGTGTTCAGGACCTCCTCCAGTTTCTCCCTCAGAAGCTTTTCCTTTGCATCCTCCACGGGAGTGGCATGGGTCTTATCCGCTATGAAGTCTCCAAGGTATGCGTCCTCGTCCTTTCCTATGGGCTTGTCCATGGATATGGGCTCGCGGGCAGCCTCTATTGCCTGGCGTACCTTTTCCTCGCTCATATCGAGATATTCCGCTATCTCCTTGTATGTGGGCTCCCTGCCCTTCTCCTGCATCAGGTGCTTGGTAGCCTTGGAAATCTTCGTTATAGTTTCTATCATGTGGATGGGAATCCTTATGGTTCTGGAATGGTCCGCAATTGCCCTGGTAATCGCCTGCTTGATCCACCATGTGGCGTATGTGGAAAACTTATAACCCCTCCTGTAATCGAACTTCTCCACAGCCTTCATGAGCCCCATATTACCTTCCTGTATCAGGTCCATGAACTCCAGACCCCTGTTCAGGAACTTCTTTGCAATTCCGATTACCAGACGGAGGTTACCGGCAACCATCTTCTCCTTGGCTCTTTCGTACTGACGATAAAGCTCATCCAGTCTCCTGATGAGTTTTTCCACTTCAGGATAATCCATGCCGAAATAATCCCTGAATCTCTCGTACTGCATTTTGAGTTCCTTAAGCTCCTCCTCCAGGTGCCTGACCTCTTCCTTCTCCTCATCCGTCAGAAGCAGTTCGTTCTCCTTCAGCCCCTTCAGGGATTCCTCTATATCCCGCATGCGCCTGTAAACCCTCTCGTATCCCTTTGCCTTCTCCTTGAATCTCTCCACTATCTCCATCACCTTGCGGAAGTTGGGCTGGAGCTGACATATGATTTCAGTAATCTTCTGTCTCTCAGGTGTATCCTGACTCAAATCCTTAATCTGGGAGGCGTATTTCTTTATCTCCTCGAATGCTTTCCTTATCCTCTCGTTCTCCTCCCTGTTCTTCTTCCTGCTGGTCCAGTACTTGGAATCAACAGCCACCAGCTCCTCCACGGGAAGGATATTCAGCTCAGCCTGCTCTATCCACTTGAGGAACTTCTTTATTCCGTATTTTGTGGAGAATATCAGCCTGGTTATCTCCTTCTTCGCATCATCCATCTCCTTGGAATACTGGACCTCCTGCTCCTTGGTAAGGAGTTTCAGGTTGGCTATCTGCTTCAGATAAGCTTTTGCGGGGTCATCCCCCGTGGAAACTTCCTCCTCATCGTCGTAATCGGGGATTTCTGAAAGGTTCTTTCTGTCGTGATATTCTATCTCTATCCCATTTTCCAGCAAAGAAACGATTATTTCCTCGAATATCGCGGTGCCCTCACCATACTCGCTGGGCAATTTCTTCACCAAATCCTCATACTTAATCTTTTTGGCTTCCCCAGCCTCTTTGATTAGCTTGGATATGAGTTTCTGAACCCTCTGGCTCTCGTTTTTAACCAGCCCTTTCTGCCTTGGCATTACCTCCTCCTCCTTTTAAGCTCATAAATTTTCTTCAAAAATTCCTCCTTCTCCTCTTCCGAGAGGGAAGGATATCTCAACTCATAACTTTTTTCCAGCCATCTATAGAGTATATCCTCCGCAATATCCATGAAGGTCTCCACCCTCTCATCCAGAACAACCGCCAGCCCTGCCATATCCTCGTCCGTCCTGACCCGCTCCTCAAGAGTTCCCTTTTTCATCTCCTCCAGCAGGCGTACGGTTACCCTGCTTCGGAATATTTCGGGAGATAACTCCTCTATCTTGTCCATATAACCTCCCAGCCTGTAAATAGCCCACAGGGCGTATGTTTCATCCAGAACCCTGTCCTCCTTCTTTTCCACCACAGGAGGTTTTACAGACATGTATGTGGATAACACCTCCTTCGAAATGCCCACATGTCTGGAGAATTCATTCAGGTATAACTCCCTCATCACATCATCCTGCATCAGACTCAGGGTTTTCATAAACTCCTTTAAAACCTTTCCCTTCCCTTCAACAGTCCTGGCTCTCTGGAAAAACATGCTATAGAGAGCCGTTATATTATAACTGTTTTCCTCTATATTGTCAATATGGAGACCCCCCTTCAGATAATCTGCAGGGTCCATGCCTTTCTCGAGAAAATGTATCAGGACATTGAATCCGACGGATACGGCTATGTTCATCGCCCTGTGAGCCGCTTTCATACCAGCCCTGTCCGAATCGAACATGATTATGAGAGTATCTGCAATTCTCCTGAGTCTCCTGAGAGCATCAGGGGTGACAGCAGTCCCCAGACTTGCAACGGTATTCTCGTGCCCCATCTGATGCATCGCTATTACGTCCATCTGCCCTTCCACCAGTATGGCTTTCCTGCTTCGAACTATGCTCTTTCGAGCAAGATTGTATCCAAACAGGATTTCCCCCTTCCTGAAGATAGGAGAATCTGGCGTATTCAGATATTTGGGCTCCCCGCCGTCTATAACCCTGCCCGAGAAACCCAGGACATACCTCCCATCATGGGAGAATATGGGAAAGAGAATCCTGTCCCTGAAGAAATCCACGAACGAGCCATCCTCCAGCCTGCGGGTCAGACCCAGTTGCACCAGCCTGTCCACCCCAACCCCCTTTTCTATCAGGGCTCTGGTGAGGAAATCCCTTTCCGCGGGTGCATAACCTATCTGGAATCGGGCGATGGAGACATCGTTGATGCCCCTGTCCATCAGGTACTTTCGTGCCCTATCGCTTCTTTTAAATTCCCTCTGATAAAGCTCATGAGCCAGCGCCATTATGTCGTAAAGGTCAGGGAACTTTCTCTCCTCTTTCTTCTTCTCCCATTCGAATGGTATATTGAATTTTCTTGCAAGAAATTCCACAGCCTCCCTGAAGGAAAGTCCCTCCGTCTCCATTACGAAAGTAATCGCATTTCCGCTCGCACCGCACCCGAAACAATGATAAACACCCAGGTCGGGGCTAACATAAAAGGAGGGGGTCTTCTCCTTATGGAAGGGGCACAGTCCCCTGTACTGGCTTCCCACCCTCTTCAACTGGACCTTTTCAGATATCAATTCGACTATATCCACATGCTTGAGGAGTTCCTCTACAGTCATTAATCAGGAAATTTTACAACGAAGTGAAGAAGTGGATTAAAATTTGATTCGCAGGATGAACAGGAGACTGCTAAACTATATTCTCTCCCATCCGGAGATTCTGGATATGCTCGGAGAGCAACTATCGGAAGATTTTCCCGAGGAAATAGTGATGGATTTCTGGCATCCCTTCTTAAGAGACAACAGGAGCGATTTCTCCATATCATCCGCCGACGGCTCCTACAATCACAGGGAATATGTGGACAGGATTCTTCTGGCATCCATGGGATATGCCATGTATTCACCAAACGATGGAAATATGGATGAAACACACGACGCATTCGTGGCAACCATAAGGAGCAATCTGATAAAACCCCGCTACAGGGATGATTTCATGTCCCTGATAATGTCCACGCTGGAACTCAAAAGCCTGCTGAGAATCACCCTGAAGAATAAACCGGATATCGTTCTCATAGACGGAAGTCTCAGGAATCTCATATCCAGGCACAGCCCCAATGCCGGCTGGTTTCCCACAGATGGTAATAGAATAGACAGGGGGCTGAAGGAAATACTGAAAAGGTTCGAGATGGGAGATTTCAGCAGTCCGGAGGAAAAATATGGACTCACAGGAGAGGAATATCTGAAGAATGGCGAGTTCGAGAAGTTCGTCCTCTCCGTCTATGTGGAGTACCTGAGCATAATCAGCAAATTGATTGAGAAGGCACCGGGTTATATAGTGGGCATTTCCAAAACAACCCTGTCCTATGTGAAGAAGATTATACAGGAGGTGGAGGTGGACGACATTATCCTCTTCTCATATTTCACACGGGAAATGGCTGGATATTCGGATGGAAAATCATATACAACGGGTGAGAGCCTGGAGGAGACGGAGAGCGACTGGCATTACAAGTGGGAAATACTGGAGCCATTCCGGCACCTGCTGAGCGTCCCCATATACCATTTTTACGTGAGGTTTCAGGATGGCTTCCGCGTTTACAGGGTGGAGGTGGTGGAAAGGGATGGATTGAATGTGGAGGATATAGTTTCGATGCTTCAGAGCATGAGCGTAACTGGTTATCCAGTATCGCTGAAGATGGCTCACAGGGAGGCAGGCATAACATCAGAGGATATGGATATTCTGGAACGTCTGATGGTGGAAAAGGGAAACAGGTTATTTTCCGTAAGGGAAGGTCTATAAAAGGGGGCAATCGCCCCCAGAGAATCACCGGACTATGGTCTTGTACCTGTTGCCGTTGATGTGTATGATGTAAACTCCCGTATGGAGAGGAGCTCTCAGGCTCAGAGTTCCATATCCTGTACCCGGTCTTATCACCCTGCGCAGCACCATCCTTCCGTTTATGGCATACACCCTCACGTCTATAGGCGAATCCTTCTTCAGGTTATACCTGATTACGATTCCTTCTCTGCTCACCCTGTCCAGCTTCACAAACGGCTTGCTGAGGTCCTCCCTCTGTCCGGTAATCTGCTCGAGGTCAGTTGCACTCCTGGGAACCAGGACATAGAGATTGGCTCTCGTTACCACATATCCGGTCACATTGTAATAATCACCAACATTGGGAATGCCCCAGGTGGTATCTATCTTGAAGTAAACAGTATCGTTACCCTTCGCAGCCTGAACCATATACCATCCATAGAAGCCGGAGTTGTCGTATCCGGTAATCTGAAGGGTTTCTGCCTTCACCAGCACATGCTCATATGCCTCTGCAGTATCCGGCTGGTAAGCTGCATAGCTGGATGTGGAACTGGTATCCACGTATCCGGCAGGAACCACTATGGCATCGGGGATGGTTCCCGTACCGAGCTCCTGTATCAGGGTGGTGTCGTAAACTACAATTTCAGTGTTTCCATAGTACTCGGTTATCACGCCTGTCACCAGAACGCTGTCTCCCTCATTCAGGAAGGAAGGTATTCCCTGCTGAACATAACCGAGCAACCCGCGATATGGTCCATAGGGATTCTGGGCAAGGAAGATGTTCCTGGTTCCGGAAACTCCCGTGCTCGTCACCACTCCTATGAGCCTCACCGTGTCTCCCACAAAGACGCTTGCATAGGATGCGTCCATGGTCCTCTGCACCGTATCTATGGTGACAAGAGGTGGCTCCGGAGTGGGCACGGATATGACCTCTATATCGCTATTGCTTCTGGCAAGAAGCTTATACTCGCCATAGGAGTAAATTTCTATACCCGTAACCCTTATGATGGAGCCGGGTACGAGCGGATCTATGTTGTTGTCGTCGAGCAGAAATGCTCCGGTGGCATCGTGCAGGTAGTAATAATACGTTCCCTGAGAATCCACAACAGCACTATCCACATGAACCAGAACGCCCTCGTACATCTCTGCCGTATCCGGATTGTCGTTGGAGACCATGGAGCCGGTCACCGTATCGAGCGCATAGGTGTTTCCACTGGAGACTATCGTCAGGTAAGACATGTCAGGTGAGACAATCTCTGTGTAGCCATAGAATTCCTTCACCTGCCCGACAACTACAACGCTATCACCCTCCTGAATACTTCCGAACCCTCCTGTAGTATCGCTCACGAAAACCATTATTCCGGAGTAAGGACCTCCATCCTTCATCTTTATGTGCAACCCCTTTCCGGATTTTGCACCCTTAGAGACCACTATACCGCTCGTTCTGACAGTATCCCCAACATAGGCAGAGGAATCGCTGCCGGGAA
>Ga0256832_1002949_pt1 | contig 11625 bp, 6 predicted proteins | sample 134614metaG_FD_190534 | JGI IMG/M metagenome (GOLD analysis project Ga0256832, IMG submission 190534) | Hydrothermal vent microbial communities from Lau Basin, Pacific Ocean - 134-614 | ecosystem: Environmental > Aquatic > Marine > Hydrothermal vents | place: Pacific Ocean: Lau Basin | collected...
GGGTAGATTGGATTACATATTGCATTTTGCTTCTCCTGCGTCTCCGATTGATTATCTCAAAATGCCCATTCAAACTATGAAAGTGGGCTCATTGGGAACACACAATTTGTTGGGATTGGCAAAAGCAAAAAAAGCCAGAATGCTAATCGCTTCCACTTCAGAGGTTTACGGAGATCCATTGGTAAATCCACAACCCGAAGAATATTGGGGCAATGTCAATCCGATTGGTCCGCGGGGAGTTTATGATGAAGCAAAGAGGTTTATGGAAGCATTGACAATGGCTTATCATACTTATCACGGATTGGAAACGCGGATTGTCAGAATATTCAATACTTATGGTCCCCGTATGAGGTTGAATGACGGCAGAGCTTTGCCGGCTTTCTTTTCGCAAGCTATAGAAAACAAAGACATTACAGTATTCGGCGATGGCAGTCAGACGAGATCTTTTTGCTATGTTGACGATTTGGTTGAGGGTATATACCGTTTGTTACATAGCGATTATGTGTTGCCGGTCAATATCGGCAATCCCGATGAAATATCCATTTTGCAAGCGGCGGAAGAAGTATTGAATATTGTCGAAGGAACAACTTCAAAAATAGTTTACACAGGCTTACCAACCGATGATCCAAAGGTTCGCAGACCGGATATTACCAAAGCAAAGGAGATTTTGGGTTGGCAACCGAAAGTGGATAGACAAGAAGGTTTCAGGATTACTTATGAATATTTTTTGAAAAAAATGGGAAAATAGTTAGAGATGAAACAAAAAAAAATTATCTTTTTTATCCCTAGATTGCCGGGTTATTTTCTTTACAATCTTGAATATTTAAGTAAAAATCTCAATACAAAACTTTTTGTATATCACTACAAAAATGATGAAGATGCTCCTTATGAATTGGAATTAAGTGAGGATATTCAATTCAAATCTATAGAGAAATATACTAAAAAGGAGATTATTTCGCAATCTATTTCTATTTATCCCGATATGGTAGTAATTTCCGGATGGAATAATAGATTGTTTAGAACGCTTGGAAGTGTTTTCAAGAAAAGAAAGATACCGGTGGTTATGCCTATTGATAATCTTTGGAAATCTTCATTAAAACAATATTTGTTTTGGAGTTTTGGATATAGATTTATAAAGTCTTTTGCCGATTTTATATGGGTTCCGGGATACCCTCAATATTATTATGCTAAAAAATTAGGATTCAAAGATGCGGAGGTCTTGTTCAATTGCTATAATGGCAATTATCTGGGAAAAAATGAATTAGCTGAAAATTATTTTTCTATAAAAGAAAAATCATTTCCCAAAACAATTGTTTTTGTAGGACGATTTGTTGACTATAAATATCCTCATTTATTGGCTGAAGTATTTGATGAAATACAAAGTAATAAATCCAATGATTGGAAATTGATTTTAATTGGTAATGGAAAATTGAAAGCAAAAATCAGTAAAATTCCTAACGACAATATTATAATCAAAGAATTTATGCAGCCGAAAGTTCTTAATGATTTTATTGCAAAACAAGGTGTATTTTGCCTGCCTTCTCACAATGAACATTGGGGGCTGGTTGTTCACGAAGCAGCATCGGTTGGTTTACCTTTGATTTTATCTGATACTGTTGGTGCTTGTTCCACTTTTTTGATAAATGGTTATAACGGTTATAAATTCAGGAGTAAAGACAAAGAAGAATTGAAAGAAAGATTATTAGCGATAATGAATAAATCCGATAGTCAATTGTTGGAAATGAGTAAAAGAAGTTTGGAAATGTCTAAAAAAATAAATTGCAACATCTGGTCATCTTCACTTTTATCAATTATTAGTTGATACCTGCAAGAAAGCTCTTATCAATAATAAATGAATAGGGCTTTCACTAAAATAATATATGAAAAGACGACACAATATTTCAAATAATATCCAGACAAGGATAATAAAAAGTTCTTTTTGGTCTGTACTTAAATTTATTACCGGTTTTTTTAGACAATTATTACTTGTGCCGCTATTTTTGACAGCTTGGGGCAAAAGCGATTATGCAAAATGGTTATTAATATTATCAATAAGCATATTGATTACGTCCATAAATACCGGGATATATCAATACATCGGAAATAAATTTAATGTTACATTTCATACAAATAAAGAAAAAGCGATATCAATATTCAGACATGGATTTTATTTGGGGGTGTTTTTAGTAATTATTGAAAGTGGTATTGTTGGAGTGATTTCATTAGATGCAAATAGTATGAGTCAGATATTAACAACCGATATTTCCAAAATTGTAGAAAGTAATTTGAACATTGTCTTTTTTATTTTAGTATCTACAAGTGCATTTCATTTTTTTATCTTTCGTTATGTTCTTCAGTTGTATAATCCCATAGGAGAAATATTTAAGGTTTTTAAAATAGAAGTATTTTACGAATTATTGGAAGTATTAGTAATAGCGACTTTATTAATTACCGGGATGAAAATTTATTTTATGACATTAATTTATAGTGCATATAAAATTTTATTTTCAATATTTATATTTGCTTTATTATATAATCGGTTTAAAGTTTTTAAATGGAAAAATAAATTTAATTTAAAAAATTATTTTATTTTGATAAAAAGATCACCTGCATTTGTATTTAATAATTTATTTGAAAAATTATATACAGACGGAATATCTATTTTAATATCAAATATTTTTAGTGTATTGCTAATTCCTGTTTTTACAACAATAAGGACAATGGGCAATTTATTGATTACTTCATCCAATTTCTTTTCAAATAGTGTAATGCCTGATCTCCAACGCTATTTTGCCAAGAATGAAAAGAAAAAAATAATATTTTTATTTGACGCAACTTGGATATTTATTACACTACCCGTAAACTTAGCAATCCTTATCGGATTGCCGTGGATAAAAGATGTATATCTTTTTTGGACAAAAGGAGAATTGCATTTTGATGGAATTTTATTGGCATTTATCTTATCTTCAGCGATTATTTTAAACTTTAATTCGATAGTAGTTAATTTTTTAAAGGCGATTAATAATACTAAATTTTTATATAAATTTACCTTTATTAAAGTTATTTTGATATTTAGCATAAGTTATTTATTTAAAAATACCGGACTTTCGATTATCGGTATTGCCTTATTTATTTCGGAAATAGTAACCAGTTTATTTTTTGCAAATATGGAATTGAATAAAATAATAAAAGAATTGAATTTTGTGAAAATCACTTATGCTTTTTTACCTAACTTTGTAACCATACTGACCGTAATCGGTTTTTATACTTTAGGTTTTTATCCCTTTTATCTCTTGATTCCAATTTCAATTGTTCTAATATTGTATTTTATAAAATGGAAAGAATTGGACGCGTGGATAAAAGAAAAAATAATACATTTTTTAAATTTTAACTTTGTAAAGTGATAAAAAAAGAATCCCTTATCAGTTACAAATTCATATTAATATATTTAGGGATATTCGGAATTTTGTTATTTGGGCGAATCGGAGCAATTGCTTTGATAATTTTTGCTATATTTTATTCATTTATAGGAGTTGATGCTTCAATCAAAGCACTTACTTTCAGTTTTATTATCGTTTTTGTTAATCCGAAGATTTTTGGAGAAATCAATACTTCTATTGTAACGGCTTTGAGGCAAGTTTTTATAATAGTTTTATTTTTCTCCACTATTTTCCATCTTGTGTTTAGCAATCGAGGTATTGTTGTGAAATTGACTTTGCTATTGTTTTGCATAGTTGCAGGAGTATTAGGAATAATGAGTAGTTATTCCGTTCCAGTTACCATATTGAAAATTATAAATTTCTTTTTAGGAGCATCTGTGATTATTGCATTGTATTTTAAAACAAAAAAAAGTAAAGATTATTGGGTCAAATGGTTCATTTCATTAGCTGTTTTAGTAAGTATTTTATCAATAGCCGTCATACCATTTGAAAATATTGCATACAAATATAACGGTTATGGAACGAATTATCATTTATTGATGGGAATCACAAAACATTCACAGGTTTTGTCTATTTTTATGAGCCCGTTTATCGGATTTTTAATAGGCAAAATATATGAAAAAGGATTTAGGTTGAATTATGTTTTGCTTTTATGTTTATTTGTCATAACTCTTTTTCTTACCAAAGGACGAACAGGAATGTTTTCCATAATATTGAGTTTATTGATATTGATATTTATCACGATTTTTAGCAAGCGCTATAGGAAGATTACAATTGAATGGTTAAAATCAACTACAAATACCATAGTTTTATCCGTGGTTTTGCTTATAGGAATAATATTTTATAATCAAATATTTAATGTTGTTTCTGCATTTGTGCTGAAAAGAGAAGAAACTAAAAATGTCAAAGAATCCTTTGAAACATCGCGTTTAGGACAAATTTTAAAAGTTACAAAAAATATAAGTGATTCTCCTTATACAGGTATTGGTTTTGGTATGCCGTCATTCAAAAAATCTCTTAAAAAGAAATTGGTTAAGGATCCGTTTTTTCATATACCTATAAGTGCTGCAACGGAAAAAGGATTTTTGCCTTTGGCTATTGTAGAAGAAACAGGTATTGTCGGTACGATTTTTTTCTTATTATTTTTAATAACATTTTTAGGAAGAATTTATAAGAATGCTCCTGTTTCTATTTTTCTATTTAGTTTGGTGAGTTTTACTAACAATTTTGGAGAAATGATGTTTTTTTCCTTTGGGGGAATCGGTTTGATGATGTGGCTGCTAATGGGTATCGGTCTTATCAAAGAAAAGAAAGAAGAAATTGTTTCAGATGATGATATTGATCAAGAACCGGAAGAAGAGGATAATAATTTTGAACCGGTTTAGACTATAGATTAAATAGACTAACAAATATAAATTGAGTATTTATTTTTTGGGATGTGTATTAAAAGAGCTACATCAATAATACAACTGAAATTAGTTAAAAAAGCGTATATTTCAGTGAAAGTGATTTTATACGGATAGTTACAAAACTATTTTTCAAAATGAAAAATTTTTATTATATTTTCTTGACAACTTTCTTATTTTTTTATGGTTGTGGAATATTTCATCATACATCTTCTTCCGCATCTTCCAATAGCTCTTCTTCTACAGCTCCTGTATCGTCCAAATCAATTTCTACGTCACCGAAACACATAGATACAGCAAATAACAATACAATCGCATTTTCGTGGAACCGTATTGCAGGTAATAAATTTTCTAAAATATTATGCCCAGTAAAGTTTTCATTGGCGGATTCTTCCAATCCGGAATCTATCGCTAAAGAATTGAAAATAATGCCAAAAGGATATAGAGCTTTGAGGATTTGGGATACCTGGAAATTAATGACGGAAAATCCTAAAGATAGTTTGACAGTTACACACGGCAACGGGCTAAAAGAAAAAATACCTTCCCCTATTTGGCAAAACGGAGTGAAAAAATGTGAAAAATTTCATAATACAATATTTTCTTATCTTTCAAATCGAAATATAGAAATTGATTTTTTGATAATTGATATGGAAGTTTATTATTCTAATTGGACAATAAATTCTATTGCGGGAAATGATTCATATTTGCCGGTTTACTACCGTGAATTGAAAAGAAACGGTTTGATAAATATCAACATTGATGCGGACAAAATTAAAAACAGGTCTGAATATCCGGATGAATATTTGCAATGGAATAAGATAGCAAAGGAATTATCCATAAATTATCTTAATCAAGGTATTTACAATGTTTTTAAAAAGTACTATCCCAATGCCGAATGTTCAAATTATGCTGTTTATTTAAATAAAGATACTTTACCGGTACCAGAAATTAACGGTCATAAGGATTACAAATTTCCTATCAATACTGTGGTAGGAACTCACCAAAGCAATTCTTTTTATGGAAGATTGGGACAAATAGCTACAACAAACAAACCCGATAAAGCAAACAATTTTGATATGACTGCATATTGTGCATTTTTGTATGAATATTATAAGTTTGTCTCGATGAAAACAGGAAGCAATGTACCGGTGCATCCTTGGATTGCTAATAGAAGTTTTTCCGAATTTCAAAACAATAAAAGGGTTACTTTTTTAACAAATTCCGATTATTATCAGGAGATGATATATCATCTTTTATGCTTGGGAACAGACATATTTTTGTATTGGAATAGTCCGGCAAATGATTCGGATGCTACAATACTCAATAATATAATAACGGATTTTGACAATCTTCAGGGAAATAAAACGGAATCTAATTATTCAACAAGCCCTGTCAATATTGATTGGAATAGAAAATATGTTTTTTCAGTTAATTCAAAAGGAAATAATTGGGGGAGGTTTACTCCAAGGTTAGATCCGTTGGACAGTATTCAAAGTAAAATTTTGACAACAAATCCCGCGACTTTTAAAATCGGAAATGATACAATTGTAATCAGTAATTATTATATCCCAAACCGGAAAAGTTATTCTTCTAAAGGAATATGGTTGAAAAGAAAGTAGAGGTTTTTCAATAAAATTTAATAATTATTATGAATTTGATTATTGATGCATCCAATATAAAAACAGGTGGTGGACGTACTCATCTTATTGAGATAATTGAGAATGGCTTTCCCGGACATTTTGGATATTCCAAAGTCTATATTTGGGCATCTCAAGATACTCATAACTATCTCGAAGATAAAGATTGGCTTATTAAAATGCATCATATTTGGTTGGAAGGAGGGTATTTTAAAAGATTTTTATGGAAAAAACTGATTTTAAATCCTTTTATTCGAAAATCAAAATCGCTGCTTTATATACCGGGTACAGGTTATAGCAAATACCCTTTTGTTACAATGTGCCGGAACCTTTTACCATTGCAATGGACGGAATTGAACAGATACTTTTTCTCTTTTATGTGGATCAGGTTGGTAATATTGAGATTTTTACATTTTTATGCATATAAAAAAGCTTTGTCGGTTATTTTTCTGAATGATTATTGCAAAAAAATCGTTTCTGCTAAAGTAAAACTTAATAATACCGTTACTATACCGCACGGATTGAGTGAAAATTTTAAAACCGGATATCCTAAAAAACCGTTAAATTCAAAACTTAAATTTATTTATGTTTCGACTGTTGATGTATATAAACATCAGTGGAATGTAGCAGAGGCTATCTATCAATTAATAGATGAGGGGCTTGATATAGAATTGATTTTAATAGGGGAAGCTTATAAAAAAGCATTGAACAAGTTGAAAAAAGTTATGGAAAAAAATAAAGATAAAAATCAAGTCAAATATTTAGGTAAAATAGCATATTCAAAACTCCCTGAATATTATTCAAATTCCGATGTATTTATATTTGCTTCAACTTGTGAAACTTTTGGTATGGTATTATTGGAAGCAATGGGTGCAGGTTTACCGGTATTGTGTTCCGACAAAAGTTCTATGAAAGAAATGTTGGGCAATTCCGCTAAATATTTTAACCCGTTAAGTATCCAATCTATAAAAAATAGTGTGGTGGAAATTTATAATCGAAAATCCGAATTGAAAAATATGTCCGAAAAATCAATTGCTTTGGCAGCTGAATATTCTTGGAAAAATTGTGCATATAAGACCTTTCAATCGTTAAGTGAAATAAGCAAAAAACATCATTTGTAAATGTGTGGAATCACGGGAATAATATCCAATAAAGACATCCAAAAAAGAATTGTAGATGCAAATACTATCATCCATCATCGAGGACCGGATGATACCGGATATTTTATGTATAATAATCTCGCTCTCGGGCATCAAAGACTGTCTATTTTGGACTTGTCCGAACGAGGACATCAACCAATGCTCTCAAACGACGGTTCATTAGCTATTGTTTACAATGGTGAAATATACAATCATCAAGAATTAAGGAGTAAAATCGGTAATTCCTACTCATTTAATTCATCTACGGATACGGAAACCATACTTGCCGGATATCAAATTTACGGAACTGATATATTTAATATGCTAAATGGTATTTTTGCCTTGGCAATATTGGATAAAAGCAAAAATGAATTGATAATTTGTAGGGATCAGTACGGGGTAAAACCGCTCTATTACTACTCTCATAATGGAGATTTTGTTTTTGGTTCGGAAATAAAATCTTTTTTAAATATTCCCGGATTAAACAAAAGACTGGACTATTCAGCATTGGTCAATTATCTTCATTACCTGTATTCTCCCGGCGAAAAGACCCCTTTTGAATACATAAAAAAACTTGCACCGGGACATTTTATAAAAATATCTTTGGATAATATCAATGATTTAAAATCCACTAAATATTTTGAAATCCCTTTCACGGGAGAATATGATACATATACCGAAAAAGAGTGGATAGACAAACTGGATATACATTTCACCAATGCTGTCGAACGACAATTGCAATCCGATGTTCCCGTTGGTTTCTTCCTGTCAGGAGGTCTGGATTCAAGTTTGATTGTAGCCATTGCACAAAAAAATACCGGAAAAAAGCTTAGGGCATATACCATAGACACGGATATGACAAAAGACAATATCGAAGGATTTACCAATGACTTATATTATGCAAAAAAAGTAGCAAAACACCTTGATGTCGATCTTGAAATAGTAAAATCCGATGTCGATATCGTCAAAGATTTTGACAAAATGATTTGGCATTTGGATGAGCCACAAGCTGATGCAGCCCCTTTGAATGTCTTAAAAATAAGCAATAAAGCCAGAGAAAACGGAGATTTTGTTCTTCTTGGCGGTACAGGTGGAGACGATTTATTTTCTGGATACAGAAGACATCAAGCTGTTTTGATGGAAAAATATCTAAAACTCACGCCCGGATTTATAGCTTCAGGATTGAAAAAACTTATTTCTGTCTTACCTCAAGACAATCCAAATGTAAGAAGAGCAGCAAAACTCCTAAAGCACGGTAACCTTCCTCAACTTGAAAGACTGGCAGGTTATTACGAATGGTTACCATTGGATACAAATAAATCCCTGTTTAGTTCCTCTATTCAAGATAAAATCAAAAATTATAATCCCACAGAAATTTTAACAGACTCATTGAGCAATATTCCAAAGGAAAAAGAGATATTGAATTATCTATTGTATTGGGATATGAAATATTTTTTGCCGGATCACAATCTCAATTATACGGATAAAATGAGTATGGCTGTCGGTATTGAAACCAGAGTTCCTTTTCTTGACAATGATTTGGTAAAGTTTAGTACACGGTTACCTGTTAATCTAAAAATGAAAGGTAAGGAGACAAAATATTTACTTAAAAAAGTGGCGGAAAGGTATTTGCCAAAAGAAGTGATCTATCGACCCAAAACAGGTTTCGGAGCACCGGTAAGAAAATGGATTACACAAGATTTGGACGAAATGATAAACGATTATTTATCTTTAAGCAGTATAGAAAACAGAGGAATTTTTGATTATAAAGAAGTTCACAACTTGATAGAAAATAATAAGAAAGGAAAAATAGACGCATCTTATTCGGTTTGGAGCCTTTTGGCTATAGAATCGTGGATGAGACAGTTTGTTGATAAATAGTTTCTGACAGAAACTGAATAAAATACATTTCAATGAAACAAATAATACAAGACCTTAAATCAGGTCAGACTATCTTAGAAGAACTACCGTCTCCACAAGTAAAGAGCGGTCAAGTTTTAATAAAAACTCACAGATCTTTGGTTTCGCTTGGAACAGAAAAAATGTTGGTGAATTTTGGTAAAGCAAATTTTATAGACAAAGCCAGGCAGCAACCTGAAAAAGTAAAAATGGTGCTTGATAAAATGAAAACCGACGGCATAAAACCAACACTTGAAGCCGTGTTCAGAAAATTAGGAGAACCCCTACCTTTGGGATATTGCAATGCAGGTGAAGTTATAGCCGTAGGCAAGGGAGTTGAGGATTTTCAGATTGGCGATAGAGTAGCTTCCAATGGGAATCACGCTGAAATAGTCTCTGTACCAAAAAACCTTGTAGCCAAAATCCCGGACAATGTCAGTTATGATGAAGCTTCATTTACCGTTATTGGAGCAATTGCATTGCAAGGTATCAGATTATTAAATCCTACTTTTGGAGAAACAATAGTAGTGACAGGTCTCGGACTAATCGGTTTGGTCACATCTCAATTGCTAATTGCTAATGGCTGTAAAGTCATCGGATTGGATTTTGATCAATCCAAAGTCGATATTGCCAAAAGCTGGGGAGTAGATGCCTACAATACTTCAGGCGGTATTAATCCTGTAAATATCGCTATGGAAAACACTTTAAATATTGGAGTTGACGGAGTGATAATTACGGCATCGACAAAAAGCGATGAGGTAATTTCTCAGGCAGCAAATATGTGTAGAAAACGAGGAAGAATAATATTGGTTGGAGTTATCGGCCTGAACATTCAGCGATCCGATTTTTACGAGAAAGAACTCAGTTTTCAAGTATCGTGCTCATATGGTCCGGGTAGGTATGATGAAGAATATGAGCAAAAGGGCAATGATTATCCAATCGCTTATGTGAGGTGGACTGAGAAACGAAATTTCCAAGCTATTTTGGAAGCAATCAGTACGAAAAAACTCAATGTCCAACCGCTGATAAGTGAAATAATTGACTTAGAAGATTACAATAAAGTATATGGGGATATGAATAGCTCCATATCCATTGCATCTATATTAAAGTACTCGGGCAATGCAGATATAAGTCAAACAATCGTTTCTTCAGGAGATAAAAGAAATTTTGAAGGACAAAAAGGAGTTTTAGGAATTATCGGAGCAGGAAATTATACCAAAGCGATGATACTTCCTAATCTCAAAAAACTAAACGCAAAGATAAAATACATTGCTAGCGCTAGTGGATTGTCCGGAACTTTAGCAGCCAAAAAAAACAATATTGCTAATTCAACAACTGATTACAATGAAATATTAAAGGATAGAGAAGTCGATGCTGTATTGATTACTACCAGGCACAATCTGCATTCAAAGCAAGTAATTGAAGCTTTAAATGCCGGAAAACACGTATTTGTTGAAAAACCATTGGCATTGACCTTTGAAGAATTGGAAGACATAGATGCCGCGTACAAAAATGCAAATAAAACTATAACAGTCGGGTTTAATCGACGTTTTTCGCCTTTTGCCCAAGATGCTAAAAAACAACTTGGAGATAATCCGGGAGCTATGAATATCATTGCGACAATGAATGCAGGTTTTATTCCTCCGGAAGTATGGGTGCACGATATGCAAACAGGCGGAGGACGAATTATTGGAGAAGCTTGCCACCTTATAGATTTGATTACATTTCTTACAGGCAGTTTGGTAGAAAGTGTAGTAATGAATTCTCTAGGAAATAATCCAAAAGAAAACACAGATAACGCAAGTATTTTGCTGAAATACAAAAATGGTTCGCAAGGAGTAATAAATTATTTTTCCAATGGTAGCAAATCATATTCAAAAGAAAGAATAGAAATATATTCACAGAATCGTACAATGGTTATCGATAATTTCAGAAAATCAAAGTACTACGGGTTTAAGTCCAAAGGTATGAAATCAGGACAAGACAAGGGTCAAAGTCTTCAGTTTAAATTATTCTTGGATAGCCTTAAAAAAGGAGGTGGTGTCATCATTTCCTATGAAGAAATAATGAACACGTCCAAAGCAGCAATAGCGGCTATTGAGTC
>Ga0256832_1002950_pt1 | contig 11623 bp, 21 predicted proteins | sample 134614metaG_FD_190534 | JGI IMG/M metagenome (GOLD analysis project Ga0256832, IMG submission 190534) | Hydrothermal vent microbial communities from Lau Basin, Pacific Ocean - 134-614 | ecosystem: Environmental > Aquatic > Marine > Hydrothermal vents | place: Pacific Ocean: Lau Basin | collected...
GCTTCATCGTGCCGCCAATCTAGCCCAAAAGCAATCACCTGCCCGCGGGCATGCACGCCGCTGTCGGTGCGCCCCGCCGCCAAGATGGACTTTTCAGCCCAACCCAGCCTGCGCAGCGCCTTTTCAACCTCGCCCTGCACCGTGCGCCCTCGGCTCTGACGCTGAAAGCCGAGGAAATCGGTGCCATCATAGGCGAGAACGGCTTGGTAAAGTGCCATGAAAGTTGTGTGCTATTCCTCAACCAGTTCCAACAGCACCATTTCGGCGCCATCGCTAAGGCGAGGGCCGAGTTTCAAAATGCGGGTGTAGCCGCCCGGGCGGTCTTCGTAGCGCGGGGCAATGTCGTCAAAAAGTTTGTTGACCACATTGACCTTTTCTTCCTCATCGCCGATGTAAACACTGCCCAAACGGGCGGCCACCAACCGGCGAGCATGCACCATCTTTGCCCCACCGGCGGCATTGCCGCGCTTGGCAATGGTTATCAGGCGCTCAGCCTCGCCGCGGATGGCATCGGCCTTGGCGCGGGTGGTGCGAATGCGCTCATGGAAGAACAACTGCTTTATCAAATTCCGCCGCAAAGCCTTGCGGGCATCCTTAGAGCGGCTGAGTTTCTTACCGGCAACTTTGTGTCGCATCGTCTATCACTCCGTTATGCGCTCAGGCTATTTTTCCTCTTTTTCCTCGGGCAAAAAGCCCTTTTCGCGCATTTTAGTCAAAAGTTCATCAAGGCTTTTTTCGCCGAAATTGCGGATAGAAAGCATGGCATCTTCGCCCTTGCCCAGCATATCCAGCACTTCGCCCACAGTGGTCACGCCGGCGCGCCTGAGCGAATTGAAAACGCGCACCGAAAGGTCAAGTTCCTCAAGCGGCGTTTCCATTGCTTCGCTTGTGAGGCCGGCGCCCCATGTGCGGGTTTGTTGACCGGCTGGTTTGGGGCCAAAGGCAGATTCCTCTATGCCCGCAATGTAGCCAAAGTGAGAAACCAAAATCTGAGCGGCCGTTTTGAGCGCTTCTTCGGGCGTGATGGTGCCGTCAGTCCAAATTTCCAGCAAAAGGCGGTCGTAATTTGTGCTGCGGCCAACGCGCGCCGAGCCGACTTCCCAATTCACCCGTTTGACGGGGCTAAAGATGGCATCAACTGCCAATTCACCAATGGGGAGTTGGCGGTTGCGCTGTTCGGCAGGGGAATAGCCGCGCCCGCGCTCAACTGTCATTTCCATTTCAACGGTGGCGTCTGGGTCGTCAACGGTAAAAAGGTAAAGTTCGGGGTTGACGATTTCCACCTCGGGCGGGGCAACGATATCGGCCGCGGTAACCACGCCCTCGCCGCGCACTTCAAGGTACAAGCGGGCGGTATCCACATCGTGCAGTTTGAAGCGCAACTGCTTGAGTTGGAGCGAAATCTCCAACACGTCCTCGCGCACGCCGGGGATAGCGCTGAATTCGTGCAACACGTCCGAAATGCGCACCGAGGTAACAGCCGCGCCTTCCAGAGAAGAGAGCAAAACACGCCGCAGCGCGTTGCCTAAGGTAACGCCGTAGCCGCGCTCTAACGGGCTGATGACGAAGCGGCTGTAGTTCAGCGCCTCCAAATCCCGCTCAATGCGCGGAGTTACCATATTTCCTAAACCAACCACAGTTCACCCCTTCCTCAACGAACAGGGTTTAGCGCGAGTAGTATTCCACGATGAGTTGTTCGTCAATGTTGCTATCAATTTCACCGCGTTCGGGAAGGCGCTCCACGCGCCCGGAAAAAGAATTGAGGTCGCGGCTCAGCCAAGCAGGCGGGGTTTGCTTTTCCGCCCAGGGGGGCAGAATTTGCTTGAAGTAGTGGCGTCGGCGGGATTCAGGCCGCACCTCTACAACATCGCCCGGGCGCAGCAGCATAGAGGGCACATCCACACGGCGTCCGTTGACGGTGAAGTGCCCGTGGCTGACCAATTGCCGCGCCTCAGCGCGACTGCGGGCATAGCCCAACCGAAAGACCACGTTATCCAGCCGCGATTCCAAAATTTGCAACAAATTCAAGCCTGTCATGCCGCGCTGTTGCAAAGCCACTTCGTAGTAGCGGCGGAACTGCCGCTCAAGCACGCCGTAGATGCGGCGTGCGCGCTGCTTGGCGCGCAACTGCTTGGCATAGTCCGAAGCGCGCCCCCGCCTAAAGCGGGCGGTTCGCCCGTGCTCGCCGGGCGGGTATGGGTGGCGCTCCATCGGACACTTGCTGGTGAAGCACTTTTCGCCTTTCAAAAACAGTTTTTCGCCTTCGCGGCGGCATAGTTTGCATGCAGGACCCAGATACTTAGCCATAGGTAATCCCTCAATCCCAAGTTAGACACGACGTTTTTTCGGGGGACGGCAACCGTTGTGGGGGACGGGCGTCACATCCGAAATGGAAAGGATTTTGAGTTGGAAAGTCTGCAAAGCGCGCAGAGCGGCGTCGCGCCCGGGGCCGGGGCCCTTGACGAAAACGTGCGCTTCTCTCATGCCCATATCCATAGCGGCCTTGACGGCCTGCTCAGTCGCCAAACGGGCGGCAAAGGGGGTGCTTTTGCGCGAGCCTTTGAAACCCGCGGTGCCGCCGCTCGCCCACGTGACGACGTTGCCGTGCTCATCGGTCACGGACACGATGGTGTTGTTGAAAGTGGCATGAATGTGAATATGCCCACGCGGCAGGTGCCGCTTCACTTTGCGGGCGCTACTGCGCCGCCGAGAACGAGAACTCCTCGCCATAGGCCTCACGTCTCCTTAGCAAAATCAAATGAACGAAATCAAATGGTAGCGGGCAGACTGCCCGGCTGCCGAAAATTTACTTCTTCTTAGCGCCACGCCGACGGCCGCGACCGGCAACCGTTTTCCTCGGGCCTTTGCGCGTGCGCGCGTTGGTGCGCGTGCGCTGCCCGCGCACGGGCAAGCCCATGCGGTGGCGCAAGCCACGGTAACTACCGATCTCAATCAGGCGCTTGATGTTCATCTGCACCTCGCGGCGCAGATCGCCTTCAACCTTGTAGTTGCTGCTGATGAACTCACGCAGGCGCGCAATTTCCTCATCGGTGAGGTCTTTGGTGCGCGTGTCGGGGTTTATCTGCGTGGCGGTCAAAATTTCTTTTGCCCGCGAACGGCCAATGCCGTAAATGTAGGTCAGGGCAATTTCAATTCGCTTATTCCGTGGTAAATCTACGCCTTCAATACGCGCCATTGTGCTACCCCTGTCGTTGTTTGTGTCGTGGGTTTTCGCAAATCACATACACGCGCCCTTTGCGGCGCACAATCTTGCATTTTGAACAGCGTTTCTTTACAGATGCAGAAACTTTCATTTTGTTCTCTCCTTGCGGACCTCTTCCATAGCCGGCGAAGTCACGATTATACCAGCGCAGGACGTTTCCGTCCAGCATTATATCAACGGGAGCACTAAAGATATGTTGAAACAGGCGCTCACAAGTGTAAAAGCCTTATCCAGCCCTCACCCCACTTTGGCTCGCTGCGCTCGCCGTTTCTCCCTTCTCCCAGTGGGAGAGGGGGGGTAAACAGCCGATAGGCGGCTTGAGGGGTAAGGGCGAAGCAAGGTGTTTCTCAACGACCTTTTAGTGCTCCTGCTCAGAAAGCCCCTTCTGGGGGCTGAAACGGATAGCCCTCGCAGAGGGTGAGGATAAGCGGGCCATCCTTGGTAATGGCGACCGAATGCTCGTAGTGGGCGGTCAGGCTGCCGTCGGCAGAGGCCACAGTCCACTTATCGGCCAGCACACGGGTTTTGGGAGTGCCCACCAGCACCATGGGCTCTATCGCGACCGTCATCCCAACCCGCAAAAGTACGCCACGGCCGGGCTTGCCGTAGTTGGGCACTGCCGGGCCTTCGTGCATGTTGCGCCCAACGCCGTGGCCGGTGTATTCGCGGGTGAGGTGGTAGCCGCGCGATTCCACATACTGCTGGATTGCCGCGGAGACATCCCCAACCCTGTTGCCAGCCCGCAGGCGCGAAATTCCTTCATACAACGCCTGCTCGGTCACCTCCAAAAGCCGCTGGGCTTCGGGAGAGATTTCTCCTACGCCCACGGTGAACGCCGAATCACCAACATAGCCCTCAAAAACCGTGCCGCAGTCTATGGAAACAATGTCGCCTTCGCGCAGAATGCGGTCGGAGCGGGGAATGCCGTGCACTAGTTCGTCGTTGATGCTGGCAGTGATGGTAGCGGGGTAAGGATAAGGCCCCGGATAGCCTTTGAAAGCGGGCTTTGCACCGTGGCTGCGGATAACTTCCTCGGCTATCGCATCCAGTTTGGCGGTGCTCACGCCCGGCCGCACGGCCTTCCAAACTTCCATCAACGCCAGCGCGTTGATGCGCCCCGCCTCGCGCATTATCTCTATTTCGGCGGGGCTTTTGAGGACTATCTGTCGGTCCCAACTCACTGCGCTTTCACCTCATCTGGCAGAGCATTCCACAGGTCTTCGGTGACCTTTTCTATCGGCTGGTTGCCGTCAATCTCTACCAGCAGGCCGCGCGCGCGGTAAAAATCTATCAGCGGTGCAGTTTGCTCAAGATAAACGCGGATGCGATTTCGCACCACTTCTGGTTTATCGTCTTCGCGCTGGTAAAGTTCCGAGCCATCGTAATCGCAAATGCCGGGCACTTTAGGCGGATTGTACTTTTTGTGGAAAATGTGCCCGTTGGCCTTGCAGACCAACCTGCCGGAAAGGCGCTCTACCAATTCCTCTTCGGGCACTTTAATGAAAGGAACGGCCACCACCTTACCGCCGAGTTCTTCAAGCATTTCGTCAAGCGCTTTGGCCTGAGCAGGCGTGCGCGGAAAGCCGTCCAAAATTGCGCCCTTAGCGCAGTCGGGGCGGCTCAGGCGCTCTTTTATCATGGCAATGGTGACATCATCCGGCACAAGTTCGCCCTTGCTCATGTATTTCTGCGCCAGTTTGCCCAGTTCGGTCTGCTTTTTCAGGTTCTCCCGAAAAATATCGCCCGAGGAAATGTGGGGTAAACCTGTGCGCTTGGCGAGAATCTCGGCCTGCGTTCCCTTCCCGGCGCCCGGGGCGCCCAAGAGTATGATGAACGATGCCATTTTTCGCCTCCCGATAAATTCGGGCGGAACGGTTTGCAAAAGGGGCAACAGCCCTCTCGCAGACCTCCAACACGCTTGTTCCACGGGAGGGGGAATCGTCCCTCCCGTGAAAATTTAGCGCACCAACAGGGTGTCGGTGTAGCCGTGCAGGCGCAGTTCGGCGTCAATGAAGAAGAAGATGTCGCGCACAACACCGACCACGATGAGCAAGCCTGCCGAAGACACCAGCAACAGCCCCGAGCGCCCTGCCGTTGCCAATCCGGGCACCAACAAGGTCAGCAAATAGGGCAAAACGGCCACAAAGCCCAAGAAAAGTGCACCCGGAAGGGTTATCCTGCGCAATACGCTCATCAGGTAGCGCTGGGTTTTCTCTCCCGGAGGCACGCCCGGAATTTTAGCGCCCGAGCGCTGCAACTGCTTGCCGTAGTCCTGTTGCATGAACAGAACATCGGTGTAGAAGAACGTGAACAGCACCACCATTATGAAATAAGCGAGCCAATACCAGCCGCTTGTTGGGGCAAAGGCATGGTAAATGCTGGTAGCAAAAGAGTGCAACCAAGGTTTAGGCGAGTTCATAAAGAAACCGGCCACTACCCCGGGCAATGCCAACAGCGACTGGGCAAAAATGAGCGGAATCATGCCTGCCAGGTTCACCATCAACGGGAAAGTACCCTTCACCGGCATGGTCATTCGCGTGCCCATCCGCCGCCCCGGATACATCACCGGCACGTTGCGCCGCCCTTGTTGGACGTACACAATCAAGAAAATTGTGGCAACCGTTACCACAATAGCAATGCTGAGGTAAGCCCAGCGGTGGGCTTCATCTGCCAACAGGCGGCCAAAGTTCGCTGGCAGCCGCGCCACGATACCGGCAAAGATGATCAACGAAAGGCCTTGATTGCGCAGGCCGTATTCCGAGATCAATTCACCCAGCCAAATGGCAAACATGGTGCCCGCCGTCATTGCCAAGACCACGGTCAAAGTGGGCAGTAGGTCTGCCCCGCTCCAACCGTAGTGACGCAAAACCGGCCGGCCGCCCGCGAAAGCCGAAAACAGGCTGATTTGGCCTATTGCCTGCAGGGCCGCCATTGGGATGGAAAGGATGTACGTCCAGCGCTCCATCCACCTTTGCCCTTCTCGTGGGTCGTCTTCCATCCGGGCTTTCCAAGATGGAATGATGGGCACAAGGATTTGAAGGATGATTTGTGCCGTGATGTAGGGGTAAACGCCCATCGCCAGCACCGAGAAGCGCGAAACCGTGCCTCCCGAAAGCATATCCAACAAGCCCAGAAAAGCGCCCTGAGCGCCGCCGGCGTTCAAGATGCTACGCAGAACATCGTACCTTACTCCCGGCACCGGCACGTGCGCCGCGAGGCGGTAGATTATCAAGATGCCCAAAGTGATCAGCAGTTTGCGGCGCAGGTCGGGGGCTGTCCACAGATAACGCCAAGCCGAACTTTTCATGCGAGGCTCCTTTTAGCGCAAATGGGGGCTAAAACGGCAAAACTTCCACCGAGCCACCGGCCGCTTCAATTTTGGCGCGGGCGCCTTTTGAAATGCGGTGGGCTTTCACCCGCAAAGGCACCGAAATTTCACCGCACCCCAAAATCACAATGGGCTTTTGCAAGTCTTTCACAATGCCCTTTTCAAGCAAAGTTTCGGGGGTGATCACGCTTTCGGCGGGGAAATCGGCAAGGCGTTCAAGGTTGACTTCGTAGTATTCTATGCGGTTGATAGGGGTAAAGCCGCGCTTGAAGGGCAAACGGCGGAAGAAGGGCAAGTTGCCGCCCTGATGGTAAAGGCGGGTGCCGCCGCCGCTGCGAGCGCCTTGGCCTTTGGTGCCGCGCCCGGCAGTCTTGCCCTGCCCAGCGGCAATGCCACGACCTACGCGCTTGCGCTTTTTCGTCGCTCCCTTGTTGGGGCGCAAATCGTTCAGTTTCATCACGCCTCCTCCTCCACTCGTACCAGGTGAACCACCTTAGCCACCATGCCCCGAATAACGGGGGTGTCTTTATGCACCACGGTCTGTTGCATACGGCGCAAGCCCAAGGCGCGCAAGGTGGCCTTTTGGCGTTTGGAGTAGCCTATGGGGCTTTTCACCAATGTAATGCGCAGGGTTTTCTCACTCATGGCGCTTCTTCCTCCGGTCCCAGAAAGGCAAGACCTCTTCGGGCTTTTTGCCGCGCACGGCGGCAATTTCTTCCACCGAGCGCAGTTTTTCCAGCGCCTGCATGGTGGCCTTCACCACGTTGAGCAGGTTGTTGCTGCCGAGCGATTTGGTGAGGATATCGCGCACGCCCGCGGCTTCAAGCACGGCGCGCACGCCACCACCGGCAATCACGCCGGTACCGGCAGACGCCGGTTTGAGGAGCACCCGCGCTCCGCCAACCTCACCGATCACTTCGTGCGGGATGGTGGTGTCGTAAAGGTTGACCTTCTTGAGGTTGCGGCGGGCGCGCTCCGAAGCCTTCCGCACGGCGTCGGGCACAGCACCGGCTTTGCCAATGCCAATGCCCACTCGCCCGCGGCGGTCGCCCACCACAACGGTGGCGCGGAAGGTAAAGCGGCGACCGCCCTTGACCACTTTAGCCACGCGGGCAATTTCCACCGTGCGCTCTTCCAGTTCTTCCATTTCTGCTTGCCCAGCAGGTTCGTATTCAGCCATAGGGTTCTCCTCGCCTTAGAATTCCAAGCCGCCGGCGCGGGCTCCATCGGCTAAGGCTTTCACCCGCCCGATGTATTTGTAGCCGCCGCGGTCAAACACTACTTTGGTGATGCCTTTTTCGCGCGCACGGGCGGCAATCGCCTCGCCGACCAGACGCGCCTGCTCGGTTTTGGTTAAACCTTTCATCTTCGCCCGCAGTTCCTTGTCAATGGTGGACGCCGCAACCAGCGTGCGTCCGGCCTCATCGTCAATTATCTGCGCGTGGATGTGCATCAGACTGCGAAACACACTCAACCGCGGGCGCTCTGGTGTCCCGTGTATCTTTCGGCGAACACGAATGTGCCGCCTAATGCGTGCCTCTCGTCGCGTCTTTTTAGCCATTTTTCATCCTCGCTCACTACACTTTGCCGGACTTACCGGCTTTGCGGCGCACCTGTTCGCCCGCATAGCGGATGCCCTTGCCCTTGTAGGGCTCGGGCGGGCGCACCTTGCGGATGTCCGCCGCCACTTGTCCGACCTTTTGTTTATCGTAGCCGCGCACGATTATGCGCATAGGGCGGCTTTTGGTGTCAACGTCAAATTCAATCCCCTCGGGCGGGGTAATGGTCACGGGGTGAGAAAAGCCCACGTTCAGCACCAAATTTTTGCCCTTGAGTTCGGCGCGGTAGCCCACGCCATGCACCTCAAGCACTTTTTCAAAGCCCTTGCTCACACCGATCACCATGTTGTTGATGAGGGCGCGGGTCATACCGTGCCAAGCGCGGTGCTGGCGCTCATCCGAGGGGCGCTCAACCACAACCACTTTTTCATCGGGCTTGTAGGTGATTTTCATCGCCGCAGGGAAAACGTGCGAAAGTTCACCCTTCGGCCCTTTCACCTGCACATGCGTGCCCTCCACCTTCACCTGCACCCCTTCGGGCACAGGGACGGGCAATCGTCCAATACGAGACACGTTCTACCTCCTTTCGGCCACTGAAGTCGCCGTTGGCGCTTCAGGTCGTTCCGAAATTTCGCTTTACCAGATTTTGCAGATAACCTCGCCGCCAACGCCCAACTTGCGTGCCCGTTCGCTGGTCATCACGCCTTTAGGGGTGCTCACAATTGCAATGCCCAAGCCGGAGCGCACCCAAGGCAGGTCTTTCTTGCCTGCGTAAACGCGGCGCCCGGGCTTGCTCACGCGCTCCAGCCCTTCAATAACCGGACGGCGGTGGCGGCGTTCGCCCACGTACTTCAGGCGAATGGTCAGGGTTTTGTGGCTGGGGCGGTCTTTGTCTTGAGTCACGTGGTAGCCGTCAATGTAGCCTTCCTCTTTGAGGATTTTGGCAATGGCTACCTTCATCTTAGAACTGGGCATTTCCACACGCGGATGCCCCGCCATTTGTGCGTTGCGAATGCGCGTCAGCATATCCGCAATGGGATCGGTCATTGTCATCGTTACCACCTCCGCCCGACTACCAAGATGCCTTGGTGACGCCGGGGATTTTACCCTCTAAGGCCAATTCGCGGAAACAAATGCGGCATACCCCGAATTTGCGCATGTAGCCACGCGGCCGCCCGCAAATGCGGCAGCGGTTGCGCACACGGGTTGGGTACTTTCGCCGTTTTTCGCGGTAAATCATGCTCTTTTTGGCCATTTCGCTATCCTTCCTTCTTGAACGGCATACCGAGCAAAGCCAACAGTTGCCGACCTTCTTCGTCGGTTTTGGCGGTGGTTACAATGGTAACCTCCATGCCGCGGGCTTTGTCAATTTTGTCGTAGTCAATTTCGGGGAAGATGAGTTGCTCGCGCAGCCCCAAGGTGTAGTTGCCGCGGCCGTCAAAGGCATTGGGCGAAACGCCGCGGAAGTCGCGCACCCGGGGCAGGGCAACATTCATCAGCCGGTCAAGGAACGCCCACATTTTGGCGCCGCGTAGGGTAACTTTGACGCCTATGGGGCGACCTTCGCGCAGTTTGAAAGCCGCAACGCTTTTGCGGGCTTTGGTAACAATGGGGCGCTGACCGGTGATGGTCATAATATCTTCCACCGCGTGGTCTATCGCCTTGGGGTTGTCTAACGCCTCGCCCAAGCCGATATTGACCACAATTTTGGTGATGCGCGGCACCTGCATAATGTTCTTGTAGCCGAACATTTTTACCAAGGCCGGCACCACTTCGTTTTTGTACTTCTCTTCAAGTCTCATCTTGGTCATGGTTGCTCTCCTAACCGGCCTAACCTATCACAGCGCCACAACGCTTGCAGATGCGTTCCACGACGCCGCCTTCGCGGCGGATGGCAACGCGGGTCGGCTCGCCGCACTTGGGGCACACCAGCATCACATTGGAAATATCAATCGGCGCTTCAAATTCAATGATGCCCGGGGTGATGGTGCGCCCTTGCGCCTCCACCTGTTGTTGGTGCTTTTTGCGGATGTTGACGCCTTGCACCACAACCCGGCGCTCGCGCGGCAAAACCCGTATCACCTCGCCCCGTTTGCCTTTGTCGCGGCCGGCGATCACTTCAACGGTGTCTCCTTTGCGAATTTTTACTTTCACGGCACACACTCCTCACAACACTTCCGGAGCAAGGGACACGATCTTCATAAAGCCCCTTTCGCGCAGTTCGCGCGCCACCGGCCCAAAAATGCGGGTGCCCTTCGGGTTTACGCCGTCGTTATCCAAAATCACGGCGGCATTGTCGTCAAAGCGGATGTGTGAGCCATCGGGGCGACGCCATTCTTTGGCAGTGCGCACCACCACGGCCTTCACAATTTCGCTCTTTTTCACCGAGCCGTTAGGGGTGGCCGACTTCACAGTGGCGATGACCACATCGCCCACGCGGGCATAGCGCCGCTTTGAGCCGCCCATAACGCGGATAACCAGCACCTCGCGCGCGCCGGTGTTATCGGCAACTTTTAGACGAGATTCTTGCTGAATCATGCTTCCGCCTCCTGCTCAGCCAATGCTTCGGCTTCGTCGCGGCGGGCGCGGCGCACAATCGCTTCCACCACCCAGTGCTTGGTTTTAGAAATGGGGCGACTTTCCACGATGCGCACATGGTCGCCAATTTGAGCACCGAGTTCGTCGTGCGCCTTGTATTTTTTGTGGCTGTGCACGACCTTCTTGTAAAGTGGATGCCGGAACGTGCTACTCACCCGCACCACCACCGTCTTGTCCATTTTGGTAGAAACCACAATTCCGGTAAGACGACGACGATTATTCATTGCCTTCCTCCTCCAGTTCCCGTTCCCGCAAAATGGTGAGATAACGGGCTATCAGGCGGCGGGTGCGGCGCACCGCATTGGTGTCTACCAATTCACCGGTGACCTTTTGGAAGCGCAGGTTCATCAATTCATGCCGCGCCTCGTCTAACCGCGCCTCTATTTCTTCTGTGCTCAGTTTTCTTATCTCTGCGGCTTTCATTCTTCCTCCAATCCTTCTCGGGCGACGATTTTGGTCTTCACCGAGAGTTTGTAGGAAGCCAAACGCAGGGCTTCTTTTGCAAGTTCGTGCGACACGCCGCCGATTTCAAACATGATGCGGCCGGGTTTGACCACCGCCACCCACATTTCCACATTGCCCTTACCGGAGCCCATGCGGGTTTCAGCCGGTTTTTTGGTCACCGGCTTATCCGGGAAGATGCGAATCCAAATTTTGCCGCGGCGGCGCACATGACGCACCATTGCCCTACGGGCGGCCTCAATCTGCCGGGCCGAAATCCACCCCGGCTCCAAGGCCTGCAAGCCGTAATCGCCGAAATGAACTTCGGCGCCGCGCAGGGCTTTGCCTTTCATGCGGCCGCGCATTTGCTTGCGGTATTTGACGCGTTTAGGCATCAACATGGTTTTTCTCCTCTCACGGCTTTGAATCTGCCGTTACTCGCTCACATACACGCCTTCGGTCGCTACGGGCGTG
>Ga0256832_1002951_pt1 | contig 11623 bp, 8 predicted proteins | sample 134614metaG_FD_190534 | JGI IMG/M metagenome (GOLD analysis project Ga0256832, IMG submission 190534) | Hydrothermal vent microbial communities from Lau Basin, Pacific Ocean - 134-614 | ecosystem: Environmental > Aquatic > Marine > Hydrothermal vents | place: Pacific Ocean: Lau Basin | collected...
CGTGCTGCGCGGGTACTGCCCGCCACCCTTGTGTGCCTTCAACGAGATCCAGGTCGTCTCCACGGCCACCGGGCAGGTCGTCTGGCAGGTGTCTTCGCCGAGCGGCATCGCGTTCAGTGGCTTTGCGCGATCGATTGCGGTGGCCGGCGACGTGGACGGGGACGGTTGGGACGACTTCATCGTGGGAGAGCCCGGTTCCAACATGACTTTTCCGGCCTGGGCGCAGGGCAACGTCTGGGTGATTTCGGGGAACACCGGTCAGGTCCTCGTGCAGGTGACCGGTCAGACCCCGAACGACGGGTTGGGCGTGCACGTGGCCCCGGCCGGAGACATGGATGGAGATGGGGTCCCGGATTTCGCAGCCGCGACGCGTACTGCTGTTTACGGGATCGATGACCACCTTCGCGTCTTCTCCGGAGCGACGGGAGCGATCATCCACGATGTCCCGTCTCCCAACGTCCTGTACTCGACTCCGGTCCCCCTCGAGGGGATGGATGGGGGGCAAGATGTGGATGGCGACGGAGTCCCCGACATGGTCCTTTCACTTCCAGTGGAAGGATTCACGGGAACGACGTTCGGGGCGGGGGCGATTTACGTGCTGTCGGGCGCCACGGGTCAGGTCGCTCCCCTTGCGACAGGTGACACGGATTTCCCCTACCCGTCCCACGAAGGGCTCGGTTTTCGCATTGCTCTGATGGGTGATGTGACCGGGGACGGGTTGGCGGACATCGTGGCGAGTGCTCCAAACCAAGGTGCGTTCACCGGCTCCGGAACGCCCGGCTTCGTACGGGCTTACGCCGGGCAACCGTGGACGAGCGATGGGGCGCGGGCGGGTAACGTGAATGCCAATGGTGTGGGCGGTGTCATCGATGTCCTGCGAGTGGATGCGGGGCTGACGGGGCAGCCGAGTGCGGGGCAGGGCACGAGCAGGAGCTTGAACCTCGCGGTGGGCCTGCCGTTTTCCCTGTGGATGGCGGCACCTCCGGCGGGGCCCGGGGTCGCGCCCTATGTGTTGTGGGGGCAGGTGTCGGAAGCCCTGGTGTTCCAGGGCGTGAGTCTGCCTTTCGGGGTCGGCGACATGGCGGTGACGCCCCCGTTCTTGGCGCCGGGCGATCCGACGCTGTTCACCCTGACCGACACCTTCAGCTACACCAACCAACTCCTTCCCGCCTTCCCGGCGGTGGGGCAGGGCAACGGTATCGCGGTCTCGTCGGTGTCCACCGGGATCCCCTTTCCCGTCACCTTCACCCTGCAGGGCGTGATCCTCGACGCCTCCTCCCCCGTGGGGGTGAGCGTGACCAACGCCCTGCGCCTTCATGTGGATTGAGACGTCCCCGTCGTCCTTGTCTTCATTGGATTGACGACGTCCTCGTCGTCCGGTTGCTCAGCGCTCGCGGAGGCGGGCGAGGGTGAGGAGGTTGCGCATGAGGACGGCGGTGGTGACGGGGCCGACGCCGCCGGGGACCGGGGTGATGGCGGCGGCCTTGGGTTCCACTTCGTCGAAGCGGACGTCGCCGACCAAGCGATTCGCGGTGGTGTCCCAGTTCGTGCCGACGTCGATGACGACGGCGCCCTCTCCCACCATATCGGCGCCGACCAGGCGTGGGCGGCCAACGGCCACCACGACCGCGTCGGCGCTGGCGGCGATCCGGGCGGGCTCCCGTGTGCGGGTGTGGAGAATCGTGGGCGAAGCGTTGGCTTGAAGGAGGAGGAGGGCGAGCGGTTTCCCCACGATGGCGCTTCGCCCGAAGATGGCCACGTGGAGGCCCGTGACGTCCCCCCCCGCGCCGGCTCTTAGGCATTCCAGGGCGGCCACAGCGGTGCACGGAGCGACCCGGTGGGTGCCGTGGAACAGGCGGCCCGCCGCCGCTTCCGTGACGGCCTCCACGTCGAGATCGAGGGGAATGAGGCGGCGACAGGCGACGGCGTCGAGGTGGGGCGGCAGGGGGGCTTGGAGCATCAATCCCGCGACGTCGTCCGCTTTTGCCAGCTCCTTCATCGCCCGGTCGAGATCGTCCAGGGAGGTCTCCGCGGGCAGTGTTTCCAGATGATACGTGATTCCAAGTTTCTCCGCCGTTCGCGCCTGAGAGCGGGTGTAGGAGGCGGACGCGTCGTCATGGCCCACTTGGATGGCGATGAGTCGGGGGGGGCTCGTCAAGCTCTGCACTCCACGTTTCACCTCTTCGCGGATCGTGCGGGCGAGGGCCTTGCCGTCGATGATCTGAGCCAAGGGAAGACCTCCTGGATTCGTCGGGGAATCCTACACGTCCGGCGATCGCTTTTCGACTTTGGGGGTCCGGGTTAGCATGGCACATATCCCCGGAGTCGTGGCCACCATGAACAATGACATCAGGCGGATTCTCTTCACCGAAGAGCAGATCCAGGAGCGCATCGCGTCGCTGGGACGGGAGATCGCCGAAGACTACGACGGTGATGCCCTGATCCTCATGGCGATGCTCAAGGGCGGCGTCGTTTTCATCAGCGACCTCATGCGCCGCATCCCCATGAAACTCGACATCGATTTCATCCAGCCTTCCAGCTATGGGAATCAGACGGAATCCACGGGCATCGTGGACATTCGCCTCTTCCCGGAGGCGGAGTTGAAGGGGAAGCGTATCCTGGTCTTGGATGACATCCTGGACACCGGGAGGACGCTTTTGAAGGTCACGAACCTCCTCCGCGAGAGAGGGGCGACCGATGTCCGAACCTGCGTCCTCCTCGACAAGAAGGCGCGTCGCATCGTCAATATGGAGGCGGACTACGTCGGGTTCGAGGTTCCCGATTATTTCGTTGTGGGCTATGGGCTGGATTTCGCCGACAAGTACCGCAACCTGCCTTATATCGGTGTTCTCAGGGAAGAGTGTTATGGCGGTGGGGAGGAGGAGACCTCCTGATGCCACAGCATCGCGGGCGGAGACGAATGAGTTCGCATGTCTTGGTCTGATCGAAGATACGACACAGGCGGTTCGTCTCTCGGGGCGTCCGATCGGCCTCTCGGCACTTGGTGGCTGATCGGCATCACCGTGGGCTTGCAGGTCCTCATCTGGGTCGGAGGCGGTGGTGTGGCCGGGGAAACCACGCGCCGGATCTACGATGCCTTGGCGCTCTCCGAGGCGCACCCCTACCAGATCTGGCGGAACATCACCTACGCCTTTCTCCACGGGGGCGTCAGCCACATCTTCTGGAACATGTTGCTGCTCTACTTCACGGGGGCCATCGTCGAGCCCGTTTTCGGGTCCAAGCGTTTCGTTCTGCTCTATCTGGCTTTTGCCTTCGTGGGGGGACTGGGCTTCACGTTCGAGCACCTTATTTGGCCGTCGCCTTTGGGCGATGCCCTGGGCGTGGGAGCCAGCGGCGCCGTGATGGGTGTCATCGTCCTGTTGGGTTCCCGCTTCCCCATGCAGCGCATGCTGTTCATGTTCGTGTTGCCCATGCGATGCTGGGTCTTCGCGGCGGTTCTGGTGGGACTGGATCTCCTGGCGCTTAGCGCCTATCGCGGTGGCGACCAGGTGGCGCATTCGGTCCACCTGATGGGCGCTTTCGCCGGATTCTTCGCAGGTTTCCTTTGGCCCCGTTTGGCCGTGCGATGGGAGGCGATCGCGGATGAGCGCCAACGAAAAGCCCAGCGCCGCGAACGGGAGCGCCGCAGGGAGGACGCGGCGGAGATGGACCGCATCCTCCAGAAGGTCCACGAGAACGGCATGGACTGTCTCTCGGCAGAGGAGCGTGCGTTCCTCTTGGACCAGAGCGAGCGTCTCAAAGACAACCGACGCGTGTGACGCGAGACCAAGATGCCTCTTCGGATTTCCGACGTGCGAGCCCGATGGAATGAGGATCGCGGTCAGGTGACCCTGCGTGCCCTCGAGATGGCCGGCCTCCGCAAAGAGGACGTGGCCTCGATCGAGATCGTGCGACAGTCCGTCGATCGCAGACGGGGTCGACGTCCCGAACTCGTTTTCACTTTCGACCTCCATCTCGTCGAATCCCGGCGGGGCCCGTTGGCTTCGCGGGTCCGACACCGCAAGGTGCGCTGGGTCGAGGACGAGCCCGTCGACCCGGTCCGCCCCGGCGACGAGCCCCTGACGGAGCGTCCCGTCATCATGGGGGCAGGTCCTGCCGGGCTCTTCGCTGCGCTGATTCTCGCTCGCGCGGGCTACCGGCCCGTCATCCTCGAGAGAGGGAGTCGCATGAACAGGCGCGTGGGGCAGGTCGAGCGATTCCATCGCGACCACGTCCTCTTGCCAGAGAGCAACTATCTCTTCGGTGAAGGGGGGGCCGGGACATTCAGCGACGGCAAACTGACCTGCCGGGCGAAGGACCCCAGAGTGCGGCGGGTCCTCGACGAGTTTCGCTTGAAGTCCGGACTGGATCTCGTGCGCTACCACTATCGGCCCCATCTGGGCTCCGATCGCGTCCGCGCCGTCGTGGGCCGGCTGAGACGGGAGATCGAGAGTCTGGGTGGAACCTTCCACTACGACACGCGCGTGGATGGGTTGATTCTCCGTGGGGGTCGGCTCGCGGGGGTTCGGACGGACGAAGGCGAGGTGGCGTGCCGCGTTCTCGTCGCCGCATTCGGGCATTCCGCACGGGACGTCTATCGGTTTCTCGAGGCGGCGGGGGTGCCCATGGAAAGAAAGCCCTTCCAAATGGGATTTCGCATCGAGCACCCCCAGGAGATGGTGGATGACTGGATCTGGGGGGATATGGGACCCCGGGCGGAATTGGGACCCGCTGACTACCGCCTCGTAGCGAAGTCGGAGGGCCGGAGCGTTTTCTCATTCTGCATGTGCCCCGGTGGAGAGATCATTCCGGCCGTTCACGATGACGCTCATTTCAACACGAACGGGATGAGCTGGTCGCGCAAGGACAGCGGTTTCGCCAACAGCGGATTCGTGACCACGGTCGAGCCCTGCGATCTGCCGAGTTCGGATCTGTTCGCCGGCCTCGAACTCCAGGCCCGGTACGAGGCGGTGGCTCGCGACGTTTTGGGAGCGTCCTCGATGGCCCTCCCGGCCCAACGCCTGAGGGACTTCATGGAGGGCCACACATCCCGGCGTCTGCCCCCCAGCAGCGCGCGATGCGAATTGGTTTCCGCGGATGTCACGGCTCTTGCTCCGTCCTTCATCACGCAGGCGCTGTGCGACGTGTTGCCCCGGTTCGCCTCTCGTTTTCCCGGGTTCCTGGGCCCGGAGGCTCTCATCACGGGCCCCGAGGCACGCTCCTCATCCCCTCTTCGCATCCTCCGGGACGCGACCAGCATGATGTCTCCCGGTGTGGATGGCTTGATGCCGGTCGGGGAAGGAGCGGGCTGGGCGGGGGGCATCGTGAGCGCCGCCGTGGACGGCTGGAGAGCAGCGGAATCGCTCATTCGCCGCTTCTCGCCGCCGCGAATGGAATAATCAGGCGAAAACTCTCGTTATCCAGATTAGAATCACGTGTGCCCCGCCCGTGCGTATCAGATACGGCGGAACACGTCATTCGCTGGCGGGCCTCTCTCGAGGCGTCGCATCGGAAGGAGTATTCATGAGAAAGCTTTCACGATTGATCACCGGCGTTTTTCTGGCCGCGGTTTTCCTGAGCATGTCCCCTTCGATCTCGGCGCAGGACGGGCTGGTGGTCTTCCGGGACAAGTTTCAAAAGGCCGTCGACTCCAACGACTTCTCGGAACAACGTCGCATCGTCAAGAACGGGCGAGGTTCCGCTTTGTCGGTGTGCTTCGGTTGGGAGCGCGACTACGCCAAGACCCGTCTCGCCGGCAAGCAGGAGCTGGCGGAGAAAGTGAAGGGCTACATCGACGCCTTGGCCAGCAACTACTCCGTGACATTCCGCGACGACATCATCTCTCGGCGCTACAAGTTCATCAGTAGCCTCAGCGACGATCAACTCGCGGGTCGTCTCGACGCGGTCCGTTTCGAGACAGAGGGGTTTAGCTTCTTCAACGACGCGAAGAAGACCGGCGACAAGAACCTCGCCAAGCAGGCGCAGGATCAATTCATTGACGCCTACAACTCCGACATCAAGATCAAAGACTTCCTGAATATGGCGTTCGACGCCGACATGATCGCTCAGACCTTCGAGTTGATGGGGGATCACGACTTCGATGTGGTCTACTGGTCGAAGGTGGCGGTGGCCGCGGCGAAGGAGGGTGGGCTGGGAGACCGGGTCGGTGCCGCCGAAGCACGGATCCAAAAGTACAAGAAGAAAGGCAAGGTCAGGCGGCCCGACCTCATCGATCTCTCTTTGCCCGCGGATGAGGCCAAGGTGGCCTACGAGAAGGCCTACGCCGAGAGCTTGAAGGTCAAGACACCGGCCGGTGGTGGCTCCGTGAGCGCCGGGGATGGCCAGGTCCTCGAACCGCCTACCAGCAAGGCCGCTTACGAATGGGCTGAGGACGTGGGTTTCAAACCCAAGGTGCTGCCCATCGGCTCCAAGATCTGGCTGCCCAGTTTCAGCCCGCAGCGGGTGCAGGCTACGAATCCGAGTACCAACCCCTTGCTGCCCCTGGCCGTGGTCAAGAAAGGCGATGATCCCGTCGACGGCAACGGCTTTTTGCCCGGCGCCAAGTTGAAGTATGACGGCAAGCTCTTCATCGATCCCGACGGCGACGGCGGGAAGCAGAAGTTCAAGAAGATGAAACTCAAGGTGGACAAGCCTGGGAAGACCAAGTTCAAGGTCGTCTACGACGACGACACCACCGCGAAGCTCACCTACATGATGTTCAAGCAGTCGCCTTCTCAGAAAGCTTTCGGCGTCAGCTTCAAGAGCGCGGGCGCGGAGAAGCTCATCGTCTTCCGCTGGTTCAACGTGACCGGGATGAAGGGGAAGATTCGCGGCCACGACGTGACGTTCGTCGATGCGAATTCGAACGGCTACTACTTCGACACGGGAGAGGATTGCGTCCTCATCGGTTCCGGGAAGAATCAGCGCATTGAGCCCCTCGGGCGCTTCATTTTTCTCGAGGAGGAGGGGGGGCTCTTCCCGTACGAGTTGAAGATCGCCGCCAAGAATTGCTCCGTCGTCCGCACACGCCCCTTCAGCGGCGAACTCGCGCCGGTCAAGGTGGAGTACAAGACCGGTTCGGGGACCATGCCCCAGAGCCTCTTCGCTCGAGGCTCCGGTGAGAACACCGAGGCCTACATCGATCTCATGAATGCGATCGACAAGCCTCTGTGGATTCCGGCCGGGCGGTGGCGCATCCACAAGGGCGTCTTCGTGCTCGACAAGAAGGGGAAGAAGACGATTCTGATCGGTCCGGGTCGCGCGGGCGACTTCCAGGTCTCCACGGGGCGGCTCAACGTTTGGAAGTTGGGCGGGGCCGGCAAGAAGGGCTTTTGGATGCTCGGCAAGGTGGAACGGGGCGAGAAGCGGGGCACTCTCAAGGCCGTGGGCAAGGAGATTCGGGTCTACGGGAATTTTGGCGAGGAATACTACAACTTCCTCGCGGACCGACTGACCGTCGAGGTGACCATTCGCAAGGGTTCGAAGGACGGCCCCAAGGTGGCCTCCGCGACCATGAAACCTCATCCCGGAAGCGGTGAATTCACCGTGGCCGACCTGTTCTTGCCCGAGAGCAAGATCATCAAGAACGTTCCCGCCCGAGGCGAGCTGTTCGCCAAGCTGACGGCTGAGCACAGTGTTCTCGGACACATCGAGTCCGATTGGTTCAAGGTCGAATAGGAAAGTACGATCCGGAGGCCTGTCGTGGCGCGACGCCTCCGGTTTTTCTATGCTTCCCCGCCCTGAAGGAGAAGCCCCTTGACCCTGAACGTCGGCGCCGTGTCCTATTTGAATGCCCGCCCCTTGCTGGGGGATCTCGCCACCGATCCCAGGTTGTGCGTCGTCACGATGCCGCCGGCGCTGGTGGCCGGCGCGCTTCTGGGCGGATCTGTCGATGTGGGACTCGTTCCCGCCGTGGCTCTTCTCGACGATCCCTCCTTGACGTGGCTGCCTGGGCTCGCCATCGCTGCCGAGGGGCCGGTCGCCAGCGTGTTTCTCCACTGGCGCCCCGACTTCTTCGAGAAAGCGCGAAGAGGCGAAGCACGCCTGGCCCTCGACCCCCATTCCCGCAGTTCTCAGGCCCTCACGCGCTTGCTCATCGAGGACAAGCTGGGAAAGGACGGCGTGGAAGGATGCCGGATGGAGGAGAGGAACCCGGATGAGGCGCTTCGGGGGGGCGACTTCGACGCCATCCTCGTCATCGGTGATCTTGCCCTCCGCATGGGGAGGCCCGCGGGTTGGCGCACTTGGGACTTGGCGGAGGAGTGGACGCGGGTGACGGGGCTCCCCTTCGTGTTCGCGGTGTGGGGTTTGAAGCGAGACTTGCTCGCACGCGAGCCGTGGTTGAAGGAGAGGTTTCGCCGTGCACTCGAAGTGGGGCGCCAATCCATCCGCGCCGAAGCCGAAGCGTGGTCGGAAGACCACGGATGCGACCCCTCCCAGGGGCGCGACTACTTGGAACGATCCATACGATACACTCTCGGGCCGCGAGAAGAGCAGGGTTTGGAACTCTTCCTCGACCGCGCCGCCAAGATCATTCAGCCGGGAAAAAACCGATGCTCGATCTGAAATTCATCCGCCAGCACCCGGACGTCATCAAGGATGGGGCCCGCAAAAAGCACATCCCCTGCGACGTCGACCGAATCCTGGAGTTGGACCGGCGTATCCGCGCCATCAAGACGGAAGCCGAGGCCAAGAAGGCTGAGCAGAAGCGCCGAAGCAAGGAGATCCCCGGACTGGACGGGGAAGAGAAGGCTCGCGCTCTCCAAGATCTGAAGCGACTGGGCGACGAGCAAAAGGCGATGGACGCCGAGATTCGCGTCCTGGACGAGGAGCTGCAGAAACTGCTCTTCGAGGTCCCGAATCCTCCGGCGCCCGAGGTCCCCGAAGGGAAGGATGACGCCGAGAACGTGGAACTCCGTCGCCACGGCGAGCCCGTGCAGTTTCCCTTCGAGGCCAAGGATCATCTCGAACTGGGACGCATGCACGACCTGTTCGATTTCGAGAGAGCGGCTCGCATCGCCGGAAGTCGGACCTATTTTTTGAAGAATGCGGGAGCGCTCTTGGAACTGGGGGTCCTCCGATTGGCCCTCGATCACATGGTGTCCAAGGGGTTTACCCCCATGTTGGTCCCGCACCTGGTTCGATACGAAGCCATGGCGGGGACCGCCTACTTCCCCGGCGGGGAAGAACAGGCCTACTGCACCGAAAAGGACGAACTCTACCTCATCGGAACGGCGGAGGTGCCCCTGACCTCTTACCGTCGCGGCGAGATTCTCGACGCCGCCGAACTGCCCCTACGCATGGTCGGGTGGTCGAACTGCTATCGCCGGGAAGCCGGGGCGGCGGGCCGCGATACGCGGGGCCTCTACCGCATTCACCAGTTTCAAAAGATCGAACAGGTCATCGTCTGCGAGAACGACGAGGCTAAGTCCGTGGAATTCCACGACCAAATCCTGCGGAACTCGGAGGAGGTGCTGCAGATGTTGGAGCTTCCCTACCGGGTGGTGGATGTCTGCGGCGGCGACCTTGGTCGGGGACAGATTCGGAAGTTCGATATCGAGACGTGGATGCCATCGCGGAACAGCTATTCGGAGACCCATTCCGCCAGCCGATTCCACGATTTCCAGGCACGTCGTCTGAACCTCCGCTATCGGGACGCTGACGGCAAGGTGCACATCTGCCACACCTTGAACAACACGGTGATTGCCTCGCCGCGGGTTCTTATCCCCCTGCTGGAGAATCACCAGCAAGCGGACGGTTCCATTCGGATCCCGAAGGCTCTTCGGCCCTACATGGGTGGAAAGGAAGTGCTGGAACCCCGCGCGTAAATGGGCGCTTGAGTGCTCCGGGGGGCGACATCAGCGGCGACGGTTGCCGCCCTGGAGTTGGTTGAGGAACGGGTTGCTTCCCGTATTGCGCCCGGAACCGCGGAGCTGGTTCAGGAAGTTCGCTCCGGCGTTGTTTCCCGGTTGATTCCCGCGTCCTTGGTTCCCCGTGCCCTGTCCGCGGGCTCCGCCGGCGGTGCCCGATTGGGGACCGTTGCCGCGGCCTCGCCCTCTCGCGGCGTTGGCGCCCACCGTCCCCTGATTCGTGGGAATGGGATGGTCTCCGTCCCAGTCGGCGGTTTCCCTCACCGTGATGACGTCCTCTCGGAACTGGGGGAGCAGGACGATGTCGAAGTAGGATCGATCCAAATTGGCGATGCGGTTGTCCCGGCGCATGCGCTTCATGACGTCGGGATCGACGTCCGGGGAGATCACGAGCTCGATCTTGATGGCCGAGGGGAGACAGCCCTTCTTGGAGGAGTCCCATTCGTCTTCCCAGACGAGAGTGTCGTCTTCCTCGGAGTCCTCGCCGTTGCCTTCACCGTTCGTGGAGGCGTTCTCCTCCTCGTCCTCGCCGTATCCCAGGTTCCAACCCGTATACTGGACTCGAAAGCTGATGACGCGATCCGAGATCAGGCGCAGATACCCCCCCGAGAAGGGGTGGTCGTCCACGTAGGGTTGTTCTCGACGCACGAGTTCGAGGAATCCCTCGCGGCCCTTGCGGAGCATCCAGCTCACCTCGGCGATCGGCGCCAGGACGTCCTCCTGATCCGAGATCGCCGGGTCCGCGACCAAGGATCCGCGGTGGGTGATGAAGTGCAACTGGTCGGCGCGGTTGTCGCCTCCGACTTCGAGGGGTTTGCCCACGAAGAAGAGGTTGTCCTTGAAGTTGTAGAAGGCGGCGTTGTGCAGGTCGGCGGTGATCTGCTGCAAGATGGCGGGGCCCTGTCGCCCTGCGTCGCTCATCTCGCGCACGAACATCTGCGTGTTGATTCCGGAACGGATGACGCCAAAGATGCCCAGGAACACCATGGCGCTGATCGTGATGGCGATCATGAGTTCAATGAGCGTGAAACCCGATGTCTCTTCGCGCCGCCTCATCGGTCTTTGCTCCCGGAATCGGTCCTCGCTCCACCCCCACCCGCTCCACTTCCCCCGGCTCCCGCGTTGGAGCCGCCGGCGCTCGCTTCACCGGCGCCCAGCGTGTTGGCTTGGCCGCCTTGGAGTTCGGGCCCGGACATGGTCTCTTCTTGGTGGGGATGCTTGACGTAGACGACCGTGCTCATGTGTTGGTCGAAGTTCGCGTTCCCCGGATGGTAGAGGATGGTCAGCGTGACGCGGTAACGGAGCTGCCCCAGGTCTTCCTCCTGTCCCTCGCCCAGTCCGAAGGGGTCTCCGGCAGGGTCGGCTCCTGGGTCCGCGGGGGGCGGTTCCGGTGGCTGTCCGCCCTCGCCTCCTTCCTCTCCCGTCAAGCCGCCTCCCAACCCCAGGTCGATCTCCTCCGAGTCGATGCGGAAGGAGTAGAAGTACATCTCGTCGGAGAACCAGTAGCTCTTCTCCTGGGGATCCATCGCCGCGAACTCCTCGCCGAAGTTCCCTTCGGCGCCGTCCACGTAAATGGGCTCCTGGTCCTCGGCGGGACGATCCAACAGGACGTGGGAGAGCTTGTACTCCATGAGCTGCTTCATGGTGCGCTTGACGCGCGAGTCGAAGACGCGGCGTTGGCTATCGGCCAGGGCGATGAGCAGGGGCACGGCGCTCGCCGTCAGGATGACGAAGGCCACCATGACCTCCAGCAA
>Ga0256832_1002952_pt1 | contig 11613 bp, 13 predicted proteins | sample 134614metaG_FD_190534 | JGI IMG/M metagenome (GOLD analysis project Ga0256832, IMG submission 190534) | Hydrothermal vent microbial communities from Lau Basin, Pacific Ocean - 134-614 | ecosystem: Environmental > Aquatic > Marine > Hydrothermal vents | place: Pacific Ocean: Lau Basin | collected...
TTATCTTTTATCTTTTCCCTTTCCCCTGCCCCTCATACACCTTGCGCCGAAACAGATCCGTGCGCCGGCTCACCAGCCTATCCAAAAACAACATACCGTCGAGGTGATCCACTTCGTGTTGCACCGCACGCGCCTCGAAGCCTTCGCAGTGGTATTCGTGTGACTGCCCCTGTTCATCGAAGGCAGTCAACACGATCTTTTCCGCACGAATCACGTTGCCGGTAAAATCGGGCACTGACATGCAACCCTCACGGCCCATGACCATGCCTTGCCATTCGGTAATCTCGGGATTGATCAGCACAATGCGCCCGTGGTTGGTGGACTTTTTCGGCAGCTTGCCCATGGCGGAGACATCCACGATGGCGATGCGAAAGAAGTGTCCCACCTGTGGCGCGGCAATACCCACGCCCCCGGGACCGGCGCGCATGGTGTCTTCCAGCGCTGCGATGAAGTCCCGCAGTTCCCCATCAAAGTGCTCTACCGGCGCAGACACCTGTTTGAGGCGCTCGTCCGGATAGGTAATGATCTCCAGGCTCACGGGCAATTCATCCCACCAGAGTATCGATGGGGGTGAGCCGGGCTTCCACGCCCTCCTTTTCGACGATGGCCAATGCCGAACGCAGGGCTTCGACACCTTCCTTCGCCTGCCCCTCGATATGCATGATATAGATGGGGGCGTCCTCCGTGCCCCCCACGTCCGAGGTCAGGTCGAGGATATCCAGTCCGGCCTCGGTAAGCGCACCGGTGGCATGGGCCACGATGCCGGGCTTGTCGGCACCATAAATACTGATGCGCACATCGGGCTCACGGTGCTGATGCAGGCCGCCTTCGATGTGGTCGATATGCAAATGCAAGCCCAGAGACTCCACCTCGGTCTGCAAGACATTGCGCAGGGCGTTCACGTTGCCGTCGTATTGCACCATCATCATCATGGTGAAACTGGTGCCCATGCGCAGCATGGAGGTCTCACCCAGGTGGCAACCGCCTTCGTACAGGGCGTGGGTCACATGGGCGACGATGCCGGGGCGGTCCTTGCCGACGAGGGTGAGCATGTACCAGTGTTTCTTCATAGCGATTTCCTCTTTGAGGATCCATCATCCGGTTAATAAGAAGTATCGAGTAACGAGTATCTAGGGGCTAGGAAAATCCTGGACACTCGCCCCTCGTCACTCGACACTCTCTTTTAATGTAGGGTCGAATGGGCAACATAAATTAATGCAACACCGGCGGCAATCAATATCACCTGCTGCGCCGTGGCGCTGGCTTCGGCGCGCTTGTGCAGGCCGGGTATCAGATCCGCTACGGCAATGTAAATAAAGCTCGAGGCCGCCACCGCCAGCACATAGGGCAACAAGTGCTGCAGATCAGCCAGACTCCAGTAGGCTAATAAGGCACCCACAATTGTAGTTAGGCTGGACAGGACATTGAACAACAATGCCTTGCCACGACTGAAGCCACTGTGCAACAACACCACGAAGTCCCCCACCTCCTGGGGAATCTCGTGGGCGGCGATGGCCAGGGCGGTGACGATCCCCAGGTGAATATCGGTCATGAACGCGGCGGCGATCAGCACGCCGTCCACAAAGTTGTGCATGCCATCGCCCACCAGGATCATCCAGCCGGCGGCGTCGGTCTGTGTCTGGTGATCGTGGCCTGAATGCGGGGCATGGGCCTCGCAGTGGTCGGAGTGACAATGCCGCCACAGCACCAGCTTTTCCAGCAGGAAAAAACTCAGCAGACCCAGCAGCACGGCAAGAAAGATGGCGTGAAAGTCCTCCACCCCGGGCCCGGCCAGGGCATGGGGCAACAGGCCGAGAAAGGCCGCCCCCAGCAGCGAGCCAATGGCAAAGCTCACCAGATGCGGCACCAGGGTCTTGCGTACATGTTCCGGCAGCAGCAGGAAACTCGCCGCCACCAGCACGCTGAGCACGCCGCCCAGCAGGCTGAAGACGATAATCCAGGACAACAAACTCATTGGGTCTATCCGTCAATTCGGGGAGACATAGTTTACCCGAAGTGGTTTACATAAAGCGGAAGGCGGAAAGAGAAATATCACACACCATGGAGACACACCCGCAATGATCTCAGGCCTGCCTATAGACATTGCTGCGATGGGCCACCTTGACCACGAGAATGATCAGTTGCGCATCCTGAATTTCATAAATCACGCGATACCGGCCTTGCCTCACCCGATATCGTTCCTGGTTCGACAACTTGAGGCAGCCCTCCCCTCTTGGGTTTTCGCGCAGGGCCTCGATGCAGGCCAGGATACGTTGTACCTCCTTTTTCGGGAGGTTTCGTAAATCCTTGGCGACGGATTTCCTGAAGGCAAGCTCATATCTTGCCATGGCGCTTCAGGTCGTCCAGCAGTTCCTCGTAAGTCATGGTGGGTTCATTGACACGCTGCTCGAAGGCCTGCAGATCTTCCTGGTCTTCCTGGAGGGCGACCCGTACCGCCTCATTCACCAGTTCAGACACCGAACGATGGGACACGGCGGCCTTGAGACGCAGGGCCTGGTGAATGTCGGCATCGAAATAAACCGTCGACCGCTTTGGTGCTGCACTCATGGCTGAACCTCCTGGGCAAAAGAGCAATCATCGAAAGCATAATGCCAAAACACTAAAACATCAAGACGTCATAACGCTTTAGGGTCAGATTCCTCCAGCCAGATCAAACTGGCCATGCGCCCCGTCTCCGCCGCGCGGCGAAAGGAATAAAAATCCCCGGCCTCGCTGAAGGTGCAGCGCCCGCCGCCGTACACCCGGGTGAGTCCCGCCCGGGCCAGGCGCTGGCGGGCCAGGGCGTAAATATCGGCCCGCCAATGGCCGGGACGGCTGGCGACAAAGGCCTCGGTGGCGGTGGGATCCACAACGCAAAAGGCCTGGCGCACCGCCTCCCCCACCTCGAAGGCTCGGGGGCCGATGGCCGGCCCCAGCCAGGCGAGGAGTTCCCCGGGCGGCGCGTCGAAGGCGGCCACCGTGGCCTCCAGCACGCCGGCGGCCAGGCCGCGCCAGCCGGCGTGGGCGGCGGCCACCTGGCGGCCGGCCCGGTCGCAGAACAACACCGGCAGACAGTCGGCGGTGAGCACCGCACAGACGGTGTTGGCGCGGCAGGTGGTGCTGGCATCGGCCTCCGGCAGACCGCCCGGGCCACTGTCGAGGTCCACCACCGTGGCGCCGTGCACCTGGCTGAGCCAGTGGGGATCGCCGGGCAGCCCCAGCGCTTCGCCAAGCCGGCGCCGGTTGGCGGCGACGTGTTCGGCCCGGTCGCCCACGTGCCCGGCGAGGTTGAGGCTGTCGAAAGGCGGGGGACTGACGCCGCCGTGGCGGGTGCTGGTGGCGGCGCGAACCCGGGCGGGGGCGGGCCAATGGGGAATAATGGGAGGCATCAGCCCTGGTTTTCCCGCAGATCATCGCGGCAGGCTTCCAGCAATCGCTGCATGTCGTCCGGCAGGGGCACTTCCCAGCTCACTGTTTTGCCACTGAGTGGGTGCACAAACCCCAGGCTGGCGGCGTGCAGGGCCTGGCGTTTGAAACTCCGCAGGGCCTGTTCCAGGGCCGGCGTGGCGCCGGGGGGGATGCGCAGGCGGCCGCCGTACACCGGGTCGCCCACCAGCGGGTAGTGGATGTGCGCCATGTGCACGCGGATCTGGTGGGTGCGGCCGGTTTCCAGTTTCACGTCCACCCGGGTGTGGGCACGAAAGCGCTCCGCCACGCGGTAATGTGTGATGGCCTCCTTGCCGCTGCTGGCAGACTCGTCCACCACCGCCTGGCGGGTGCGGTTTACCGGGTGGCGGCCGATGGGCGCGTCCACGGTGCCGCCGGCGGTCATCACCCCCATCACCAGGGCCTGGTAGTGGCGCTCGAAGGCGCGGGCCTGCAACTGCTCCACCAGGGATTTCTGCGCCACCAGGCTGCGCGCCACCACCAGCAGGCCGGTGGTGTCCTTGTCGATGCGGTGCACGATGCCGGCGCGGGGCACCTTTTCCAGCTCCGGGGCATGGTGCAGCAGGGCATTGCTCAGGGTGTCCTGTGGGTTGCCCGCCCCGGGGTGCACCACCAGTCCGGCGGGCTTGTTGATGACGATCAACGCCTCGTCCTCGTAGACGATCTCCAGGGGCAGGGGCTGGGGCGTCCAGCGGGTCTCCTCCTCCAGCACCACGGACAACGCCACTTGCTCACCGCCGTGTACCACGTCCCGGGGTCGCAGACGCTGACCATCCACGCTGACGTGACCCTCCCTGATCCAGCGTTGCAGGCGGGCGCGGGAAAAACCCGGGAACAGCTGGGCCAGGGCCTGGTCCAACCGCGTACCGGCCAGTGCTGCGGGAATCTCTGCCTGGAGTTGTTGGGGTTGCGCCATGGAAGGGTGTTTCTCTCTGTGGGCCGGGGCCGCTATAATAGCGCGATCCTGTCAGCGGGGCCTAAAACCGGCTGGCCTTTTTCATCCCGAGTCCATCATTCATGTCATTAAACGTATTCTTCCCTGTTCGCGCCTCTCGTCTGTTCATTTTCGCCTTGCTGACACTGCTGCTGGCCGCCTGCGCTGCCAACCCCGACAAGGAAGACGACATGAGCAAATGGAGCGCGGAAAAGCTCTTCAAGGAAGCAAAAATGGCCTTGGAGGCCGGCGACTACGAAGTCGCCATCGAAACCTACGAAACCCTGGAAGCGAAATACCCTTTTGGCCGCTATGCGGAACAGGCCCAGCTGGACACTGCGTACGCCTATTTCAAGTTTGACGAACCGGATACCGCCATCACTTCGGCGGATCGTTTCATCAAGCTGCATCCGCGTCACCGCAATGTGGACTACGCCTACTACCTGCGTGGCCTGGCCAGTGAAAGCAAGAAACAGGATCCGCTGGATTTTATCGAAAAACAGGATCCCAGCCTGCGCGACCCCAGCTCCACCCTGAAGTCCTACGAATATTACGTCGAGCTGGTGAAAAAATTCCCCAACAGCCGTTACACGGCGGATGCCCTGAGGCGCATGGGTTACCTGCGCAACGACTTGGCCATGCACGAAATCCATGTAGCCAGATACTACGCCGAGCGGGGCGCCTATGTGGCGGTGGCCAATCGCGCAAAATATGTGGTGAGTAACTTCCCGCGCACCCCGGCCTCACGCCTGGCCCTGCAATTACTGGTGGAGGCCTACACCCAACTGAAACTGGATGACCTCGCCGCGGATGCGCAACGGGTGCTGGATTTGAATCCCGCAGTCACGGATCAGCAATCAACGGCCAATAAAAAACCCGCCAAGGCTTCCTGATAGCGGGTTTTATTGCGGCTGAGCACCGCCTGTTTTCAGGATAACCGCCTACAGGGCATCCGCATCCTGCTCGCCGGTGCGGATACGCACGGTCTTTTCCACCGGGCTGACGAAGATCTTGCCATCGCCGATTTTGCCGGTACGTGCAGAATTGGTAATGGCTTCGATACAGGCATCCACCCGGTCCTCTGGGATCACCACTTCCAGTTTGACCTTGGGCAGAAAGTCCACCACGTATTCCGCCCCGCGGTACAGCTCGGTATGCCCCTTCTGACGGCCGAAGCCCTTGACCTCGATCACCGTCATGCCGGTAATGTCGATTTCCGACAGGGCCTCACGCACATCGTCCAGCTTGAACGGTTTAATCACTGCTTCAATCTTTTTCATGCTCGTTCGTCTCCATTGGCTCCCGGGCTCATTGCTCCCGGTCATAACCCGAGGTTATCGGATATCGCCGGTCACGTCCAAAGGCGCGCTGGGTAATGCGCACCCCGGGCGGCGCCTGGCGGCGTTTGTATTCATTGCGATTCACCAGGCCCACGACCCGGTGTACCACGTCGGCATCATACCCCGCGGCGATAATCTCGTCAGCACACTGGTCCTGCTCGATGTAGCGTTCGAGGATGGGATCCAGCACCTCGTAAGGCGGCAGGCTGTCGGAATCCTTCTGGTCTGGCGCCAGTTCTGCCGAGGGGGGGCGTTCAATCACCCGCTGGGGGATCACCGGGGACAGCCGATTGCGGTACCTGGCCAGTTCGAACACCAGGGTCTTGGGCACATCCTTGAGCGCGCCAAAACCGCCCGCCATGTCGCCGTAAAGCGTGGCATATCCCACGGACATCTCGCTCTTGTTACCGGTGGTGATCACCACCCGGTGGAACTTGTTGGACAGCGCCATCAACAGAATGCAGCGGCAGCGTGCCTGGATATTCTCTTCCGTGGTATCGGGTTGGGTGCCCGCCAGGGGTTCGGCAAGCACCTCCAGGAAGGCCTTGAAGGGAGTCTCGATGGGCAGCACCTGATACTCCACTCCCATGGTTCTGGCCTGCTCACTGGCATCCTCGACACTCATGCCCAGTGTGTAGCGGGAGGGCATCATTACTGCCTCCACCCGCTCGGCGCCGATGGCGTCCACGGTGATGGCCAGGGTCAAGGCCGAATCGATACCGCCGGAGAGGCCGATGATGGCGCCGGGGAAACGGTTCTTCTCGATGTAGTCACGCACCCCCAGGACTAACGCCTTGTAGATGTTCTCCAGCGGCTCCCCCGCCTCGGCCAGCTCGCCTGCTCGGGGCGCCACCACACCGGCGGCATTCACATCGAAGCGCAGCGGATAAATTCCCTCCTTGAAGGCCGGCGCGCGGAGGGCCAGTTGGCCGTCGGCGGCCATCACCATGGAGGCGCCGTCGAACACCAGCTCGTCCTGGCCGCCCACCAGGTTGACGTAGACCACCGGCAGCCCGGTCTCCGTCACCCTTTCCTGTAACTCGGCCTCCCGTTGATGCAGTTTGGCGCGATGAAACGGCGAGGCGTTGAGGTTGATAATCAGCTGCGCCCCCGCCTCCCGGCTGTCCATGGCCGGTGCGCTGTACCAGATGTCCTCGCAAATGGTCAGCCCCACCCGCACCCCGGCGATCTCCACCACGCAGGGCCGGGTGCCGGCGACGAAATAACGCTTCTCGTCGAACACGCTGTAATTGGGCAGGAAGCGCTTGTGATAGGTGGCGATGCGCCGGCCGTCGCGCAGCACGGCGGCGGCATTGCACAGGCCCGCCGGGGTCCGTTCGGGAAAACCAATCACCAGGTCGATACCGCTGACCTGCGCCTGCAATTCGTCCAGCGCGCGCTCCACGGCGCGGATCAGCCCGGGACGCAACAACAGGTCTTCCGGCGGATAGCCGGTGAGGGTCAGTTCGGGAAAGACAATGGCCTGGGCCTGGTATTGGTCACGGGCGCGGTGGGCGGCCTCGATGACCTTTGCGGTGTTGCCGGCCACGTCGCCCACCAGGAAGTCGAGTTGGGCGATGGCGATACATAAAGATTGCGACATGGAACTGGGAATCCTGACACGAAACGCGGCTCAACCGCTGAAAAACTCCAGCATGCGCGCGCCCAGTTCCGCCGGGGAACGGGCCACGGACACGCCGGCGGCATCCAGTGCGGCGAACTTGTCCTTGGCCGTGCCCTTGCCGCCGGAGATGATGGCCCCGGCATGGCCCATGCGCTTGCCCGGCGGCGCGGTGACCCCGGCGATATAGCCCACCACGGGTTTTTTCACGTGTTTCCTGATGTATTCCGCGGCCTCTTCCTCGGCGCTGCCGCCGATCTCGCCCACCATGATAATGCCCTTGGTCTGCCGGTCCTGCTCGAACATTTCCAGGCAGTCGATGAAGCTGGTGCCCTGAATGGGATCGCCGCCAATGCCCACGCAGGTGCTCTGCCCGAGGCCGTTGAGGGTGGTCTGATACACCGCCTCGTAGGTCAGGGTACCGGAACGGGAGACGATGCCGATGCCGCCCTTTTTGTGAATGGCCCCGGGCATGATGCCGATCTTGCACTCGTCGGGAGTGATGATCCCCGGACAGTTTGGACCGATGAGATGCACGTCGCTGCCCTCGAGGGCGGCCTTCACCTTCACCATGTCCAGCACCGGGATGCCCTCGGTGATGCAGGCGATGACCTTGATGCCCGCCTCGGCGGCCTCGAGGATGGAATCCGCGGCGAAGGCCGCCGGCACGAAGATCATGCTGGCATCGGCCTGGGCCTCGTCCACCGCTTCCTGCACGGTATTGAACACCGGCCGCCCGAGATGGGTCTGCCCGCCCTTACCCGGCGTAACCCCCCCCACCAGGTTGGTGCCGTAGGCGATGGCCTGCTCCGAGTGGAAGGTGCCGTGCTTGCCAGTAAATCCCTGACAGATGACTCGGGTGTTTTTGTTAATGAGAATGGACATCAGTGTTCCCCCTCGGCGCGACGGCTGGCCGCCCGTACCGCCTTGGCCGCGGCGTCCGCCAGGTCGTCCGCGGTGATGATGGACAGGCCGCTGGCTTCGAGGGTCTTCCGTCCGGCCTCGGCATTGGTACCCTCCAGGCGCACCACCACGGGTACGTGCAGATTGATCTCGCGAATGGCCTGGATGATGCCCTCGGCGATGAGGTCGCAGCGCACGATGCCGCCGAAGATATTCACCAGGATCGCCTCCACCTTTTCATCGGCGACGATAAGCTTCAGGGCCTCGGCCACGCGGTCCGCAGTGGTGCCGCCGCCCACGTCGAGAAAATTGGCCGGCTCGCCGCCGTGCAGCTTGATGATGTCCATGGTGGCCATGGCCAGGCCCGCGCCGTTGACCATGCAGCCAATGTTGCCGTCCAGGGTCACGTAATTGAGATCGAACTGCGCCGCCTTGTGCTCCGTGGGATCCTCCTGCAGGGGATCGCGCAGCTCTTCGAGATCCTTGTGGCGATACAAGGCGTTGTCGTCCAGGTTGATCTTGGCATCCAGCGCCAACAAGTCCCCCGCGCCGGTGATCACCAGGGGATTGATCTCCACCAGGCTCAGGTCCTTTTCCGTGAACAGCCGATACAGGCCCAGCATGATCTGGGTGAGCTGGCGGATTTGCCCCCCTTCCAGGCCCAGGCCAAAGGCGATCTGCCGGCACTGGAAGGGCTGCAGACCGGTCACGGGGTTCACCGCCACGGTCAAGATCTTCTCCGGGTCGCTGGCGGCCACCGCCTCGATATCCATGCCGCCCATGCTGGAGGCCATGAACACCAGGCGGCTACGGCTGCGGTCGACAAGCGCGCCGAGATACAGTTCGCGAGTGATCTCGCAGGGGGTTTCCACCAGCAGCTTGTCGATGGGCAGGCCCTTGGGACCGGTCTGGTGGGTCACCAGCACATCGCCCAACAGGCCGCGCACCGCGGTTTCCAGTTCCGCTGCACTTGAAACCCGCTTCACGCCGCCGGCCTTGCCGCGGCCACCGGCGTGCACCTGGGCCTTCACCACCCATTCCTCCCCCGTGAGCTGCTTCGCCTCACTCAACGAGGACACCACGTGGCCAGGAGGCACCGGAATGCCGAAATCTGAAAACAATTGTTTTGCCTGATACTCATGCAGGTTCATGGGAATTCCTCACGGTGATGCGCCCTTTACAGCCGGTAAGCACCCAGCCGACCGCGCAATTGCGGGAGTTTGACATAAATTGCCCGTCCCGCAAATAAACTGCCCGGGCCAGACAACACCGATTTTTCTTGCATCTCCGCCGCGCCTTGGGAGAATAGAGCCATGTCTGTCACTGCCACGCCCACCCGCACACCTGTTTGCCTGAGGATATTTCCCGGCTTGGGAATCCTCGCATTGATGCTTGTGACCCCGCTGCCAACGGCCCTGGCGGAATACGAGGAAAATGATAACCCCCTTTATGAAGAGGCCATGGAAGCGGCGCGGCTGCGCAATTTCGCCGAGGCCTTGGTACGCTGGCGCAGGCTCGCCGATGACAACGACAAAAATGCCCAGTATCGCCTGGGGGCCATGTACCGCCGAGGGCTTGGGGTAAAACCCAATCTCAAGCTGGCGGCGCAGTGGTTCCGCAAAGCCGCCGAAAATGGCCATGCCCGTGCCCAATACAATCTCGGTGTGATGTACCAAAAGGGGCTGGGGGTAAAAAAGGATCCCCAGGAGGCCGAACGCTGGTTCCACCGTGCAGACTCCAATGGCGTGGATCTCGCGTCACTCAAGCTGCGCGGCATCGTCAATGGCAGCCTCACCAACATCGATGTCGAAACCCTCACCGGCAGCGCTCGCAAGCAACCCCTGGACATCAACGAGATTGTCACCTGGGCAGCCCGGGAAGGGTACGACAAGGCCCTGAATGATCTGTTCAAGCTGGGCGCCGACGTCAATCACACCGACAAGTTCGGCCGCACCGCGCTCATCGTTGCCGCACAACACGGCCAGGCAGGGAGTGTCGAGGCCCTGCTGGCCAATGGTGCCAAGCCTAACAAGAAGGACGGCGCAGGGTCGTTTCCACTCTACGAAGCAAGCCTGCACAATCATCCTTTGACGGTAAAAAGCCTGCTGTCAGGGGGTGCCGACCCCAACCTGCGCACCCCCGGTGGACGCACCGCACTGATGGCGGCCGCGGCCAAAAACCTACCAAAAATCATCGACCTGTTGATGGACCACCAGGCCAATATCAACCTGCGTCAGGCCGATGGCCGCACTGCCCTGCATATTGCCGCGGCCTACGACAATGACGCCGCGGCAAAGGCCTTGCTCAAACGGGGTGCCAACGGCAGGTTGCTGGACAAGGCCGGCGCATCGCCATTGGTGGTAGCCGTGGAACACGGCAACACAAATGTGATTCGTGTACTGTTACAAGGACGCGTGCCCACCAATCTCACCAACCAACACGGTGATACACCGCTCACCTATGCCGCCCGCTATGGACGCCACAAAAGTCTCCGCGCCCTGTTGCAGGCGGGCGTTAATCCCGATGACACCGACAAGCGCCATCGCACGGCACTGCGCATTGCAGCGGAAAACGGGGACAAGATCGCGGTTAACCTGCTCCTGCAACACCGCGCCAATCCACAGCTACACGGCCGCAAGGGGGACACCGCGCTGATCCTCGCGGTACGCAACAATCACACCCCCGTGGTGCGCGCCCTGCTGGGGCACGGCGCCAAGGCAGATACCGCCAATGACAACGGCTGGACGCCACTGATGTACGCCGCGGCACGGGGCAACCTGCCCATGCTCAAACTGCTGCTTGAACAGGACGCCGACCCCAATTTGCAAAACCGGAATGGCTGGACGCCCCTGATGCTCGCCGCACGCAATGGCGACCCTCTGGTGGTCTCCACCCTGCTGCGTTACGGCGCTGACGTCCGCCTCACCTCCAGTGACCGGCGCACTGCCCTGTACGTTGCCCGGGAACACAAACGCAAAAAGGCCGCCGCCATCCTGTTGAAGGCCGGCGCAGAAAAACTGGCATTACCGGTACCTTCCGGGAAGCGGGAGATAAACAAGAAAGGATGATAATGCAGGAGAGATCGAGAAAGGTATTTAGAGAAAAGAGAAAAACGTAACGAGTAGCGCGCTTACTACAATGCCAAATTGGTGGGAGCGCCTTTCCAGGCGCGAATCGCGCCTGGAAAGGCGCTCCCACATGTGGTGATAACCCTGTAGAAATTATTTTGAAACACTGCTGTTCCACTAACTTACATTTTGTTTTGATGCAGCTGGTGACACAATTGGGAATCAGGGAGGTTAGCGGAATTGGAGACATAAACATCGTTGCTCTCTTTTTCCGTCATTCCGGCGTAGGCCGGAATCCAG
>Ga0256832_1002953_pt1 | contig 11612 bp, 8 predicted proteins | sample 134614metaG_FD_190534 | JGI IMG/M metagenome (GOLD analysis project Ga0256832, IMG submission 190534) | Hydrothermal vent microbial communities from Lau Basin, Pacific Ocean - 134-614 | ecosystem: Environmental > Aquatic > Marine > Hydrothermal vents | place: Pacific Ocean: Lau Basin | collected...
GGAGAAAACCGTCTTCTCCCAATCTCCCCGCAGATGCAAGAAGTGGCGCGTAGTTTTGGTCTCACTGTCGTTGTGGCGCCGTTGGAGTCCCTATCGTGAGTCGCTGTCCCATGTGAGTTCCGGAAAAAACGGATTTGCGAGTGGCAAGAACCCGGCCCGAAATAAGCCGCATTCGACGTCTGACAGCCTGACCGGCAACCATTTCCTGCGGAAAGAATTCCTCCATGCGGAATCGCTGGAGAGCATCGGGTCTCAGTAGTGGACTGTGGCCAGACGACTGAGATCCGTGCGGTCCGTGCCGATCATGTAGGCCATGATCCCGATCTCGAGTCCCGTCGGCTGCCCTGGGATCTGTCCGATCAACACTCCCGTACCGGGGTAGGCCGAGATGTTCCCGAACACCGCCGGGTCGACGGCGCCGAGCAGGCTCCATCCCGGGAGGATTCCGAAGGCGTAGGGCTCCTCGACGAAGGCATAGATCATCCCCAGATCCTGAGGGTGTCCGGCGATACCGATTTCGAGGCCGCCTTGAGAGCTGGGTTTGACCCACACCGCCGTGTCGCGGCACCGAGACAGCACGTCGACCTGAATGGGTTGCGGCGCTCCTCCGTTGAGCGAGACGGGAAGGTCCATGAAGCCCGATCCGAGGATCTCATCGAAGATGTTCTCTTGGATCCCGACGCCGAAGTCGGCGCGTAGCGCCTTCGTGACGAAAAGGGATGTGACGAGGTGTTGGTCGGCTCCGTGCATGGCCCCCAGCGGAAGGGGATTCGCACAACCCGGGAAGGGAATGGGTTGATTGGCGGCCGTGATGTCGAGCGAGCCAAAGTGACCGAGCCCCACGACCGTCGCCAGGATGTTGCGAGCGGGGTGGTGATCTCCGAGTTCTCCTTGATCACTCCAGTACGCGGCGGCCGCGGCGGGTGTGATGGCGTCATCCGTTCCGGCCAACTGGTAGAGATGGCCCGAGAAGTTCTGGGCCGCCGGAATGGCGCCCTGCCATCCGAGAATGACGCCCCAGGGCACCGTTCCGCAGAGAGGGAAAAGTCCAGCGAGCATGTTTCCCTGATAGGGGTTCAGCTGCACCATCGTGCGGACATCTTCCTCGGCACCGCTGAGGTAGAACCCGGACACCGTGCCCATCGAGTGGCCGACCAAGCTGATGTGGGCGTCCGGGGCAGGGTCGATGTTGGTCACGCCGGGGAACACACCGGTGGAGAAGATGGCTTCCTCCCGCATCTTCTGGAGCATCAGCCAAGCCTCGTAGGCCTGCTCGACGGGGGCTTCGAACCCCGGTGGGCGAACGTAGCGGGGGGCAAGGACGATGAACCCCCAGCTGGCGATCGCCGAGAGGAAGTTCCCGTAGTCCTGAGGGTGACCGCCGTAGCCGTGGAGGAAAACCACGATCGGAAAGTGAGGGCCTCCGCCGGGCGGCGCCACGAAGAGCGAATTCGGGCCCTGGGGGGCAATGGGGTAGTAGACGTCGACCTTGAGGGGCAAGACGGCGAGGGCTCCACTGAAGGCGTTGGGCGTGGGGGCGTTGGGAAGATCCGGCCCATCCATCGTGGCTTCGATGAGGGTCCCCACCTGGAAAGGACCGGACTGGGCGGACGCGGGGATCGCGAGGAGAAGGACCGGGATCAGGGCGGCAAGCAGAGAGGTCCGCGAACGGACCGCCGCTTCCGCCGAGTGGGTTGGCACTCGGTGCATGTTCATTCCTGCCGGGTTGTCGGATCGATGTTTGGCAAAGCGGGCACGAAGCCCGATGTCCCGACTATCGGTCGAACATGCGCTACCGCTCAATTGCGGTTAATCATGAACTCCGTACGAGTGCAGAAGGAGAGTCTAGAGAATCCGAAGGATGCGCGCGATGCGCCGATGCATGGCGGGGGTGTGGCGGACGAAGAGTTTACGTCCGTGGATCTCGAGGCTCGTTCCCTCGCCTTCCCAGGCTTTCTCTCCCGTCGCGGTCCGGATGAGGGAGAGGATCTCCTCCGGGTCGCGCTGCTCCGGCTGTTCTTCGTCCTCCTCGAGTTCGTCGCCAGATCCGCTGCCGTGGAGTCCGATCTTCGGACCCGGGAAATCCTTCGGGACGTAGAGGACATCCGCGATGTCGTAGACACCGAGGACGAGCGCCCGCCGCTGGGCATCCTCCTTGCTCGTCACCACGATGACGCCATGGCGGTGCTGGAACGCGACCCCCGTGATGTCGGCCAAGAGATTCAAGACCGTGCCGGCGGGGAGCCCCCGGAGATTCAAGGTCAACGTTCGCTCCAATTCGTCCTCCACCCGCGCGCGGAGAATCACGAGATTGATCCCCGTGATGCGGCGGAGATCCTTGAGTGCGTCTTCGAGGCGTCGTTCCTTCCACATGACGCGCACACGCGTCTGGCGGAGTCTCGAGACGACCCGCCTGTAGGTCTTCGCGTCGCGACGCGTGCGGAGGGGAATCGTGTCGAGGTCCTGCGCTGGGGCCGAGGTGGCTGTTAACAGAAGGGCGATCAGAAACGCGCGCATGTCGGTGAACTCCCGTTGTGAGGGCCGCGGGGGATGGGGGTGCCGCCGAAGTGCCCTGTCGGTCTTGCCGGTCGAGGGGGCGAAACCGGACCTCATTCTCGTGCTGCGGCCCTTTTTTTTCTCGATCCGTGCGAATTCGCCCCGACGTTCGGGGTTCTCGGTCGCCCCGGGAGTTAAGATGGTTCCATGTCGCGTCTGACCGCCATCGGCCTTGTCGCCTTCTTCTTTCTGGGATTGCTCACGCCCTTCGTGTGGGACGCGAGCGTCTATCCGAAGGTCGTCGCGGAGGTTCCCACGAGCGTGGGGGGGGCCCTCGACGGGACGGTTCAGGCGCGGTTCGAGGAGGTCCTCGCGGAACGCTCGCCCTTCATGCGAGCCCTGCGTCCCTGGTGGAACGGGGCCGTCTACGATCTGTTCGCGGAGACACCCGCGCGGCTGGTCGCCGGACGGGACGGCTGGCTGTTCTACGCGCCGTCGATGGCGCCCGTCGTGGAGCCTTTAGCCTCGCAGACCTTCCAAGAGACCCTGGCTCAACTTCTCCGCACGGCCGTGACGTTGAAGGGCTCGCCGGTCCGCTATCGTGTCCTCGTCATGCCGAGCAAGTGGCGTCTCTATGGGGATAGACTTCTTCGTCCGCGGATCGGAGAGAAGAGACGTGACGTGTTGGCGCGCGCCGTGGGGGCCCTGGCTGCTGCCGGCATCGATGCGCCGGAGCTGCTCCCCAGCATGCGACGGTTGAAGAGCGCGGAGAGGCCCCTGCTCTACCCACCGGTCGACAGCCACCTGTCCCAATTCGGTTTCGGACGGCTCGTCACCGACGCCGTGGCGCCGGCCGTCGGAATCGATGTGAACGAAGCCCGTCGCCGTCTCGCCACGCTTCCGACCGATCCCGACTTCCTCCACGTCGGGGATCTCGTTGAACTGATGGGTCTGGATCTCACGACGCCTTGGGGACGCCGCTTGGCCTATCGGGAGAAGGGCTTCAAGCTGCCGCCGCCCGCGAATCGCGCCGGGTCGGACGTGATCCTCTTGGGCGACTCGTTCACCGTTCACATGGATGCCCTCTTGCCTCGTCTGATCCAGGCGGTGACGGGCCTTTCCGTCGATGCCCGCTACTCCGACGGCAAGGAGCAAGGACACGAGGACGAACTTTTCGCCGAATATGCCGGGCGCGCCCCGAAGCTCGTCCTGGTGGTCCTCACGGAAAGGCGGTTCGCCAACGAATGAGCCCCCCCACGTTCGACGTATCGAGAAACCTTTTCCACGTCCGCCGAATGGTCACGCGATGAGAATCCCTGTGTGTCTGATTGCGGTGGTCTCCCTGGCGCTCGTTGCGTGCCACGCCGTGCCGCCGAGGGACCTAGGCGAGGCCTGGCGCGTCATGGGCGGACACGGATTCACCCCCGGACGTTTCCACGTCCCACGCGGACTCACGTTTTCCGCCGACCGACTTTGGGTCGTCGATCGCTCCGGGAGAGTCCAGGGGTTCTCCACCGACGGGACCTGCCTCATGGAGGTCAAGGTCATGGAGGGGGACAAGGGCTTCCCTCTGGGGCTGGTGGGGCAGGACGACGGGGGATTTTTGCTCGTCGACACGCATCGCGGGCGTCTGCGTTGGTTCGACGGCAACGGCCTTCCGAAGCGCGTCGTCCAGCAGCCGAATCCGCGTGATCTCCCCCAAAGGGCCGCCCGCGGTCCAGGCGGGCGCCTTTATGTCTGCGAATTCGGGGAAGGCGACGCCAACCGCATTCAGGTTCTCTCGTCGGACGGCCGGCCCCTGTTCAGCTTCGGAGGGTATGGCAGGGAGCCCGGCCAACTCACCCGGGCCATGGATGTTCTCATCCACGGGCATGAAGTGTACGTGGCGGACGCCTCGGACCGCATCCTCGTCTTCGACCTCGAGGGGGTATTCCTGCGAGAATGGGGAGAAAGTGGCGTCGAACCCGGGCAACTTCGGTATCCTTACGGGCTCGCATGGAGAGGGGATTTGCTCTACGTCTGCGAATACGCGAACAACCGCGTCCAGCGTTTCGAGGCTTCGGGGCGAAGCGCTGGAGTCTTCGGGCGACCCGGAAGCCGCGAGGGAGAGTTCAAGAGCCCTTGGGCCATCACTACAGGGCCAAACGGAAAACTGTGGATTGCGGACGCGGGGAATCACCGCGTCGTCATCCTCGATCCGGAAGCGGTGGAATGGGAGCGAGGAACATGAGCGGCCCACGTTCTTCAACGAAAAGACGGTGCGGCGTAGATCGCATCCTCGTGTGCGCGCTCTTGTTCCTCGCATCTGTGGCGGGGCGTGCGGACTCCCAGACCCTCGAGGTGCGCGTGCGCGCCGGGTTCTTCGGCTATCTCGTCCGAGGGCGTCCCTTCCCGATCACTGCGACTCTCGAGAATCGGACCGGGTTCGCCCTGGAAGCGCGTCTCGTTCTCGAAGACGACGTCGGGATTCTGCCGACCGAGATCGTCGGCAGGGACTTCAACCTTGCGGCCGGAGCGGGCCGGCAGATCACCCTCCTGGGTCCGCCATTTCACGGCCAAAGCCTCGGTTTGCGCCTTCACCTCTCACGTGCAGTCGATATCGGCGTGGAGTGGCAAGGGGGAGAAAGAGAGGAAACCCTCGCGGTCAAGGAACTCTCGATTCGTCTCGAGTCGGCCCGATTCTTCTCCACGGTTCCCCGTCTGGGGCTAGCTCTCGGAGATCGAGGGCGGCACGTCGCCGATGTGCTTTCGAGTCGCGGTGGGCGTCTGGGCTCGGCCAACTGGCTTTTTGAGGCTTCGGGTGAGTTCGTTCCTCTCGTCTACATGGACCCTGTCGACTTTCCCGATTCCCATCTCGGGTTGGATGGGATCTCCCTCATCTTCTGGTTCGACCCCGAACCCGATGCGTGGCAGAATCCCGCCCAGGCCGATGCCCTCATCGACTGGGTCCGATTCGGGGGAACCTTGGTCATCTGCACGGCCGACCGGGCGGACCGTCTGAGTGACCCGAGTCTGGCGCGTTTTCTTCCCATCCGTTCCCCCGTGGCGAGCGTTGCCGCGTACCCGAGGTTGCGCGCGGTTCGTAGCGTCGATCCGGGCCGTGGGCCTGTCCTTCGAGGGACTCTTCGCGCCGACGCGGCTTGGAAGAGCATGGCGGGGTACTTTGAGAAAGGATCTGGTCCTGCCGTGGGACTCGGCCGGTACGAGTGGAATGTCGGTCGGGGACGGATCGTTCTTCCCAACTTCGACCCCATGAATTGGGACCAAGGGGACGCCAGGGCTCTCCCCGCGGCGCTCGCCTCTTCCGCCGGTGTTGCGGTCCAAAATGGGAGCGTGGACCTGGAGGGCGCGGTCAACAGGTACGGGAGGGTGATTGGCGACGTGTTGCAGAATGGGAACATCCTCGCTCCAGACGTGGGGTTCTTCGTCTTCCTCGGCGTCCTTTTCGTCATCCTGATCGGTCCCGTCGACTACAGGTTCCTCAAGAGGCGAGGCAAGCTCCACTGGAGTCCGATCACGCTGCTTGTTTACTCCGTGGCTTTCTCGGGGGGGGCATTTCTCGCCACCATGCTGCTCTTCGCGCCGAATGAAGAGGTCAACCGGGTGGCCATCCTCGACCTCTCGCAGGATGAAGAGGGAAGAGAGCTGGCCGAGGGGTATTTCTACCAGGGGGTCTACGAACCTCTCGGCGCCACCGTGTCCTGCGACGTCCCCCATTGGCGCATCTATGGGCTTGTTTCCAGCCGCGGTGAGTTCCGTCGTTTGGGAAAGTCCGGCAAGCAGGTCTGGGACGGCGCGGGAAGACAGTTCTCCGTGCTGGACATCCCGTTCAACGGCTTCCGAGCGGCGGAAAACCGGATCTCGGGCGAGGTGTCGGAGACGGTGACGTGCCGGTGGGAAAGGCAGAAGGACGGTTCGTTCGGCTTGGTCGTCCACAACGGATTCAGACGCCCTTTGCGAAACCTGCGGGTGGCCAAGGGGGACGGGCGACACTACGTCCTCGAAGGGGCTCTCGAGCCGGGCGCGTCCCACACGTTCATTCTCGGGAGGGCCCGCGATGTCCTGCCTGGAGAACTTGGGATGCTCAGAGGGCCCTTGAGGCGCAACGAGCGGCAACTCCGCCGTCTGACCGATGTACTCCTCCGATCGATGAGCACGTGGCGGACAGGGTCGAAGGAACTCAAACGTCGCCGCCATCAAGTCATGAGTCCTAGGATCCCCTGGGCCATTCCCCCGGGCGTGAGCGAGGGGGAGATGTTCTTGCTGGCTTCGACGACGGCGCTTCCTTTCGAGGACGCCTTGGCGGGTCGGCGCAACGGTTTCAATCTTGTCGTGGTGAGGCGGCGTATCCCCTCCCGGAATTCGGAGTGAGTCGATGACTGCGATTCTTGAATGTCGTCACTTGAGCAAGTCCTACGGCAGGCTTCGCGCAGTCCAAGACTTCACGATAACGGTGGAGGCCGGAGAAATCCTCGGTTTCGTGGGACCCAACGGCGCCGGAAAGTCGACGGCTCTCAAGATGATCGCCACGATCTTGAAGCCCTCGAGCGGTGACGCGCTCGTCTGCGGGTACTCGATACGCAGCGATCCTCAGGAAGTCCGCCGGCGAATCGGATACATGCCCGATGTCTGTGGTCTCTACGAGGCCCTCACGGTCGTCGAGTACCTGAGCTTCTTCGCTTCCGTCTACAAGATCTACGGGGAAGCGCGCGAGAAAATCGTCAAGGAGGTTCTGGAAATCACGGGCCTCGAATCGAAATCGGCCAGTCGCTGCGGCGCCCTGTCCCGCGGGATGTCCCAGCGCCTGCATCTCGCTCGCGTTCTCATTCACGATCCCGCTCTTTTGCTCTTGGACGAGCCCGCTTCCGGACTCGATCCTCGGGCCCGCGTTGAGCTGAGAGAGCTCCTGACGACGCTGAAGGAGATGGGAAAGAGCATCATCATCTCGAGCCACATCCTCTCGGAGCTGGGGGAGATGTGCGACACCGTAGCCATGATCGAGACGTCCAAGCTCGTCTACGTGGGGCATGTGGACGACGTTGCGTCGGGAGCGGTGCACGAAGGGCGGGCTTACCGCCTGAAGCTGAGCGCGTCCGATCCGACCCAGGACGTTCAGGCCCCCTCCCGGGCGGACCTCATTGAATTGCTCAAGGGCATTCGGGGCGTCGATGGCGTTCGCGAAGGTGAGGACGAGCAGACGCTGCTCCTCCGTCTGCTCCCGACGGAGGCCCGTCCCCACGACATCCTGAAGAGTCTTCTCGACCGGGGTTTTCCGGTCGAGGAGTTCGCCTCGGAACGTTTGGGCCTCGAGGACGCGTTTCTCCACCTCACCACCGGAAAGGTCCAATGAGAGCGATCTTTCGGCAAGAGTTCATCCGTTACGCCCAGAGCAAGGCTTTCTTCTGGTTGCGGGCGGGTGCTTTCGCGTTGCCCCTGATCCTTTCCGCGGCGGGTATGTCGGAGGCCCGGACACCGGACCAAGAAGGGTATGTCCTGTTCGTCACGACGTTTCTTTCCTTGATCGCTGTCGTGTTGTTCATGGGGCCCGCCCTCTTGGCCCCCGTCATCGCCGAGGAGAGGAAGAACAACCGCCTGGACGTGCTGCGCAGCGCCCCCGTCGGAAACTGGGGGATCGTCTTGGGCAAGTGGTCCGCCCGCGTGGCGTCTCTCGGTGCCGTCGTGCTGGCGGTCATGCCGCTGGCCGCGACCTCGCTCCTTTTCGGGGGGGTCGCACCCGGACAGTTCCTCGATGGCGCCGCCATCACGCTGACCACCCTGTTTTGGGTCACGGCATGCGCGTTTTGGATCGGAAGCATCGTGCGGGATCCGTCTTCGGCCGCACGGATCGGCATCGGGTCGGTGCTCCTTTTCGGAGGCGTGACGGCTCTGGGGCTGGGCGCCGGTGAGATCTATCGAGAGGTAACTGGATCTTCCTCATTGGCCGTTTCGGTGACAGGCAACCTTGTGGCTTTCCTCAACCCCTTTGTCGTGTTCGTCAACGTCTTCGAGCCCGTGCCGATGAGTTTCGCCGTCTTGAGGACGACCGGTCTGACTCCCCTCGTGTTCTATGCCGTGGCCTCCTCAGTGGCGGGGGCGGGCTTCCTCGTTCTTGCCCAGCGCGCGATCGGTCGAGAGCCGAGGGCCGCATCCGGAAAGCGTCGGTTGCGGTGGCGCTTTTCCGGTTCGAGATCGACTTTGGCGAAGATCTGGGTGCTGGACGCGCATCCCCTCGTCTGGCTGGATGACATGCTTTCCGGGAGGGGGAAAGGTGGGCTCGCGCGGAAAGCTTTCTTCCTCGTCGTGGTGGTCGGCGGCGAAATCCTCTTTGCGAGTCTCTATTCCACGATCCGCGACAGACGGTTCCGCCCTGGCGAGATTCTCCTGCTCCATGCCTTCGCATCAGGAATCGCACTGCTCTTGGCTTTCGTCTCCGTGGCCAGCGTGGGGGCGACGGTATTTCACCGTGACAGTGAGGCGCGTTCGTTGGAGATCCTCCACGCCGCCCCTCTCTCCACGCGATCGATGGTGATGGAACGGATGACGGTCGTCCTGCGAATGGGCGGCGTTTACTGGTTCCTGAGCGTCCTGCACGTCGTCTTCGGTTGGGCCGCTGGGGATCTCCCTTTCTGGGTGCTCCCCATGTACATCGTCTACTCGGGCATTCTCGTCGTCACACTGGCCATTTTCGCCGCGGCGGTCTCCCTGCACCGCGACTCGGCCCGCAAGTCCGTACTCTGGGTGTTCGGCACCATGGTGGCGTTCACCGTGGTTCTGCCGATCTTCCTGGGGCTCGTGATGGCTGGCGGGAACGTGGAGGAGGTAGGCGTTCTCATCATGCTCGGCCACCACCCCTACCTGATCGCCATGGACCCGTTCATCCTCGCAGGGATGGATCATTGGAGTCAGGATATGGAGTGGCTCTTCACTCCCTTGATCTATTTGGCCCAATATGCTCTCGCCGCGCATTTCATGTGGAAAGACATCTTCAAGCAGTATGCGAGAAGGCGAGCCGCGAATTGGGGGATGAGATGACGTATGGCGATCTGCATCGTCTGGCCTCGAGCCGGCTCGTTCGCGGCCGGGCGTGGGGCCGTTCGACCACGGGTTTTTTGTGGGGGGCGGTCGTCGGAGGAGTGGGGTCCGTCGCTCACGCTCTCGCGGGCTGGCCGGTTTTTTGGCCCCTTCTTTTCGCACCACTCGTGGCACTTGTGGCTGGCGGCTTGGCCTTGTGGTCGCGCGGCCCGTCGCGGGACCAGGTCGCCCACGAGCTGGACCGACGTTTTGGGCTGAAGGAGGCGGCGCTCACGGAGTCTTGGTTGGAGGCCCGCGGCAAGCCCGAAGAGCCGGACGAGGGTTTGGCGCCTCTGGTGAGTGAATCCCTGGAGGAGAAGCTCTCGGCGATCACGCCCCGAGCCTTGCGGGAGGCCTTCCCTTTTCCGCGGCGTGGCGCCAAGGTGGCGACGGCTCTTGCCGTGCTGGCGCTTGCCGCCCTGGTGTCGCCCCGCGTCCCCACCCTGCGGGCCCCCGACCCGGCCGCGCGGAGGGCCAAGGAACAAGCGGCCGCCCGTCGCAAGGAGGATGCCGCCGCTCGGAAACTCGTGGCCAAGGTCAAGAAGGATGCGAGCGAACTCGAGAAGCTTGCCGCCCGACGAAAGTGGGAGAAACTGCTCGCCGCCTCCAAGGCTCTGAAAACGCGGGCGGCCGGGTTGGAGAAGCAGTTTCCCGGGGCTGCGCGCGCGAAGGTGCGGATGGAAGCTTGGTCCAAGGAAGCTTCCAAGGCGATCACGGATGCGCTGGACGGGCCCGGCGGAACGGGTCGCGGTCGGGGGGATGCGGCTGAAGGCGAGGATGTGGAGGAGATGACGGCCATTGCGCGAGCACTGGAGTCCTTGGACCTTGATGACCTGGCCGGCGACATGGAAGAAGCGGCGCGCGCTCTCCGAGAGTCCGCCACAGCACGTCGAGGCGAGGCGGACACCGACGAGCATCGCAGTGACCTGGATGCGCGTCGTCTCGAGGACTTGAAGGAACGCCTGGAAAGCGCCGCGCGCCGACTCGAGGAGCTACGGAAGCTTCTGGACGCCCACCCCGAATTGAAGGAGTTGCTGGGTGGACTCACGCGAGAGCAGTTGGAGAAACTGAAGGAGATCACCCAGGAGTTGGACCGTCTGCTCAAGGGTATGGAGGCCGATCCTTCCGGCGCGCCGCCCACGCCCGAAGACCTGAAGAAACTCGCAGACCTGATGAAGAGCCTCTCGGTCGAGGACCTCCAACGGGTCCTGGACGCACTTCGGGAAATGGAGGCCCTCCAGGCGTTGCAGGATCTCGCCCAGGCCGCCGCATCGGGGGCGCCGCTGCCTTCCTTGGAGTCTCTGCTTCATGGGCTCGGTTCCGGCATGGGGCCGGGAAGGGGGACCGGCGCTCCCCGTCCCAAGTCGGAGACGGCCAAGACGGAGGAGAAGACGGAGCGTTTGCGGGGCCGAGTCGACCCGGAGGGCCAGGTGATCCGGCGGCAACGGTTCCGGGGACTCCCGCGAAAGGTGTCCACGAAGGAGGAGTTGAATCGCCTGGCGAAGCTGGTGGAGGGGGCGGAGGAAGGAGTGATCCGCCGGAGACTTTCTCCTTCGGCGCGGCCCTGGGTGAAGCGCTACTTCGAGGCGCTTCGGGCGGCGTCACAGGGCGGGGGTAAGCATTGAGCTGGGTCTTTCCTGCGTGGCTTTTTCTTCTCGTCGTGCCTTTTGCGCTCATGCTCTGGGGGGCCCTGGCGCGACGCCGTCTGGGCCGTCGTCGCTTCGTCTCCCTGTTGCTTCGCTCGTTTGCTCTGGCGACCCTCGTCGGGGCGCTCGCTCGTCCTCGACTGGTCGATACCGTCAAGGACTTAGGGATCGTCTTCGTCCTCGACGTCTCGAAGAGCGTCCCCGTCGAAGCGCGGGACGAAGGTTTGCGTTGGGCTCTTTCCGAGATGGCGAAGGGCAAGGGGAACGATCGGGCGGCTCTCGTCGTTTTCGGGGCCAATCCTGCCGTCGAGATCCCGTTTTCGGCTCCACCGAAGGAACCGGGGAGCGATTCCGCGGCAAATCCTTTGATCGGACTCGAGAGCCGTGTCGATCTGGAGG
>Ga0256832_1002954_pt1 | contig 11608 bp, 9 predicted proteins | sample 134614metaG_FD_190534 | JGI IMG/M metagenome (GOLD analysis project Ga0256832, IMG submission 190534) | Hydrothermal vent microbial communities from Lau Basin, Pacific Ocean - 134-614 | ecosystem: Environmental > Aquatic > Marine > Hydrothermal vents | place: Pacific Ocean: Lau Basin | collected...
TTGGATTCCTACTGGGGATTAGTTTTCCACTTGGACAAAAGAAGGCTCAACAGGACATCGACAGGGCATGACAGGCATACTTCATCAACAGATTGAAGCATACAAAAAGCACTCATGCCATCAGTTCACCACATAGGTGATGACTTGCGGGTAGAACATCACCAACAAGATTAATGCGAGTTGGATTAATATAAAAGGTACAATCCCCCTGTATATATCCTTGGTTTGCACTTCGGGGGGTGCCACTCCCTTGAGATAAAACAGCGAGAAGCCAAAGGGAGGTGTCAAAAAGGAGGTCTGCAGATTGAGCGCCAGCAACAAAGCAAACCAAAGCAGAAGCTGTGGCATGGTATGAAATACAGGAGAAAAATCGGATGGATTATACGTCTTTAGTATCGGAAGGATGACGGGCACCAATATAAAGATGATCTCGATAAAATCTATAAAAAAGCCGGCGATAAAGACCACCAACATCACAAACCCAAGGAACCCCCACGGGGTAAATCCTCCTTCGGTAAAGAAATCAATCAAAAAAATATCACCATTCAGCCCGCGAAATACCAAGGTAAAGGTCGTCGCGCCAAGCAAAATAAAAAACACCATACTCGTCATGTGTGTGGTCTCGACAGAGATGTCCTTCAAAGTGGTCCAATCCAGCTTGCCTTGACTCACCCCGATCAAAAGTGCGCCGGCAGCACCGATAGCAGCGGCCTCCGTGGGAGAGGCTATGCCGGCAAATATCGACCCCAATACGACCACTATCAGGGTCAGAGGTATTACCAAGGTTTTAAGTAGAAGTGTTATACTTTGCCGGTTGCCCTCTTCTCCCGCACTCTTAATCATCTCTAATTTTGCGCTATTCGTATCCATCGCTCCCTTAGTAAACTGTGTAATGACTACGGTATAAACCAAATACATCAACACCAATAACACCCCAGGAATCACGGCAGCTCCAAACAAATCACCTACAGAAATATTGAACACACTCCCCAGCAAGACCAACACAATCGATGGAGGGATGATTTGTCCGAGCGTCCCGGCAGAGGCCACCACCCCACTCGCAAGGGAGGGTTTGTACCCATAGCGCAACATGATGGGCAGGCTTATCGTCCCCATGGTCACCACCGTCGCCCCGACAATTCCCGTAGAGGCCGCCATCAAAGCACCGACAACAATCACGGAGACCGCCATTCCGCCCTTTATTCGACTAAACACCCTTGACATGGAGATCAGAAGGGACTCAGCGATGCCTGTTCGCTGCATGGTGATGCCCATAAAGATAAACAGGGGCACGGCAATCAGTACATAATTGCTCATCACGCCCATAACCCTGGAGGGCAAAAAGGCAAAGAACTCCGGTCCGAGCTGAAAATACCCCACCAACACCGCCATCCCGCCGAGGACAAATGCCACCGGAAATCCGGTCAGTAACACGATTAATATCGCCCCGAATAGTATGAGTGCTATGTATTCCAATGCTGAAGTTTCTTAAATTCTAAAATCATCTCCACAATCCCTTGTATCAACAACAAGGCAAAACCAATTACAATCATGGATTTTATAATAAAATAATAAGGCAATCCGCCCGGATTGGGGCTCCCCTCCATCGTCTCAAAGGCGTGATGGGCATACTTCCCACCGGTATAAATCATCAACAAACACCATGGAGTTAACAATAAGAGATAACCTGCTATGTTTATGATAGCCTTCGCTTTTTCGGGCAGTCTTATATAAAACACGTCAACACGCACATGTTTATCCCGGGCAAGAGTAAATGCCCCTCCGAGAAGAAAAATCAGAGCAAATAGCTGCCATTCCAACTCCATTATCCATGCGTGGGTCGTATGAAATGCATAGCGAAACAGTACATCAAAACATATCAAAAGTATCAAGACCAAATTGAGCCACGAAACCCACCGACCTATTCGCTCATTGAACTGCTGCAATCGACTCATCCCTTTTGATTAATAACATACACTTGAACAAACAACCCGACAAATATATACAGAAATTATGTAATGGGAGGGATGTGGTGTGTGGGGGTATATAACAAAATGCATCCATTCAATACTCCTCTTCCAAAGTTAATTGCTACCAATACACGAATGCTTTTATTTGATGGCTACGAAGGGACGAATACACTCGCGTATATGTTTGATGAGGCTAAAGCCGATTTCTCTTCATTCCTTTTTCCGTCAGTTGAAACTGACGGCAATGGGGTGTATTACAAAATGCTCTACTTATCCGTGTTTTTTTGAGAATGTAGCATGGGCAATGTTCCTATTTCATTTGCTTCAGCTTTTGCCGTTCGCTTCAGCGAACGGTCTAAGAATAAGGAGAAATTGGCTTTAGCCACATAAAAACGGATGTCTGGATTCATTTCCTTTTGCTGCGATTGAATTTTGAGTTTACTCTCAAATGTGCACTTTGTAATACACACGTGTGGGGGGGGTATTGCAAAGTGCGCAGTTCTTGCCTAAAAAGCAATAACAATCCCGTAGGGATGTCATCTTTATAGCCCTGTACGAGCGATAACGGAGTGTAGGGTAAATAAGAACACGCAAAGTCGTATTGGTGGCATTTTTACTCAGTATAACAAGCTATACGCATGTGAAATGTTATATGCAAAAATGGTAACAAAACGATGCATTTGTTTATTTTTGTGCAGTTAGTATTACACGTGTGGGGGGGGAGGTATTGCAAAGTGCACTAATCTAAGACAAATAGCGGGAAGAACTCCAACCCCAAAGCTAACGAAGGAAGACTTGGGAGCGGAGATTTACTAAATGATTTATCGCGCAGGAACAACTGGAGCAATGGAATTATTCTCCTTTATTAATAAATAGAAATTCATCATATCATGGCAAAAACACTCTTTCTTTTCGCTTTCTTAATAGTCTTAGGATGCTGCAAAAAGCCGGAACCGGGTCCTATGAACGAACCGGAAATCCCAAAATCACAGATATTCATTTCTGCTGATAATGAAGTGCTGTTCGACACATCGTATACTTCGTGTGGCAAATTTGCTCCTACCCCTAGTGAAAGTATCGGAGATGTCCCGAGACTCCTCGTTTCTAGTCCGGGGGTATTTTATCCTTATGATCCTGCCAATTTGCCTGATGACTTCTATTTTCGATTTGTTTTCCACGATGTACCTGCCAGTGGCAAAGGATCACCCTATTTAAACGAGTTCTGGTCATATATTCATTCTCAAATGTATGAATTCAATTCCCCTCCTTATAAATGGGATTTTTTCCTTAAAGTAAAAAGAGGTGGGAAGATATACCAAAACTGGTGGAATGGAAATCTTGTAAGTTTACCTGTTGATATTAGTCGTGATGAGACAGGGCTGGAATTCGACAATTATAAGTTCAGTAAATTTGAAGAATTCGGAAGCATTTGCATGTTTGATTATCACGTTCTTCGATTGGAGGGCAATATTCATGGGGTTCTTATTACAAAAGACAGACGTGATACCATAAATGTAAAGGGAAACTTGGATGTGTTTTTAAATTTTTCGCCATAGCAGAGCATTTATATCAGAGGCTTCGTCCGGAAGCCTCTAATATAATCGCCCTTCATAACAAAACAAATGTTCTGAAGTGAATAGAACCATCACAATTAGGCTTGAGGATTGCATCAATGAATATTCTAACAATAGTATAAAGCGATGACGAGGCACAAAGCTAAGCGAGTGTTCCTATAGCAAAACTACTCTAAATGTTTCCTTGCTCTTTTTCTAACTTTTGAGTCCATACCAAAAAATGAAGCTCGATAAAATGGTTAAAACCCTTGCCAAAGATTGTCTCGTATCCCATACCCACGGTTAAAACCGTGGGCTGTGTTTGCTCCCGTTTAGGGGCTTTGCTCCGGGTAACAAGAGCCTTGGTTCATATTGTGGGAGTTTCATCTTGTACAGGGTAATAGTATTACCACATGAGCCTGCGACAAACATACAGACACAAAAAAAGCCCCGTGACCATCACGGGGCTTTCTTATAACTTCTGTTAGTGGCTTAGTCCACTTCCTCGAATTCCACATCGGCAACATCCTCTCCACCGGCGCCGGCGTTGGCATCTCCCGCACCTGCGTTGGCATCTTGTGGGGCGCCATCTGCACCTGCTCCTTGAGTGGCTTGATACATATCCTGGCTCGCAGCTTGCCAAGCCTGGTTAAGCGTCTCTTGGGTAGTGGCGATTTTATCCAAATCTTCCATTTTGTGCGCATCTTTCAGTGCTTGGAGCGCTTCCTCAATGGCTGCTTTTTTATCAGCTGGTACTTTGTCGCCATACTCTTTGAGTTGCTTCTCCGTCTGGAAGATGAGCGCATCGGCGGCATTGAGTTTTTCCACCCGCTCTTTTTGCTTGCGATCTTCTTCCGCATTGGCTTCAGCTTCGCGCTTCATTCTGTCGATTTCTTCCTGGCTCAAGCCGGTAGAAGCTTCGATCTTGATGGTTTGTTGTTTGCCGGAGGCTTTATCCTTGGCTGAGACATTGAGAATACCATTGGCATCTATATCGAAGGTCACCTCGATCTGTGGTACTCCTCGTGGTGCAGGCGGAATGCCTTCAAGAATAAAGCGGCCTACCGGTCTGTTGTCTTTGGCCATGGGTCGCTCCCCCTGTAGGATATGAATTTCCACGGAGGGTTGATTGTCCGTAGCTGTGGTGTAGGTCTTCGTCTTCTTGGTTGGGATGGTGGTGTTGGCCTCGATCATCTTATCGAAGACCCCTCCCATCGTCTCAATACCCAATGATAGAGGAGTGACATCCAAGAGCAACACATCCTTTACGTCTCCGCTCAATACTCCTCCCTGGATACTGGCACCAATGGCGACCACCTCATCAGGATTGACGGTTCTATTGGGCTTCTTGCCAAAAAAGTCTTCGACGGCTTTTTGTACCAGAGGAATCCTGGTAGAACCACCGACCAAAATGATTTCATCGATATCAGACTTCTTCAAACCCGCCTCTTTCAATGCCTGCTCCATCGGAGGGATGGTGCGTTTCACCAAGTCATCGATCAATGCTTCAAATTTGGGGCGGCTCAGTTTTTTAACCAAGTGCTTTGGCACCCCGTCCACCGCTGTGATATAAGGCAAATTGATCTCCGTCTCTTGAGAAGAAGAAAGTTCAATTTTAGCCTTTTCAGCAGCTTCTTTAAGTCTTTGAAGCGCCATAGGATCTTTGCGCAAATCTATGTTTTGCTCTTTTTTAAACTCGTCCGCCAGCCAATCGATGATCTTTTGGTCGAAGTCGTCCCCGCCGAGGTGCGTGTCCCCACTGGTGGATTTGACTTCGAATACGCCATCTCCCAACTCGAGGATGGAGATATCATACGTTCCACCACCGAGGTCATACACCGCAATGGTTTCGTCCTTGCCGGCTTTATCCAGTCCATAAGCCAAAGAAGCGGCTGTTGGCTCGTTAATAATCCGCTTCACTTCCAATCCCGCGATAGCACCGGCCTCCTTGGTAGCTTGTCTTTGAGAGTCATTAAAGTATGCAGGAACGGTGATTACCGCCTCTTTAATCTCTTGACCAAGGAACTCCTCTGCGGTTTTCTTCATTTTCTGCAACACCATAGCGGAAATCTCCTGTGGAGTGTACTCCTTATCCCGCACTTTGATACGAACCGTGTCATTGGGTCCTTTTACCACTTTATAGGGTACCTTATTGACCTCGTCTCCGAGTTCGCTATAGCGTCGTCCCATAAATCGTTTGATGGACGAAATCGTATTTTCAGGGTTGGTGATGGCTTGTCTTTTAGCCGGGTCACCTACCTTAATCTCTCCGTTATCCAGAAATGCAACAATTGAAGGTGTTGTTCTTCTACCTTCTTCATTAGGGATCACAGTAGGGTCCTTGCCCTCTATGGCAGCTACTACTGAGTTTGTTGTTCCCAAGTCAATTCCAATTATTTTACCCATTGTATTTAGTTTTAGTTTCTTCGTTATAAAATATTTTCATCTCATAACTATCAATCCGCGTACCAACCCAAAAACATGACAACAAAGCGCAAAAACACCTGCCATTGTGTCACACAAAGTGCTTTTACCGGAAAAAGCAACGGGCGAGATATGGCAGAATGACAAAATGCAGCGATAAGACCTTCCTTCGGCGAAGAGTCCACCATTTCATACCTTAAAATAGAGACCAACCGGAATAGGCTTATTAGTTTGTATACAAACAAGTTTATGCGTACATTTGCAAATCTTAATCATGCCCTTCACGTACATCGATTAAGAACGATCTTGGAGTAGTGGTTTGTGGGCCGGAGTATAAGGGTTCGCTAAAACACGCTCGACAAAAGATCCGGTTTGTCATCATCAAAATTTCCGTTCATCCAAAGCTGTTTTTACAGCCTATTTTCAACAAACATTTTAATTAGATGAAAAAAATTCTCTCTGCTACTTACTGTTTGATCCTTTTATCGATTGTAATCCCCTTAACGAGCAGTTTCGGACAGAACATCCCCGTAGTATATTCCAACATTACTCAAAAAGGAGAGCAACTGGTATTGCGCAATCCCGACACCAAAGAGGAATATCTCCAAAATAAGCGTAGCTATTCCTACACTTACAGCAAAATCTCCCGTCTTCCGGAAGGGACCGAGGGGGGACTTAAGTTTGACTTCCGGGACTCCACTCTCAACGGCACCATCTATTACGGGCTGGTAAAGACAACGGGTGTCCGCTTCCCACAACCCGTATTTTTTAAGCGGCACGCACAAATCTCAAGGGGAGTTGCAAAACTCAAACTAAAAAAATCATTCTCCGGTAAGTATGATTTCGTGGACTGGGAGACGACCGGACGGATGATTGTCGGATACCGGATTGTCGACGACAAAGGCAATATACTGTACGACGGCAGGGTCAATGTCACGGGGAAGGGCCCATTTACCGTAGACAACTCCCTTAGGGAGGGTCCTTTCGTTACGCTGCAAAAAGAAGACGGAGTCACCATATATTTTAAGACCAGCGAGCCGGCCATATGCAGTGTAATGGTGGATGGCAAGAAGTACAGGGACACCCATATTACGGACAGGCATGAAATCGCCGTCACCGGTCTTCGTCCTGACAAAGTGTATCCCTATACCCTCCTGTATGGAGATTGGAAAGAGTCGTATTCCTTTCGAACGGCACCGGTCAAAGGGGCATCCACCCAATTCACTTGGGCCTATGCCAGCGATAGCCGCGCGGGTTCCGGAGGTGGAGAGCGCAACATCCAAGGAACCAACGCCTACATCATCAAAAAGATGATGGTCCTGGCCAAGGAGAAAGGCGCACGCTTCTTTCAGTTTACGGGCGACCTCATCAACGGATACAAGACGGATGAAGATGCGATGAACCTCGAATACGCCAATTTTAAAAATGCGGCCCGGCTCTTTTGGCATTACGCCCCGGTCAATATTGCAATGGGCAATCACGAAGCGCTGATGACCGCCTTCGAAGGGAGAAATGCAGTGGATCGCTTTCCGTTTGCCACGGCTTCTGCTGAACATTGTTTTGCCGACAATTTTGTCAATCCGCATAATGGACCCGTTAGTGAAGACGGAGCGAGTTACGATCCCTCTCCTGCCGGTGACGACTTTCCCTCCTACGACGAAAATGCTTATTATTACACTTATGGCAACATGGCCATGGTGGCGCTCAATTCCAATTACTGGTATGCGCCCTCTACCGGCAATATTCCCATGCATTCGGGCAATGTGCATGGGTATATCATGGACCGGCAATTTGATTGGCTCAAACAGACCATCATGATGCTGGAAGCAGATCCGGATATCGATCATATATTTGTAACATTTCATACGCCTTGCTTCCCCAATGGCGGACATTCTAAAGACGATATGTGGTATGGGGGCAATAACGATATACGGCCTTATATCGCAGGAAAACCGGTCGAGACCGGTATCATAGAGCGCAGGGATCAAATCCTGGATTTGCTCATCAACCAATCCAAAAAATGCGTGGCCCTGCTCCATGGGGATGAGCACAATTACAGCAGACTCGTCATCACCGACAAAACCCCGATGTATCCCGAAGGCTGGGATAAACCCCGGCTTCACATTTCAAGGCCATTCACCCAAATCACCAATGGTGCAGCGGGTGCCCCTTATTACGCACAAGAGAAGCTGCCGTGGAGCAAGGATGTACAAATCTTCTCCCCGCTCAATGCGTTGATGCTACTCACCATCGATGGCCCCAAAGTGCACCTCGAGGTCATCAACCCGGACACTTTTGAAAAAATAGAGGAACTGGACCTCAAATAAACTTGTTAGTATAAGAGACTACCGGAACATATCTTTTCGTTAGAGCCCGGTATTCTTATCAATAATAAAAAAACAACCACATGCAAAATATTGTCGCTATCGTCGGCAGGCCCAATGTAGGAAAATCCACTTTATACAATCGTCTGATAGGAGAACGCAAAGCCATCGTCGACAACTTGAGTGGTGTCACACGGGACCGGCAATATGGAGAATGTGAATGGAACGGCCGGACATTTACCGTCATTGACACGGGAGGTTTTATCGCCGCTTCGGATGACGTATTCGATAAAGCGATTCGAGCTCAGGTCGAAGTGGCCATGGACGAAGCATCCCATATCGTCTTTATGGTGGATGTCACGACCGGTATCACCGACCTGGATGATGACATCGCAAAAATATTGCGTAAATCTAAAAAACCGGTATTCCTGGCGGTCAACAAAGTGGATAATCACGAGCGGCTCTTGTTGGCCAATGAGTTTTGGAGCTTGGGCTTCGACAATACTTTCTTTCTTTCTTCTATTACCGGAAGTGGTACAGGTGATATGTTGGATGCGATAACAGAAACGCTCCAAGACGAACCGGCAAAAGAACCTAACGAGGAAGAAATCCCTAAGTTTGCTATCGTCGGACGCCCCAATGTCGGAAAGTCTTCATTGACCAATGCGCTATTGGGAGAGGACCGAAATATTGTAACGGACATTGCGGGAACGACCCGGGATTCCATCCATTCGGAATACAAGAAGTTCGGACAGCACTTCAAGCTGATAGATACCGCGGGGATACGCAAAAAGTCAAAAGTACATGAGGACCTGGAGTTTTATTCGGTGATTCGGGCGGTCAAAGCGATTGATGAAGCCGATGTCTGCATGCTCATGATTGATGCCACGCGCGGAGTCGAATCCCAGGATATGAGCATCCTGGACATATGTATCAAGCGAAAAAAAGGAATCGTGCTGTTGATTAACAAATGGGACCTTATCGAGAAAGAGACCAATACGGTAAGGGATATGGAAGCTCAAATTCGCAAGAAAACAGCTCCCTTTACGGACTACCCCATTGTATTTATTTCCGCCACCGAAAAGCAACGCATCCGTAAAGCATTGGATAGTGCCCACATGGTTTATGAGAACAGACGACGCAAAATAAAAACAGCGGAACTCAATAACTGGCTAAAGGAGGCCACAGAAAAAATACCGCCTCCACAATATCGTGGCAACCGCATCAAAATCAAGTACGTCACTCAATTGCCATTATACTATCCCGCATTTGCCTTCTTCACCAACTATCCCAAACAAGTAAAAGCACCTTATCGAAATTATTTGGAGAATAAGTTCCGGGAAAATTATAACTTTACAGGTGTTCCGCTAACTATTTATTTTAGAGAAAAGTAATTGCATGGAGTTTGTTTCAACACCGATTTCTGACCTATGGGTCATAAAGCCGAAGATTTGGGAAGATGCCCGTGGGTATTTCTTCGAAAGCTTCAATGCGCGATCATTTGAGCAGGCAGGCCAATCCTACCATTGGGTGCAAGACAATGAAGCAAAGTCCGGGAGAGGCGTCACGAGGGGACTCCATTATCAATGTGGCCCCCACGCCCAAGCCAAACTCGTACGCGTCATAACGGGCAAAGTCCTCGATGTGGCCGTCGACCTCAGACCACGCAGTGCGACCTTCGGGCATAGTTTTACCCTCGAGCTCTCCGGTGAGAATAAACGGCAATTGCTCATCCCGAGAGGCTTTGCCCACGGTTATCAGGTGCTCGAACCCGACACGGTTTTTGCCTACAAATGCGACAATTTTTACCACCCACCGAGCGAAGGAGGGATTATCCCGGATGATCCGGAGTTGGATATCCCGTGGATACTTCCGAGGGACGAATGGGTGTTGTCCGCCAAAGATGCCGCTTTGCCATTATTTGATAACCACAGACCTGTTGACTTATGATTCGGATTTTGGTAACCGGCGCTAATGGCCAGCTGGGCAGCGACCTTCGAGCAATTGCACCACAGTACCGCAATATCATGTTTACCTTTGTAGACAAGCGGAGGCTCAATATTCTCGATACCGAAAAATTCGAACAAACCCTACAGATTTACTGGCCGCATTACGTAATCAACGCCGCGGCTTATACCAATGTAGAAAAAGCCGAAGACGACCAACGGACCGCATTTGAGCTCAACTCGGAAGCCGTAGGTGCCATGGCACATATTTGCAAGAAAAACCGCGTCCGGTTACTCCATATCAGTTCGGATTACGTCTATCATCCCGACCATGACGCCTTAATTACCGAAGATACCCCACCCAAACCAAAGGGCATTTACGCCCGGTCTAAATATCACGGCGAACTCAAAATCCTCGAAAGTGGCGCTTCCTCATTAATCGTGCGTACCTCTTGGCTCTATTCTTCCTTTGGCAATAATTTTGTAAAGACCATGCTCGAACTGGGAAAGACTAAAAAAGAAGTCTCCGTTATCCATGATCAGGTTGGGGCACCTACTTATGCCCGGGACTTGGCGCATGCCCTGGTACAAATGATTCAAAAAACAGAAGCCGAAAAGATCAAATGGTCCGGGCAGATATACAATTACGCCAATGAAGGGGCAGCGAGTTGGTATGATTTTGCGCAACTGATTTTTGCCAAAATGGACAATAGCAACATCACCGTTCTTCCGGTTTCTTCTACAGATTATCCCTCTAAAGTTCCGCGTCCCAAAAATAGTAGGTTATCACTGGAAAAGACAAAATCCACCTGGGGGCTCACCATCCGTCCCTGGCAGGACGCATTGGACGATATGTTGGCCGAGTGGAGTAAACCCAAAAACAAATCATGGCGACCGTAAATTTTCCTACCTCATGGAGACCTCTGATTGAAGAGGAGTTTGACAAGCCCTATTTTGATCAGTTGGTGGAATTTATAAAAGCAAAAAAATCCGCCGGAAAACGGATTTACCCCCCGGGGCCGCTCATCTTCAACGCCTTCGAACAAACCCCTTTGGAGAAACTCAAAATAGTAATATTGGGACAAGACCCGTACCACGGACCGGGAGAGGCTATGGGATTGAGTTTTTCTGTCCCCAAGGGAATACGCATTCCCCCATCCCTTAAGAACATATTCAAAGAGCTGCACCAAGACTTACAAGTACCCATCCCTACCCATGGAGACCTCACTCCCTGGGCCCGGCAAGGGGTGCTGCTCCTTAACGCCATACTCACCGTAGAGCACAAGTCACCCGGCGCCCATCGCAATAGAGGCTGGGAGACATTTACCGATGCGGTGATACAGCGTATTTCCGGCCGGGAGGAACACTACGTATTTATGTTGTGGGGCAAT
>Ga0256832_1002955_pt1 | contig 11607 bp, 12 predicted proteins | sample 134614metaG_FD_190534 | JGI IMG/M metagenome (GOLD analysis project Ga0256832, IMG submission 190534) | Hydrothermal vent microbial communities from Lau Basin, Pacific Ocean - 134-614 | ecosystem: Environmental > Aquatic > Marine > Hydrothermal vents | place: Pacific Ocean: Lau Basin | collected...
GAAGCATAACAGAGTGCATCAGCCAGAGTCAGCCTTCCTTCTGCATCTGTATTCCCTATCTCTATGCTGACACCATTTTTTGCTTTTATAATGTCATCAGGTCTGTATGATTTTCCATCAGGCATATTCTCGGCAGCCGCTATTATTCCGTGAACTGTAACATCAGGTTTAATCTCTCCGATAGCTTTAAAAACACCTAAAACAGCACATGCACCTGCCTTATCTGATTTCATCCACCTCATATAATCTCCAGGTTTTATGTTGAGACCTCCACTGTCAAAGGTCAACCCTTTTCCTATGAGAACCACCTCTTTCTTTGACTTTTTTGGTCTGTAAGTTAAGTGGATAAATCTGGGCGGATTTGCACTCCCCTTTGCAACGGCAAGATAGGCATTCATGCCCATCTTTTCTATTTCTTCCTCATCGTATATCTTAACCTCAAAACCGTATTCTCTGGCAAGGTCTTCAGCTATCTCAGCAAGTTTTTGGGGTGTAATCACATTTCCCGGCTCATTAACAATATCCCTTGTAAAGTTCTGAGCCTGTGCAAGTATACTGCCTATTTCTGATCTTTTTTCAGACTGGGATTTATATTTCCTGCTTACTCTGATCTGGACTTCTTTCACCTGAAAGCTGTCTTTTTTTGACAGATATTTATCAAATCTGTAATCTCCCAGTATAATACCTTCTGTTAAAGCCTGTGCAATTTCTGACTGCTCATCTTTTACACTGAGAGCTTCCCCATCAATCAGAAATTTGTCAACTTTCATCTCCCTCATTCTCCTGACAGCTGCAGCACCTAACCTTCTTGCCTTATCCAGATCAAAATCTTTTTTGTTCCCTGCCCCTATGAGAACAACAAAATCTGCTTTACCTTTTCCTAAAGCTGGAACTGTTATGATCTTCCCAAAACTACCGTCAAATTTGAGATCCTTTTTCAGCTTTGATACAGCCCCTCCTAAAACCTCATCAACTTCCTGAATGTCTGGAGAAAGCTTTTTCTGCTCTTTAAACATAAATGAAATAACAGCTTTGGTTCTGGCATTTTTTAGACGACCGCTGGTTATTCTAATATCCATATCTTTTTACTCCTTTTTAAAATATAATAGTCATTAAAAATTATTTTAACAAAAGAGAGATACTTTAGGGAGGGACTCCATGAGAGTTTTTATAGGGGATATTTTTAAAGTTCTGCCTGAAATCTACAGCACAGAATACCTTGTCCAGAAGGTATATTCTCCAGAAAGGGTCGGGGAAAAAACAAACAGATTTGTCCACAGGTATGTGAAAAGTCTGGGGATAAAACAAAAACCGATAGTTCTTGATCTTGATAAACTTCCGGAAAAAAAGTTAAAGAAAGAAGATTACAGTCCTTTAAAATGGGGGGAAAAGGTTGTAAAAAGGTTTTCAAATAAATTAGGAAAAGAAAATATAGGCTTTTTATCTATTTCTTACAACATATCCTACTATGAGGATTTTTTGCCTAATCTGGTTTCCAGAATTGTTGAAAATACGGATCTTAATCTTGATACCTACCCTGAGGAACTTCCATTTTACGGCTGTGCCTCAGGTCTATTTTCTTTAAAAAGTGCTGTTGAATACTGTAAAAAACATAACAAAGCAGCTGTTGTTTTTATATTTGACCAATGCTCACACATTGGACATTTTACCTTTGACAGCAGTGATCCTTCTTTTAAAAAGACATTAAAAACTAATTTTCTTTTTTCAGATGGAGGTGTAGGTCTGCTAATAATCCCGGAAACAATGAAGGATCAATTTGATACAGCTGTGGAGGTTCTGGATATTAAACTTGATCACATTCCGGGAGATGAGATAAAAATACAAAAAGGAAGGTTTATCTTAGGAAATAAACTCAAAGATATCATACCTCCTATAGTTTCAAGTCATGTTATAAAACCTTTACTAAAAAAGTATGATCTTGATGTAGAAGATATTGAAGAATGGGCTATTCATCAGGGTGGATATGCAATACTTGAAAGATTTAAAGAAAAAGAGATTTTAGGTCTTTCTGATCTTCAGATAAGAAAGGCTGAAGAACTTTTTGAGATGTACGGCAACCTCAGCTCACCAAGTTCTTTTTTTATTTTTGACAGCTTTTTCCATGAGAAAAAAGAAAAAAAAGGAAGCTTAGGTATGATAATCGGTTTTGGAGCAGGGTACTACATAGGTTCAGCTCTTTATAAATGGGCTTAAGAACATTATGACAATTCTCATTTAATAATTTTCAGCATAACAATATTATTATTTTCAGAAAAAGGAAAAACATCAGGAGGTATGAAAAATGCCAAAAATCAACAACTACGTTGATATTTCAACTGTAGAAAAGGAAGCAAAAAAAGACTACATTGACAGACACTCACCGTTTGTTCATGTGGAAGGTACTGCCGTTAAAGGACAAAAGCTCAAAGTTAAGGTAAAAGTTGGTGAGGAATACTGCCACCCTGACGATTTTGATCATTACATCGCATGGGTTCAGCTCTGGGACGGGGACACATTCTTAGGACAGGCTACTTTTGTTCCGGGAGTTCAGGGCAACCAGTGTTCTCAAGCTGAGGTTGATTTCTACATCGTTCCTACAAAAAACAAACTCAAACTTCAGGCTATGAGCTACTGCACAAAGCACGGTCTTTGGCAGGGACCGGAAGTTGAGGTGGAAGTTCAGGAAGCACAGGCACCTGCAGGTGCATAACATAAAGCCCCTTAATGGGGCTTTTTTGTTTTTGTGTTAGAATAATTACAAAACATACCGGCGGTGGGAAAAATGCACAAAGATAAAGACCTTATGAAGAACCCTTTCATGACAAACATGAAATTTCTTCAGCAGGCAGAGGAAGAAACAGAATTCCAGAAAATCTTAAAAATTCTGACAGTTCCCTCAAAAAGCGGAATTTACATATCAAGGTATGATCTAAAAAAAATGGGCAGTCTTCTTGGGGTAGACATACCAATAAAAGAAAGAAAAGAGATGCTAAAGGATCTTTTTATTTACGCAAAGCAGATGAACCAGCTAAAACAGTTCCTTGACATAATTATTGATTTTATTAATTACAGAATATCACAGTATCAGGAGATAACAGAAAATTTCCCAAAGTCAGAAAAAATGACATCTAACTGGATCAAAAAGGCAAGATCATTAATTGATTTTATTGAAAACATGAAAAAAGAGGTTGATATTTACAAAAATCTTTAAACAGGATACAGCTCAAAATAAATATCCTGACCAAGCCTCTTTACACTTTCAACCCTGAGGTTTACAGACTGCGACAGATCCTCTACTCCCAGAATACCGACAGATGACAAGCCGTCCTCACCTATCAGTTTAGGAGCCTGAAAAACTGATATTTTGTCGTACAGACCCTTTTTGATGAACTGGGTTATCAGATCTTTACCTCCCTCAATAAGAAGGTGCATAACATCAAGATCATAAAGGGAGGAAAGCAGATCCTCAACCGCAAACCTGTTGTCTTTTACAGGCAATAAAACAACCTTTACACCTTTTTTCTCCAATTTTTCAACCTTTTTTGAAGGTGCTTTTCTTGATGCAAAAACTATAGTTTTTGATGAGCCGTCAAATATTTTGTAATGTTCTGGTACTTTAAGATCCTTATCAATAAGAACCCTTAAAGGCTGTTTTTTGGAAGGGTAATCCCTGACTGTAAGACCGGGATTGTCAGATAGGGCTGTTCCTGTCCCAACCATAACAGCTGTTGCCTCTTTCCTGAGTTTGTGGGCATACCTTCTTGCCTTTTCACCTGTTATCCATTTTGATGAACCTGTTTTTGTTGCTATTTTTCCATCAAGGGTCTGGGCTGTCTTAAGGTGAACAAAAGGTCTTTTTTCTTTTATATAAACAAAAAAGTCCTCATTTAACTTTTCTGCCCTTTCTTTTAGAACACCTACATCAACCTCAATTCCTGCTTTTCTGAGTGTCTGAACCCCATTTCCAGAAACCTGAGGATTAGGATCAAGGGCTGCAACAACCACCCTTTTTATCCTTCTATCTATTATTGCCTCAGTACAGGGAGGGGTTTTTCCGTAATGACAGCAGGGCTCAAGTGTTACATACATTGTTGAACCGGTTATATCAAAGCCTTTTGAGACGGCATCTTTTATAGCCTCCCTTTCTGCGTGGGGAAGACCGGCTTTCCTGTGGTAGCCTTTTCCTATTATTTTTCCATCTTTTACAATAACAGCCCCAACAGCTGGGTTTGGGTGGGTGTATCCTTTCCCTTTTTCTGCAAGTTTTAAAGCCTCTTTCATATACTTAACATCTTCTTTTCCCATGTTTGCACTGTTTATCCGATAGTTTTATCTTAATTTTACATACAAAAAATTTCAGAGGGAAAAATGTATAACATAAACAAGGATCTTGCAAACATTTTCAAAAAAATGGCCGCCATTTACGAGTTTTTAGATGACAGGTTCAGGGCTATGGCTTACCAGAGGGCTGCCCACATAATTGAGGATCTGCCTGATGACGTCAGGAATTATATAGCAACAGGAAAACTATATATGATTAGAGGAATAGGACCGAGTATAGCATCTAAAATTGAGGAGTATGTCAAAACAGGCAAAATCCAGAAGTATGAAGAGCTGAAGAAAAAGGTTCCGGAGGATTTTATTGAGCTTATAGATCTTCCTGGATTTGGACCAAAAACATTAAAAAGGATATATGAAGAGCTTGGAATATCAACAAAAGAGGAGTTGATAAAAGCTCTAAAAGACGGCAGGATAGAAAGACTTGAGGGATTTGGTCCTAAAAAAGTTGAAAACATGCTTAAAGGACTCCAGATGTACGAGATCTCAAAAAGGAGAATTCTTCTGTGGGAAGCCCTCCAGATATCAAGATACCTTGTTAACAAACTGAAAAAAAATTTAAAACAGATACACAGAATAGAGGTTGTTGGAAGCACAAGAAGAAGAAAAGAAACGATAGGAGATCTGGATATTCTGGTAACAGCATATGATAAGGACAGACTACCAATAATGGACTTTTTTACATCTCTTGATGAGGTGTCAGAGGTTCTGGTAAAGGGACCAAAAAAATCATCTGTTATTATGAAATTTGAAGGAAAAGAAAGGCAGGTTGACCTGAGGATATTCAAAGATGAGGAATGGGGAGCTGCCCTCCAGTACTTTACAGGATCAAAACAGCACAATATTCATCTGAGGGAGATCGCAAAGGAAAAAGGGCTGAAAATAAACGAATACGGGGTTTTTAAGGCAGACACAGAAGAAAAAGTAGCAGGCGAGACAGAGGAAAGCGTTTACAGATCTGTAGGTATGGACTGGATACCTCCAGAGCTTAGGGAAGACAGGGGAGAGATAGAGGCTGCGATGGAACATAAACTGCCTGAACTTGTTGAGCTGAAGGATATAAAAGGCGATCTTCATGTCCACTCAACATGGTCTGACGGGACTTTTTCAATCAAAGATCTTGTTGATTTTGTCAGGAAAAACTACAGGTATGAATACATAGTAATAACAGATCACTCAAAATCCCAGAGGGTTGCCCACGGACTTGACGAAAACAGACTTCTTGAAGAGATAAAAGAGATAAACCTTATAAACAAAATGGCAGGTCTTGATTTTGTAAAAAAGGGAATAGAGGTTGATATACTCCTTGATGGAAGTTTAGACCTGTCTGATGAAGTGTTATCCCAGCTTGACTGGGTTGTTGCATCTGTTCACAGCCATTTTAATAGGGACAATACAGAGAGAATTATAAAAGCTATGGAAAATCCATTTGTAAATGCCATAGGACACCCGACAGGAAGACTGATAGGAATGAGGGAGGCGTACCCTGTAGATATGGACGCTGTCATAAAAGCTGCGAAAGAAACAGGAACAGCACTTGAGATAAACGCCCAGCCTTCAAGGATGGACATAGACGAGATATGGGTTAGAAAAGCTGTTGAGGAAGGTGTTAGGCTGGTAATTTCCACAGACGCCCACAACACAGGACATTTTGCCTTCATGGAGGTTGGCGTCTCTATAGCCAGAAGAGGGTGGGCAACAAAAAAAGATATTCTCAACACAAAAAGCTGGAAAGAGATCAAAAAGTTTGTTGATGCAAAAAGGAAAAAGTTCGGCGTAAAGGCATAAAATGGGAACCTTAAGGTCTTTCTTTTCTGAAAATGATCTTGACGGCAGGGTTTATACAATTATTCAGGAGATAATCGGCAGAGATAAATTTGAAGAGTTAAAAGATTTTTTACATTTTTATAAGATAACAGCAGAGATTATAGATGACAGATTAGAGATAAAACAGTTTTCCCATAAAAAGAAAAAATGGATAAAGATAGCCTCTTTTAACATAAAAACAAAAAATGTGGAAAAATCAATAAACAGATCAGATTTTCTGAAACTGCTTGATGAGGAAAATGAATACATTTTAAAATCAACGGAAGAAGAGATAAAAAGAACAGCAAATATAATTCTGGCACTTTTATTTCTTATTTTAGGTGCAATAGTATCCCTCCTGCTTATAAATACGATAAAATAATAAAAAACGCAGGAGGAAAAATTGGTAAGAGTAAGATTTGCACCAAGCCCAACAGGATATTTACATCTTGGAAATGCAAGAACAGCACTTTTTAACTACATATATGCGAAACATACAGGAGGAAAAATAGTTCTCAGGATTGAGGATACAGACAGGGAAAGATCAAAAAAAGAGTATGAGGATATGCTGATAGATGACCTTAAATGGCTTGGTATAGAGTGGGACGAGGGACCAGATGTTGGAGGCGAATACGCACCATACAGGCAGTCTGAAAGAGCAGAAATTTACAAAGAATATGTAGAAAAACTAAAAGAAACCGGTCATATATACAAATGTTTCTGCACCCCTGAGGAGCTTGAGGAAGAAAGAAAAAAAGCTATGGCAGAAGGAAGACCTCCAAGATACTCAGGAAAATGCAGAAACTTATCCCCTGAAGATATTAAAAAACTGGAAGAAGAAGGAAAGCCTTATGTCTGGAGGTTCAGAGTTCCTGACGGTGAGTATATAGTTTTTGATGATCTTATAAAAGGAACTGTTGAGATAAATGTTGATGAGTTTGGGGATTTTGTTATAGTCAGATCAGACGGCTCACCTGTTTATAACTTTGTTGTTGTTGTTGATGATGCCCTAATGAAGATCACACATGTGATTAGAGGAGAGGATCATCTTTCAAACACCCCGAAACAAATACTGATCTACAGGGCTCTGGGGTTTCAGGAACCGAAGTTTGCACATCTTCCGATAATCTTGGGAGAAGACAGAAGCAAACTGTCTAAAAGACACGGGGCTGTTTCTGTAAGAGCTTTCAGAGATGATGGGTATGTATCGGAAGCTATGTTCAACGGTCTTGCCCTTTTAGGCTGGCATCCTAAAGGGGATAATGAGGTTTTATCAAAAGAGGAGATAATAGCCGAGTTTGATATTGAAGATGTCCACAACGCACCTGCAGTCTTTGACAGGGCAAAGCTGAAATGGCTTAACGGGGTTTACATAAGAGAAAAGCTTGATATAGATGATCTTACAAGAAGGGCTGTTCCGTTTTTTGAAGGATTTGGGTATAAAGCAGACTTTGAGTACTACAAAAAGGTTATGAAAGCAATAAGAGACAGCATTGAAACACTTATGGATATAGAGGAAAGGGCTAAACCATTTTTTGTTGATGATTTCCACTACTCTGAAGACGGCAAAAAATTCCTTGAAGATGAAAACGGATACAAGGTCGTTCAGCTTTTTTATGAAAAAATAAAAGATATGGACGGTATTACAAAAGAGGATTTTAAGAAGATAACAAAAGAGATACAGAAAGAAACAGGTATAAAAGGAAAAGGACTGTTCATGCCTATAAGAGTGGCTCTTACAGGGGAAACATCAGGGGTTGATATAGCCACCCTCGTAGAGGTTATAGGGATAGAAAGGGTAAAACATAGAATAAAAAGAGCTCTGGAGTATTTCGGGTGATCAGGTGGATAACAGACTATCTTGGAGGAAGCAGGGTTCCTGAACCTGAAGAGCTTATTTTGTGGAAAGAAGAAGGGGTTGATCTCGTTATTAACCTTCTCAAAGGGGAGTACGGCGATTTTATAGCACAAAAACAGAAAGAGATAGGATTTGAGGTAATAAGAATACCTTTTGATATGTACCAGATTATCCCTGAAGAAGACTTTCTTGCTGTTTACCGGTATATTGATGAGATAAAAGATAATAAAAAGATCGTTGTCCACTGTAAATACGGTCAGGCAAGAAGCGGTACATTTCTGGCAGGATATCTGATACATTCAGGTATTCCCTACGAAAAAGCGATTGACATGGTTATGGAAAAGGGGTTTAATCCACACACATTCCACCAGATAAATTTCTTAAAAAACCTTTCAGAAGGCAGATATGGTTGATCCTTCAAAATTAAAAAGACTGCAGATATTATTAAAAAAAGAAGGAAGAACTTTATCACCTGACGAGATTGAAAAGATTTCCGAAAAATTAAAAGAAGAAAGCCTGAAAAACTTTGCAACAGGACTGAAACATATCACAGAAAGGCATTTTACAGAAGCGATAAAATGGTTTCAGCTTTCTGACTGCAGAGAAGCACCCCTTATAATCGCCCTTTTATCCCTTAAGGTTGGGGATACTTTTTTGTTTGGGGAATACATGAATGAAAAATCTGAAAAAGACTGCCTTGAAAAGTTAGAAATTGATATTTTCTGCAAACTGTCAGACAGGGAGATCATTCTAACAAAAGATAACCTTCACAAAATAACAGACCTACTTAGATAAACAGATCCTCGTGGGAAGGCTTATCAACACCAATTGTTTCCCTTTCGTAATACTTTTTGGTTCTGAATTTGTATATAAGAACGCTGTCCTCTTGATGATCCATCACTTCCTGAAGCTCATCTTTTAAAAGCCGCAGAGCTGACTCTGTTATCTGCCCCTCAAATACGCTCTTCTGCACATGTACAAGATATTTCTTGCATATTTTATAAAATTTTTGAACCCTTTTTTCATTTGCATCATAAACAAGGATAATAAACATCTTTCCCTCTAATTCATCAAAAACGGTCGGTAAACACTTTCCCTAAAAAGATGTTTATAAATTTTATAACACTCAAGCCTGATAAGTTTCCGGTAAGAGACTTTACCTAAATTCCTATATTTTAGGGTGGTATTAAGTTTTTCCTCAAAGGATTTTATGAATATCTGTTTTCCTTTGTCATTTAGATAAACAAAATCTATATCCTGATCAAAATGTTTTAACTGGATCTGTTTCTTGTTTATGAGACTGAATATAACACGGTCAACTATAACAGGCTTAAAAACCTCTGCAATATCCAGATTAAGGCTAAATGATCTTTGGTTTGTCTGATGGAGAAAGCCTATTCTCGGGTCAAGATGGGTTCTGTAAATCTGTGCAAGAACCACCGTATAAAGCAAAGAATTGCCGAAACTGATAAGAGCATTGAGGGGATTTTCGGGAGGTTGTTTTGTTCTTTTATCAAAATAAAAATCCCCGATGTTTAAAACCACATTAAACGCCTCATAATACTTTTTTCTGATCTCACCTTCAAGAGCCATCAATGATGGAATATCCTCTTTATCTTTTATCTCTTTTAGTTTTTGCTCTATTTCCTCTATATACGGCTTTATATATTCTTCTTTGGATCTTTTATAATAGTTTAGATTTTTAAGTAAGTTTAGGACAGCACCTTCAACGAAGCTTTTCGCAAGATACAGTCTCTCATCTTTATTTAAATAAAACTCTGCCTGCTTTAAAATTACAAATCCGGAATTTAGATACTCCCTTGGATAAAAACTGCCTATGTAATAGCCGTAATGGTTGTAAAAAAATATTGGTATTTTATTTTTTGTTAAAAATTCTAACACCCTTTTGTTCAGATCAATCTCTCCAAAAATGTGTATTTCAGAAACTGCATTTACCGGAATGTTTTTCTTCTGATCTTCCTTTATAAAGATGAGTGTGTTATCTTTTCTTTTTAATTGACCGTCATTAAAAATATAGATCGGTTTTTTCATTATCAGCTCCAGCACATCTCTTTATACGCACAGTTTTTGCAGTAAGGGATCTTTACAGGAGATGGAGGCTTGTCTTCCTGTAATATTTTTTTGATATTTTCAACAGCTTTTTCCAGCTCATTTTCTATCTCTTTACTTAGGATTACCTTCTCTCTTTTTCTTTCTTCAGGAAATAGAAGTTCCCCTTCCATATTTATTCCTTTTTGTTTTAAGTAATAAAGATAAAATGCAACCTGCATTCTGGCACTTTTTAAGAATTTAGATGATTTTTTTATTTCTCCTACTACTTTTTTATCAGGAAGTATATCTATTTTTATTGTGTTGTCTATAATAAACTCTTTTTTTTGCCTTTTGTAGTAGATCTCATGAATATGCCGTCCTAATACCAGAAAATCACTTTCCTGATCTGATTCTATAGAATGTCCAATAAGCCACACTTCTCTTGGGCAGATGTAGTAATACCATATAAGCGTCCCGTTAATCCCTTCAAGATTATCCATATTTTTAAATTGATTTTCCAAAAAACGACTTTCAAGCTAAGCATAAATCTACTCAATTCCTCATAGGCACTCTAAAAACTACGAAAAAAATTAAAAAAAGAACTGGGACTGGAGGTTTCAATTCCTCATAGGCACTCTAAAAACTTAATCTCTCTCATCTCTGACCTCCTGAAAAATCTCGGTTTCAATTCCTCATAGGCACTCTAAAAACTGTAGAAAAAGCTACCCAGCTAAACCCTTCGTTTGGGTGTTTCAATTCCTCATAGGCACTCTAAAAACCGTGTATTCCCTGCATTCTTTCTGGTGTTTCGGCTGATAGTTTCAATTCCTCATAGGCACTCTAAAAACATACTCGGGTGCAACATTGAAGAAGCAAAAAAATCAGGTTTCAATTCCTCATAGGCACTCTAAAAACTCCTTGAAAAAAGCATAAACCTCGGAAGGTTCATTTGTTTCAATTCCTCATAGGCACTCTAAAAACAAAAAGTGAGAACAGGTGAAAATGTAATTGCAGTATGTTTCAATTCCTCATAGGCACTCTAAAAACTATAGCTGTATATTGAATAGTGGCTACTTTCCAACCGAAGTTTCAATTCCTCATAGGCACTCTAAAAACTGATTTTTTCATCTTGAGACTTCGTCTCAATTCCGGTTTCAATTCCTCATAGGCACTCTAAAAACGTTTTCTGTTATTTGAATAGTTTCATTAATCACCTCTGACAGTTTCAATTCCTCATAGGCACTCTAAAAACTCACAGTGGGTTGTTGATTTGAGAGCAAGCATAAGACCAAGTTTCAATTCCTCATAGGCACTCTAAAAACAAATAGAAAAGATGGAGAAATTGAACTTTTAGAGCCTGGTTTCAATTCCTCATAGGCACTCTAAAAACACAAAATAGTTGAAGAAAAACCTATAGATGACAAGCAGTTTCAATTCCTCATAGGCACTCTAAAAACCCCTTCAACCAATATCTTATTCTATTGACAAGAAACCATTGATAGATCTTAATTATTTTAAATATACAAAAAACGGTAATCCCTGTCAAATTAAAT
>Ga0256832_1002956_pt1 | contig 11606 bp, 9 predicted proteins | sample 134614metaG_FD_190534 | JGI IMG/M metagenome (GOLD analysis project Ga0256832, IMG submission 190534) | Hydrothermal vent microbial communities from Lau Basin, Pacific Ocean - 134-614 | ecosystem: Environmental > Aquatic > Marine > Hydrothermal vents | place: Pacific Ocean: Lau Basin | collected...
AGGCGTGATCCAGCCGGTTCAGAATATCCAGCAGGCTCCCCAAATCCCGGGGGCAGTGCTTCAGCAGATAGTGTGCAGTCTCTGTGGGCAGTTTCAGGCCACGGTCAGTTGCGCTCTGTAGCAGCGCCTCAATGGTCTCATCTTCACTCAAGGGGTAGAGCCGGTAACTCAGCCCCCAGCTGAGGCGAGAGGCCAGATCCGGCAGCGTCACTTCTAAAGCGGCTGGGCTACAGTGGGCTGTAATCAACAGCCGCGCCCCGTTATCCCGCAGGCTGTTGAACAGGTTGAACAGCGCCTGTTCCCAACCGGGCTGCCCGGTAACCTGCTCCAGATCATCCAGACAGACCAGATCAAATTGTTCCAAACCCTCAAAGATGGCTGCTGAAAATGAGTGGGCCTGTAACAGCGGAATATAGGCGGCTTGTAGATTGAGGGCGTCAGCCTGCCGGCAGGCCGCCTGCAACAGGTGAGACTTGCCCGTGCCTTTGCCGCCCCATAAAAAGATGAAAGAGTTTTCATGCCCCGCAACAGCAGACTGGAGACTGGCCAGTGCCTGTGCGTTACTGCCAGGAATAAAGCTGCTGAAGCTGATGCCTGGATTGAGGGTGATGCCCAAAGGGAGCTGTTGCATGGCTTAAAAAAGGGTTGGAATGGAAGAGGATCTGCAAGCCGGAATAGTACACCAAAAAACAGCAAAAAGGTGCCAGGAGCCTCTTCCAGACGCTCCTCATCCCAGTCATCAATATTGGCATGTAGACAGGGATGGATTGGGTGTTGGGTTCTTTCCGTGTCAGGATCGGGGATGGCTTTGATCCCGTAATACTGTACAGTCCATGCATATGACAACCGATGTGTTTTAATACTTTTTCATGGCGCTTGGTCGTGCTTTTTTATGTGCTGGCCATCAAACAGCCTTTGCAAGGCAGCTTCAAAGCGTTCACAAAGTGCTCTTGCATCGCCTGTCCTTCTTCTTCCGCACCTCGGAGGACGGTACAGTTCAGCCTCTCCGGTTTGCTCATTCACAACACACTACACCTGGACGCCCGGGTCAGACGCCTCCTTAATCCACAGATTTCCCTGATGAGTCTTAAAAACAGGCAATAGCGTTATGAGTGCTATCCTATTTCATAACTGACACAATTCCGCCCCATTGATTTTGAGCAATAGAGCGCCTTATCCGCCTTATCAATAAAGGATACTTTTGTATCATCCCCGCTCAGTTCGGAAACGCCTGCACTAATCGTAACCGGAAGACTAACAGTTTCATCACTGTATGGGTTTTTTTCAACCAGTTGACGCAGTGACTCGGCTTTTTTATAAGCACTGTCACCGGATGTTTCTGGCAAAATGATTACAAACTCATCTCCACCACAACGACCGTTGATATCACAACTCCTTGAGGATTCTTTAATCAAACCTGCCAGCCATTGCAACACACAATCGCCAACCAAATGGCCAAAGCTGTCATTAATCGCTTTAAAATAATCAATATCCAACATTATCAGAGACAAAGAGGTATTGTAACGACGTGCATGGTTCATCTCCTTTTCAAGCAACAAATGCATCTCTCCGTGATTATAAAGGGCGGTCAAACCATCACGAGAGGCAATCTCACGCAACAGTTGGTACTGGGCAGCTATCTCTATGGCATAATCAATCGCAATCGCCAGATGGTCAGGAGTAACTTCACCCTTTTTTAAGTAGTTCAGCGCGCCCCATTGCTTAATTTCCTTATATATTTCACGCCCTGTTTCTGAAGACAAAAAGATTATTGGAGCTCGGCACCCATGCTCTTTTGCATAACGCAAAAGGCTAACGCCATCATCTTCGCCAAGCCGGTAGTCCATAAAGATAACATCATACTGATCGTTCAGAATTTCTTGCTTCCCTGAAGCAAAAGAGCTACACCATTTAACGCTGCAGGTCAGCCCATCTATTTTAGAGAGCATGCGGTTAAATATCTCCTTATCTTCAGGGTCATCCTCAACCAATAGTAGTTTTAACTTACCCTGGAACATTTTTGCTTCCCTTGTACAGTGGCAACGTAAAGACAAACCTTGAGCCTTCGCCACGCTTGCCATAAGCATGGATAGATCCGCCGTGTCTCTCTACAATTTTTTTGCAAATCGACAACCCTACACCCGTGCCTTCATATTTATCACTTCGTCCATGCAACCTTTCAAACACACCAAAAATCCTGTCAGCATACCGGTCATCAAACCCTATGCCATTATCACTCACAGTGACCTCCAGCATATCATTTACAACACGGCCTGTTATATCGACAACAGGTGGTACATTGTCACGGTGATATTTAATCGAATTCCCTATCAGATTCTGAATCAACTGCCTCATTTGCAGCGGATCGGCAAGCACCTCCGGCAGTTCACCTATATTAACCTTGCCTGCTGACTGTTTCAGTGCAATCTCAAGATCAGAAAGCACCTCAAATACTACATTTTTTAAGCTAAGCTGGCAGAAAGGGTTGGGCTTTGTTGTTACTCTGGAATAAGCCAACAGCCCGTCAATTAGACTCTGCATACGCTGGGCGGCACTTGTTATTCGCTCAAGATAGGCGCGCCCACTCTCCCCAAGTGATTCTGAAAAATCCTCCTCAAGGATGCTGCCAAATGATTGGATCTTTCTCATTGGCTCTTTCAGGTCATGAGAGGCAATTCGAGCAAAACTCTCAAGCTCATCATTGCTCCGTTTCAACTCCTCCGTGATCAATTTCAATGGCGTTACATCAGTAATCGTTCCAATATAACCGATGACCTCAGATGAATCATTCCATTCAGGATGCACTTCACCTATTACCCAAACGCTTTCATCATTAGGATGAATAAATCTGAACTCCGAATAAAATGACCTCTGCTGAGCAATGCACCTGTCCCACTGGGATACAACAAACCCTTTATCATCAGGATGTATTCTATCCAGCCAATTGCGCTCTAAAACACCCTCTTCTACTGCATCCAGTATCTCCAGTCCACGCGGGTTTACAAAGATACATTCACCTAATACGGTAAACTGCAAGATACCGACAGGCGCCTTATTTGCAAGCGCCTGAAACCGTAGCTTGCTCTCTCGCAGCTGGCGTTCAACCTCCTCCCTTCTTGCAATATCATCTGCCAGCACAGAGACCATTACCCCGAAGGAGTGCGACAGGTGGCCAATCTCACCAGAAGCTTTATTAGCAACGGTATAACTTAAATCACCTTCTGCTACTTTCTGGGTTGCAGAAACTAATTGTGCCAATGGTTTGGTCAACGCATTTGCAAAATAGTAGCCGATAATAATCGCTATAATTATAACGACCAGGGTTAATTGAAGCGAAAATTTAATAACTTCATTTAGATCGCGTTCCATTCTATCTATACTGAATTCCGCCACAATACTACCAATAACTTCGTGTTTGTCTGTTAGATGCTCATCCTCCAGCATTTGAACCTCATCCATCTGAACCTCATCAACAATGATTTTTTGCTGAATGGCCTTTGTTTTTGAAGATAGATGTTTTTCATTCTCATATTTAGAAAGCAGCACATTCGCTTCATCATATACGGAGACAGAAACAAGGTCAGGTGTATGGGATATGGTTTTCAGTACACGTTCGATCTCATCCACTTGCCTGATCATTACAGAAAGCTCAAGCTTTTTTGCTGCTGTATCAACAACAGACCGAATGCGAATATCAAACTCATCCTGAATCTGGCGCTGAGTATGAGAAGCAAATGCCGTTGCAATGACAGTAACTGACACAATAACAATTAATGACATCAGAAGTATCATTTTCACTTTTAGTGAAAATTCTATAGCTGCTTTCAATGTACCTCCATTTTACATCCGCCTTTAATACGCTTTTACTTAATAAACAGTGCACCACGAGGGGCAACAATGTCCACTCCGGGAGAGAGTCTCTCTGCTACATGTGAATTCATAAGTACATTAACAGTTGATGGATGCTGAAACCCAAATTCACCCTCCTCTATCAGACGTCCAGCCAACTCTCCTGCTTGTGCGCCCAGGCTTTGATAACTTGCAAACAGGCTGAATAGTGCGCCATTTTGCACAGTCCACTTATTTTCGCCAATAATTGGTATTTTCTTGCGCAGCGCGCGCAACAAAATAACCTGTTTTAGCAGGCGAGCATTGCCTGTAATAACTTTATCTGTACGCAGCCACAAGGCATCAACCTTCTTTAGCAGATCATCTACGGCAAGCGCAACATCCCGGGCATCTTCAACCTTTTCTGCAATAATTTCTATGCCAACTTCATTTGCAATCTCTTTAACCTCATTGATTGTGCTCTCACTATCTTCTCCATATAACACTCCAATTCTTCTAACCCCAGGAAGGATCTCACGAAACACCTGCATCTTCTGATGCGTGGAAAACCTGATTTTAATACCTGTCCTGCTATCAATCTCATATTTTTTGGGGTTAGATAACATGGAGAACATGACGGGAACATCTTGCCTGTTTTTAGCCACCCAGGCTGCTCTTGACCCCAGTGCAACTATAAGATCGGTTTTATCATCAGCAATTTTTCCATCCAATGCATCGCTTTTGCCAATATTCTCCTCCACATTTATAACTTTGATAGTGGAATCTGGAAGAACATTTTTAAACTCCTTTACAAAACTACTGTATGGCGCAGCATTTTTACTTGTGAGGATTACAATATTGTACGCCAGAGCAATGGAAGCAAAAGAGAATGAGCTCACGAATATAAAAACCAGTGCAAGCATGCCCATAATGAGTCTGGCGCGCTTAAAATGCTTCGGCTTTATTACAAAAAAGGTCATTATCTTACATTGAGTTTGTTGCTTTTTTATCGTGAAAATGGCAATACCGCCACACCATTTTGCTCACCCTTCCCATGCCGCATGTTTCTTTGGCAACTCAACAACCTCAAACCAGTATCTTTTGATTATCCCCATTGTTTCAACCAGCCCTTTAAAACTTGCTGGCTTGGTTATGAAGGAACTTGCCCCAAAAGAGTAGCTATTACAAACATCCTGATCCGCTTTCGATGTTGTCAATACAATCACGGGGATATGGCACAGTGCGGCTTGGGATTTAATGGCTTTTAACGCTTCCAGTCCATCCATTTTTGGCATGTTAAGGTCAAGCAGGATAATGTCCGGCTCAGGGTGTTTTCTTTCATGCCCACCCTCCCTGCAAAGATACTCCAGCAGCTCTTCACCATCCTTCACAAACTCCAACCTCGCATTCAAACTCGACTGGTCAAGCGCTTTTTTTGCCAGCAGACAATCATCTTCATCATCGTCTGCCATTAAAATCACCAGCGGTTTATCATTTGCACACATATTGCCAACCTCTCATACAGCCTAATTATTAAAAGACCCTAAATATTTTCAGCGCAGACCAACACCAGGGCCTCATCAAGCAAATTACAGATTTAATTCAGGCGCACCAACTAACCATGGAATAGCCTATGGAACTATATAATAGTATCATTTCACAGGTTGCCGGGAAGTATTTTAAGTGACTGTTTTTAATAACTATTATTTTTCTCTTTCCAGGAGCCTGTCAGGCTTAGGATGAACTGGCTGCGGAAGTGGGAGAGCAGCTCAAATATCCCCGGTTTTGAGGCGCATAGTGGGCCTGTGCAACGAAAAACCGGGGATATTTGAGCCGCTCTCCCACTCCCTTGCTACAATCCACCTAAGCCCGACAGGCTCCTGGCATTCCTCATTTCTGCCTCGGGACATACTCGAACCGATACACAATAAGGAGATGCAGCAGCACACCCCGGCACCGAATATGCGATAATGCCCTGATTTAGACCTCCCCCTGGCCCACACAATGAACAACGAAGTGCGACAAATCCTGGTCACCAGCGCCCTGCCCTACGCCAATGGCCCCATCCATATCGGTCATCTGGTTGAGTATGTGCAGACCGATATCTGGGTACGATTTCAAAAGATGCGCGGGCACCAGTGCCTCTACGTCTGCGCCGATGACGCCCACGGCACCCCCATTATGTTGCGCGCACGCCAGGAAGGGATCACACCCGAGGAGCTGATTGCACGCACCAGCACCGAGCATCAGCAAGACTTCGCCAGTTTTAGTGTAGATTTTGATAACTACCACTCCACCCATTCCGATGAGAACCGGCAGCTGGCATCCACCATCTACCAGCGCAACCTGGAGAAGAACAACATCATCCTCCGCACCATCACCCAGGCCTTCGACCCGGTGGAGCAGATGTTTCTGCCAGATCGCTTCATCAAAGGTGAATGCCCCAAATGTGGCGCTGATGACCAATATGGTGACAACTGCGAGGCTTGTGGCGCCAGCTACTCCCCCAGTGAGCTGAAGAATCCGGTCTCTGCCATCTCTGGCGCCAAACCCATCGACAAGGAGTCTGAGCACCACTTCTTCAAGCTGGCCAATTTCGAGCAGATGCTGCAACAGTGGACCAAAGGCGGCCACCTGCAGAGCGAAGTCACCAACAAACTGGACGAGTGGTTTGAGGCTGGGCTGCAAGAGTGGGACATCTCCCGTGATGCCCCCTACTTTGGCTTTGAGATCCCAGGCCATCCCGATAAATACTTCTACGTCTGGCTGGATGCCCCCATCGGCTACATGGCCAGCTTCAAAAACCTGTGCGACAGAACCGGGCTGGACTTTGACCAGTTCTGGGGCGCCCGGAGCAAGGCGGAGCTATACCACTTCATCGGCAAGGACATCATCTATTTCCACGCCCTCTTCTGGCCCGCCATGCTCAGCGGAGCAGATTTCCGCACCCCTACCGCCATCTTCACCCACGGCTTTCTCACCATAAACGGGCAGAAGATGTCCAAATCCCGTGGCACCTTTATCAAGGCCAGCACCTATCTGAAGCACCTGAACCCAGAGTACCTGCGCTACTACTTTGCCGCCAAGCTGGGCAGCGGCATCGAGGATATCGACCTCAACCTGGAAGATTTTGCCCAGCGAGTCAACTCTGACCTGGTGGGTAAGGTGGTCAACATCGCCAGCCGCTGCAGTGGCTTCATCAGAAAGCGTTTTAACAGCCAGCTCTCGGCCGAACTTGCAGAGCCTGTGCTGTTTCAGGGGTTCATTGATGCCGGGAAATCCATAGCCGAATGCTACGAAAAGCGTGAATTCAGCCGCGCTGTGCGCGAGATCATGGCGCTAGCCGACCGCGCCAACCAATACATCGACGAGAAAAAGCCCTGGATCCTCGCCAAGGAGGAGGACAAAGAGGCCGAGCTACAGGCCATATGCTCCATGGGCATCAACCTGTTCCGGCTGCTGATAGGCTATCTGCGCCCCATCCTGCCTGCCACAGCAGCAAAATCAGAGGCCTTTCTACAGATCCCGCCACTGACCTGGGCAGCGCTCTCCACGCCGCTGCGCTCTCACACCATCGCAAAATTCAAGCCACTGATGACCCGGGTTGAAACAACGCAGATTGAAGCCATGCTGGAAGAGTCCAAAGAGGATCTGGCGGCCCAAAATGCCAGCCAGGCCAAACCTCATGAGACCCGCACAGAAGGACATCTGGCCAAAGAGCCCATAGCCGACACCATCGAATTCAGCGACTTTGCCAAGGTGGATCTGCGCATCGCCCGCATTGCCAGGGCCTCCCACGTTGAGGGGGCAGACAAACTCCTGCAACTCACACTGGAGCTGGGCGAAGGCGACAGCCGCAATGTATTCGCCGGTATAAAATCCGCCTATACCCCTGAAGAGCTGGAGGGCAAACTAACAGTTATGGTCGCCAACCTGGCACCACGTAAAATGCGCTTCGGCCTCTCTGAAGGGATGGTGCTGGCCGCAGGCCCTGGCGGAAAAGAGCTCTTCATCCTCAGCCCGGACGAAGGTGCCGAGCCGGGCATGAAGGTTAAATAAACCAACGGAGACCTAAACCATATGAAGTACTTTCTACTACTATCAACAGCACTGCTACTGACCGCCTGCACCCAAGAGACCCAAAACAAATTTGGCCGGGCAATACAGAACTGGACCGGCACCAACGGCGTGCTGGAGGTCTATGCCGGAGACAAGCTGGTGAAACGTTTTATCAAGATCGACAAACTCACCACAGCCTCCGGCACATCTGACGGCGGCCCCCGCCCCTATAGATTCGGCTATGGCATTATGGATACCAACCTGAACAATATTGCCGACCCTGGTGAAAAAAAGGTCTATTTCGAGTTCAGCGACTACTCAACCTCCTATATTTTCTTTGAGAACCCAGACATTTAACCTGGTTTAAGTGAAAAAACACGCATTCATTGACGAACAGGCCTGTATCGGCTGCACCCTCTGCATACAGGCCTGTCCGGTAGATGCCATTCTTGGTGCCGCCAAACAGATGCACACCGTCATCATTGATGAATGCACAGGCTGCCAGGAGTGCATTGAACCCTGCCCGGTAGAGTGCATACAGATGCTCCCTTTTGAAAACCAGGCCTGGTCGGCCGAACTGAAGCAGCAGAAAGCAGCAGTTGCCGAGCAGCGCCGCACTGCCCAGGCGGCACGGCGCGAACGCCTCAAGCAGGCGCGCACCGCCCGCTTACAACGCAAACAGGCAGCTTTGAAAAAAACCGCAGCCATCGAAGCTGCAATCAAACGGGTCGCCGCCAAAAAGGCCTCCCAAAATATAACCCCAAAAAACACCGAACGGCTCTCAACAGCGCAGCAAGCCCAGATCGACAAGATCAACAGCAAAAGAAAACCAGCCTCCTAGGCTGTCAAGTCAGCGTCCAATTTTGACCCGGCCCTATTGATTCTCAATCATCTGGACTGGCACACTGAATGCAACCTCCCATCCTTTTTCGTATATAACTATAAGTTCTTAATATCATCTGACCACATCGGTTTGTGGGATAATGCGCGCAGATTTTAGCCACTGCACTGAACGGCTTCCCTATAGTGCGGCATATCGTTAACTACCAGGAGAGATAAATGATCAAACCCCATGGTTCTGATGCACTGAACCCGCTGTTCGTCTACGATGTCGAAAAGCATCACGCACTGATGCGAGAGGCAGAGGGACTGCCGTCTATTACACTCTCGTCAGCTGCTGCTGCGAATGCCGTAATGCTGGGGGCAGGTTACTTTAATCCTCTGACAGGTTACATGAATGCAGCAGATGCCCTTGGCTGTGCAGAAAATCTACGGACCACTTCGGGGCTCTTTTTCCCCGTCCCCATCCTGAATCTGACACACGATATAGCAGCCATTAGCGGTGCATCGCGCATTGCCCTGCGCGATCCTAATGTGGAAGGCAACCCTGTGCTGGCCATCCAGGATGTTGACGCGATTGAGGAGATCACAGCGGCACAGATGCAGACCATGACCGACAGGGTTTTTGGCACCACGGACAGCAACCACCCCGGCGTCTCCGCTTTCAACAACCAGGGGCGTTTTGCCATCTCAGGCCCTGTTCAGGTGCTGAATTTCAGCTATTTCCAAAGCGACTTCCCGGACACCTTCCGCACTGCGGTTGAGATTCGCAACGAAATTCAGGAGCATGGCTGGGAGAAGGTGGTTGCCTTCCAGACCCGCAACCCCATGCATCGCGCCCATGAAGAGCTCTGCAAAATGGCGCTTGAGGCGCTGGATGCCGATGGTGTTGTGATTCACATGCTGCTGGGCAAACTCAAGCAGGGCGATATCCCTGCACCTGTGCGGGATGCCTCCATTCGCAAAATGGCAGAACTCTATTTTCCGCCCAACACCGTCATGATCACCGGCTATGGCTTTGACATGCTCTATGCAGGGCCACGCGAGGCGGTACTGCATGCGCTGTTCCGCCAGAATATGGGCGCTACGCATCTGATCGTGGGGCGCGACCATGCTGGCGTGGGTGACTATTATGGCGCCTTTGATGCGCAAACCATCTTTGATGAGCAGGTGCCAGAGGGGGCGCTGGAGATCGAGATCTTCAAGGCAGACCACACCGCCTATTCCAAAAAGCTGAACAGGGTGGTGATGATGCGCGACGCGCCGGACCACAGCAAAGAGGATTTTGTGCTCCTCTCCGGCACCAAAGTGCGCGAGATGCTGGGGCAAGGTATTGCACCGCCACCTGAGTTTTCGCGCCCCGAAGTGGCAAAGATTCTGAGTGACTATTATCAGTCACTAGAGAGCTGATCTTTCACAGGCAAAAAGGCGCAGTGGCCCTGGGCTACTGCGCCTTTTTTGATTGAACCTTGCAGTGGAGGCCAGCCCGATGAAATATGAGTATGAGATTCTAGAGCAACAGCGGGCCTTTAACGGGTTTTTGACAGTTGATCGCTACCGCCTGCGTCACCGCCTCTTTGCCGGGGGCTGGGGTGAGGAGATTGTGCGCGAAAGGGTCAAGCCGCTGCGCGCCGCTTCCGTGTTGCTGTACGACCCGCAACGGGATGAGGTGGTGCTGATTGAGCAGTTTCGCATCGGGGCGCTGGAGTCCCGCCCACACGCCTGGGTGCTGGAGATCATTGGCGGCCACATCGGCAAAGGGGAGTCCCCTGAGGCTGTCGCCAGAAGAGAGTCGCAGGAAGAGGCGGGGTGTACCGTGCTGGAGCTTCTCCCCATCTGCGAATTCCTGGTCACCCCAGGCACGTCAGGAGAGCGCATCTACCTCTTCTGCGGCCGGGTGGATGCATCCAATGCAAGCGGCATCCATGGCCTTATGGATGAAGGCGAGGATATCCGGGTTGAGGTGATGAGCGCGGACAAGGCTATCGGGGAGCTCTACAACGGGCGCATCAACTCAACCACAGGCATCATTGCGCTGCAATGGCTGGCGCTGAACCGCGAGCCGCTACGGCAACGCTGGGCGCAGCAGCCTGCGCAAAATGGCCTGGTAGATGATTGACAGCTTGTCCAGATCCTCAACCGCAACCGACTCATTAACCTGATGGATAGTGGCATTCAGCGGACCCAGCTCTAAAACCTGCGCCCCTGTTGGCGCAATAAAACGCCCGTCTGAGGTGCCGCCTGCGGTGGAGCACTCCGGCCTCTTTCCCGTAATCTCCTCTATCGAGGCCACGGCTGCATCCAGCAGCTCGCCTGTTGCGGTCAGAAAGGGGTGGCCGGAGAGCTTCCACTCCAGCTCATAGCGGAAGCCCCCCTGATCCAGTATCTCCCTCATCCGGCTCTCAATGGATTCAGGGCTCAGCGCTGTAGAGAAGCGAAAGTTGAACCGCATCTCAAGCTCTCCGGGTATGATATTTTCTGCCCCTGTACCATGGTTGAGCTGGTAGATCTGAAAACCGGTAGCGGGAAAATGGTCGTTGCCACTGCACCACTCTTCACTGCAGAGCTGTGCCAGTATTGGCGCAAAGCTGTGCAGCGGATTGTCCGCCAGATGCTGATAGGCAATGTGCCCCTGCTTGCCATGGATGGTGAGAGATCCGTGCAATGAGCCGCGCCGCCCATGCTTTATGGTATCTCCCAGCCACTGGCTGCAGGATGGCTCTCCAACCAGGCAGTAGTCGATCTTCTCATTGCGGGCCTCCAGGGTCTCAATGACCTTCACAGTGCCATTGACGGCGGCGCCCTCTTCATCGCTGGTGATCAGGAAGGCGATGGAGCCTTTATGATCCGGCCTCTCCTGCACAAAGGCCTCACAGGCG
>Ga0256832_1002957_pt1 | contig 11604 bp, 15 predicted proteins | sample 134614metaG_FD_190534 | JGI IMG/M metagenome (GOLD analysis project Ga0256832, IMG submission 190534) | Hydrothermal vent microbial communities from Lau Basin, Pacific Ocean - 134-614 | ecosystem: Environmental > Aquatic > Marine > Hydrothermal vents | place: Pacific Ocean: Lau Basin | collected...
TTTTGTCCAACGTCGCTCGCAAGCGTTCGCCTTACCAGTCCTCGCGGACCACGGTGCGGGTCTTGATCGGCAGCTTCATGGCAGCAAGGCGCAGGGCCTCGCGGGCCACCTCTTCGCTGACGCCGTCGATCTCGAACATGATCCGGCCGGGTTTGACCTTGGCAGCCCAGAAATCGACCGAGCCCTTGCCTTTACCCATCCGAACCTCGGTGGGTTTCGAGGTCACCGGCAGGTCGGGAAAGATGCGGATCCAGACACGGCCCTGGCGTTTCATGTGCCGGGTCATGGCGCGGCGCGCGGCTTCGATCTGACGCGCGGTGATGCGCTCGGGCTCCACCGCTTTCAGCCCGTAGGTGCCGAAATTCAGATCGGTGCCGCCCTTGGCCTGGCCGTGGATCCGGCCCTTGAACATCTTGCGGTATTTGGTGCGTTTCGGTTGCAGCATTTCCTGTCCTCCTTACCGGCGGCCGCCAGCGCCACGGGGCGCGGGGCCTTCCTGGAGCTGTTGCAGACGGCGGTCATGGGCCGACGGGTCGTGCTCCATGATGTCACCCTTGTAGATCCACACCTTGATGCCGATGATCCCGTAGGCGGTCATCGCCTCCACATTGGCATAGTCGATATCGGCGCGCAGCGTGTGCAGCGGCACCCGGCCTTCGCGGTACCATTCGGTACGCGCGATTTCAGCACCGCCGAGGCGGCCCGCGACATTCACCCGGATCCCCAGCGCACCCATGCGCATGGCGTTCTGCACCGCGCGTTTCATGGCGCGGCGGAAGCTGACGCGGCGTTCCAACTGCTGGGCAATGCTTTCGCCCACAAGCTGCGCGTCCAGTTCGGGCTTGCGCACCTCGACGATATTGAGGTGCAGTTCGCTGTCGGTCAGCGTCGACAATTTGCGGCGCAGTTTCTCGATATCCGCGCCCTTCTTGCCGATGATGACGCCGGGACGTGCCGTGTGGATGGTGACGCGGCATTTCTTGTGCGGACGCTCGATGATCACGCGGGAAATGCCGGCCTGCTTGTGTTCCTTGCGGATGAAGTCCCGGATTTTCAGGTCTTCAAGCAGGAGGTCGCCGTAGTTCTTGGTGTCGGCGTACCAGCGGCTGTCCCAGGTGCGGTTGACCTGAAGGCGCATGCCGATCGGATTGACTTTCTGACCCATTAGGCTTGCTCCTCAACTTGACGCACCTTGATGGTGATTTCCGCGAACGGCTTCAGGATCTTGCCGAACCGGCCACGCGCCCGCGGACGCCCGCGTTTCATGGTCAGGTTCTTGCCGACCCAGGCTTCCGCGACGATCAGTTCGTCCACATCCAGCCCATGGTTGTTTTCCGCGTTCGCGATCGCCGATTGCAGGCATTTTTTCACGTCGAGCGCGATGCGCTTTTTCGAAAATGTCAGGTCGGTAAGCGCCTGTTCCACCTTCTTGCCGCGGATCATGGCGGCCACAAGGTTCAGTTTCTGCGGGCTGACGCGAAGCATGCGGGTTTTCGCCATGGCTTCGTTGTCGGCGCAGCGACGGGGGTTTTTCTGCTTGCTCATGGCTTACCTCCGTTTCGCTTTTTTGTCGGCCGCGTGGCCGTAATAGGTGCGCGTCGGGGAAAATTCACCGAACTTCATGCCGATCATGTCCTCGGTGACACTCACCGGGATATGTTTGCGGCCGTTATAGACCCCAAAGGTGAGCCCGACGAACTGGGGCAGAATGGTGGAACGGCGCGACCAGATCTTGATGACCTCGTTGCGGCCCGATTCACGGGACTTTTCAGCCTTCTTGAGGACGTAAGAGTCGACAAAAGGCCCTTTCCAGACAGAACGTGCCATATCTTAACGCCTCTTCTTGCGCGCGTGCCGCGAGCGGATGATCAGCTTCGAGGAAGCCTTTTTCTTGTTGCGGGTCTTGGCGCCCTTGGTGGGCTTGCCCCAGGGGGTGACCGGGTGACGGCCACCCGAGGTGCGGCCCTCGCCGCCGCCATGGGGGTGGTCGACCGGGTTCATCACCACGCCGCGCACCGAGGGGCGCTTGCCCAGGTGGCGGTTGCGGCCGGCCTTGCCCAGGTTCTGGTTCGAATTGTCCGGGTTGGACACGGCGCCGACAGTGGCCATGCATTCCTGGCGCACCATGCGCAGCTCGCCCGAGGAGAGCCGGATCTGGGCATAGCCGCCATCACGACCCACGAACTGGGCATAATTGCCGGCGGCGCGGGCAATCTGGCCACCCTTGCCGGGCTTCATTTCGATATTGTGGACGATGGTTCCGATCGGCATGCCGGAAAACGGCATCGCGTTGCCGGGCTTGATGTCGGCCTTGGCGCTGGAGACGACAGTGTCGCCCACCGCCAGACGCTGCGGCGCCAGGATATAGGCCTGTTCGCCATCCTCGTATTTCACCAGTGCGATAAAGGCGGTCCGGTTCGGGTCATATTCGATCCGTTCGACGGTTGCGGGAACATCGAATTTGTTCCGCTTGAAATCGACGATACGATAGAGACGCTTTGCCCCGCCACCACGGCGGCGCATGGTGATCCGTCCGGTATTGTTCCGGCCGCCCTTCTTGGTCAGACCCTCGGTGAGGGATTTGACCGGACGCCCTTTCCAAAGCTCCGAACGGTCGATCAGCACCAGCCCGCGCTGGCCTGGCGTCGTCGGCTTGTACGACTTGAGTGCCATGCTTTCTGTCTTCCGTTTGCTTTGGGCCCCTCGCGGGGCCGGGTTTTCCAAATAATCACAGGCCCCGGAACGAATCCCGAGGCCAGCGATGCGCGCGGTATAGCGGGGTTGGAGGGGGGTGTCTATAGCGCCGCCCCGGTTTTTGCCGGGCCGGGCTGGCGGGGGGGCATTGATGCCAGCAGGGGGAAGGTTGCATGCCCGATCACCGGCACGATCACGGGCACGATCACGGGCACGATCACGGAGGCGCGAGAATCTGCCGTATTTGTGCCAAGGGGCTGGTTTTTATCAGGAGTTTGGCTCATTCTCGAAAAGAACGGGACAGGGGGAATCAACCGATGAAAACATCAGCTTTGGCCTGGATCGGCGGACCGCTGCTGCTGGCAGCCTGCGCCGCGCCGGCACCGACCGAGACGCCGGAAGGCTATATCCTGGAACTGCCAGAGGCGGTCATCGCGATCGCGGCACCGTACCAGGACCTGAACGCCGTGCGCGTCGACCCGGCGTCGGGCTGCTATGTCTATCGCCATGTGGGTCCGGTCGAGATCACTTTCCTGCCTCTGCGCACAAAAGACGGCCGCCCGATCTGCACACAGGCGGCGCAAGTGGCACAAGCGCCCGCAACGGAGGCGGAGGCGGGATAAGGCGCCACGCTACCCGGGCGGGGCCGTTCCGGCCCCAGCGCCAACCCCAGCGCCAACCCCAGCCGCGGCCTCAGCTTTGCGCGGCCAGCACCTCTTCCGGCGGATAGAGGTAGGCGGTCGAGCCCAGCTTCACGAACGGGTACAGGTCATTGATATGCGCCATCACCATGCGCACGCAGCCCGAGCTTGCCCGGCCACCGATCGATTGCGGATAGGGCGAGCCGTGGATGCGCAGATAGGTGTCGCGGTCACCGACATAAAGATAGAGCGCGCGTGAGCCCAACGGGTTGGTGGGCCCCGCATCCATGCCGCCTGCAAATTCTTGGTACAGCTCCGGGTCGCGGCGGATCATGGCCCGGGTCGGGGTCCAGGTCGGCCATTTGGTCTTGCGCCGGATGGTATAGGTGCCGGCCTCATAAAGGTCGCCGCGGGCAATGGCAACGCCGTAACGCATGGCTGTGCCGCCCTCGCGGATGTGGTAAAGATAGCGCGCCACCGCATCCACGTGAATGTCGCCCACCTTCAGACTTGGATTGGCCTCCACCATGCGCGGCAGAAAGCGGTGTTCGATCCCCCAGGGGTTCGAGGTATAGGGGTCGTAATTGGGCGGCGTTACCTGCGCATCCCATTCGTCCCACATGGAGCGGTCCGATTTCGGCGCGGCCAGAACCGGCGCGGCAATCGGCGCCGAGAACATGGCGGCCGAGGTGATTACGAAATGGCGTCTGGTCAGCATGGTGCGGTCCTTGCAAATGGGTTGCCAGTCATTTTGGGCCGGTTTGCCCGGAAGGATCAAGGTATCCTTACGTCACATCGGCGTGTGCGTGGCCTGACGACAACAAAAGGCGCAGGCGATTGGCGGAGAGTTGCCAGTTTTGCCGCCGCCTTCAGCCTGAATGCCACAAAGGCCCCCGCATGGCGAGGGCCTTTCGATTTCACATGGTGACGGCTGTAACGTGGCGGGGCTCAGAGGCCCGTGGTCACGTCGATCATGTTGCCTTCTTCCAGCGTCACGTAAGCCTTTTTCACGTCGCGCCGTTTGCCGGGCTGGCCGCGGAACTTCTTGACCTTGCCCTTGGTGATGGTGGTGTTGACCGCCTTCACCTTGACGCCGAACAGCGTCTCCACCGCCTGCTTGATCAGCGGTTTGTTGGCATCCATCGCCACTTCGAACACCACCGCGCCGTTTTCCGACGCCATGGTGGCCTTTTCCGTGATGATCGGCTTGCGGATCACGTCGTAGAGGTCTGATTTGGTGGTCATTTCAGGCGAGCCTCCAGAGCTTCGACACCTGCCTTGGTGAGCACCAGCGTGTCACGTTTCAGGATGTCATAGACATTTGCGCCGATCGAGGGCAGCACGTCGAGCCCGTCGATGTTGCGCGCTGCACGGGCGAAATCGGCATCAACCTCGGCGCCATCAATGACCAGGGCGCGTTTCCAGCCCAGGTTTTTCATCGCCTTGGCCACGGTCGCGGTCTTGCCGTCGGTCTTGGTGCTGTCGATCACCACCAGTTCGCCGGCCTTGGCCTTGGCAGACAGCGCGTGGCGCAGGCCCAGCTTGCGGAATTTCTTGGGCAGGTCATGGGCATGGCTGCGCGGGGTCGGCCCCTTGTAGACACCACCGCCGCGAAAGATCGGCGCCGAACGCGCACCGTGGCGAGCGCCGCCGGTACCTTTCTGGCGATAGATCTTCTTGGTCGAATAGCTGACCTCGGAGCGGGTTTTCACCTTGTGGGTGCCGGCCTGCGCCTTGTTGCGCTGCCAGCGGACCACGCGATGCAGGATGTCGGCGCGCGGCTCGAGGCCAAAGAGCGCCTCATCAAGCTCGACCGAGCCGGCCTTCTTGCCGTCCAGTTTGATCACATCGAGTTTCATTCTTCAGCGCCTCCTTCGGGGGCTTCTTCGGCCGGAGCCTCAGCAGCAGCCGCGGCCGACTTGATCGCGGCCGGGAACGGAACGCCGTCGGGGCGCTTGACCTTGACCGCATCCTTGACGGTGACCCAGCCCCCCTTGGAGCCGGGCACGGCGCCCTTGATGAACACCAGGCCGCGGTCGGCATCGGTGCGCACCACTTCCAGGTTCTGGGTGGTGACGCGGGCAGCGCCCATGTGACCGGCCATCTTCTTGCCCTTGAACACCTTGCCCGGGTCCTGACACTGGCCGGTGGAGCCGTGGCTCCGGTGGCTGATCGAAACACCGTGGCTGGCGCGCAGACCGCCGAAATTGTGCCGTTTCATGGCACCGGCGAAACCCTTGCCGATGGTGGTGCCGGAAACGTCGACCTTCTGACCTTCGACGAAATGTTCGGCCGAGATTTCAGCCCCCACCTCGATCAGGTTTTCCGGCGCCACGCGAAATTCCGCGATCTTGCGTTTCGGCGCCACCTTGGCAGCGGCAAAATGGCCGCGCATGGCCTTGGAAACCCGCTTGACCTTGGCGTTACCGGCGCCGAGCTGAACGGCGGTGTAGCCATCCTTGTCGGCGGTCCGCTGGGCCACGACCTGCAGGTTGTCGAGTTGCAGGACGGTCACGGGGATCTGTTTCCCGTCCTCCATGAAAAGCCGGGTCATGCCGACTTTGCGTGCAATGATACCAGAGCGCATCTGTTTGCCCCCTTATACCGAAATCTGAACGTCGACGCCGGCCGCCAGGTCGAGCTTCATCAGCGCGTCCACGGTTTGCGGGGTCGGGTCAACGATATCAAGCAGCCGCTTGTGGGTGCGGATCTCGAACTGGTCACGGGATTTCTTGTCGACGTGGGGACCACGCAGAACCGTGAATTTCTCGATCTTGTTGGGCAGCGGGATCGGCCCGCGCACGGTTGCACCGGTGCGTTTGGCGGTGTTGACGATTTCCTGGGTGCTGGCGTCCAGCACCCGGTAGTCAAACGCCTTCAGCCGAATGCGAATGTTTTGGCTTTGAATGGCCATTGTTGTCACCTTTCACGGCGGTAAGAGTTGATAGGAGGAGCGCCGGGCAGGCTGCCGGCGCCCCTCGTCGAACCCGTGAGGGTCATTCGATGATCTTCGACACGACGCCGGAGCCGACGGTGCGGCCGCCTTCGCGGATGGCGAAGCGCAGGCCTTCTTCCATGGCGATGGGCGCGATCAGCTCGACCGAGAATTTCAGGTTGTCGCCGGGCATCACCATTTCCGTGCCCTCGGGCAGTTCCACGGTGCCGGTCACGTCGGTGGTGCGGAAGTAGAATTGCGGCCGGTAGTTCTTGAAGAACGGCGTGTGGCGGCCGCCCTCTTCCTTGGTCAGGATATAGACCTCGGCTTCGAACTTGGTGTGCGGCGTCACCGAGCCGGGCTTGGCCAGAACCTGGCCGCGCTCCACGTCCTCGCGCGCAATCCCGCGCAAGAGCACGCCCACATTGTCGCCCGCCTCGCCGCGATCGAGCAGCTTGCGGAACATCTCGACCCCGGTGCAGACGGTTTTCTGGGTCGGGCGGATGCCGACGATTTCGACCTCGTCGCCCACATTGATCACGCCGCGTTCCACCCGGCCGGTCACAACCGTGCCGCGCCCGGAGATCGAGAACACGTCCTCGATCGGCAACAGGAACGGCTGGTCGATGGCGCGCTCGGGCTGCGGGATGTATTCGTCCACCGCTTCCATCAGCTTGGCAATCGACTGCTCGCCAATCTCGGGGTCGCGGCCCTCCAGCGCGGCCAGCGCCGAGCCCGCGATGATCGGAATGTCGTCGCCGGGGAATTCGTATTCGTTGAGCAACTCGCGGATCTCCATTTCCACGAGCTCCAGCAGCTCCTCGTCGTCGACCTGGTCGACCTTGTTCATGTAGACCACCAGCGCCGGCACGCCGACCTGGCGGGCCAGCAGGATGTGCTCGCGGGTCTGGGGCATCGGGCCGTCGGCCGCGTTCACCACCAGGATGGCGCCGTCCATCTGGGCCGCCCCGGTGATCATGTTCTTCACATAGTCGGCGTGGCCGGGGCAGTCGACATGGGCATAGTGCCGGTTCGGCGTCTCGTATTCCACATGCGCGGTCGAGATGGTGATGCCGCGCGCCTTTTCTTCCGGCGCCGCGTCGATCTGGTCGTAATCCTGAAACTCGCCGAACTGCTTGGTGATCGCAGCGGTCAGCGTCGTCTTGCCGTGGTCAACGTGGCCGATCGTGCCAACGTTCACATGCGGTTTGGAGCGGTCAAACTTTTCCTTAGCCATGGGGGCCTCCTTTATTTCTCTGTCTGAGGTGCGTGCAGCCGGAGCTTCACGCGAATTTTGCCTGGATCTCTTCCGAGATGTTCTGCGGGACCGGGTCGTAGTGGTCGAATTGCATGGTGAACTGCGCCCGGCCCGAGGACATGGAACGCAGGGTGTTGATATAGCCGAACATGTTGGCCAGCGGCACCATGGCCTGGATCGCCACGGCATTGCCGCGCGGTTCCTGCCCGGTCACCTGACCGCGGCGGCTGGTGAGGTCGCCGATGATCCCGCCGGTATATTCCTCGGGCGTGATGACCTCGACCTTCATCACCGGCTCAAGCAGCTTGGCGCCAGCCAGTTTCAGGCCTTCGCGCATGCACATGCGGGCGGCGATTTCAAAGGCCAGAACCGAGGAGTCCACGTCGTGGAACTTACCGTCCACCAACGCCACCTTGAAGTCGATCACCGGGAAGCCCGCGAGCGGACCGCTGTCCATCACCGACTGGATACCCTTTTCAACGCCCGGGATATATTCCTTGGGCACGGCACCGCCGACGATGCGGCTCTCGAAGCTGTAGCCTTCGCCGGGCTCGGTCGGGCTGATTTCCAGCTTGACCTCGGCGTATTGGCCGGACCCACCCGATTGTTTCTTGTGGGTGTAGGTATGGGTCACCGGCTTGGAAATGGTTTCGCGATAGGCCACCTGCGGCGCGCCGATATTGGCCTCGACCTTGAATTCACGCTTGAGCCGGTCCACCAGGATGTCGAGGTGAAGTTCGCCCATGCCCTTCATGATGGTCTGGCCGCTTTCCTGATCGGTTTCCACCCGGAAAGAGGGGTCTTCGGCGGCCAGACGGGCCAGGCCCGCCGACATTTTTTCCTGGTCGGCCTTGGTCTTGGGCTCCACCGCGATCTCGATCACCGGATCGGGGAAGGTCATGGTTTCCAGCACGACCGGCTCGTTGATGTCGCACAGCGTGTCGCCGGTGGTGGTATCCTTGAGGCCAGCCAGCGCGATGATGTCGCCCGCAAAGGCTTCGGTGATTTCCTCGCGGTCATTGGAATGCATCATCATCATCCGGCCGATGCGTTCCTTCTTGCCCTTGGTCGAGTTCAGGATCGAATCCCCCTTGTTGAGGGTGCCCGAATAGATGCGGGTGAAGGTCAGCGTGCCGACAAAGGGGTCGTTCATGATCTTGAACGCCAGCGCCGAGAACGGCATGTTGTCGTCGGCGCGGCGCGCGATCACGCGCTCTTCGTTTTCGTCGCCGGGCTTGAAGCCCATGTAATCGACCACATCCAGCGGGCTGGGCAGATAGTCGATGACGGCGTTGAGCAGCGGCTGCACGCCCTTGTTCTTGAAGGCAGAGCCCGCCAGAACCGGCACGAAGGCCAGCTCGATCGTGCCCTTGCGGATCAGCTTGCGCAGGGTTTCTTCGTCGGGCTCTTCGCCTTCGAGGTAGGCCTCCATCGCGGTGTCGTCGACTTCCACGGCGGTCTCAATGAGCTTGGCGCGCCATTCCTCTGCGGTGTCCCTGAGGCTGTCCCGAATGTCGCGGATTTCCCAGGATGCGCCCAGGTCGTCGCCGGCCCAGACCCATTCCTTCATGGTGATAAGATCAACGATGCCCTCAAGCTCGTTCTCGGCGCCGATCGGGATCTGGATAGGCGCGGCGATGGCGCCGGTGCGGTCCTCGATCATGTGCACGCAGTTGAAGAAGTCGGCGCCGATCTTGTCCATCTTGTTGACGAAGACGATGCGCGGCACCTTGTAGCGGTCGGCCTGGCGCCAGACGGTTTCGGTTTGCGGTTCGACCCCGGCATTGGCGTCGAGCACGGCAACCGCGCCATCAAGCACGGCCAGCGAGCGTTCGACTTCGATGGTGAAGTCGACGTGGCCGGGCGTGTCGATGATGTTCATCCGGTGCTTGGGCGTCTGGGCGGTCTGCCCGTCCTCGGTGCGCTCCCAGAAGGTGGTGGTCGCGGCCGACGTGATGGTGATGCCGCGCTCCTGCTCCTGCTCCATCCAGTCCATGGTCGCAGCACCGTCGTGCACCTCGCCGATATTGTGCGACTTGCCGGTATAGTAAAGGATGCGCTCGGTCACGGTGGTCTTGCCAGCATCAATGTGGGCCATGATGCCGAAGTTGCGGTAGCGCTCAAGCGGATATTCGCGTGCCATGGGTCTGTTCTTTCCGGGTTTACCAGCGGTAGTGGCTGAAGGCTTTGTTCGCCTCGGCCATCTTGTGGGTGTCTTCACGTTTCTTGACGGCCGAGCCGCGCCCGTTCACCGCATCCAGAAGCTCGCCGGCCAGGCGTTCTTCCATGGTGTTTTCATTGCGGTTGCGGCAGGCGGCGATCAGCCAGCGGATGGCCAGGGCCTCGCGGCGCTCGGGGCGCACTTCGACCGGCACCTGGTAGGTGGCGCCACCAACCCGGCGCGAGCGAACCTCGACCGACGGTTTGATGTTGTCCAGCGCCTCGTGGAAGATTTCCACCGGCGCGCGCTTGACCTTGTCTTCGACCCGGCCAAAGGCGTTGTAGACGATACGCTCCGCGACCGACTTCTTCCCGTCGATCATCAGGTTGTTCATGAATTTGGTCACCACCCGGTCGCCATATTTGGCGTCGGGCAGGACTTCGCGTTTTTCTGCGGCGTGACGGCGCGACATGTCGTATTCCTCTTACTTCGGACGCTTGGCGCCGTATTTCGAACGGCGTTGCTTGCGGTCTTTGACGCCCTGGGTGTCCAGCACACCGCGCAGGATGTGATAACGGACACCGGGAAGGTCCTTGACCCGGCCGCCACGGATGAGCACGACAGAGTGCTCTTGCAGGTTGTGGCTTTCACCGGGGATATAGCTGATCACCTCGTAACCATTGGTCAGGCGCACCTTGGCGACCTTGCGCATGGCCGAGTTCGGCTTTTTCGGCGTGGTGGTGTAAACCCGGGTACAAACGCCGCGCTTCTGCGGGCAGCCCTCCATATGGAGCGACTTGGAACGCTTGACTTTGGGCTTCCGCGGTTTGCGGATCAGCTGTTGGATCGTTGGCATTTGGGCACTTCCCCGTGTTGCAACACATTTCAATTTCATACGCGTCTTACGCGTCCGTAAAACGCAAGCGAACCGCACCCGTCCCCTCGTTCGCGGGAACGACGCGGTGGAATTCCAGAGGACCGGGGCGTGCGCCCGGGTCTTGACCACTTAAGTCTCTCAGGTGTCGGGCGCGGGCCAAAGCCCGCCCCAACGCGCGCCGTATATGGGGAGTCGCCCCCCCTGTCAACAGCCCTTTCAGCGGGCCGGGCGGGCGGCGCGGCTTTTTCGTTCGCGCCAGAGCGTGAAAAGCCCCATCGCCACCACGATGGCCGCCCCGATCAGGGTCAGGGTATCGGGCCACTCGCCGAACACCAGCCAGCCCAGGATCAGCGCCCAGAGGATGCCGGTATAGCGAAACGGCGCGACAAAGCCGATTTCGCCCTGGCGCATGGTCATCACGCTGGACAGGTAGCCCGCCATGATGAACAGCGCGGCCAGCGCCATGGTGCCCCCCTGCCCCGGCGTCACCGGCTGCCAGCCCTGCACCAGCGCCACCGCGCCCGCCGCCAGCGTGATCGAGGCCGCCCCCACCAGCGCCACGGTGAGCGAGGGCACATGCACGCTCATCCGGCGCACGGCAAGGTCACGGATGGTCACAAAACCCACGGCAGCCAGCGCATAAAGCGACCAGACGGTGAAACCGTCGCTCCCCGGGCGCACGATCAGCAGCACCCCGGCAAAGCCCACCAGGATCGCCAGGATGCGCCGCCAGCCCAAGGGCTCGCCCAGAAACAGCGCCGCCCCCAGGGCCACGGTCAGCGGCAGCGATTGCAGGATGGCGGTGACATTGGCGATGGGCGCATGAAACAGCGCAGTCAGGAAAAGGAAGGTGGCGGCGCCTTCGCAGAATGTACGCAGCGCGATCGCCCCCCAGTCGCGGCTTGCCAGACGAAAACGCAGGCCGCCCATGGCGCGCCCCAGGGCAAACAGCAGCAGGGTGGTCAGCGCCCCGCGCAGGAATATCGCCTGAAACAGGGGCACCTCGCCCGAAAGCGTCTTCATCACCGTGTCGTTCAA
>Ga0256832_1002959_pt1 | contig 11602 bp, 10 predicted proteins | sample 134614metaG_FD_190534 | JGI IMG/M metagenome (GOLD analysis project Ga0256832, IMG submission 190534) | Hydrothermal vent microbial communities from Lau Basin, Pacific Ocean - 134-614 | ecosystem: Environmental > Aquatic > Marine > Hydrothermal vents | place: Pacific Ocean: Lau Basin | collected...
CAGCCTGTCGTACTGACCCAGTTCATAATAGGCATCGCGCAGTTCATCCCTTACATAGACGTAAAATGTATCATCAGCATTCAGAGCTTTATTCAGGTAATCTAGCGCCCTCTCCTTATCTCCCTCGTAATAGGCAAGTATTCCACGAGCCGCATCGAGAAGGGGGTCTTCACCGTGCTTTGCCCCCTCGGATATGAGCTCCCGTGCTGTATCCAGCTCCCCCTTTCGAGATGCTTCTATGGCAAGGCGGGCATGAATCCTTACGAATTGTTGTTTTTCTATACCGGATATTATATGGGCATATTCCCGCAGAGCCTGCCTGTACATTCCCTTTCTCTCGTAAACCTTCGCCAGGAGAAATCTATATTTATCATCCTGGACCTCATGCTCTTTCAGGAATTCGAGAGCCTCATCCGGCTTTCCCATTAGTAGATAAATTTCACCGATTTTCAGTATAACCTTCTTCTTCAGGTCCTCGTTAAGATATGGGCTTACGATTATGGACCTCAGCAATCTCAGGGCTTTCCTGTACTGCTTGTCCCTGAGATATAGCTCTGCTATGTGATAATAGACATAGGGCTTGTCCTCTATCTTAACCCTTTTAACCAGACTTTTCAATTCCTTAATAGCGACCCCGGAAGGCTTCTTCAGAATCTCCTCCACCCTTTCCACAGTTTCCCTGGATGGACCGGGTCTGGGCTCGAATATTCCCCTTATATAACCCAGGAGGAAGAAGATGATTATCAGGAGTAAAGCTACGAGCAACACGAGCCAGCTCACTTTTCATCCTCCTCTTCCATAACGAACTGCCTCAAATCATCCATTTCTTCTTCAAGACGCTTAATCATACGGTCCTTTCTGTGAATAATGTATTTTGCACGTATGATTTCCACGAATGCCATAACAGAAGCCGCCGCAAAACCCAAGATAAAAGATACGAATATTATTGACCATACAGGCACCATATCATATCGGGTCCCGAAGAAGGAGAATTGAGTATAAATATGGGCGTTCTCCATCAGGAAATAAATTAGGATTAGCGCCAGAAGAAATCCTATGATAAATCGGAGGAACGTCATCAGGCAAATTTTAAAGGGCTATACGGACTTTCCACCTCCAATGGAATGCTTAACGAAGCCTTTCCAGAAGGATTCCACTGTAATTACACCCTTATCTGTAAATACCAGACTTACCTCCATATTCTTCATGACCTTCACCACATGGTATATCTTGGATGCAGACGGAATGTGAATGGTACGCCGCAACACATCCTCCACCCTGCTGTCCTCCTCCATCTTCAGAATATCCTTCTTGTAGATATAACCGATGAATTTCCTTCCGTTCCTGACAAGTATCTCGTACGTGGATGGCGGACTTACTTTCAGGTCCTGGAGAGTGTCTTCTATATCCACAACGGAAAATCTATTGAAGGGCTCCACCAGAATCTCCGCCTCTCTGCGGAAAAAACTCATCGCCCCTCTCAATATTTCCGCCTCTCTTTCATCCACATACCCTTTATTTTTCAACTCTTCTATGTATTCGTAAATCTGTTTCTCCGGGCTCCTTCGGAAGAGGCGATACATTATCAAATTTATCGGATACAACAGATAGTAGAAGGATGTGATAAAAGGTTCGAAGATTTTGAAGAATATCTCAGGACGGGACCTTGCTATATACTTGGGCAGATATTCAGATACTATCAGGAGTACCGTGGCAGAGAGCATGGATGATACGAATGCCGCATACTGGGGTTTGAGAAAATCCATCAGAATGCTGAGCATAACTATTGCGAAAGCTATCTGAAACAGATTACTGAAAGCGAGAATGGTAAATAGAACCCCCTCGGGATTACGAATATAAAACTCCCTTCTGGTCAACCGGAATATATCAGGAAAACTCAATGTCACATAAGCAACTTCGAAACCAGTAGTAACAAAATTCAGAACCAGCAACAATATTAAGAGCAGGATCTTCATTCTTTCAGAACCTCCAGCTTTACTTTCTCAATCCTGTTCTCATCCATCATGAGGACGGTAAATTGCAGTTTACCAATCCTTAAAGTGTCTCCTTCGGAGGGGATAGAATCGAATTTCTCCAGAAGGAAATCGTTCAAATCCCTGTTTGGCTCACCCAGATGAACTCCAGTAATCTCTTCTATCAGACCGAGGTCCACGGGCTCCTCCAGTATATAGACCCCCTCTCCCACCTCCTTGACGTTGCTCTCGAATATGTTGAACAGATGCTTCAAAATCGCCTTTCTCGTAACGATGCCTGCGAAGTTTCCAAACTCATCGTAAACAACGGCGAACGGAATGCTCATTTCTATAAAATCCAGGGCATCAACTTTATCCACAATTATGTGAGGCTCCTTCATAAATTTCACAACGGGTTCAGCCTCATCTGCCAGAAAGATATCGGATACTTCCACAACACCCACTATGTTATCCCTCTTATGTCTGAAAACCGGATAAAATCTGTGCTCAGTGGACCGGAATTTTTCTATAAGGTCCCCCACATTGGACTCGTATGAAATCATTTCCACTTCAGTGGATGGCGTCATGAACCTCCTGACAGTGGACCTGACCAGACTCAGGGTTTCCTCGAGAAGGAGAAATTCCTCTGTATTGCGTATATCTTTATGGGAAATGATGTTCAGGGGAAGGAGGATTTCATCAGTGGAAACTGGCTCCTTATCTCTTCCATTCAGGTTGGGCAGAAAGACCTTTATAATCGAATATACCCAGTAAACTGCCCTTTCGAATAAATAGAAAAAGGGTCTGGTCAGATTATTATAAAACAGGTAATAACGGGAATAGGCTATCGATTTAGGTATGATTTCAGCAAAAACTATAAGAATGACAGTGAATCCAAAAACCTCGAGAAAGTGCCTCAGCTGCTCATTTTCCACCACATGAGCAAGCCATAATGAGAAAAAGGAAGCCCCAAGAGTATTTCCAAAATTGTTCATGAGCAATATGGCAAATATGAAAGACGGTTTCGTTTCCCTTTCTCTCCTGAAGTAAGCTACCTCGAATCCGGATGATAGAAAAGATAAAAATAAAGCAGCAAAAACTAATAGTATTTCCATAGTTCTATATAGGTTTCCTGCTTCTTCTCCATTTCCCCTTTCATATCCTTTCTCTTATGGTCATAGCCAAGAACGTGAAGAAGTCCGTGCAGCGCGAGATAGCCCGTATAGAATGCAAAATCTCCCAGCCTGGATGCGTAATCCACATTCACGTATATTTCTCCCATATCCCCATAATCGAAGCTGATAACATCTGTCGTTTTATCCTTGAAGAGGAATTCCCGGTTCAAATGCCTCATATAACTGTCGTTTACCAGAATCACATCCACATTTTTGCGCACCCCTTCCCTCTCCATAACTGTTCGCAGAAATTCCCGTAAATCCCTCATAAAACCCCTGAAGAATCGCCTGCCGGATGCATTTATCACCTTAATCATAGGGAACCCTCGTGTGATAGATACTGCTCAAAACCTTGAGAAATGCCTCCTCAATGGTATGCAGGTCCTTCTTCTTCAAATCGGTCTCCTCCAGCTGTCCCTCGTCCCATCTCTCTTCTATAATTTTATGAACCACATTCCGTATGATGTTGGGGTCCTTTTCGGGAAGGCTCCTGACGGCAGCTTCCACAGAATCGGCGAGCATAACTATGCCCTCCTCGTTGGTTCTGGGTTTGGGACCGGGGTATCTGAACTGGGATTCATCCACATTCAAACCCATTTCGAGAGCCTTCTTATAGAAAGGTTTCAGAAGGGTGGTCCCATGGTGCGTCTTTATGATATCGATTATCCTGTTGGGGAGGTTGTGTTTGTTTGCAAGCTCCACGCCCCTGGGTACATGGTCGATTATTATCCGGGCACTCTCTATTGGAGAGAGTTCATCGTGGGGATTATAACCCTGCTGATTTTCCACGAAATACGAGGGATTATGAATCTTTCCAACATCGTGATAATAGCTGCCCACCCTGCACAGGAGGGGATCTGCACCTATCGCCTTTGCCGCCTCCTCGGCGAGAAAAGCCACATTTAACGAATGGTTATATGTGCCGGGAGCCTTTTCACGCAGTTCCCTCAGAAGGGGATGATTCAGGGAAGCATAGTCGTACAGGTTGAACTTGGTGGTAAGCCTTATAAGTCTCTCCATTGCAGGCATGGCAAGAGCAACACCTATTACGGAAAGGGTGGAAGATACGAAAAGTCCGACGAAATCCTTGACCATGAGGTGCAATTCCGGCACATGCATCATATGTATAATCAGATAATAAACGATACCACTGACAGGGAAAACTATCAGACCCCACAGTATATCGTACCTGCGTGATATGACATCCATGAATATCAGGGTGGTTATTCCAAGAAGAATGGTATAGGCTACCGGGTCGAAGGAAATACCATAATAGACACCCAGAATTATCCCCATCATTATGACGAAATTCTGAACCAGACCGCGGGTGGCAAGCAGGTGAATGAGCATTACGAACATGGGAGTAAGGGAGAAAAGATAATCGAGACCCGCATAGTTTATGACAAGGAACTGGGCTCCGGAATTGAGTATAAGGGAAGCGTTGGAAAGGAATATACTGGACCATGTGGATGTGCTCCTGCCCATGAGCATAACGGCACCCCATATACCAAAAAGAAAGATGAAAAACAGGAAGTGGAATACACTTCGGTGTCTGGAGGATATAATTATTATTTTCCTGTATGTTTCTTCGTCGATCACCTGGCTCTTCTTAACTATAAGCTCTCCACGAACCACTTTCTCCTTAATTCTGGATATGGTTTTAAGGGCTTCTTCTCTGTTCCTCTGCGTAGTGAACCTGTCGTATTCAAAAGTTGGCTTCAGGTTATCCAGAATTATGAGCTTAATTACTTCTGAAGAATCCGGATATGCTGTTGAAAAGGACTCATAAAGGTCGTTATAGGCATCTGAATATCTGAGAAGATTCCTCTTGTTTTCAACGAATGACATCCCTCCAACATAAAGCTTTACTTTCGGAGCAGGGTCGTTCAACAGTTCTTCGAAATCCTTATCCGAGATAATGCCTTCCTTCATATAATCCCTGATTCTCTCCAGAAGAGCCCTCCTCATCGGGGGAAGCGTATCTGGTATTTCCACGGGAAGTTCCTTATAGATAACTACAGGATAAACATTAGAAACCACTCTTAGACTATCCTTCCTCAACTCATCAGCGGTCTTTTCGACGACGAAATCGAACGGTGCATATACGGTTCCGGGTGCCTTTTTGCCCTTTCTGTAGTTCTTGTAAGGGTTGGGCACCATCAATGCGATTATTATAGCCGAAATCAGAAAGGGCAGGACTTTAAGAATGTTTCTCATATGCCTCTATTATCCTTTTTACGAGCGGATGCCTTACCACATCTTCCTTATCGAAATACACGAAATCTATTCCCTCGATGCCCTTCAGAACCTCTATGGCATTCACCAGTCCGGATTGCTTGTGGCGTGGCAGGTCTATCTGGGTCACATCCCCGGTTATGACGACTTTGGAGCGAAGCCCCAATCGGGTAAGGAACATCTTCATCTGGGCGATGGTGGTATTCTGTGCTTCATCCAGTATGATGAAGGCTTCCGAAAGGGTCCTTCCCCTCATGTATGCAAGGGGTGCGATTTCCACAACCCTGTTTTCTATCAACCTGTTGACCCTCTCGCCCGGCAGAAGGGAGAATAGAGCATCGTATAATGGCGTGAGGTAGGGGGAAATCTTCTCCTCGAAGGTTCCGGGAAGGTATCCGAGGGACTCGCCCGCCTCCACAGCGGGTCTGGTCAGGATTATCCTCTCCACCCTCTCGTCCCTGAGATACTTGACAGCCATGGCGACAGCGAGAAAGGTCTTTCCCGTCCCCGCAGGACCGATTCCGAAGACCACATCATGCTTCTCGATGGATTCCAGATACCTCTGCTGATTGGGAGTGTGGGGTATCACCTTCCGCTTGGGTGTGATTATCTCGATGAATTTTTCCTTTCCAAGATGCCTGCGAACCTTATGGATGATATCCGCCACATCCCACTCCTCTATCTTCCTGTACCTGTCGTATATCCTCAGGAGATTCTGTATAACCTCCTCCAGCTCCTCCACATCCCCCGCCTCTCCCTCCACCACGATGGCATTGTCCCCCACGTATATTTTTGCATCGGGGTAGAACTTCCTGAGGGCTTTCAGGTTGGTATCGTTGAATCCCACTATTTCCCTGATGTCCCTTGAGCCAAGGGGAATTTCCTTTTTCACCACAGCCTTCAGGATAAAAGTTTATAGGATGAAGGGGCAACAGCCCCTAACGGACGCACCTTACTCTATAAGTGTTATTATAATAGGTGTCATAGAACACTACATATTTATTATTATCGCTGTCCCATGCAATGGCGTTGGGTCTTCCATAGTAATAAGTAGAAAGCCAGTACTGCTGGCTCTTACAATCCGCATCCGATGGGTGTGTGACGCAGTAGAATATAAATTCCTGGCCCGTGGGAGCCTTCCAGTCATCATAACCCCCTTCGCTGAGGTTTTCACAGTACTCAAAAACCTGATACCATTCCATTACATCGGGTGAAGGCGATGACATCATCGTTACACTTCTATAATCCCCCGAGGAGCCCGAAACGGAACCCTTATCCACGCATGTCCAGGAGCCACCGGATTTCATCAGAATCTGATTATCAGCACATGAGGGAAGGGATATAACGGGACTGGAAGGGTCGGTGTTATCCACATTTATCCCGGAGCCAGCATTGATGGACGTAACCACGTTCGTATTTCCCTCCACGAAGGTCAATGGATGTGCATCTCCAGAACTGGAATCGCTCTTCCTCACGGTTACTTCATACCCATAGCCCATGTATTTGCTCACAATCTGCACCACTCTGTTTTTATCTCCAACACTTTCTCTGTGGACAATAGCTCCACCATTGTCCTTCACCACCACCATCCATATTCCAGATAAAATCAACAACATAACGAATACCTCCTTTTTCTAACAATTAAAAATTCACGAATCTCTTAACTCTGACCCTGCCATTCCAGGAAAGACGAATGACATAAACACCCGAAGGCAGGAAACGGTTTACGGTATATATACCTCTGTCCCTCTCTCCTTCGAACGAAAGAACCCTTTTCCCCGCCATCGAATACACCTCCAGTTTAACATTTCCCCTGGAGGGGATGGCATAAACAATCCGGACGACATGAGGGGAAATTCTTCTTACATTCAAAGAAAATTCGAACCTCTTAGTATCCGTATCGGAGCCCGGAGTTTCCATATCGCTTACCGGCGTAAGGGAGGCTGAAGTATCCACGCGCAGGAATGCATATCCGGCATTGGTTCCCGCTATAAATCGTTTTATGGCATAGTATCCCCCTGTCGGGCTTGGAATACCGAAACCGTTCAGATAGATTCCCCTATATGCGACTTTTAAAATTCCCACGGTGTCCGGGTCGTTTCTACTGACACCATCGTAAACCACATTGAGATATGCATAACCACCGGAGACTTCCGTGAAAAAGGAGTAGATACAATCCTCCGGGTGGTCGGAATTATCCGGATTGGTGAATCCCTGAGCGAATATATCCCTGTACGGGAACCTCATTATATCGGCGGAGTTTCCAGAATTATCGTAAGCAGTCAGATATACGAAACCATCACCAGGAAGTCGAACTCGAAGTTCCTTCACACAATCGTTTGCTGTAAAACTGGCGAATTCCACATCCTGATACGGCGTCTTTATAATGGTATCATTAATTCCAAACACCATCAACCACATAATATCACACCTCCTTTTAATCAAATTTTTATTCAAAATTTTATACTACATTAGTCATAAGTTATTCAAAATCAAAAACCTAAAGGAATACCTAAGCACATACCTGGACAGGTGATGATTCATTTATTCTCTCTACAATCAGAGACGGACGAGGAGAATACTTAATGGAACACCTAATCTGCTTCGAATACCTTATGGCAGAACTGTAAAATTCATTCATGCTGAATCTAATTCTCACCATTTCCACTTCGGCAAACATAAGTGCCGAAGATATAAAAAAGCACATCTATTTCGTGGCATCCGATTACACCGAAGGAAGGCTCTCCGGCTCTAGGGGAAACGCCACAGCAAGGGACTATATCGAATTCTATTTGAAGAAGTGGGGCTACAGGATTCAGGAACAGAAGTTTCCCATCCCGGGAAAAATCCACGTAAAAGGATTCTCCGTCAAACCCTCCCTCCCCCTCAAGCCCCTGTATTTTTCCTCCTCCGGACACTTCGAGGGGATTATCGGGAAGGACATAGCAGTAATCGATGCAGACAGCCTGTCGGAATTCGATATGATGATGAAAGCAATAGATGCGCGGGAGAATGGAAAGAAAGCAGTCATATTCATCGTTTCAAAACCCATACTCCAGAGGAGCTACTTCAAAAACGATTTGAAGATAGTGGCACTACAGCTGGAGAAGGACAAAGCGGATACCCTGAAAGATGTAAAGAACATCCGAATAGACCTGGACATTGAGAAGGAGAATATAACCGGCGTCAATGTGATTGCCGTGAAGGAAGGAAGGGGAAATGGATACATTCTAATTGGCGCCCACTATGACCATCTGGGATATGGTCCCATGGGTTCCATGAAGCCGGATCTGATGGACATCCATAACGGTGCAGACGATAACGCCAGCGGCGTCGCCGGAGTTCTGGAGCTGGCGGAATATTATGCGGATAAAGAGCCGCAGCACAATATGGTCTTCCTCTTCTGGGATGCGGAGGAGCTGGGACTCATAGGCTCCAAATATTACATAGACCATCCGGTCTATCCACTGGATAGCACCATCGCATACATCAACTTCGATATGATAGGAAGGCTCCGCGACAGCACCCTCTATCTGATAGGAACCAGGACGGCAAAGGAATTCAAAGGTCTGATAGACCGAATAAACAGCCACTATGGATTTACCATAAAATCCTCGGAGAGCGGATTCGGTGCAAGCGACCAGAATGCCTTTTATTCATCGAAGGTACCGGTCCTCCACTTCTTCACGGGCGCCCATACCGATTACCACACTCCTTTCGATGACCCCGAAAAGATAAACTACCTGGGAGAAGCCGCCGTTGTAAAATTCGCACGGGAATTGATAGACAGCCTGGACAGATATGAGAACCTCCAGTATGTGAAGATAGAGATGCCCTCCGGACCCTCCCGAACCAAACTGAAGGTATCTCTGGGTGTAATTCCGGACTACACATACGACAAAGGAGATGGACTGAGAATCTTTGGGACGAGAAAGGACTCCCCCGCATACAGGGCAGGTCTCAGGGAGGGAGACATCATCGTAAGGATTGGAAACTACGAGATAAAGAACATCTACGACCTCATGTACGTCCTCTCCCGATACAACCCCGGAGACGAAGCCGAAATTCTGTTCAAAAGAGACGGAAAGATAATAAAATCCAGGGTGAAATTCGAAAAGGCAAAGCATATAAGGTGATTGGGGGCGCCGCCCCCTAAACTTTTAGAATGATAGAGCGGTACCTCCTTCCCGAAATAGCCCGAATCTGGACACAGGAGAATAAACTCCGCAAATGGATTCAGGTGGAACTGACAGTGGCGGAAGTTCAGGCAGAGCATGGCATAATTCCGGAGGATGCAGTGGAAAGACTCAAAGAAGATTTGAAGGACATCGATTTGAAGTGGCTCGCAGAGAGGCAGAAGGAGATAGAGAAGGAAGTGGACCACGATGTAATCGCATTCCTCATGGCTCTGGAGGAGAAGTTCCCCCACGCCCGCTGGCTCCACTACGGAATGACCTCCTCCGACCTGGTGGATACCGCCAATGCCCTCCTGATGAAGGAGGCGATGGAGCTGATTATAGAAGCATATCAGGAATATGCGGATGCTCTGAGGGAAAAAGCCCTGAAGTATAAATACCTTCCCATAATGGGAAGGACCCATGGGGTCTATGCGGAGCCCACCACACTGGGACTGAAGTTCCTGGGCTTCCACATGGAGGCGTTGAGGAATCTGGGAAGGCTCAAAACAGCTCTCCACCATATAAAGTTCGGAAAAATCAGCGGAGCCGTTGGCAATTATGCATTCATCGACCCGAAGATAGAGGAAGAGGTGATGAGGCGACTGGGCTTAAAGCCCGAGCCCGTATCCACCCAGATAATTCCACGGGACAGGTATGCGTATTACGTGAATGCCCTGGTAATCGCGGGGGAGGGAATAGAGAGACTTGCTCTGGAAATCCGCCTCCTTATGCGAACAGAAGTGGGAGAAGTGGAAGAGCCATTCTACAGGAAGCAGAGGGGAAGCAGCGCCATGCCCCACAAGCGCAACCCCATAAGGAGCGAGAGAATCATGGGGCTGGTCCGATACATGAGGGGACTTCTGATTCCTGCCAACGAGAATATCGCCCTGTGGCACGAGAGGGACATATCCCACTCCTCCGTGGAGAGAATCATCCTCCCTGACCTGACAGCCACCCTCTACTACATAACCCGCCTTGCCACCCGCATCGTAAGGGACCTGGTAATAAACGAAGAGCGGATAAGGGAGAACATGGAGAGATTCGGGAAATTCTACCTGACGCAACCCATCCTTCTAAAACTGGTCTCGAAGGGGATATCGAGAAAGGAAGCTTACGAATGGGTGAAGGATGCCGCCCACTCCGACCCTGCCCGGTTCAGGGAAAACCTCATGAACCATCCAGAAATTAGAAAATACCTGACCCCGCAGGAGATAGAGGAAGCCCTCAGCCACGACTACTTCCGCCATGTGGACTACATATTCGAGAGGGCACTTGGAAGGAAATAACCCGCTTTTCAGTGGATAATTCAACACCTTAAACGAATTCGTGGACCCGGATATGAATTTCCGATGAATTCAAGCATGTGGGGCTGATTCCTGCTCAAATAATTATCCTTGCGAAGCCTTCACCCTGCTTAACACGCAGTGAATGAGCCAGTTTTCCCACAAATAATTTTTGACCCAATCATGTACAAGCCTGAAAGATACTTTAATAAATCCTCCTCAAATGAATACATCCTCTTCCCGAAAAACAATTGGCTATGAAAATTCACCCGCGCCATTATAAACAATGCTAAACGAAAAACGTTATATGAATCCTTTGTCCCCGCAACAAAACCTACCCCACCGGTTTGCCCATTACGACGATGAAGGCAAGGATTATCACATTCACGACGAAAAGGAACACATAACCAATCATCCTCTTTCGCCATGCCAGTATCAGGGCAATAACCACCTGAACGAGATAGTAAGCGGCAAATGCCCTGGATGCATAGGTGATGATTTCGAAGATGTTGGCGCTCCAGACGAGGGCTATGGCAGCAAGGGTTATTATCAGATAGGATGTTCTGGGCTTCAGCCGATTTCTGGTCTCCATGGACAGAAGTCCCCCGGCTCCTATAGTATCTGCCACCGCAGCACTGAACTGGCTCATAATGGCTCCAATCACGAGCAGATATGCGAGCAAAATGGAAACATGCCTGCTCATTCCGATTATGGCAGCCTCATCCACCTTCTGACCGGAAAGAAGATAAAGGAGAGGC
>Ga0256832_1002961_pt1 | contig 11598 bp, 8 predicted proteins | sample 134614metaG_FD_190534 | JGI IMG/M metagenome (GOLD analysis project Ga0256832, IMG submission 190534) | Hydrothermal vent microbial communities from Lau Basin, Pacific Ocean - 134-614 | ecosystem: Environmental > Aquatic > Marine > Hydrothermal vents | place: Pacific Ocean: Lau Basin | collected...
CTTATTCCTTGAAAATCGACTGGGTTCGGGCGCAGGGGTGGGGGCCGCGTTGGCGGATCGCCGCCTCTGCCGGTTTGTTTTGTAGCCTGCTTGAGGTTTGCAAACAGTCTCACTTCAGCTCCGGGCGCGGAAGCGCCAAAAACCCGTTGTTTGAAAATGACTTCAGTTTAGTCTACAGCCACTGCGGCAGGTCATTGACGCTGTCCACGATCACGTCCGCTTCGCTCAGGTTCTCTTTCGCGCCAAAGCCGGTGAGCACGCCCACCGACGCTGCGCCTGCAGCCCGGGCGGAACGGATATCGGCCAGGGTATCGCCCACCATCACGCATTGCGCCGGGTCGACGCCCAGCGTTTCCGCGGCCTTGAGCACCGGCTCGGGATGAGGCTTCAGGCGGCGGACGTCCTCTCGGGCGATGATGACATCGAACAGGTCAGTCAGGCCATGTTGGTTCAAAAAGCGTTGGGTGGAATGACGGTCTCGCGTCGTCACCAGGCCCAAACGGTAGCGGGTTCTCAGTTCCTGCAAAGTGGCCTGTGCGCCCGCCACCGGTTGCAGGTCGGAGGTCTTCTTATAGCCAAGCAGGGTGCGAATACGTCGCACCGTCTTGAACGCGTCATCATCCAGATCCACGTCATCCAGCCGGGCCAGCATCCAGGCGGCCACGGGCTCCAACCGCATCACCCAGCGACGAATATAGTTTTCGGCGTCGTTGTTGGGAAAGAGACGGTTGATCGGGCCCAGCTTCGCCATGATCGCCCGCACGATGTAATCATCGGTCTCGGCCAGCGTGCCATCCAGATCGAACAGCACCGCGGCCACGGGCTCGCCCCGCAACATGCCTCGCCATCGAATGGCGGCCGCGATGGTCTCATCCTTCTCGGGAAAGGGCTCCTGATCGGACAAACGCCGCAACACATAACGTCCGAGCACCCGCGCGGAAGCCAACACAGGCGCGGCCAACAACACGCCCAACAGTCCAAACTTCACTGCGCCCAGGATCGCGCCTACGAAGACAATGCCCGGATGCAAATTGACGCGGCGTCCCACGATGCGCGGGTAGAGATAGACCTGCTCGAACTGAAAGATGGCTGTATAGATCGCCAGCACCAGGATGGCGACGGCCCAATTTTCCAACGGTATCCAGGATGACCCGCCCAGGAAAGCGACGATGGTCGCCAGCAATGCGCCCAAAGTCGGGCCAATGGAAGGGATGAATTCCATAAAACCGGCGAAGATAGCCAGCAAGAGCACGTGCTGAATCCCCAATATCCACATACTCAACCCCACCAGCGTGCCCACAATGATGGCCAACACCAGCGTGCCCTTGAAGAAGCTTCCCCAGATAAGATCGAGTTCATGCAGCAAATGGGAGATATCCCGTCGGTAGGGCTTGGGCAAATGTTCGAAAAACCAGTTTTCCAGCTTGTAACTGTCCTTGACCAGCCAGAAAGTCACGACGATGACGAAAGCAACCCAAAACAGGCTGGAGAGCACGTTGATGACAGAGAGTAACGCCTGTGAACCGAAACTGGAAAGCAATTGTTGCAGGCCCGCGGCGGATTGCAGCAACACCTCCCCCACCTTCAACTCCACCGGCCCCAGCGCGATCTCCATATTCCGCACGTTGTCCGCCAGGGCCGTGATGGCCGCCACATCGAACTGGACGCTGGAAGCAATGCTGGCGATGCTGGGGGAGAGAAGGACGGGCAGGAGGATGATGAGGACCAGCAGGATCAGATAGATGAGCCCCACCGCCAGCCCCCGCGGCAATCCCGTACGCCGCACGATCCAATTGGTGGGCGGCGTAAGCAAGTAAGCCAACAGCACAGCGATGATGATGGAGGGCAGCGCCTCGCTGAACGTCACCAGCACCCATCCCCCGATGACTATCAGGATCAGGACGACCACCAGTTTGGTGGTGTTGGACCAGCCGTTCTCTTGCATCAATCTGTTCCGAAAATAGCGCTGGTTTGCAAAAATGACTCGAAGCCCACGGTGGACGAGTCTGCAACGGACGTCAAACGTCAATCGCTGATTGACTGACAAATCTTGAGGCATTCCTTTCCGAGCGCATTCACCGAGTAAACTCGGACTCTTTAGGCGCTTCGCGCCTGTGGTCGACCTTCGTCGACCTGATTTCCATCATGAAAATGGACGGCGGAGGCCGTCCACTGGCCGCAGGCCCGCAATGGTGCGACTTCAGTCGACAGTATAGGCGACTGAAGCAGACCTAAACGCGTTTTGTCAGTCAACCAGCGTCAATCGTTAAACGTCGGGACATGACGCATGACGTTTGACGTTTGACGAAATCGGCCTCCCGCGTTGTCATGGGGAGAGGCGTTTTCGTTCGTATCGGCGCGAGTATGCCCGCCGTTGGCTCGTTAGGGCATAAATCCAAAATCATCGGGCGGCCAATAGCGCATCCAGGCATGCCCGACGATATTCTCGATGGGAACCGGACCGAAAGCCCGGGAGTCGTTGGAGTTGTTGCGATTATCCCCCATCACAAACACATAGCCCTCGGGAATGAGCAGCGGCGGATAGCTGCCCCGCGGTCGCCCATTGACATAGGGCTCATCCAGAGGCTGTCCATTGATATAGACAACGCCATTCCGAATCTCCAGAGTCTCGCCCGGCAGACCGATGATGCGTTTGATGAGGAGCTTGTCGAATTGAGGGACTCGCACCACAACGATATCGCCCCGATTCGGCTCATGGATGCGGTAACTCAACTTCTCGATGATAAGCCGCTGATGCCCGTACAGCGTGGGCTCCATGCTGTATCCTTCCACCCGGGTGGCTTGAGCCAGAAAAAGATGAATGAAAACAGCGATGATCAGCGCGGGCACGATGGTGCTCAGCACCTCGCCGCCCATAGCCACGGCCAAAGGGACGCTTCGGGGTGCGTGAGAGGTGGCGTGGGCGCCGGAAACCTGCGGGTATTCCAGTTCTCGGGAATAGCGTTGCGGCTGTTGGGAAGGAAGGATGATTTTGGCGTCGGGAGGGAGGGTGCGTGGTCGCTGTTTCGGCGTATTCATAGCTTTAAATCATACCGCCAATACGCCATTTCGACAAAATCAGTTCCAACAAGTGGCGCGTTTCCAAACGCCTTGCGCCGTGATTTTTTACGGTAAAGAAATTCGTGTACAATCAGGGTGACAGTGGCCGCGATGCGGCTGTCCGCGCGTTTCCGTCCCCCCCCATTTTCCCCTCCTCGACGAGTCAGTCATTATGGCCGCTACGTTAAAAACCGAAGTCCAGATCGTTCACTTGCAAATGGGGCGCAGGAGTTCCTACGCGCCCACGGCCCGCGTGGTCGAACCGACGTCGGGCGTCGCACCTGCTGAGGGCAAAGGCAATCTTTACATCCTCATCGATATCGCCGGAGACGATCCTGCCATCATTCCCCGGCTTTATCGGGAGCTGCTGAATCTGATTCAGGAGACTTATTACGCGGCGTCGGGCGATGTCATCGCGTCCCTCACCGAAGCGATTCAGGCGGCGCATGTGCATTTGCAAGCCGCCAATCAGCGGCATGACGCCCACTTCACCGCGGGCGTCACCTGTCTGGTGGTGACCAGCCAGGAGGTGATCTCGGCCCAGGCCGGGCCCACCATTCTGGCCGTGCGCAGTCGGGCGGGGTTGCAGTGGTTTTCGCCCTTGAATCATGAGGATTATGTGGCTTTGGGCGAGAAAGAGACGCCCGCGGTCGAGATCGGACGCGTGGTCGGGCACGGGGGGATTGTCATCGTGGCCATGAACAGCGCCTGGGCCAACTATCTGGAAGTGCCGCTGATGATGGAGGCGACCGACGTGGCCCACGCCCGGGCGGTGGCGGATCAGATGGCGGGCATTGGCATCGACGCGGATGAGGAGCTGACCGCGTTGTGCGTGACGTTGAGCGAGGCTGCGGGCAAAGGCCAGGGCGTTGTCATTTCGCCCGAAACCCTGCCCGCCGAGGCGGAAGCGGCCACCCCCAGCGAGGACATGCCCCTGGCGCCCGAGGAGGAGTTGGACTGGGAAGACGTCTACGAGATGCCGGGCGCGGAAAAGGCGCAAAAGAAGAAAAGCGCCAAAAAAGCCATCTCCCTGGCGGCCATCACCGGCCTGGGGCGACGGGCTCCCAGACCCAAGGTCACGAAAAAGCCTGCCGCCCCTTCGGGGAAGGCGAAAACGCCGGTGAAGAAACCCCGCCGTCTGCCTTTCGTGCTGGGCGTCATCCTGATCCTCATCGTGGGCGTGGGCTTGCTCACCGCGGGCATGTGGTATTACCAGAACCTCCAGCGGCAAAAGCTCTTCGATCAATTCATTCAGGGAGCGACCAACCAACTGAATGCGGCCAAAGGGCTGGATGACCTCGATCTCAAACGGCAATCCCTGAAGTTCGCGGAACAGCAACTGGATCAGGCTCGACAACTGTCGCCCGATGATCCTAAAGTGCGCATGGTGGAAGCGCAGATACGGGCCTATCAGGCCGAGGTGAACAAGGTCGTTGGACTGATGGCCGGGTTCGATCTGCCGCTCTACACCTTCACCGATCCGGCGTCCAATCCCATCACCGTGTTCGTGAACGGTCTCAGCGTCTACATTCTGGACACAGGACGAGGCGCGTTCGAGCGGCTGCAACTGGATGACGCCACGGGCGACCGCCCCGCCCAGGGCGTCGAGAATCCGAAAACGCTGCTGAAAACGGGCGACACGGTGGAAGGTCGTTCGGTGGGACAACTGGCCCACGCCATTTGGGCGCCCGCCGCAGGCAATCGCACGGTCACCAGCCCGCTGATTATGGATCAGGGCGTCCAGTTGTTCGGCATCAACGAGGGATTGGGGCCGGTGAACGTGGCCCTGGCCGACAACGCCAACCTTCAGTTCGTCAACGGGCTTTATTACTACAACGGCAATATCTATCTACTTGATTCGGTGGGCGGGCAATTTTGGCGCTATCGCCCCAGCGGCTCCAACTACCTCAACGACCCCGAACCTTATTTCCCGCCCGAAACCACGGTCAATCTGAAATCGGTCATCGATGTGGGCATCGATGGCTATGTGTGGCTGCTTTATCCCAACGGCAGCATGTTGAAATTCCTCTCCGGCGTGCAACAGCCCTTCGCCCTGGAGCCCATCGACCCGCCGCTGACCCAGGCCGTGGCGCTGTGGGTGAATGCGGCCGATGGCGAACTGGGACGTATCTATATCGCGGATGCGGCCACGAACCGCGTCGTCGTCTTCGACAAAAACGGCAAGCTGCTGGCCCAGCTCGAACCTCTGGAGCACACCGAGGCGCTGGAGGAGCTGCGGGACATCTACGTCGATGAGCTGACGAACACCCTCTATCTCCTCACCAAAACCAAGCTCTACCAGTCGCCCATTCCCAGCTTCGAAGCCGCGCCCGCGCCCTGATTCCTCATGCAAGACGCCCTTGACCGATTCCTGACCTATCTGTTGGTGGAGCGCGGGGCGTCGCCCTACACCCTGCGCAATTACGGCAACGAGATCGGGGAATTCATCGCCTTTGCCGAGGAAAAGGGCGTCCAGAGCTGGGAGGATGTGGACGTCGTCCTGGTGCGCTCCTGGCTGGCCTCGCTGCATCGGGCGGGGTATCATCCCGCGTCCATCGCCCGGCGGCTCTACGAACTGCGCTCCTGCTTCCGCTTTCTGATGCGGGAGCGCATCGTTTCCGAGAATCCCGCGGCCCGCATCCAGCCGCCCAAACAGCCTCGCACCCTGCCCGACTATCTCACGGTCGAACAGGTCATCGAACTGTTGAGCGCACCCGATATCAGCACGCCGCTGGGGATGAGGGATGCCGCCATCCTGGAGGTGCTGTACAGCGCCGGGTTGCGCCGCAGCGAACTCATGGGGCTGAAAGTGAAGGAGGTCGATCTGAAGGAGAAGCGGATTCGGGTGTGGGGCAAGGGCGGCAAGGAGCGCATCGCCCTTATTGGCGAGCCCGCGAAACGGGCGCTCGCGCGTTATCTCGACCAGGGCCGCCCCCAACTCCTGGCCAAAAACCCGCGGGCGGCGGAAAATCCCCCTGACGCCCTCTTCCTCAACCATCGCGGGGGCCCGCTGTCCTCGCCGCGGGCCATCAGCGCCATCCTCAACAAGTATCTCAAGCAGGTGGACTTGCCCCGGCGGGTGACGCCTCACACCCTGCGCCATTCCTTCGCCACCCATCTGCTGGAGGGCGGCGCGGACCTGCGCACAGTGCAGGAGCTTCTCGGGCATGAGAATCTGCAGACCACGACCATCTACACCCAGGTGACCCTGCGCCACCTGCGGAACGTGGTCAAAAAGGCCCATCCCCACGCCCGCGACGAAGCCATCGAAGCCTTCCACAGCGCCTTCCTCGTCCCCTTGATGGAGCAAGGCGCGACCCCGGAGGAGCTGGCGGAGAAACTGACGCCCGACACGCGCCTGGGCGATCTTCTGAGCTTCGATCCCAAACGTGAAGCGCTGGTGCGCGCGCATCCTCGGGCGAAGAAAACGTCGTCGGAGTAACGTCATTTTGGGGAAACGCTATTGATTTTTTGCAAAGACGGCGCGAGAATGGAGGAGAAGGCAGGTTTTTCTGCCGGCATCGTCTCGACGGAGAACGTTTGGGAGGTGAAAACCATGAATCCGCAAAAGCGACACGTTATCATGCCTCCGCTGCGATTGGCACTCAGCCTGATGATGATCGCGGCGCTGGCCGCGGTTGTAACCGCGGCTACGAGCGCTCAGGCAGTCTCCGATCCATTCCTCCATGACATGCACACTCCCATGCCATCTCCTTCCAGCCCGGTGATGTTCATCGAAAATGTAGGGCAGTGGGATGAGAGGGCCGCGTTTCAAGTGTGGGGCGGACCGGGAGACGCCATGTGGATCGGCCGGGATGGCAGCATTTGGCTGACCGTGCTGGAAGACGCGGAAACCATGCCGTCGGAGCAAGGGCTCCACCCGCCCGAGCGCGACGTCCCCGCCCGGCCCCTGCGCGGGGTCCACATCAAACTCACTTTCGAGAACGCCAATCCCCGCGCCCGCATCGAGCCCTTCGCCCCGCAAGACACGGTGGTCAGCTACTTCTACGGCAACGATCCCAAGGGGTGGCGGCCCCATGTGCCCGTGTGGGGCGGCGTGCGCTATCGAGACCTCTACCCGGGCGTGGATCTGATCCTGACGGGCGAAAAGGGGCGGGGATTCGTGTGGCGGATGGCGTGCCAGGGCCCGTGCGGCCAGGCCCTGGGCCAGGTGCGTTTGCGGGTGGAAGGTGCGGAGAGTTTGAGTCTGGATGAGGTCGGTGCGCTCATCCTCCATACCGCGGTGGGCGACCTGCGCCTGCCTCTATTGCTCACGCCCGCTTCGGCCGCGGCGCCCTCGCCCAGGTTGGAGGATGCGACCATTGTCGCGCCCTTCAGCGTCAGCCCCGCGCCCCTGCGCGCGAGGGACGCCCTGGGCCCGGGCCTCATCTACAGCACCTTCCTGGGCGGCTCGGACACTGATAGGATCCGTGACCTGGCCCTGGACGATCAGAATCGAGTGTATGTCACGGGAAGTACGTATTCTCGAGATTTCCCCATCATGCCCGGTGCGTTCCAAGGTAGCTATAATAACAAGTGGGACTTGTTTGTGGCGAAGCTGGCGGCCCGGGGAGACCAACTCCTTTATGCCACCTTCGTCAGTGGTTGGGAGGACGATGTGGGCAAAAGCATTGCTGTTGACGCCCAGGGGCGGGCCTATGTCGCCGGCTATACCGAATCCGAGGATTTCCCCGTCACCCCCAATGCTTATGACCGCACCCTCTCGGGATATAGCGATGCGGTCGTGCTGAAATTGAGCGCATTGGGCGATGCCCTATTCTATGCCACTTATCTCGGAGGCCAAAGCCGGGAGGAAGGCATTGGCATCGCCGTGGGAACCAATGGCCACGCCTATGTGGTCGGCGTCACGAAATCGGATGACTTTCCTCTTCTCAACCCGTATCAATCCTCCCGCCGCGGCAACGAGGATATCTTTGTCACAAAGTTGACCCCATCCGGCAGCGGCCTGGTTTACAGCACGTTCCTTGGCGGCAGCCTGGATGACGAACCCTTCAGCATGGCCTTGGGAGGGAACGAAACCGTTTATATCACTGGTTGGACACGTTCCCAGGACTTCCCGACCACGGGCCTATATCGGAACCATCATGGCATCTTCGATGCCTTTGTCACCGCACTGGCGCCTTCGGGCCGGGAACTGGCTTTTTCCACATATCTGGGGGGAGAGAGTAATGAGAATGGCAAAGGCATCGCGGTGAGTGATTCGGGCGTGGTCTATGTGACCGGCTACACCACCTCCTCAGATTTTCCTCGCAGGGGAAACGCCTCGCGGCTTTCGGGCGGCCAGGATGCGTTCCTGGCCATTCTTTGGCCCCCAGAAAACAGCCTCCTCTACGCCACCTTTTGGGGAGGATCAGGCTTCGAAACGGGCGAAGACCTGGCTCTCGGCCCCGATGGCTCCATCTATCTGGTGGGCGACACCACCTCCTCCGACTTCTTCGTCACCGACAACGCCCTGAACCCATCCTACAGGGGCCGTGGAGATTTCTTTATCTCGCGGTTTCTGCCCAACGGCATCGTGAAATACAGCTCCTATCTGGGCGGGCAAGATGGAGAGGCGATCTATATTTCGGCCACGGTGAACGAGGAGGGCGATCTCTTTGTGGCGGGAGAAACCGAATCATCTGATTTCCCCACCACAGACAACGCATTCGACACCACCTACCATGGCCTTGAAGAGGCCTTTATCGCCCGGCTGGACATCATCCCGCCCGAACTGGAGAACGTGCGGGCCAGCCACGATGCCATCTACCGTATCGGCTGTAATCTGGATCCCGCCTCCACCACCATCCGCGCGGACGTCAGGGACGCCCGTCTCCATAAAGTGGAGCTCTACTACCGCACGCCCCTGGATTTCTTCAACTGGCATCACAAGGACATGGTGCACGAAACTGGCAGCACCTACCAGGCCTCACTGACCGGCTTCCTGGCCCTGCCCATCAGCTACTACGTCAAGGCCACGGACAGCTTGGGCCAGACGGCTGTCTCCTCCACCCGCACCATCACCGTCCAGGACTGCTCGCAACTCTACATGCCCGTGATTCTGAAATAGCCCGGCACTGTTCCCGCTTTGAAATAAAATTTGGAGGACGCAGATGACGCAGATTGGAACAGATCAACGCAGATAAATATAGAGAAAAAGTGGAGCATTTTGCTCACGAAAAATCTTAACTACTGAGGCGCCAGGCGCGCTTGGACGCCTGGCGGCATGAAAGGCTGGCCCAGGAAGGCGCCAGTCAAGGTTTGAAGCACAGGCCGTTGTTGCTTTCGCATCGTCGAGATATCACTGCGGATATCACAGAAGATTTGAGCGCCATCCAGGTGCGGAAGGCTCCGGAGACCTTCTGGTTGACTTTGACCATGCGGATGTCGCGTTCCGCCAGATTGTTATCGAACGGCGCCTTGAAATCGAACATCAAGGCCAGTCCCTGCGATTTGCAGGCCTGTAAGCGATGCAGGCGATTCTTCGGCGACGATTGTTTCCGGCGTCCCCGCTTCTTTTCCTTGGGTGACGGAGGCCGGATCACCTTTGGTTCCTCCTCCGCTCTGGAACGGGCGGGGGAGGAGAAATGGAAGAGGGATTGTATGACACCGCCCGCCCCTGCCGCTTGCCGTTAGACTATTTTCTCGATAGCAAGGACCGTCATGAAAATCACTCACCAAATTCAATCGTCGATGTAGCGAAAAGGAGGATTGCCATGAAATGCCCGAAATGCCAAACAGAGATGGTCGAAGCTGCGTTAGGCCCCATTGCGCCATTTCTAAAAATAGTCAAGAAAGGAGATGCTTTCGCTGAGAGGACAGGATTAGGAACCGTTCTGAAAGGAGCTGACATCAAGCCGTACTTTTGCCCAACCTGTGGGTATGTCGAGTTTTATGTCGCAGAGCCTGAGAAAATAGCATAGAAGTAAATTTTCGGTTCCATACGATTCAAGCATCCATCTACCATCTAACGGCTTCATTCCGCTACGCCGGCTCTGGCGCTGAGGCTGATGCACAGGCGTTAGCGCGTCGCTTCAGACAGGAGGCCCGCATGCGGGCGGGCGGTTGGGGTGGGAGCTTGTTTCGTATTCGGGCCCGGGCCACGATGGGCCCGGGCCCGACGTCGGCCCGTGGCGGCAGGCTGTTCCTGTCGGACGGGTGACGGAGACCTTGCAGGTCTGGAAGACGCTTCAAGGTCTGGGACGGGCTCCCGCCCGCGATTCTAAACTAAACGCATTTTGAAATCAGGTGTTTTCGGCCTTGGCCACCCGGAGCTGAAGCTCCGGGCTACGAAACGACGCCGGGTGAACCCGGCTTCCCGCGGCGCGCGACATGCACCGTAGCCCCATTCATGGGGCGTCGTTTTTAGCCCGCAGGTTCACCTGCGGGCGGCGGAGCGGCCAGAGAATCGCCTTTCATGGATGATCCAATGCAAATCAAAAGTCTTGGTCTCAATTTGCTTTCAGTTTAGCCCGCGATTTCGAGTATATGACGGCGGCTCGGGCTCCGGATGGAGGCCAGAGCACCTTTTTTGGTTCCTCTTCCACGCCGGAACGGGCGAAGAGAGGAAATAAGGATGGGGATCGCGTGCGCCGTCCATTCCTGGCGACGTCATTAGCTCCTCATGCAATGAAAGCAGGTGAGTAATGCAGAGTATATCCATACATGTCGGCGAAATCACACCGCCATTCAGTTTGCCCCTTTTTATGGGGTTGTACGCGAGTTACAAGTTCCCGGAACTTGTGGATGTTGTTCAGAATGGCCAGTACTATCGGGTGCTTTACACGGAAAGCTCCCAACCCGTGCTTGTTGTTGTTAGCGCAGCAGGCACCACAGATACTCCCGCCTTAAATTTAACAGTTTATTTCAGGGAATCGCTATCTGAAGAAAATTTGAACCATATTCTGAACAAAATCAGGTGGATGTTGGGGTTGGACGAGGATTTGAGAGGATTTTATGCCTATGTGGCAGAGCATGACCCGATACTTTCTCGTTTCATAAAGCGATTGCGCGGGCTGCGCGCGCCGGCAACACCAACGGTTTTTGAGGCCGTTATTCACGCCTTGGTAGAACAGCAGATATCGTTCAATTTTGCTGGCAAAATCAAAAGTCGCCTGGTGCAAAAGTTTGGCGAAACAATGGAGGTAGGAGGAAAAACCTACTACGCATTTCCAAAGCCGGAAAACTTGTCTCGGACAACGCCACAAGAACTTCGCACGCTTCAGTTGAGCAGGCGTAAAGGGGAGTATATCATCGGGGTGGCTTCCAAGGCGGCGTCTGGGGAGATCGACTTTGAAGCCCTCAAGTTTCAATCTAACCAAACTGTTGTTGAGGAGATTAGCAAGCTTCGCGGATTGGGGAAATGGACAGCAGAAATGGTGATGGTGCGAGGCATGCGAAAGTTGGATGCTATTCCAGCAGACGATGTCGCGCTGCGCCGCCTCATCTCACATTATTATTTCGACGGTGCAAAGGTCTCAAACGCGCAAGCGCGTGATTTGGCGGAGGAGCGCTGGGGGCGGTATCGCGGCTATGCTG
>Ga0256832_1002962_pt1 | contig 11597 bp, 14 predicted proteins | sample 134614metaG_FD_190534 | JGI IMG/M metagenome (GOLD analysis project Ga0256832, IMG submission 190534) | Hydrothermal vent microbial communities from Lau Basin, Pacific Ocean - 134-614 | ecosystem: Environmental > Aquatic > Marine > Hydrothermal vents | place: Pacific Ocean: Lau Basin | collected...
ACCTGGTGCTTTTGCATGCCAAAAATGGTGATCCTGAAGACCGAGAACCTGCGATGGGCGACTGGCTATGGAATGAAATCTGGACCAGCGTTCCCGATGAGACCATCAATTTCTATAAAGCGGTAGGAGGCTATAGCCAGATCAAGAAAGGGAAGGATTACGCCATTCTGATTCAGGAAGGCACCTGGCGCGCCGGCGTACGCTTCGCCAGCGGTGATGTCACGGTTCGCTGGGTACCAGCTATCCGGGTTACTGATCCACGGAGTCTGCTGCCCAAAGTGGAAGCCCTGGGTGGAACCGTTTGGGTGAAGCCCGGCGATATTCCCGAAAACCCCGATACAGCGTTGATATCAGACAACACGGGTGCGCTTCTGATTCTGCAGCGCTGGGATTTCACCAATATCGCGGAGGGGCATTGAGATGAACAACTTCTCCCGGCTGATCTCCATCACTTTCCTTGGGACAGCACTGTTCCTGACTGCCGGCTGCTCCACGTCCGGCTCATCGGGACACAGCCATGTAGGGTATTCGGTGTATGCTGGCTACGGGTATCCTTATTACGGTCCCGGTTGGGGCTACCCGTATCCGTGCTGCCATGACCATCCGGACAAACCCGACAAACCCAACAAGCCGCCTGCGGTTAAACCTGACCGTCCAACCATTCAACCAACGGAGAATCCTTTTTTCAACAGGCCCCGTCCACCGAGCAATATCGGGCGCCCTGCTACCCGGCCGGCACCCCGGCCCACTCCCCGGCCACGCCCCATGCCTCGCCGGGCCCGTTGACAAACCCTTGACCCGTGATCCCGGATTCCCGGCCGCGGAACCCGGGATCACTTCCCGTCTCTTATCCGGTTATTCGGGAGGAAAATGACAACATGCATATTTCAGTAAGTGGATTTCCGCCAGACACCAGGGAAGAAGAGCTCAGGGAACCTCTTGAAGAATTTGGCGCCATAATCAAGAACATCAAGATCGAGCCTTCGGAAGATGACCACAACTACATGGCCCTCATCGATGTGGACACGGACGAGACCGGCTGCAAAATCCTGGCGGAAAAAATCAATGGCCGGGTATGGAAGGGCCGCAAGCTCAGGGCGCGGTATTTCCTTTTCGTAAAGTAGCCGCCCAGAAACTGTCCCTGCCCGTTGGATATCACGGAGGCTGTGCGAGCCTCTGGCTGACACCAGTATGACCCGCCATCCTCCCAAACCCGAACATTTCACCCGGGAATGCGATGATGGCGCCAGGAGCGGCGTCCATGTACGGGTTTGCGATTGAACCAACAACCCAAACTATTGATGAATGGCCAAATACCGCAGATAAACGGCGAGACCGATGCAAGGGTGCGTTCAGTGATGCCCGGCAACATTTTGCACTTTGCTGCTATTCCATTATTCCCCATGAAATACAGAAATTTAGAATCTTTTTTCAGCGATCGGGCGCATTGTTCAGGCTAGAGCCACCCTACACATGCACTCCGTAATTTTGCAAATGGCCGCTCTCATACTGTGCGGAGTCGGTTGGCGCCTTCTGAAGCCCGGGGCTTTGGATGCCGATACCACACGCAAGGTATTGACTTCTGTTGTCTACTATCTGCTGTTGCCTGCTCTGGTATTGAAGGTCCTCTGGACCGCGCCTCTGGGAATGACATCAGTGTTGATATCCGCCCTTGCAGCGGCGGGCGTGCTCTCAGCCATGGCGCTGAGCAGCCTTGCCTGCACTTCCTGCCGCCATTCCAGCCCAGTTACTGGCGCAGTCATTCTCGCGGCTTCATTCCCGAATGCAACCTATATGGGTTTGCCGGTTCTGGAAAATATCCTGGGTGAAACCGGCGCCAATATCGCCATTCAGTATGATCTTTTCGCCTGCACTCCACTGCTTCTGACCATCGGCATATTAATCGCTCGTCACCATGGCAGCGACTGCAACAACGGATCAGTGCTGACAGCCCTGTTCAAAGTCCCCCCCTTGTGGGCGGCGGCCGCGGCAGTGTTCTTCAACACGGGTGGCACCCCCATTTCACCCTGGCTGGATCAGTGGCTGGGAATGCTTGCTTCTGGCGTCGTGCCCCTGATGCTGTTCTCCCTGGGACTGAGCCTGCGCTGGGACACCTGGCATCCGAGGCAGCTGCCCGCACTGTTACCCGTGCTGGTGCTGCAGCTCCTTGTCACACCTTTGTTGGTCTGGGGGCTGGCCGCCTGGTTCGGCCTGGGGCAGGACGTACTGACAGGCGTGGTCCTGGAAGCGGCAATGCCCAGCATGGTACTGGGCATCGTGCTTTGTGATCAGTACAAGCTCGACACGGGGCTGTATGCGGCTGCAGTCACCTTGACCACGGCCCTGAGCCTGTTCACCCTGCCCCTGTGGTTCGACTTGGTCGGTTATTACTAACCTGGCGACAAGATATATCGTCCTCAGCCGCCATGCTTGCGGTGGAACGAGGTCCCATGGCATTTGGGACAGGGCGGGATGCGTCCCGGCTTGTAGAAATGCAATTCCTCGCCGCAGCCATCACACATCAGTGTTCCGGGGCCTGTAATCTCTCCCGTATGGTAGCCAGCCGCTTCCGCCTGCTCCTGCAGTTGCTGCAGCTCTATGGTGGTCTGATCCGCCGCCTGGATGAACAGCTCGCGCAACCGGTCGGCAATCAGGGACATATCAAAACCCAACCAGGTTTTGATATCCTCCCCCGTCTCCACCACATAGTTTGCGGCGTCCCTGAGGTCACGTTTGAGGTACTCTGAAATCTGGTCGATTTCTTCGGCAGTAAGCTCTCCTATATCGGAGAGTTTCTGCCGTGCCTTGTCGATGAGCTTGTGCAGCGCTGGCCCTGTCTTGTCTTCCAGTTGCCGGGCCTCATCGATGGCAGATTCCAGCAGGCGTTCATAGGCTTGACCCATCAGTTCCACTGGGTCTTTGGGGTCTGGCAGATCTTTCATTGTGCTACTCCTGGGTCCGGGCTCAATGGTCAACGTCATTGAACTAATGATGGGGGAATAAATTCCAGATTCAAGGCACTTCCTTGAGTTCCCGTATTTTTTTCAGCAATTCGGGCGCGTCCCATTCCCGGCCGCCGACAGCGCGGTACACCTTGCGGCCCCACTGATCCACAACAAAAGTCGTGGGCAACCCCCTTACTTCCCAGGCTTCACTGACACTGGACTCCGTATCCAGCAATATGGGAAATTCCACGGGATAGCTGGCGGTAAACTCAAAAATGGCATCCTCGTCTTCGCCCACATCGACAGCCAGCATCATGATGCCCTCCTCCCTGAGTTGTTCCCAGGCGCGCTGCATGGATGGCATTTCAGCGCGGCAGGGAGGGCACCAGGTAGCCCAAAAGTTGACAATGACCACTCTGCCTTTCAAGTCACTGAAGCGATAACTGTTTCCATCCACATCCTTGAGATTGAAATCCGGGGCTGCCGGTTTGTCTTTGAGCAGGGTAAGCCCCCGGCCCGTGGCGCCAAGCTGTCCCTGCAGCAACAAGAACAAGAGCAGGATACAGAATATTTTCTTCATGATGCGGGTTTCTCCACGACTTCCGGCGCACATTGCAGTCCGGGGATTACAGTTTCCAGTGGCTTGCCATCCAGCATTACCTTGAGATGAAGATCAAATGTCTCACCCGGCGGCAGTCCATAGACAGTCATGCCCCAATTGTAGTCGCCCGGCTCAAAATGCTGAACCGTGGGCATGAGCGACCAGTTCAGGCCAATACGGGCCGGAGCCGGAATATCCTTCCGTTCCCGGAATTTTTGCTTCCACAGCTCGCGGACTTTCATGCCAGTCTCTCTGCCATTGTGCACAACTTTCCACTGGCGCAGATCAAAGTCCAGGGGCAAGTTGCCATCATTGCGGAACATGGAACCAAAAAAACAGGAGGTGGCCAACTCATCAGCTGCATCCCTGGGAAATCCCTTGGCCATGACATATGCGCGGGTCTGGTCGGGCAGGCGCTGCACCAGGCGCAGGGAAACGCCTTCATGGGTCCACTTCCAGGTTTTCAGTCCGGTATTCTTACCTACTTCAACCGTGATCTCTGCCATCACGGCGGTACCCGGGAATATCAGCAGCCCCGCCAGGCATGATAAGCACAGCTTGTTGAGGGGTTCTTTCGACATGACAATCAACTATATGTCCGATGTTTCCATGGGGTTCCTGAATGATACCCGAAGGCGCGCAATGCCGTGTGCTAAACCCAGCCCTCCTGACACAGACAACGGCATGCTCAGCACCGGCCACGGGATTTCCTCCGGGGCGGACACTGAGAGTGACAACAATCGTGCCCTCAAGTACTTGGTGCCGCACAGATGCATCAACGCGAAACAGCTGGAAACCTGCGATAATATGATGCTTCTCAAACAACTGACCATGAACGCCCGCACGGGGACTAAACAATGCGCTTACTGGCAATTCTTTTCGCACTTTTTTTGAGCAACGTCCAAGCTGAAGAAGTAGGTTTCCGCTACAACGGCACGGCACTGCGGGCAGAGCTTGAGAAAAGCGACAACTGGCCAGCGGGGCCAGTGGTTCTCATCACCCACGGCACCCTTGCCCATAACCGCATGGAAATCATCAGCACCCTGCAGAATCTTTTTGCCGAAAACGGTGTCAGCAGCCTTGCCATCAACCTGAGCCTGGGCCTGAACAAGCGGCCCAGCAGCATGTATGACTGCGCTACGCCTCACACCCATAAGCATACGGATGCGATCAAGGAGATTGGCGCTTGGGTGGAATGGCTGAAATATGAAGAAGTTAAGGATATTATATTGCTCGGTCATTCCCGTGGCGGCAATCAAACGGCTTGGTATGCGGCTGAACAAGCTGACAGCAGTGTATCCGGAGTGATTCTTCTGGCCCCTCAGATCTGGTCTGCCGAGTATGCGGCAAAAGACTATGAAAAGCGTTATGGAAAACCCCTGCAGCCTATCCTCGACAAAGCACTTTCACTGGTCAAGGCAGGCAAAGGCAAGGAAATGCTCGAACACGTGGACTTCATCTACTGCAAGGACACCACTGTCAGCGCCGAGGCCTTCGTCAGTTACTACCAGTCTGATCAGCGCCTGGACACACCCTATCTTCTTTCCAGGATCAAACTGCCGATGCTGCTGTTCGTGGGAACCGAAGACAAGGTGGTCAAAGGGCTCAAGAAAAAGCTGGATCAGCTTCCCCAACGGCCTGAAAACCTGGAAACAGTCATCATAGAGGGTGCGGACCATTTCTTCCGGGATCTGTATGCGGAAGACGTGGTGGACAAGGCACTGGAATTCATCAGTAATAAAGCACAATCGGAACATTGATCATGAAAAAATTGCTGGCGCTGTCTTCGCTGCTGCTATGCCTGGCGGGCAACGTGATTGCCGACTACATCACGCTTGATGAAAGCGAAGAATACGGAGATACCCGCTGGGGCGCCGTACCCTATGCCTTCAGTACAGAGACCCTGGGTACGGCTGTTGGCGCAGCCGCCTATGTCGGCGGCATACGGCAGCCCCAATCCAGCCTGGTGGGCGCCGCCTTTACGACAAGCAACGATTCCTGGCTCATGGCCGGGGCATTGAACAATTTCCGTTTCGATAACATGGAGCGCTGGTTCTTCGACATATATGCACAGGGCAGCCATTTCACCGACCAGCGCTTCTATGACAGCACCCACCGCCTCACTTCCAGCACTTCGGGGAGCAATGATTCCTCTCCCGACGACTTTGTTTCCGGCATTAGCAACGATCTTCATATTGAGATAAGCGCCCGCTATGTGCTCCCCATAGGCGCCGGCAAGGATCATCCGCTGACCGTGTTCAAGACCCACAGGGGCATGCTGTACACGGAGCCCACCGGCGGTTCGGCATGGAACCCCTTAACCAGTGGCAAGACCCTGCTCGGCGCCAAGTATTTCTACCGCTACCGGGATCTGCAGAAAATCGACGACGAAGATCTGATCAAGGCGAATACCAATGGTCTGGAACTGTGGCTGGACTACAACAACACGGATTTTCTGCCCAACGCTTCCTATGGCAGCCGTCAAAAGTTCACCATCACACGGGATTTTGGATTGGGTGACAGTGCCAACAGCTGGACGAACCTGGAGCTGGATTTGAGCAAGTACCTGGATCTGGGCACATCCGACTGGTTTCGCCAGCAGGTGCTTGCCCTGAATTTCTGGACATCTCACACCCCCACCTGGAAAGTGGACAAGGAAACCGGCTTTGTCGATCACCGCCCGCCACCAGGGTTTGGTTCTGAACTGGGGGGATTCGACCGCATGCGCGCCTATCCCCAGGGCCGCTTTCACGACAAGTCAGCAGTCTATTACACGGCGGAAATGCGGCTTATGCCCAAGATCAACGGCCTGGACAGCCTGCCTCTGCTCAAGTACCTGGAAATCGACTGGTGGCAGGTGGTCGCCTTCGTGGAGGCTGGCCGGGTGTCGCGCAAATATGACGCGGATTTGTACTTCAAGGATCTGAAATGGGATGCAGGCCTGAGTTTCCGCGTCATGGCTTTTCGCGTGCCCCTGCGCCTGGATTGGGCAGTATCCGATGAAGACTATTCCATCTGGGCCATGTACAAGCAACCGTTTGCCCGCTGACAAAGCACCTGTAGAATAAGCCCTCTCCCCACCTTTCAACACGGAATCTCAGTATGGGAATCTTCCGCTATATCGTACCTATCATTCTATTGGGCATAGGAGCAGTGCTAATGGCCAAGGGCTATCAGCACTGGCAGGTATCCAGGGCGCTGGTTGACAGCTCAGTGGAAACGGAAGGAACCATCGTGCGCAATGCACCCTATATGTCCACCAAAGCGGGCAAGTCCTCTTCCCTGATGTATTTTCCGGAAGTCAGGTTCAGTACGCAGGATGGCCGAACAGTGCAGTTCACCTCTTCCGTAACCAGTCGGGCCGATCATTATCAGCCTGGGGACAAGGTGAGGGTCTACTATCAGGCAGACAAGCCCGAAAACGCCTTCATTGGCTCTTTTGGCCATCTGTGGTCCGTGGCCCTGATCTTTGCCCTGTCCGGCATCATGGTGACGGCATTTGCCGCCTGGTTTTTCTGGAAGGCACGGGTTGGCTGGGAAAAGGAAGGTGAAAACTAACCCAAACATTTCACCCGGTCTCGCCGTCAATCTGCGGTATTGGTGGTCGGGGTCGGAGCCAAATGGAGAGGATGTTGGGAAGACCCGATGGCATGGAACAGTTTGATCCCGTTCCTTGTAACAATTGGGTGGAATTTGACTCCGACCCCTTTGAAACATTCGGGCTAGCCAGAGCTGCAACCGTAGCCTGAGCTCTGCCGCGCAGACTATTTGAGAATCTGCGCCACTTCCTCAAGTTCAGCCAAAAGCTGGCGAATGATCTGGTGGCTCTGACTCTTGTCTTCCTGGGCGTCCTGGCCGTCCAGCTTCTGGCGCGCGCCGCCAATGGTGAACCCCTGCTCATACAGCAGGCTGCGGATCTGGCGAATCATGATTACGTCATGACGCTGATAATAGCGGCGGTTACCCCGGCGCTTGACGGGCTTGAGTTGGGGAAACTCCTGCTCCCAGTAGCGCAAAACATGGGGCTTCACCTGGCAAAGCTCGCTCACTTCACCAATGGTGAAGTAGCGCTTACCCGGTATGGGAGGCAGTTCTACGGCACTACTGTTCGGGTCCAGCATAGGTTTCCACTCGCGCTTTGAGTTTCTGTCCAGGACGGAAAGTGACTACCCGCCTTGCACTTACAAGAATTTCTTCACCTGTTTTTGGATTCCTTCCAGGACGCGGGTTTTTCTCACGCAGATCGAAGTTGCCAAATCCGGACAGTTTGACCTGCTGACCATTTTCCAGGGCGCCCCGTATCTCTTCAAAAAAGAGCTCAACCAGCCCTTTGGCTTCACGTTTGTTCAATCCCAGTTCATCGAACAGGGCTTCGGCCATTTTTGCCTTGGTCAGTGACATGCTCTTCAATCCCGCAGTTTGGCTGACAGTTCGGTACCCAGTGCCTCCAGCACGGCCTCCACGGCCCGATCTGTCTCTTCATCAGTAAGAGTGTGAGAATAATCCTGTAAAATCAAGCTTAAAGCAAGACTTTTTAGACTTGAGTCTATATTGTCCCCAGTATAGACGTCAAATATTCGGATGTCTCGCACAATTTCTGGTGCCGCTTTTCTGGCGACGCTCTCCACCTGGGCCCAGGTCAGGTCACGATCGACCAGCACGGCTAGATCCCGCCGGATGGCAGGATAGCGCGAAACCGCTTCATAAGCAGGAATATGCCCTTCCTCCAGTCCCTGCAGACGAATCTGGAACAGAAAAACATTACCGGGAATATCCATTTTGGACTGCAGGGCCGGATGCAGCATGCCCAGTCGCCCGATTTCTTCTCCATTGCGCAGGATGATGGCGGACTGCCCAGGGTGCAGGGCACTGTCCGTTGCCGGCAGGAATTCAAAACTGTGTGGATCATCCACCCTGCCCAGCACGGCTTCCACATCGCCTTTCAGGTCATAATAATCCACTTTCCCCGGCGCACTGTTCCATTTTTCCGGCAGCTTGTCGCCATAGATCAGGCCGGCAAACATTTCCGGCTGGCGGATGTCTTCACCTTCTGCCAGGAATATCTGTCCGGTCTCGAAAAGGCGTACCCTGTCCTGCTGCCGGGCCAGGTTGTATTGCAGGGTGGACAGCAGCCCGGGCCAGAGGCTGGCGCGCATCACCGACATTTCCTTGGAAATGGGATTGGCCAGACGGATAGGCTCGGCCTCCGGCGTCAGCATTTCCGCCAGTTCCGGAGAAATGAAGCTGTAGGTCACCACTTCCTGGTAGTCACGATCCACGAGCAGATCCTTGATACGGTCCAGATGCAGGGCGGCTTCCGGCACGCCTTGCACGCTGACCGGCGCGGAAGACAGATTCTCCGGGATGTTGGCATAGCCGTAGATGCGGCCGATTTCTTCCACCAAGTCGGCTTCGATGGCGATATCGAAACGCCAGCTGGGCGCCTGAACCCGCCAGCCATCTTCTACGGCTTCCACTTTCATGCCCAGGCGCTGGAGAATATCGCTGATGGTGGCATCATCGATTTCCACTCCCAGGATGCGGGGTACCTGGCGGCGGCGCAAATGAATCTCCCGGATGCCGGGAAGCTGATCCTCGGCCATGGCCTCCACCACGGGGCCGGCCTCCCCGCCGGCGATATGCAGAAGAAGATCCGTGGCACGCTCCAGGGCGCGTTTTTGCAGTTGCCAGTCCACGCCCCGTTCGAAACGGTGTGAGGAATCCGTATGCAGGCCGTAGGCGCGGGCCTTGCCGATAATGGCCGTGGGGCTGAAGAAGGCGGATTCCAGCAGCACATCGCGGGTGGTCTCCACCACGCCGGAGGCCTCGCCACCCATGATGCCCGCCAGAGCCAGAGGCTTTTCATCATCAGCAATGAGCAGGGTGTCGGGTTGTACCTCCACTTCACTGCCATCGAGCAGGGTGAGCTTTTCACCGGCCCTTGCAAGCCGCACATGAATACCACCGGACAGTTTGTCCAGATCAAATCCATGCATGGGTTGACCCAGCTCTATCATCACATAGTTGGTGACATCCACCACCGGGCTGATGGAACGGATGCCGCTGCGGCGCAGCCTTTCCACCATCCACAGGGGTGTTTCAGCCTGGGCGTCTATGCCACGCACGATGCGGCACAGATAACGGGGACAGGCGTCTGGCGCTTCCAGACTGACGGTCTGCTGCGCATCCATGCTGGCGGGAATGTCCTGGATCTCCCAGTTCTTCACTTCCGTGGCGTAGATCACGCCCACGTCCCGGGCAATGCCGGCAATGCTCAGGCAGTCACCCCGGTCAGGCGTCAGATCCACGTCGATGAGCTGGTCATCGAGCTGCAAATAGGCGCGAAAATCCTCGCCCACAGGCGCGTCCTGCGGCAGGGGCATGATGCCATCGGACGCGTCCGCCAGTCCCAGCTCGGCAGCGGAACAGATCATGCCATGGGATTCCTGCCCCCGCAGCTTGGCCTTCTTGATCTTGAAATCGCCGGGGAGCACGGCGCCCACGGTGGCCACGGGCACTTTCATGTCCGCCGCCACATTCTTCGCGCCACACACGATCTGCACCGGCGCCTCGGCACCGATATCTACTTGGCAGACGGACAGTTTGTCCGCGTCGGGATGGCGCTGGCAGTCCAGCACCTTGCCTACTACCACGCCGCTGAATGCAGGGGCGGCGGGGCTCACCCCATCCACTTCCAGGCCGGCCATGCTCAGGGCGTCGGCGAGCGCTTGGGTGTTTACCTGGGGATTCACCCAGTCGCGTAACCAGGATTCACTAAATTGCATGATGCTGTTTCCCTAGTTGAATGATTAGGGAAGCTCTGATTGAATCCTGAACGAAGCAGAGTGTGCTCCTCCGGTTCGAGTACAAGGCGAAGTTCGCTGCTAATAGCAGGCTATTAGCAAGAAGTTCAACGCAGTAATCGGGCCGGAGGAGTGCAAGATGCGAGTTCATGGATTCGATCAGAGCTTCCTTAGGCGAACTGGCGCAGAAAGCGCAGGTCGTTTTCGAAGAACAGGCGCAGGTCGTTGACCCCGTAGCGCAGCATGGTCAGGCGCTCCACGCCCATGCCGAAGGCATAGCCCGTATATTTTTCCGTGTCTATGCCCACGTGGCGGAACACTTCGGGATGGATCATGCCGCAGCCCAGGACCTCCAGCCAGCCCGTGTGACCGCATACCCGGCAGCCTTCGCCGGCGCACATGACGCATTCCATGTCCACTTCCGCCGAGGGCTCGGTGAAGGGGAAATAGGAAGGCCGGAAACGCACCTTCAGATCCTGCTCGAAGAAGGCCTTGAGAAAACTGTGCAGTATGCCCTTGAGATCCGCGAAGGTAACCTGCTCATCCACCATGAAGCCTTCCACCTGGTGGAACATGGGGGTATGAGTGACGTCAGAATCACAACGATACACCCGTCCCGGCGCTATCACCTTCAGGGGGGGCTGGGCATCCTTCATCACCCTGACCTGCACCGGCGATGTGTGGGTGCGCAGCAGGCGGTGGGCATCGAAGTAAAAGGTATCATGCATGGCCCGCGCCGGATGGTGAGCGGGAATGTTCAGGGCCTCGAAGTTGTGATAGTCGTCCTCGATCTCGGGACCCTCCGCCACGCTGAAACCGGCGCTGCCGAAGATTTCCTGTATGCGCCGCATGGTGCGCGTCACGGGATGCAGGCTGCCGCTATCCAGGCCGCGTCCGGGCAGAGTCACATCGATGCGCTCCGCGGCCAGGCGAGCTTCCAGGGCAGCATCCTCCAGGGCCTGCTTGCGGGCTTCAATGGCCTGCTGCAGGGCCTGCTTGGCCTTGTTGATGGCCTGCCCGGCCTTGGGCCGCTCTTCCTTGGAGAGCTTGCCCAGTTGCTTGAGCTGCTCCGTAAAGCGCCCGGTCTTGCCCAGCCAGGCCACGCGCACCTCATCCAGGGCGCGCAGATCGTCGGCAGCGGCCACGGCCGCCAGGGCTTCTTCTGTCAGTTGTTCGAGATCCATAGGTTGTTCCACCCGGAAATAAAGAAAGGGAAAGACCCCAAAGGCCTTTCCCCTCGTTCGCTTT
>Ga0256832_1002963_pt1 | contig 11596 bp, 13 predicted proteins | sample 134614metaG_FD_190534 | JGI IMG/M metagenome (GOLD analysis project Ga0256832, IMG submission 190534) | Hydrothermal vent microbial communities from Lau Basin, Pacific Ocean - 134-614 | ecosystem: Environmental > Aquatic > Marine > Hydrothermal vents | place: Pacific Ocean: Lau Basin | collected...
CGCTTCTTTTTGATGAAATCGTCAAAGATCCGGGTATTGCTACCGTAGAGGGCGATGTTGGTTTCGACCAGGATGTTGTCACCGGGCCAAAACTCCACTTGGGCAGAGTCTTCGGTGTGGATTTCGATTTGCGTGATGCTGTCCACTTCATAGGCGCTGAAGATGGAGCGCTCAATCTGAGCCTTTAAGCTGAAGCTCAGAAAGGAGAGCAAGATTCCTAAAATTATGCCTTTTTGCATGTTGTTTTGGTCTTTACTCGTGACTGGACGGGTTTCGATGCCGGTATAGTAAAATGCTCGTAACTGTTTAGGTACCCCTTGTTTTTGTGCTAAAATGCCCTTTTTGCGTCTGCCTTTGGTAAAATGTAACTGTTTAGGTACCCGCTGTTTTTGCGCTAAAATGCCCTTTTTGCCCCTGTTTTTGCAAAAATTTTCTCACGTAGCGCTGCTACGCATCGAAAATTTTCGCTTCAACAGGAACAAAAATGCCTATTTTATCCCTAAAAACAGGAGCACCTAAACAGTTACGGTAAAATTTTCTCACGTAGCGCTGCTACGCATCGAAAATTTTCGCTTCAACAGGAACAAAAATGCCTATTTTTTTTATCCCTAAAAACAGGAGCACCCAAACAGTTACAAATGCTCAATACATGAATAGCGATCAAATTCTACCTGATATTGCCATCAAGAACTGCGCAAATTTAGGTGAAATTGCATCAAAAGAACTACATTAACACTTTTTTTTCGGCGGGGGGGGTAAGGCAGCCTGTAAGTCGAGGCCTACACGCAACAAATCTTCCAGTTTGGTTAAGGGGAGCATGTTAGCGCCGTCGGACCGGGCTTCGGCGGGCCTGGGATGAGTTTCGATAAAGAGTCCGTCGGCGCCGGCGGCGATGGCGGCTTTGGCAATGGTGCTAATCATGGCGGGGTCGCCGCCCGTCACACCGGTATTTTGATTGGGTTTTTGGAGGGCGTGTGTACAATCCATAATGACGGGAGCCCCGAAGGCTTGCATAATGGGAATATTGCGAAAGTCCACGACCAAGTCTTGATAGCCAAACATATTGCCCCGCTCGGTAAGGAAGACGTTTGGATTGCCGGATTGGACGACTTTGTCGAGGGCGAATTGCATGGCCTGGCCACTGATGAATTGTCCTTTCTTGATGTTGACGGCCTTGCCGGTTCGGGCGGCGGCAACGAGGAGGTCAGTTTGCCGGCACAGGAAGGCCGGGATTTGCAGGACGTCCACGTATTCGGCGGCGATGGCGGCTTCTTCGGGGGTGTGGATGTCGGTGACTACGGGAATGCCAAAGAGTTCTTTTACTTTTCGCAGGATGGTCAGTGCCGGTATATCTCCGATGCCGGTGAAGGAGTCCAGGCGGGAGCGGTTGGCCTTGCGATAGGATGCTTTGAATATGAAAGGAATCCGCAGCTGTTCGGTGATGGCGACGATTTTTTCGGCAATTTCCATGACCACAGATTCGCTCTCGACCACGCACGGCCCTGCCATGAGCAGGAAGTGCCCGGTGTTGAGGTGGCGCAGCGGCAGGATTTGGTAGGGGTTTTTGGCTGGTTTCATCTCGTAGGGTGTTTGGCAGTTGGCTTTATCGGTGTCGTGGGACGACCATGACGGTCAGCCGGCTGACACACACCAAGTGGTTTTGGTCATCACGGATTTCGATTTGCCATACGTGTAGGCGCCGGCCCACGCGGAGGGGATGCGCCCTGCCTGTGACAAAGCCGGAACGGACACTTCGCAAGTGGTTGGCGTTGATTTCGACGCCTACTGTGGTCTCTTTGTCCATATCATGCAGGCAAAGAGCGGCACCAACGGATCCCAGCGTTTCGGCCAGTACCACGCTGGCTCCACCGTGCAGGATGCCATAGGGCTGTGTGGTGCGGTGGTCCACGGGCATGCGAGCGACGAGATAGTCGTCGCCAATTTCGACGAATTCAATGCCGACATGGGCGGTCATATTGTCTTTGCCCAGGCGGTTGAGCAGTTGCAGGTCGGCGGGTTGTTTCCAAATACTATTCATCGGTGTAGTTGCAGTTTCGCCGCGAAAGGAGGAAACGTTCGGTCTCTCTCTTTAGCTTTTTCTCCATCTCGGGTTGCAACCTGATGAGCTTGTAGTTGGTTTCGGCTGTTTGGTCCTTGATAACCCAAAGGATCAAGCCATTGCTTTCACGCTTGAAAAAGTAGTGAAAGTATCCGTTGATGTATTTGGACGAAAGATTGACTGCGGGAATGTGAATGCCCGGATTGTCCTTGGTCAGTTTTTTGATTTCGTCAAAGATGCTCAGAATCACCGGACAAAACAAAACGTGGAATAATTTGTCCAAAAGCTCTTTATCAAACAAATTTCCCTGTGTTTTTACGATTCTGGCGTTGTCGTCCACCCAAATCCTACATTCTTTCCTCACGTGCATCCAGTTTAAGATCTATTCAACAGTTTTTTTCCGATGGATAGGAAAAGCTCTTCCACGTGTTCTCCGGTTTTGGCGCTGGTCAGGATGTCCCAGGGTAGGGGGGCTTGGGTTTTTAGTTCGGTTTGGATAAATTGCTCATCTACCAGGTCAATTTTGTTGCCGACGATGGAGATGATGCCCTTGGGTAGTTTGGCTTTGAGAAAGTCAATATCTGAAATCATGTGCTCATAGGTAGAGGCCCGGGTGACATCAAAGACATAAATCATAGCAGAAGCGCCCAGAAAATAGGCATTAGGGATTTTGTCCTGAGTCACTTCGCCGGCGATGTCCCAAACGATCATGGTGAGCTGGCGTCCGTCAATATTGACGACCTTTTTGTCGACGTTGACCCCGATGGTTGTTAGGTATTTGGAGCTGAACTTGTTGTACAAGAACCGGTCAAATAGAGATGTTTTGCCGACACCATAGCTTCCCGTTAAAATCAATTTGTGCGATAGCATGAACTATTTTTCCTGATTGTCAAAAAACTCGCTTTTTAGCTTAATGGAAAGGGCCAGGGAAAACTGCCCGTCCCGGACCTTACCATGTGTCAACTCCCGGGCGGCAAAGTTATTCATTTTTTCGTGAATTGTCTGGTGGGTGGCAGCGGTAATGTTGCCCTTGATGACTACCACGAAGTAATAAGAATAGAAAGCTTCGAAAAGAAGGATCAGGTCGTCATAGTTTATGCGCTCCAATTCGGCATTGGGGCGCCGGAAGGCGTCTTCGGCAAAAGCTTTGATGGCGGTCACCATACCGGCGATGATATCATCATCAGCGTCTTTATTGGCGGATGCGATCAGCAAGCCGGAATTTTTCTGTATGATGAAGACGTCTTCGATGGAATAATCCTGGAACTCGGCCAGGATGGCTTCGTCTTCGGCCACGCCAGTAAACAAGGCCCGGATACGGCGCGAGAGTTTATTGCGCCAATTCCACTGAGTTTTGCGGCGGATTTGTTCGCGGAGCAGTTCAAATTGATAAGCGATGTAGCGCTTGATGAGCTTGCCCATGATGGGGTAGATGGCTTCCAGGAGTTCTTCTTTGGAGTTGGCCAGCTTTTCAGATATCATGCGCTCTACGATGCTGCGGTATTCTTCGGGGAATTGTACTTTGAGCTGTTGCAGTCTGTCTTCCAGGACGGGCGACATTTTGTGCTTGAGCTCGTCGGGATTGTCCAGAATGTTTTCCAGCCGCCTAAAGGCGGCACGGTCCTCGCGGAGCAAGACGTCTTTGAGCTCTTCGAACAGCCTGGCCTTTTCCTCAAGCAGCTCAGGCTCTGTCATGGGTTTCCGGGGTGTCATGGCAATTATTCTCCTCCTTGAATTTTGTCAAAAGACCACTTGCGCCCCATTTCGATGAGCCATTTGCCAAAGTCCTCGGTCTTTTTTTCGGTTTCCTGCTTGATTTTGGTCTCGATTTCCTGCTTGATTTTGGTCTCGATTTGTTGTATTTGCTTGTTGAGAGTGGTAGGTATTTCGTCAATACGTTTGTAGAGTTGGTTTTCCAATTGTTGGATGCGCTCGTTGAGTGCTTTTTCGCGAGCTTCAAAATCCTTTTCCAGTTGTTGGAAAGTAGCTTCGTAATGGGTGCGGAGCTCGTCCAGGCGCTTGGCAGTTTCCTCAGCGTACGGTGCCAAAATAATTTTGCGGATGACATCCAGTGCAGTGCTGGAAGTTTCGTTCCATACTTGTGCTTTACTTGCGGTTGATTTGCCGTTTTGATTCATGGTACATGCTTTCCAGGCAAAATTAGCCGAAATTGCGCAAACGCGCATAGTTTTTCCAGTGCCTTTGCTACCTTTGGAGTGCGCTATTACATCCTCCGACCCCAAAAAAGACACTACTAACCCAAATCGCAGACCCATGAAAAGATATCTCTCCTTTCTCCTGTTGGTGTTCTTGGCACAGGTACTGGTGGGGCAGCAGCCCAAAGACGATGCCCGCTATGTGGACTATACCAACCCGTTTTACAATAAGATTTTGAAAAGCCTGGGCGATAAGACGTATAAGGCACGCAAGGTGCTCAAGGCCGTTCCGCACGGGCTGAGTATGCCTGTATCGCATAAGGAGTTCAAGTCCGTATGGTGCGAAGCGCCCATTTCGCAAGGCCGTACCGGCACCTGCTGGTCTTTTTCCACATCTTCGTTTTATGAGGCGGAGATCTTCCGCAAGACCAAGAAAAAGATCAAGCTATCGGAGATGTACCTGGTCTATTGGGAGTACCTGTCCAAAGCAGAGGAATACATCAAAACGCACGGCCAATCCTTCCTTGGCGAAGGCTCGGAGACCAATGCTTTGGCGCGCCAGATGAAAAAGCACGGCTTGATGCCGGCCTACGCGTACTCCGGCAATGCCCGCAAAACGCCGTATTTGGACCACAAGGCGATGTTTGCCGAGTTTAAGTCCTATCTGGAAGACCACAAGCGCCGCAATGCCTGGGACCAACAGACCATTATGAACGGCGTCAGGGCCATTTTGGACACGTACATGGGCACGCCGCCCAAGACCTTCTACTATGAGCGCAAGGCGTATGATCCGCTCACCTTTATGCGCGACGTCGCGCAAATCAATCCGGATGACTACGTCAATTTTATGTCGCTCAAGAAGTATCCTTACTGGAAAAACGCGGAGTACGATGTACCGGACAACTATTGGAACAGCACGGACTACTTCAATGTGCCGTTGGACGACTTCATCGCCGGCCTGAAAAATGCCATCCAAAACGGCTATTCCGTCTCGCTCGGCGGCGACGTGTCGGAGCCCGGATATCTGCCATCAAAGAGTGTGGCCTTTGTCCCCAGCTTTGACATCCCCTCCGAGTACATTGACGAAAATGCGCGCCAAATGCGTTTTGACAATGGGGCCACGACGGATGACCATGCCATTCACGTCATCGGCTATAAGGAGGACAAAGATGGTAAGTGGTGGTTTCTGGTCAAAGACTCCGGCAGTTCGGCCCGCAACGGGGTGGATCCCGGATACTTCTTTATTCACGAAGACTACGTACGGCTCAAGATGATGACCTACACCGTCCATCGCGACGCCGTCCGGGATTTGGTCAGTAGGGTAGTGCGATAGCCGATGCGTTTGTACATTATAGCCGGGGAGGCATCCGGGGATCTCCAAGCATCGTACTTTGCCGCCGAAGTACTTCGGCGGCGACCTGACTGGTCCTTACGAGGCTGGGGAGGCGATCGCATGGCGGCCGCGGGCGTGGACATAGTCAAGCACTACCGCGACCTGGCATTTATGGGTTTTGTGGAGGTGGTGCGCAATCTGGGCACCATCCGGCGCAATTTTAGGATGTGCAAGCGCGACATCCTGGCCTTCCGGCCCGATGCCGTCGTGCTGGTGGATTATCCGGGCTTCAATCTCCGCATGGCCAAATGGCTCCACCAGCGGGGCATTAAGGTGCTATACTATATTTCCCCGAAAATCTGGGCGTGGAATACCTCGCGCGTCAAGCAAATCCGCCGCTACGTGGACAAGATGTACGTCATCTTGCCGTTTGAAGAGGACTTTTATGCGCGACATGGCATGGAGGTAGAATTTGTCGGGCATCCCCTTCTGGATATTATTGGGGGCTACCGTCCCAAAGCGCTTCCCGGTACCTTGACGCAAAAACGCCCCCTGATTGCTTTGTTGCCCGGTAGCCGGCGCCAGGAGTTGGAGCGCATCCTGGCGTCCATGCTGGAAGTGGTGCCACACTTTCCGCAAGCCCAATTTGTGATAGCCGGCGCGCCCGGTCTGCCGGCTCAGCTTTACGATGAAATTATAAGTTTGGCACGGTTGCCCGTGCCGGTGATTTTCCACCGCACATACGACCTCCTGGCCGCAGCCGATGCCGCCCTGGTCACCTCCGGTACCGCCACCCTGGAGACCGCCATTTTTGACGTGCCGCAGGTCGTCTGTTATCGGGCAAGCAAGCTCTCTTATGCCATCGCCAAGCGTGTGGTGAAGATTCGCTTTATCTCGTTGGTCAATTTGATCATGGACCGCGAAGTCGTGCGGGAGCTGATACAATACGACTTGAATATCAACAACTTACGCGCTGAACTGTCCCGTATTTTGGAGCCGGCGCACCGGCAGGAGATCAAACGTCAATATGCAGCGCTTCGCGCAAAACTCGGCCGCCCCGGGGCGGCGGGGCGGCTCGCCGAAAGTGTCATCAAGTATTTGGAGAGTGGAATATCCGTTTGATAGCGTAGGGTGTGAGTGAAATAACCTCTGTCCCACACGCCCGCCCTTCTGCGCACGCCCGTGCGCAGAAGGGCGGGCGTGTACAGCAGTTCGCATCTGAAGAATAAGCGCGGGCAGTATAAAGCGGCGCTTTCAGGTGATGAGAAATTCCTGCACGATTTTTTTGTTGTATGCCTTCCACCCGCCCCTAAAATCTCTGGCTGTAATTTGGATATACTCCTTCATCCTTTCGGAATTCAGCTGTTTTAGCAGATACTCGTAGTCGCCGTCATATTTGATGCAGTAGCCGGAGTAGAACGTAGCTTCTTTGTTCCTGGATAGGATAAAATTCGGCTCTTTGTTCATAGGGGAGAAAAGGATTTTTTCTCCGAATGTCGTGTCCAGGCCTTGCGTTCGCCCGAAGGCATACCAGGCGACGGGGTTGGGCCGGCCATTGTCTCTTTTGTCCAAAAGCGGTTTGACCTGCCGCAAATAGGCATAGGCCATCGGGTACTTCTTCTTTAGCTCGTCCTCCGGGATTATTTGATGCCTCCCGCCAACTTTCTTGTAAGGAAACAATACAAACTCCCTAATGGGCTCATCCGGGCTTTTGATTATGGACGCCTTGATGATGGGCTTCAAGACTTCCCGTTCGATTTTTATTGCGCCATGGTGTTTCGATTGCAACCACAAATAGTCTCCGTCTTTCTCGATAAAGCGCATCATATAAATTTTGTCTGCCAGTGTGGTGATGCCGACATGTATTCTGGCCAGGTCTCCCAGCCGTCTCCCTTTTATTGGCTTTCTCCGGTTGATTGAAAGCTGCCAAAATTTTTGCCCCTTTATTTCAGTAAAATCCACAAACCTTTTCTTAAATGTCGTTTTGTCTATGGCCTGTTGATACAAGAACTTATCACGCTTTTCCCGGTCAAAAATAACTATGGCACTGTACGTAGTAGCGTCATCGAATAGCTGGATGTGTCCGTAATTGGTGATTTGGATCAGGTTTTGCCTTGTTTCAAAGTGTCTCCTTAAGTTTTTGGCCGTATCTGTATGAAAAAAGGTATTCGGGGTGATGTAGCCTGCTCTCCCGTTCTTTTTCAGCAGGTTTAAGGCCAATTCGTAAAACGCTATATAAATGTCCGTGGATCCGGATTGGCAAAACCGGAAATGATTTTGAATAAATTTTCGTTCATTTGCATCCAGGTGCTGTATCCGGATATAAGGAGGATTGCCCACAATGAAGTCAAACTTTTCGACAGGTTTGTGGCCGGAGAACAAATCGCGGGCGGCATTTGCTTGATGGAGCGAATGGGTTACCGTGATTTTCCATTTTACCCGGATATCAAACGGCTTGATGAGCCGGTTTAATCGCGCAATTGCTTCTTTTACGGCTACTTCATCAATATCCCAACCGTACACAAATCGCAGGTTGCGGGCCAAATCCTCTTTGGGAGAAAATTGGATGATACGCGCTACAATCTTTTCTAAAAACCGGCCGTCCCCGCAGGCAGGGTCAATGATTTTTTTGCCCAAAATATCCGGACCGACAAACCCGATGTCGTCCAGTATTTTATTCACGATGAAGGCCGGCGTGAATATCTGTCCGGTCAGTTTCTCTTTGGAGTATGTCTTGGTCAATGACGCCATAGCTACATGCTGTATGTTTTGCCTAATGTCAGGTGTACGAAGGCATCCATAAAGGTCTCGAAATTCCCCACCTTGTCCAGGAATCTTATGGTGTCGGACGAAAAGCCGTCTTCACGCAGCGCCGCGGGTTTGACAAAATTGACTTTGACCCGGGCTATTTGGGCCCGATGAAATTGCCCTTTATCTATTTGTATTGGCTGACCTCGTTGATATGATTCTGCTATCTCCCCGAATGCCTTTTCGTCTCCTGTTTCGATAAAGCTCACGTATATAATATCAGGCTTGTGATATAAAGCCTGGGCCTTGTCGTTGTACAATTTTAGATATTTGACAATATTGGTCTCGTTTATATGCTCAATTTTCGTGAAGGTCTTTTGGTCAGAACTGTAATAGGGCATTTTATGCTTGAATACCAGCATTTGCCCGTATAGGAAATCCACTCTTTTTAGGTTGGCTGTTTCCCCAAGCATATTTTCAAAGTAATTGTTTGAGTTTTGCTTATAGTTTGAAGTAATAAATTTGAATCCGAGTCCCGAAACGGGTTGGTTATTGTACAAGACGGCTATGTCAATAGCCTTTGTATAGTACTTTCCTCCCAAGGCTAACTCTTTGCTATTATCAATTCCCATAGCCAAAACGGTAAAGCCTTTTGCTTGCCCGCCTAATTTTGCCAACAAAATCTCTGCTATTACTTGGTGTATGGGGAGAATTTTTGCCCGGCTTCTCGGATGAACGGAGAGGTATTCCTTGTACCCTTCTTCGAGACCTTTTCTGAATCGTTCCGTATCGTTCATCGCGGTGCTTTCCCACAAAGATAAACTTTTCCCATCTTACGGGTGGGATCAAGTGCGTTTGTGCGCCACCGGTCTTATATGCGCACGCCCGTGCGCATATAAGACCGGTGGCGCACCATCAAGAGATGGCATAGTTGGTCAGGCGGAGTTTGACCTTGAGAATGTCGCGCACTTCGTTTACATCCACTTCATAGGGTTTATACACGGCGCTATTGTCGGAGATGAGTCGCATTCCTGTGACCTGGCCGCCTTCTTTGATCAGTTGGATGCGTTTGGCCACCACGGAGTCGGTGACGACGATATAGACTTGGTTGTCTTTGATGACCTCGCCTTTGCGGAGCCGCTCTGCCACGACAATGTCACCACTGGTGATGGTCGGTAGCATCGAATCCCCTTCTATCTCGAAGGCAAAGAGCTGGTCTCCTTCATAGCCGGGAATGGTAAACCTGGGATATTCGGAGTAATCCTGCTCCTGGCTGCCCAGGGAGAACCCCGCTACTGCCCGGTGCGGTACCAGGACAATGTTTTGCCGGCCTCCGCGCGCCATGAGGTCTTTTGACAAAGTTGGTACTTCCTGCGTCGCAGGATGCCCGGGAACAAACATCTCATCATCCAGTCCAAACAGATAGTTGGCGCTCACTCCATACTGTTGGGTGAGCTTCAGGATCTGATCCACAGTGAGCTTCCGGTCTCCTTTTAGGATCGCGTTGATGACGTGGTTGTAGGTGTTAAGCTTTTTGCCCAGATCCGATTTGTTCTTGATCAGATGGTGTTTCCGCATCTCTTCAAAGAGTTTGCGGAAACGGACATTGACGGTGTTTTCTGCAAAATTTCCCATGGCAAACAAAAAAGTTCAAAAAAGACTTGACAAGATAAAACAAAAAGTTTTATCTTTGCGTCAGCAAACACATAAGCTTGCATCTTGCACCTGTAAAGGTACGAATAATTGCTAAAAGACACAAAATGAAGGAGTCAAAAAATACAAAAAAGCGGAAAAACGGGCGTCTATCTGCCAATATAGATAGGCATTCCGTACATCGGGACGCTGTTTTTGGCGGGCTGGCGATGGTGGAGCAATTGTCGCTGTGGCGGTTTTTGCGTCTGAAGCTCAAGTTGTTTTTTCGTACAGAGGGCAAAAAATTGCAACAAAACGTTGTGAAATTACTGCGCCGTTTGGTTGTCTCGCGGGTTTTTTGGCGTTTGGTGATGTGGACGGCGCTGATTCTGTTTATTAACGATTTGAGCCGCCATTATCGGGTCCGTTTCCAATCCCCGGTGGCTATTACACGTGTCACATCCCCCGGCCGCGTCGGGCGTCAGGAGCTACACGTTAGCGCTATGCTCAGCCCGCTGACCGGCCGGTCCAAGCCAGGTGCTTTGCGTGGCGTACCGGCAGATGTGATTGATGGCTACATCCGGCGCTACGGCAAAGTGGCCATTGCCGAGTCCCGCAAATACGGTATCCCGGCGAGTATAAAAATGGCACAGGCGCTCGTCGAGAGCCAAGCAGGGACCGGACGGCTGGCACGTGAATTTCACAACCACTTTGGCATAAAGTGCTTTTCACGCACCTGCAAAAAAGGGCATTGCGCCAATTTTTCCGACAATTCCCACAAAGACTTTTTCCGCATTTACCATTCGGCCTGGGAGTCCTGGCGCGCGCACAGCATCTTGCTAAACGCCAAGCGCTATCGGCCCCTCAAGGCGCATGGGGATGACTATAAGGCCTGGGCACGCGGACTCCAAAAGCTCGGTTATGCCACAGATCCGCACTACGCCCAAAAACTTATTGACGTCATTGAGACCTATCAACTGTACCGCCTGGATCAGCAGACTTGATACGCCGGCCCGGACTGCGGTGTCTGGGTAGGGCCACCCGGCGTCCCAAAACCGATTGTTTGAACAGTTTCTTTTTTTCTCCGTAAAACGAACCTGATGAATTCCAAAACGATGCACCCTCCAAAGGAAAAACACCGCTTCGCCCGCTTGCGTGGCCGTCTGACTGTTCTCGCCATTCTGGCCATGAGTACTTACGTCATGGTGTTGAGCAGTGTGTTTGACAGCTCCTTGGATGCCTCCCAACCGGTTTTTTTGGAATGCCGTGGCGGTGGTCAAATTCAGGTACCTTTTCATTCCATAATGAAAAACCGCCGTATTATGCTGGGCATGTCGCGTGCCAGCTTAGCACGGCGCACCGGTTTGAGCGTGCACACCATCGCCCGCCTGGAAAGCGGCAAACAACAGCCCCAATACGACGAGCTGTACCGTATCAATAATATCTTGAATCTGCCCGGCGCGCCCTCCACCGAGACGGCCTATCGTCAAGAATAAACACCATCAGCTAAATTAAAGTTATCCAATTCGGAACAGAGAAAGAGACTTTCTCATTTGCCGCCGGCATCGGAAAAAGAAGGCCCACATCTCCGAAGGAGTTGAACCCTTTCAGGGTTCTTTTCCCAATTAAACCTTTTGCCCCGCATTCCATGCAGAGCAAGTATGATTC